>Ga0179591_1341602_pt1 | contig 10020 bp, 9 predicted proteins | sample CZOMad2_1_08_16f_FD_182891 | JGI IMG/M metagenome (GOLD analysis project Ga0179591, IMG submission 182891) | Vadose zone soil fungal communities from Angelo Coast Range Reserve, California, USA - CZOMad2_1_08_16fungal (PacBio error correction) | ecosystem: Environmental > Terrestrial > Soil >... | reverse complement strand
CGGTTTCTCTGTCAGTTTTTCTTTTTTTTCGTATGATGGCTCTTGCGGTTTGCAGCGGCTTCGGGACTTTTTCCCTTCATGGGGTGTGCTGTTTCTAAAGGGCTTTTATTTCTCCCTGTCTTCTCTCCTTTACAGAGCTTGGCGGGTGGGGGGTTCGATGCCTTGGTGTTGTGTGTTCTTTCCCCCCCCAGAGGACGGAGCTTCGTGTGTTTTCCCTTTTTCCCCCCCAGGACGAGGGTCTCACCTTTTGTTTTCGCGTGAAATGATTTGTTTGACATAGCTTTTTGTCGGGATTCCTGAGGTTTGATGGTTTGTTTTGTTTGTATCTCTCCAGCCTTCGTACTCGTGGTCCCCCCCCCCAATCCAAATTAAATGCTGCATCGCTTTCTTTTTATCTCTTAGTCCCCACTTTCCGGCTGTCCTCTTTTTTCCCCTGGAAAGCTGTCTCTACTTGGCCCCGTTGCATCAAGAGGTGTTGCTCAAGGGACGTCCCCCCTTTTTAACCGGCGTACCCGGGTCCTTCCTCTTTTTTGAAAGGCATTCCACAGGACTTTGCTGTTTCCTCAATGGCCCAACGCCCCAGTCGAAGCTCTCCCTGTCCAGTTACGTGAAAAGAGGGGGTTGCGGGACCCCTTCCCCTTTTCAACGTAGGTAAGGGGAGTAATTTCTTACCCCCTGTCTGACCCTTCAGTTTAGCAGACCGGATCGGTGCATTTGTGACGGCCACGAGTTTCCATGTGTTCTGCTTTTTTTGTTGAGTTTGGACAATGCTATGTAGCGATTCCGTCCCTTCCCTTTTTGCCCCCCCCAAAACCGGCGGGGTTCGTGATCTCTCTCTTAACTAAGTCTGTTTGAGTTTTTCTTTACTTCCGGACCCGCCTTGCACCTTTCCAGGAGCGATCGGGCTACCTTATTCCCTCCCCCCTCCACCAAATTACACATGTCCAACCCCCCCCCCTCCTCCTTGGTCACCACTGCTCTCGCTGGCTAACGCAATCCCGGTTTTTCCTTCCCCAAGGACTGCTCTACGGCTCTCCTAGTCCCTTCCGAACTGTCATATTTAACGTCCTGTTTTATCTGCGGTCACTTTTTGTTCCCCCGGCCTCAGGGCAAGAACCCCTTTTTCCCTCAGGGAAGGGGGGTCTTGATCCACCCCCCCTCTCCAGGGAGTCGGGTCGAAGTTCACATTTCCTAGCCAATGCCAGGGGTCCATTATGGTGGATCACAGTCTCCACTTCCCCCCCCCCCCCCTCCCCCAGGACCGGAATTTTGAAAGTAACGTCGTCTCCTTTCCATGCGGGCATTATTGTTTCAGCTCCCAAGAAAGGCTTCCTCTAAAAGAAGTCTCCACTCCTTTCCCCCTCTTCCGGAATTCCCGCGACAAAGCTAATGGTCCCTCCTTTCTGTAGGCCCACTCAACAACGGTTTCCCTCCGTCCTCCTCCAGAACACCTATACCAAAGTCCCTGGGCTTGCTTTCTCCCCACCACGGCGGACCCACACCTGTTTCTCCCCTCCCCTTCAGGGATGATCTCATGCCCAATTCGGGACCACACGAACGCTATCCTCTCCACCACAACCCCTCCCTGGTACTCTTCCGAACATTGCGACCTCCAGCAATCCCAACGGCGAAAATCTTCCTATTAACGCCCCTGCCCAATCATTGACGAACTTGGACCGCCCCTCTGTTTATACCTCCGCATGTAAAGATCACCCCTTTCCCCTCCTCTATTCCCTGGAAAGGCCAACCGCTCCCGGTGTCTCCTATAACCAAACATTTTTTTCCCCTAATGTCACCTGCTTCACCTCCCCCTCCGTTCCCTTTTCCCCTTGTGGACCGGTGTGCGATTCCCCTCCCTTCCTCTTTCCTTCAATGCCCTTTACTGGCCCCTGCGACGCAGTGGTCTCACGCCGCGCTTCCATTCTTGTTTTTGATAACTGTCATCATACCGTGTCCGGGACAGTTCTCCTTCCCAGAAATTCGGGGTACCTTCTGTGCCACCTGCCCTCTTCTTGTAAACAGACTCTGGCTTCTCCCCATGGGTTATTAACCTCATCGGCCGGCTGCCTGTTCCTAAAGCATCTTCCAGCTTTCTTTTCTGCGGCCCCAACCAAACTGGACCACTTGGGCAAGCGACCACTGTCTGATCGCTATCCTTCCCACCGTTTTTCCATCGTCGGCGCCGGGATCATATTCCCCTCTTTTTCAGGATTGCCTTCTTTTTTTGCTTCGGCTGGGAGGCGGCGCTCCTCCTTTCCTGGTCACCAGTGGTCGTCGGGCTTTTTCATGAACCCCCGGAGGACCGTTCCAATTCACCCCCCCCCAGCCGGCCTTCTCATTATCGCCTTCTTTCTTGATCTTTTTCGGAGGAACTTTTCTGGACCTGGGGTAAAACCAGTCAACCGACGGGGGGAGATCGTCCCCTTTTTTTTCCGCCCTATGGACGACCCAACCACCTTTTCTCGCACGCCCACCCTGGGTAAATGAAAAACGGTTGCCCCCCCCCCCCCCCCTGTTACCATCGGCTCTTCCTGCTTCGTCTTTCCACTGGTATGTGGTTTTTTTTTCTTCCTCCAATTCCCTGTACCCCCCGCCTTGAGTCCTTTATTGAACCGGCCGGCCTTTTGCGCCCGGCCCGACAGGAAGATACTTTTCATGGAAAATAAATTGTTTATGAATGCCGCTCTCCCGTCTGCAGTTTTGCTCCGCAAATATCCACCTTTACTTTTTGACCACCAAGGGCCCGTGTTCCACCCCCCCCCCTTTTTTAGTTAGCCAGGTATACCCCTGGTATTCCGCAAACCTCATGACGATCAGTCTTCTTAGTGATCGGCCCTATTTTGTCGCCCAGGGTGGTTCGGGGTGCTGTGCCTACTCCCGAACTTAGCCCCCCCCCCCAATTTTTACCGGCTCCGGCTTGTCAGGTTGAAGCCAGTCCATCTCCCAGTGGACATTTCACAAGCAGAAGTAAGTTGCTTCTCCTTACAGCCCCCAGTGGTTATCTTTTCTATCCTCCCCCCTGTGTGGATTCACCAACCCTTGTTCCGGCGGCCTTTGGCCTTATTGATCACCTTCTCCTGGGTTGTGCCCTTTCACACCTGGGTTTTACATTCGGCTTCCATTTCCAGCGGAATGCCGTGTGTTTTTTTCCCCCCAAAGGGTCTTCCTTTTTTTTTTTTATGTTTCATGGGGGACCCCCCCTGCTGGACCCCCCGGGCGGTATTTCTAAAAATAGCGGCTGACATTCGTCATGCTTCTTTAAATGCGCTTGTGCGGAATACCGCTTTCTTCACCTTTGTTGTTCCAGATGACCTGGTTTGGTGAACGTGGGTTCTAGGTGTGGTTTTTCTTCGATTTTTTTTCTTCCCTCCGTTTGGGACAGTTGAAGAGCTGCATTATTCTTTCGCTGTTTTTCCTTTATTTTATTTTCTTGGATCTTATCTTCTTCCCTTCAGGTACGCGTTCAACGCTTCCAGGGCCGGGTCCCTCAGCGGTCGTCCCCAAGTTTCTTTTTTGTTGAAATTGCTGGTGATACATTGTTTTCAGAAAGACCGTCGTATTAGGCCCTTGTTGACCCCTTTTTGAGGGGCAGGTGGTGCTTTTCATTGTTCCCCCTGGTGGAACTTGGATTACGGCGGTGGAGGACGTATGACGATGTTTGTAGTTCAAGGTCTCCCACAATGTGGCTGCGATCTCGCCTATCCCGTTCTTACCAGCATACCGACTCTCTAAATTAAACTCTCTACTTCCCATTGCCCTCTTTTTCGATAAGTTCACTAGGCGGTTCTGTCTGTCCCTTTCTCAGGTTAGACGAACAACGGAACCACTTGTCCCATTCTTTTTGAGCTTAGGGACGTGGCTGCCTCCCGATTCAGTTGGATACACCTATCCTAGCATGTTCAGGACACTCCTCGTAACATCTCTCCGCCGCCAACGACCAAAACGGTTGGTCAGGATAGCTATCATGATCTCGCTGTAGCGTGCGGCCCTGGATGCGCCTCAAGTTGGTTTTTTTTCAGGTCGATACCAAGGAGCTTGTTGAAAAGACCTTTTTTCCCTTAGAGTTTATGGATGTGGACATCCACCCCCCCCATCCAAGGTGTTTGAGCCACTCCGGTGAATGCAGTTGGTTAGGCCGAAGGGACCCCCGTCCTGTCGTTTTATGATTCCCTTTTTCAAAATTTTAAACAGGTGAATGCCCAGGGGTAGGGCAGGACTTGTCCTGTTTTCATGGAATGGTGGTGTTGTCGCCACTTTTCCTAGTTCCGGGGGGCCGTATCCCTTGGCACAGTGTGGTTTTTTTTTTACCTGAGGGCCTGGTGAGGGTATCTTCCCCCTTTTCTGGTTTCTGGAACTGGAGTTGGGAGATGAGCTTTTACCTATTTTTTCCTTGTTATTATTTCATATCCCTTCAGTCCCTGCGTGTGGCAGAGCCGGTTTGAGCCGACTGGAGAATTCTTTTCTTTTTTTTTTTTTCCCCGATCTTTTGCGGGTCGGCTGGTGACCTCCGGTCCCGGGGTTCGTCCCCTTCTTCCCGGGGAGGTAAGTTTCGGTGTTTTGATTAATCTGTCATTTTTGGTCGATGATGGCGATGTCTGGTCGGACGACGTCTTCGGCCTCTTCCATTCTCATGGGTGGTGTAGGAGGATTCTCTTTTTCCCCCTTTATTCCCGCTGTTCGAATCTTTTTCCCCCCAGTCCTGACTGGTTGGGCGGGGCCTGTTGGGTGGTCACGTGGAGGTGTGGGTCTTTCCCAAAGGCGGGGTTGTATCGCGATTGGTATACAACGTTTTGCTGGGCCGCCTGACCCTCTGACCATAGCGTTTGTCGGGCGGATTTTTCTTCCTTGCTTTATTTGCGTGGGAGTGCTTTTTTTTTTTCCCTCTTTTTTTTTGAGTTTGAAACCGCCATCCCCCTGCGGGCATGAGGCTTATGATCCCGATCCGGTCACTTTCTTCTGGCGATGGTTGGGTGGGCTGTATCACCCTCTTTTTCCCTCCCTAGCAAGAGTTTTGACTGTCACTTTTGAGTAAACCGCGCTTTGGCCTTTTTTTTTTTGTTGAAGAATGAGGGTTTTTTATTCCCCCCCCAGTTCACGGCTGAGGGTGGTGTTTTCTGTCCCCTGCATCATTGGGCCCAGATGCCCGCCTCTCCCAGTGGGAGCTGGAAAAGCGACGTTGTTTTTTTTTTCACGGCCTGGAAAAGTCCGTAGGTCCCCGTTTCCAGTCACACCTTCGTGACCTTTTCGCGCTTTCTTATTCGGGTGGAACGGTTTTTTTTACGGCATAGGGTCCATGGTGTTAACTCTTTTTGTTGAAGTCATAAGTCCCGGATCGTCCGGGATTTCACTGGGGAGATCTCTTCATCACTCCTCATTTGTTTTTGTTGATTTTTTGGATTCCGCCCCCGCCGTTTCCCGCGTTCTCAGCGGATCCATTAGTGGCATTCAACGCCCCCCTTAACACCATGGAAAAACCGATGCCGTCACCCACACCCCTTTCACTCTCCTTTCGGTACCACGCGTCTCACAGGTTAGTTTTCCATTGAGGGACCTCCTTCTTTCAGGACGTCACCGGCACGTCTATTTCACGTACTGCCCGTTTTTTTCGACGCGCCCCCTTGGTCTCCTGACGCACCATCCGGCCGGTGGCCAGGTCACCCCCCTTCTTTGGCAAGCCCGTTTGGGGCCGGTTACCGTTCCTTGATCACCTTTGCCCAGGGCCCCCTTCTTTGCTCAGGACCACCCCGCTTTTTTCCCCCCCCTCGGCCTTGTTTAGGATCAATACCTTTGCTTTATGTGGCCCTTTTATGGCGTTCATTTCGCTACCAAATGAGTGGCTGGGACACCCCCTTTTAGCCTCCACTTCTCAAGTCGTCAGTTTCAACTTCAGGAAACTTATGTTGTTGCTTCTTTTGGTCCGCACCCCAACCTGGTCTCCCCGTCGTCGCCAAACACGCTCCCCCTTTTACTGCGGATGAGCCCACCACCGGGCCTCCCCCTTTTTGAAGTAGCTCTGGAAAGGATCGTAAAGCAATTCCGTTTTTTGGAAAGGGACACAATCCTCCTCAAAAACATTTCCATGGAGTTGTTTTCCAGATGACGTTCGCGACGGCATCTCCCCCTCATAGAACAAAGGACCACTTTTCCACGCCAAAGGGCCACTTCATTGACGGATAAACCTTTTCAGCCGCACCCGGTCATCAGGCCTCCCCCGTTGCAGAGAGTCCCCCTTGAAGGACGTATTTCTTAGGGCTCACGGGAGACCCGTTTTTCCAGGTTCGAAATTATTTAATACAAAAATTAAAAAAATATGTTCCCCTTTACCTCGCCCCCCCCCCTCACCCCTCCTTTTATTCCTGCACCTTCCCTCCTGCCACTTCCGAACCACCGTGCCGGTGACGATCCCCTCCCCTATATGCAGTACCAATGGGCATGACGGGACGACTGCCCTCGACGTGCTTTAGCCGACGCGCTTTTCCATTGGCTTTTGTGCTCCCTCATGGCTTAATGTTTTAACCAGATAGGTCATGGGAAAGGGCTCCTCTTTTTTTTTTTTTTTTTTCTTTTTTTTTTTTTTCTTTTCCTTTTTTTTTTTTTTTTTTTTTTTTTTCTTTTTTTGTTGTTTTTTTTTTTTTCTTTTTTTTTTTTTTTTTTTTTTTTTTTGTTTTTTCTTTTTTTCCTTTTTTTTTTTTTTTTTTTTTTTTTTTTTTTTTTTTTTTTTTTTTTTTTTTTTTTTTTTTTTTTTTTTTTTTTTTCCCTCCCACTCGGGGTCCCTCCCGTCCTCCAAATGCCATCACCGTAGTGGTTCCCTCCTTGGGTATTTCCACATCCCTTTCGTCCCCTCTGTTAAAGGGTCTTCACTCCTTTTTCCGGGTAGGCTCCCCCACTGGACATTTCATGGGTTCTGCCTTGACCGTTCCCCCTTCCCATAATGATCGCTCTCCTTTCTCTCCACAGTTCAATGTGCGCCCGGCGCATCCCTCTTTACTCCTTCTGCCCTTTTTTTTATTGCCTTATTGTTCTTTATATCGTGCTCGTGGGAGGCGGCCTTCTCTTCCAACCGGGGACAAGTGGTTAGGGATCGTTCCTGAACCAGGCCTTTTAGACCTCCAACTTCTGTCTAGCTTCGCCTTTATTTGATGTCTGTTTGCGTCTTAATCGGTATTGTGGGTAAAGAAATAGGTCCCTGCTAAAGGTCGGCCCTATTTTGCACCTCCCCAAAGTCGCATTAGCGCCTTACCCCCTGTTGTGACATTTAAAGCCAAACCCACTCCCCTTTTCACATCGGCTATACGACGTCTCACGGTCTTTTCCCCATACAAATTTCCGTTGACCCCCCCGGCCCTGCTTCCCGGCGGGACGTAGTTGTCACCCCCCACCGTTTGGGGACTTGAGCCCGGCCTGTTCTTTTATCCCCCGATCAGCCTTCACCCCGACGGTGGCTTTAACTTTTGCTAGGTCAGAAACCTCACCACTCAGACCCCCCCGTGTCACCCACCATTTGTGCTTCAGGTATGACAGGTCCACTCTTTTAAGACCGCCATGGAGATTCCCTGCATTACTGGGTCGTATTTCTCCGTTTCCATTTTGTATCATAGCCCCAGGGTGTTTCCTTGTCTACCAGAACCATCCCGCCTCCCCCGAGACCCCCCACAAATCTTATTCGTCTTAAGGTGGGAATTTTTCCCTTTTAATTAACCCAAGTTTTCCCACCAGGTTGAAGGAACTGTCCGGGTGGCGCCATAAGGGCAATGCGGCCCCACCTTTCTTCTCCGTGTTTTTTTGTTGAGAGACTCCCCAACCGGTGGTTGTTTGAAGCCGCCTCTTCTGCTCCCTTCTTTCCACTGGAATCAACCCTGGTGTCTTCTTTTATCAGTTATGCCTTTTTTAAAATTTTGGGTCTCTCTTTTCCTTGTTGCTTGGTTTCATGGTGATCAACCCCCTTGCTTTGCCCAACTGGTGCGATGACAAATAGCGTGCTGATCATCGTTCGTTTCCATTGCATAGCCAATGGCGTTTTCCTTCCACATAACGCGTTGTTTTTGGATTCCCGTTACTGCCCCTTTTTGGGGTGACGTATGGTCTTTTTTTGATGGTGATTATTGGGATCCTGAGAACATTCTTCTTTATTTCTCTATGCAAAAGCTCTTACTCTCTTCCCCTGTTTTCTTCTTCTCCGTACTTTCTTCACGTCTGGCGCCTAGTTGCCTGGTGGGCTAAAAGGAGGTTCTGGGGGAATTGGAAATACCCCACCGTGAAGAAGATTATTACATCCTGATTTTTGCCCCGGGGGGCTTTTGTTTTTTTGGTGGCTTTCATGCCTGTTGCATTTCGACTTACGGGCCTTTTTCCGATGTTTTGGTCTTTCCCCCTGCCAGGACGATTTTCGGCTATTTTCTTTCCCAGACCCCCGAATGCAGTCCCTCACCGTATCCCTACCGGGCATTTTGCCGAAGGGCGGTGTCTTTTTTTCCTGAAAGTCCCTGTTCATTGGACCCCTACGACCCACTTGTCCCAGGTTGGAGATACTGACGGGCTCACGTTTTATGCCCCTTTCTCTCCCAAGGCATATCCTTTTCTTGCACTATAGTACTATGATCGACCTTTTTCCCGTATCGGCCCCCCGTTTTTTGCTCTCCCAGTCCGCGATCGAAGTTGACCGTTCCTTTCTTGCTGCCCATGATGGTTCCCAAGTTGGGGCGGCTCCTACCGGTACGGCTGGTTTTGCACGATGGCCTTTATGCTCTTGCGGGTAGGTGGTGTTGAATAAAACCCCTTTCCCGGGTTGTAGGTCCCTTTTTAGGTGGATGCAGTTAGTTCAGTTTTTGAAGGTGACCCGAATTGCCGGTGTATGTTATGCTCCCTCCCCACTTCCCCTCGGACGTATGAATTTTCCCCAGTTAGGGCAGCGGGCCATTTTGCTGGAAAGCGCTTTCTTTTCACTTGTCGTAAGGTCGGTTGGTCCCCTTCGCCTTTGACAGAGGAAAAGGGGTCGGTTGATCCACGGGCCACTGTTTTATATGGCTGCTTTCGGCGATGATGGAGGTTGACCTACTTTTTCCTCTCTTTTTTGGTTTATAAATTTTCTCCTCCTCGAACGGTGGTTTTGGCGAGGTTTGCTCCGATGAATTACTGTTCCTTTTCTTTTTCTTCTTTGGAGGAATGGCTGAACTTCTTGGTTTCGGTAAGTATCGGTCACTTCTTTTCTTGGGTTGACAGTATGTGGAATTTAAATCTGTCTTTCCCAGTGTTTGGCGGTGAGCGTCTCTTCGGCCCTACCATTAATGGTGTGGTGAGTTTGAGAATAAGCGTTGTCCTTTCCGCATGGGCTTTTTTCCTCCCTTTTCCCGGAGCCCCTGGGCTTGGCCTTTTTTTTGGGATGGGAGGCCCTTTGGTGGTTTCATCCCAGCGGACGAGCTTTTCTGTGTCCTTGGATGCTCTGGGGCCCTGTTGTGGGCCGCCGGCCCTTCGGGTCCCAATAAGTTTTCTTCTGCCCTGTCTTTTTTTTTTTGAGGGATCTCTTCAAGCTTTTGGATCTCTTTGAACCAAAGCCCTGCCCTCTATATATGCTCCTCCGAAGGCATCGGCTGGGAGTTCCTTCTTTCGGTGTGGTTGGGCTTGTATCCCCCCCTTTCCCTTTTCCGCTAGAGCGGTTGCTTTTCCCTTCCGGGATAGTACGAATTTATGCTGTTACGTTTTTTTTAGGTTGAGCCCTGGCCTCACGGCGCTGATTTTTTTTTTTTGGGTAGTTTGGCACCCTTTGGGTCCCCAATTGTCCATGTTCCCTCGATCTCCCTTTTTGGAAGTGAAACTGATTTTGGAACGCCTAACCCATCGGTCCCTTTCTTTCCTCTTGAGCCCTTCTACCTAGGGAACGGACTCCTCTTTTTTCAGACAAGACCGGGGCAGGTGTTTTTTCCTTTGGCAATAGTCTGGTGTGTTTTATGTTAAGAGGGTTTCTTTGGTACCTAAATTCCGCCGATTGTCCCGGACGGTGCAACTGGTTTTTTGCGGGGGAGG
>Ga0179591_1315397_pt1 | contig 10021 bp, 5 predicted proteins | sample CZOMad2_1_08_16f_FD_182891 | JGI IMG/M metagenome (GOLD analysis project Ga0179591, IMG submission 182891) | Vadose zone soil fungal communities from Angelo Coast Range Reserve, California, USA - CZOMad2_1_08_16fungal (PacBio error correction) | ecosystem: Environmental > Terrestrial > Soil >... | reverse complement strand
CTGAGGTCGAAGAATCGATATGTTTTTCTTTCATCAGCGATGGAGTGAGATTTCTTTAGGGTTTCTTCGGCTTTCTTTTTAAGAACCTTCTCCGGGTCAGCCCCCCTCGCTACCCACTTGCAGCGCACCCCCTTAGTTTCTCTGTCGAGAAGTCCCATGCGTTCTGGCCTTCTTTTTTTCGCAAGAATAACGTTTATGCGCCCTTCCTCATTAGGGGTGTGCCCGCAGTCCTTTTGTTCTGCCCCCCTTTTTCTCGGTAATAGGCGTCACGCTTGATAATCCATTTGTGCCCTTTCTTCTTCCGCACCCACGACGGAGTGATAGAGTTTTTTGACCTTCTCCTCCTCTTTTCACCTTTTCCCCAGGCAGAAGTTCAAATTCCTCTCTCCCCTCCCGGCCCATGACTTTTTGCTGGTCCGATGGACGATGGTGTCCCCCCCAGGGGCTTTTCTCCCCTACCTACTAGACCGCGAGGTCCTTGGACCGTCTCTCTTTCTCACTGCTCTTTTGCAGTTTCCGTTTCTTGCAGATGAACGCGAGGCCCCGTGGTGTAACCCCTTATCTCCGAGCCTAGGCGCACTGACAGAGTTAATGCATTCTTTATTCGCCGCCTTCGCCTCGTAGGACCTCGATTCTTTTCTCCCCTCTCCGGGAGTCCTTCTTGAAATTTTACTTTCGCAAAAAGTTTTGCTCTAACTGCTTTCCTCCTCTTTTTCAAGTAGATGAGGAGTTTGTCCTTCTTTTTGTGTAGTCCCTCCCTCTTTCGGTCCCACGGACTTGCTCACCTCCTTTTGTTGGAGAAGTGCGCGTGGGGTCCTCGGGTGTCGTCGGATTCCCTCTTTCCGTACACTATTATCGTGCCCCAGGAATGATATATCATCCCCCTCATCGCCCACCTCTCCGAGCCCCCATAAATTTACAAAAGACAACCTACAACATCTTTTCTTTCATTCCTATCCGAAAATATTGTACTGCCTTTTCGTCGCCTTAGGCCAGTCCTCTCTCGTTAGTCGGCTGTTGTTTTTCTCAAGTATTTTTGGACAGTCGAGTCCTCTTCGATAAGAAGAAAGCCTAGAGCTTCGTCCTTTCTGCGATCCCTCCCCCTCCGTTTATCTTTTTACATTCTGTTCCCTTGCCCTTTCCTTTTTCGAGCCATATTCTTCTACTCTCGGACCAGCTTGCCGCTCCAACTCTCGTTCTCTCCCCCTTTCCCTCTCCGGGTGGTCTCGCTCCCCCACGCCCTGCCTGTTCTGGCTTCGGCGAATGAAACTCCTCTTCTTTTTCTTTTCTCATTTTTCGATAACGCATTTCCTGTTCTTTCTCTGACGTGTCGCCCGCGTTCCGGGTCTCCTCCCTTCCCTCGTAGTTAAGCTTTTCCCCCTTCCCTTTTCGGTCGGTTTGCTCTGTCGCCCCTTAACACCTTCCTTCCCTCTTTGAGCCTGGTCAACCACGAAACGCCATACACTCCTTCCTCTCAAGCTCGCAAAGGAGCCTTGTCGAAGTGCGCGCCGTCATCTTTCCATTCCTTTCCCTAGTTGTTCCTCTCCCCCGGCCCCCCAGCCTTAAGGATCCAGCCCTAAAAGCTTTTTTACTGTCTCCCTTTTCGAGGCATTGAGCAGAGGTTCACCGGCCTCTGTCCCCCGCGACCCCACTCTTCGTAATGGAAAAAGGTTTTCCCCTCCTCAATGAAAGCTCTTTTCTTTCCCCCCCGAGCAATGGATTCTGCACGTTTCCGCTTTCTCAGTGGAGTTCCGAAGTGTCTCTTGGGAGCTGTTCCCGTGCTTCGTCTTTACCCTGATGGGCGCCCTCCTATGTCGAAATTCCCCCAGCCTCTGCCACAGGAATAGAATTTTTTATTGCCACCAGAGACATGAAGATCCTCCCGCTCGTTGACGTGGTAGATCCCCCCCATTTCCGTTTCCTCTTCCTTGTGTTTTTCTATCTACTCGTTATACTCATCAACTTGGCCTATTGGCTCCTTCGAAAGGTCGAGTTTGGTTCCCCTCCTGAGCTCGCACCAGTTGTGCTATCTCATGGTTCGCTCCAAAAGAGCTCTCCCATTTTTTGCCAGCTACGCTTTTTTTTCGTCTCCGAGATGGCCCCCTCGAACTCCCATCCTTTAGACCTCCGGTAACCGCTCAGCCTATCCATGGACTTCTCGAACAAAAAAAGGATTCTTGGAGAAACGGTCCCCCATCTCATTCTTTGGGGTGCTCATAGACATGAGATTTCCTCTCCTTCCCTTAATGACTCTTTCTCCGTTAGCTCGAAGTACACCAGTTTTTGAGATGGTTCCCGTCTTTTTTCCGGTTTTCAAAGTCTTTACCGCGATATTTTTGTTCGTCCTATTCCCTTTCTCCGTTCTACGGCGGCTCGCTTCCCCTTTAGGAATAGTTTTTTCTTCGTTTGTTTACCATCTATGGCTACACCCCCACACACACCCCCCCCCCCCCCCCCCCCCCGCCACATTTAAGTAATTGTCCCGCCTTTGCGAGTCATCCAGATCTCAAAGACAATCCCTCCCGCCCTTTCCCGACGCGCCTGGTCTTCTTGCTGCTCTTGCGACAACCCGTCCGAGACGCGAATCGCGGACCGTCCCGCCTTCTATCTAGACCTTTTTTTTTGATGTTCTTTTTCGCCTCCCCCCTTCCGGTGATTGAGGACCCCCCTCTCTCCCCGGTCCAGTTTTTCGGTTTCTCCCCGTCCCCCCTTAGACGGTTCTTAGGTTTAAATATTTTGACCTACTTCTCGTGACACGATGCCTTCCTACCCACTGCTCTTCCCCGAAGCCCCCGCCCCCTCCCTTTCTCCTAGAACTCCTTGCTCCCCAGGAGGGATTTATTAGGAGAGTTCCCTCACATCTCTGCGGCCCAGTCTACGCCAGAGACCCCCCATTCCGTGTCAGATCCTCCCTTCGCCAAATCTGCTCTGCAAGAAAACTTTCCTTGGAGATCTGGGCTCAGCTGTCAGACGATGTTGCCGGTCCTTTGGACTCGATGATTTTAGCTTGGAGATGCTTTTTTTCTCAGGCTTCCTATCATAAACCTCGGGAACTATGAATTCGTTAAGGCCCTTTCATACCAGACGAAAAGTGCCTTCTCGATGAGCAACCCCCCCAGATTTTCATCCAGGCGACGTCTTTACGTCTTTTTGAGAAGGCCCACAACTACCTTCCATTTACTCCTCCCGGCATCACTTGTAGAACCGTGCTGCCTCTTTCCTTCCCTAGCAAGCGCCCCAGGCACTCATTCCCGGATTTTCTGTCGAACAGGTTCCTCGGCTGCAGTAATCCAGCCTTTTTCCACTTATCGATTCGGTCTTTCTTCAGTCCCCCCCTCAGACCCTCGCTTCTCTTGAATTGCGCTCTTCCTCTTCGATCTTCGTTTTTTGTGAGCACCATCTGCCTTCTCTTCCGGCTCCCCTGCCAGTCTGTTAACCCGAATAGAACCGCCCTCTATGGAATTTATGATTAAAGGCCCTTCGCATTGGAAACAGATGCTATCACCAGCCCCATCAGGCGCTTTCATTCGAGGCTACGCTCGACCTGTGATAGGCCTCCCCTGTGACGCGATGACGGGAAGACCCTCGTTCTCACGGTCTTGCGCGGCCAGAAGACTACCGATGGCTTTCAGCTTTAGTTGCCTGTACAAAGGTCTCCCCACCAAGATCATGAAAGAGGGTGTGTTCCCCTTCTTTGCTTGAAGCCGGTATTCGGTTCTCCCTCCCTCTACCTCAGAATTCACGATCACTTGCCGTTAGATCAGAGAGAAAATTTTTCCAGCTAACCGATTTCAGTCGTTGTAAAGGCCAGGAAGCAGGCTCTCATTAAGATCCTTCCAATTCCCCATTAAAGTGGTTCCCCTCGAAATTCCTGCGCGTCGCCACCTTTTCGCGGACTCACTAACTCTCTCCTTCCTACTCGTTTTTTTTTTTTGATGAAGAGATTCAGCGCTTTATGAGCGGTTAGAAGAGAATGGGGTCGATCTATCTCATGGCCGTGTTTTTCCGTCCCCCCCCCCCACCCCCCCCTCCTTCCTCCTGTTTAATTTTCTTAGCCTGCTCTTTTGACCCCTTCTAAGGTACCACTCTTTATCGTGATACGAAGGCACCTTTTTTTTCCTCCGAGAGAGCTGTGATCTTTCTGTAGCGATGCCCCGTACTACAGGACATTACATTCTGATGACTCTGGTCTTTCCCTTCAGAGATGTGTTTCCCGAACCACTTTTTACTCGAGACCACCTCTGCCTCCTTATTCTATCGTGACCCGCCGCGCCACTACGCGGGACATACGTCTTTGTTATGCCCCAAACCTATCTGCTTTCCCCCTCCAAAGGCAGAATTTTTAAATTCCGCCCCGAGATCTACCCGTTGCGGACTTCCAACTCGCCTCTTTCTGGGACAAGTGGTTGATGGTTACCAGGAAGGTGCGTTCTCGACTCCAGAAGATCTTCCGTCCTAAGTCGTCGTCCTGCCCCTTTGTGATTTTCATTGTGAGCCAAGAACGGAAGGGTTAATCATTTGGTTTCACCCCCCCCCAGAAGGATTGGTCCCTCTGCTCCTTCCATCGGTAATCGATCTCCTCGGCAGGTTTCCCTTCCTTCGCGCCCTCCTTCCTGACGAAACTCTGCTTGAGAAGCCTCTGGCCCTCCGTCGGAACATTCTTCTCGTCACCGGAAGGCTCTTGACGATGCTTATCCGTCCCACTGTTATATGTCCCCCGGATTCGGAAACGCCCTTTGTGAAGACCCTCACGCCTGTTCCCTCCCCCTGCGTGATATAAATAGGGTTTTAGTGCAGCTCTCTATGGTGCGGCGTTTCTTTCGCGTAGGAAAGCGTCTTACCAAGGACCTTCACTCTTGCGAATGGTGATGCTGTCACCCGCAAGAATTAGCCCCAATTTTCCTTCGAGTCCTCAGAAAAACTTAACCGGCACCTCAGTATTAATAAGGTCTCGACCCATCCTCTCCCAGTTTATTAGGTCCTATGTTTAGAGACCTCTGAGGTTCGACCCGCCATGGGGTGGGAGCCGGGCTTCGGCCCCAGGCTGTTCCGATATCCTTGTTAGTGTAAGACTAGAATACCCTTTCCGAATGCTCTGATCTCTACTTCTCGGTTGAAGTTTCCCTCACGCGTTCTCGTCTATGGGGATGTTTTACGTCAACCTTTTTCTGTTTTCAGGAAGAGAGAACAAGATTTTTTTAAGACCAGAACTTTTACTTCCCCCTTTTTCTTTGTCCTCTAAAATTCACAGGGGTGTTCTCTTCGATCCACTCCCGGACTTTTGGCTGTCTTAATCGAACTGCCCCCCACACCCCATAAATTCTTCTATCTTCTAGAAGGTTTTTATCCTTCTTCTTAGAGTCCTAGGACGTTGTTCCACCTCTGATAAATCCGTCCGCTTACTCTTGGCGGCTTTTACCTTTTCTGTTTCCCTTTCTTATGCTCGATACACCAACATTACGGAACTTCTTCGCCATAGATGGACCCCCTACAAGATACCACAAGCGACATCCGAGAGACAGCTATCACCGTGATCATCCTTCAGTGACTGCGTAGCTCCAGAATTCCCTTCCTCTTTTCTTGTCTCTTCCTTCTCCCAAAGAGAGACCGCACCAGATTGGTTAGTCTCTCTCGGCATTTGCGCCCTCTCTGGCGGATCCCTCTCTGTCCTTCACTCTCCCATCAGGAGTTCCTGAAAAATGTCTATACAAGAAGATTTTTTGTGGCCGGTCCCCCCCCTCGCAACTGGATAGGCTAGCGTTATAGTTCTCCCCCGCTGATGGCGAATTTTCATGGGGCGATCATACAAGCTTTGAGATTTCGAAACTTCTTCGCGTTTTTCTTCTGACCAGCCAATGCGACTAGCCAAAGGCCCTCTCCGATGGGAACAACCGACCATGTTATGCTCCTCTTCCAGCTATCTAAGAGGCCGATTATATATCTCTTTTCCTTAAGTTTTTTGTTTGGTCGATATGATATCTCCTGGTAAAGAGCTTGCCTATGGTAGCTTCGCCCATCTATCTTTTTTTCAATGAGCTCCACGTTGGGAGCGAATTGTCTTTTCTTCTCCAACCCCTTTTGAAAATAATCTGAAGTCTCTTAGGTATTCCGATGAGAAATTACGCCCTCCCCGAGTGCTCCCTAATTTCCCCGATCCACTTCCTTCTCCCAGGGCTCTTTAAAGACAAAAACTGCTTTCGTTGTCCCCCCCCTGGTGTTTGACCTAAGAAGGTGTGATGTGAGTCTCACCTATCGTTCCTCTAACCCAGCTTGCATTCGAGAAGTATAGACGGTAAAAAATTGGTTGTCTCTGCTCCTTCTCTTTCGTCACAGGAAGTACCCCCTCTTCCGGCAATCCTCTTTCATTTCGTCCCTATCGGAGCACGTCGTGGAGAGGCTTCCTCGATCCCTCTTTGTTGATAGGGGTGCCCTCTATTTGCGCATAAGTCTTTGTAGCCTTTTTTTCCCCTCGATCCCCGAGAGACCCAGTTGACCACCCTCCTCCACTCTTACTGCGAGTACTGAGTCCTGCTTAGGCTTCTCGCCTTGGACGACCCCCCCTTCTAGACCCGCCTATCCAGCCTTCTCTTCAGGAGATCAGATTAGAAGAAGGGTTTTCTTTTTCAAGCCTTTTCGATATCCCCCTCACCTCGGTCTTCACTTTTACACCTCCAAACCCGTTCGTACTTTGTTTAACTTGCCACCCGATTACTAAGGTCTTGATTGCATCTTTTTCCGATATATAGCGACAAGATGCCTCGACCCCACCTAGCCGAACAGCGAATCTACAGGATCACCTCGAAGTAGAAGAAAATCTGGCGCCCTTGATGCGAGAGGACCTCCCTTAGGCCTGACCTCCCAACACCGCCCCCAAATGAAGACCAGCCCTTCATTCCTACCCCAATAGGAGCCCTTTTTAAGAACCTTCCAGGTTCCCTGAGTATTTTCTTCCGGATTCAATAAATTTTCGGTGATCCCCCCCCTTTTATGAGGCATCTCCCATGTCTTGAGCCCTAGTTCTGCCTGTCTTTTTCATACATCCCCAGCTGGATCAGGTCATTTCCCTTTAGCTCCCCCGTAGCACCGAGAACCCTGGCTCAGAGAGCCCTGCGCTACACAACGAGGTAGATCCCCGTCTTCCCTTTAGGAATTTCTCCCCCGACGGTTGCACCCCGATTTTCCAGTCCTCTCGTCAGTTAAGCATCATTGTAGAACAGAAAAGAGTTTCGGAAAGATTTCACGAGACCTTTGAATTGTGACCTAGTCAGGAAAATTTTTCCTCAGAGTGTCGGTCTCCATTTGGAAGTTCGAGCAGACTTCATCTCGTTATCTTGAGGGATTGAAGTTTAAATAATTCTATTCGATGATGTGAGAACGTTTTATCTATATATTTGGTTTTCTGTAAAACCAGGTATGCCACTTCCGTTCTTACCCGGCCTAACCCAGAGACCTGAGACTTAGTCCCGTCTACGACCAAGATTTTCTGCTGTCTCTACGATCCAACCTTAGGCTGTTCAAACCTAGCCCTGGATAAAATGACAATCCTTCCTCGTAGCTACCCTATGAGACCGATCCGTTGTTAAGTTTCTTGTTTCTTTTATATAGCGATTCTGCTTCATCACATAGCCACCCGCTTATTCGGCGGCCCGAATTAGCCCTCTGATTCTGCGTCCATCGCCTAAAGTGACCCCTTTTCTGACACCTCCTGCGTTTCTTTTTTGGGGCCCGACCTGGCATTCTCTTCGCGCCGGTTACGACAGCCTCTCACGCTCCACCGTCCCCCGGTCCGCGATACAGCCAGTTGGATCCAACGTTTAATGCAGTGTGTTTTTTTTCTTTGCCGGGCCGTTCCCCCCGTATCCGGAATAAGACTTTTTGGAATTCCACTTCAGAGTTCACCATCTAAAGTCCCCCCCCTCTCGCGCGCGCCAACCATCTCCTTTCTCTTAAGCTGAATTTCTATCTGTTAATCATTACATTGTTGTTTCTCTAGTCAGCGGCCTTCTAGAAAGACTCCTTTGGGAGTGACGCTTTTTTCGAGTTCTGGCGAGTCGTTTTCTGGAATGGTGAACTTCTTCGGGCACTTATGCCTGACTTCGGCTCCCATGGAAAAAGTGCTTCCACGTTATTCGCACAATGTTGCTCGCTCAGCGCCGGCACCTGTTTTGTCGCGTCTTTCTCTCTGATTTTCTGTCCCCTTTACGAGGCGGCTCAATGGAGCATGCCTTGATTTCTTTACATTTTCGCTTTTGTGTTCGACCTCCCGTCCTTTCAGCTGAGCATAAGTCGTCTACTTATGATTCTCTAAATCCCCGCTTTACACGAGTTGATGACCCAAACTACTCCCCGAAAGGAAAATACGCGCCCTCCGTCCCTCAGCGATGTGATGGTATCCTCGCTTGGCCCCAACTCCTCCTGTGATAGTGAGCTAGAGAAGACCTCGTGTCTACCTCCGCGAGCGCTTCCCCCCCATTTTCTCTTTCTTCTCCCTCTTAACCGAATCCCTGGCATATTTGTGTCTAACCCCCCCACTTCAGAATCAGACGTTCAGGAGCCTGCCCATCTACTATGTAGCTTCCGGTGTGTTCCCGCATGAACCCCTTCTAGCCTAACTGAAATTTTGATGAGACGATTCACTTGAGCCCTCCTCCTCATTCCCTTTAATGAGCGTTACCCCCTCGTGGATCTTTCCTCTCTTTTTCTAACTGTCTAAACTTTATGTTAGTTTTCTTTCCTTTTTTTTGTGACCTTCTGCCTCTGCCGGCTCCCCCCCCCCTTTTGATTTCTTAAATAGTTGTGTTTTTAGAGACAAGTCTCTCCTTGGCTGGGTATTTTTTTTATTTGCGATTCTATACCACGTCATAATAGTTCCAATTACTCTGATGATGCGAATCCGACGCTACTTTAGACCCTTTATGAGACTACCCTGCAGATCACCGGGCAACCGTTTAAAATGATGCCAAGAACATAGCACCAACCCCCTCATTTTCTTTTCCTAGTTCCTTGGAGGCCCCGAGATCTTTAGCGTGTGTGTTGGGCCTCCCCCACGGGAGTAGAGTTATCGCTCAGCAGACCTTCTTGAAATCGACTACCGTCTCTAACCTCCTTTAGTCTCGTATCTCTGTCCTTTCCGGTCAGAGTTGCCAGTCGCCTGCGGATTTTTCTCCGGGTTCAATTTCCTCTCATCTCTGAAAATTCCCGAATTCCCCTTAACTTTACACGTGTGGCCTCTCCACACAATAGCCTTTGCCTATCTTAGCATACTACCCCATGAAGTAGTTTTCTGGTCTTTTACGACCTCGAATTTCCCCAAAAAACATTATTCTCTGACTACTTCTTAGTACGGATTTTTAGGTAGTCTTACTGCTGTCGAAGACGAGTCCCTAGTCCTTTTCTCCCTTTAATGATGGAACCTGAGGCCAGGTTCTTGGGCCGCTAATTCCCTTCCCCCCTTCTCCCTTTACCACTGAGTGAGATTATCTTAAAACCTACCTGCATACACTCGGCAAGCAGCGAAGTATCGACACTGAGGCAACGCAGTCCCCCTCCGTCTCGTCGCGTCATATTTACCTTCCGTATGGTGTCAGGCCCGTTTTGCCTTAAAGTGCCCCTATACCCTTGCCGGACAAAAGCTGTTTCCCTTTCAGAATTAGAGCTGCATGATAGTTTTTCTTAACCTTCCCGATGCTCCCGCGAAGGCGGCAGACCCCCCCAGGGTCCTAAGAAAGCTTTTTTGTTCTTAAACAGCCTTCCCATGGATAGTAGCGTACAGGTCCTGGTCTTCTATGGGACGGAGACACATTTTCTCTTCGAGAATCTACCGCTTCTCTTACCATTTCTTCGATTGGTCTGGCGACCTGCCCCCAAGAATACCTAGTTTAAATTTTTGCTAAGTTTGGGTCCCCCCCCTCACATCCCTAGCATAATAGGACAAGCTCGGTGCTCCTTCCCGATATCTCTTCCTTCCCTTCCTACTTGTGAGAGCTCTCTCTACATAGGCAACGAGTGACGAGGAGAACGC
>Ga0179591_1143754_pt1 | contig 10021 bp, 7 predicted proteins | sample CZOMad2_1_08_16f_FD_182891 | JGI IMG/M metagenome (GOLD analysis project Ga0179591, IMG submission 182891) | Vadose zone soil fungal communities from Angelo Coast Range Reserve, California, USA - CZOMad2_1_08_16fungal (PacBio error correction) | ecosystem: Environmental > Terrestrial > Soil >... | reverse complement strand
GAAACGGTGATATAAGCGACCTCTTCCATTTGAGATATTTACAAACCCCTCTCTTGGATGCCCCTGGGCTTGACTGGACCAACCCCACCCAGCATGTGATCTTCTGGTCCCTTTTCCTCTAAATCTATCTAATATCCTCCGAGTTGCGCATCTGAACTATGCTAGGGCCCATATAAGGAACCCCTCTCCCTTTCACCGACACGAGTTTATCGTCTCCCTCTCTCCTTCCAGAGGTGTTATGGAAATAGCGAACGTATACTTAGATAGATCATCCATCTGCCTGTGCCGTGGACTTCCGGCAACATGCCATTCGGCTTTGCTTCCCTGAATTTTTCTTCGCGTGATCCTCCCATAATTTAGTAGATTGGAAGCAGTCTCCCGTTCCGTTTCGCCAGCAACTGAGACTCCACCTCCCCAGCCTCCCTCTCTGGTTTACACCGCCGTACAAGTGTCCAACGCGTATTACACTCACAAGCTTGGGCGGGGAAGCAAGGTATCTGAACCAGACGTACGGCATGTCTATTTTTTCTTCTTACCGGCATGGTTCATCCCCAAGGTAGTAAACGATCCAACACTAGTAGATCCCATTTGTCTTTTCCCTAAGACCGATGGCGTACTTCGTGATGTTAACTCTCGTTTCTATTCGACTTTAACCGATTCCCTCTTCGTTTCTCCCTCCTCTTAGTTATGGATTCCTGGGACAACGCGTAATCGGTTTTTCCGATTTCCTCCGTCCGGGATGCCCCATTCGCGAGCGTATGACTCCGATGACGTCCGAGCCGTCCTTTTTCCGTCTGAATTCCCTTTCTGTCTTCAGTTCACCAGCCTGTAGAGCAAGCCTCCAGTTAGATGTCCCCCCGCATTCTTGTGGACCGGAATAATTTTGCTCTAGCCCTCCCTCTGATTTTTTCCCCATTGCCCATCGGGCTCGCGACGGAGCTTGGAATTCAGTAAGCTCATTTCGAGGACATGCAGCCGAACTTCTTTCAGTTTTTCACTCGCGCTGTGACCTTTCTCTTCACCAAGTTCCCCCGCCGCCGTCCGTGACGATGACTTAGACTTCTCGTGATGCGAAAGTCTCCCTTTTTACCCCATAGAGAGTAGATCACGTCGTGTCCCTAATGTCCGTATCCCGCTACTGAACCGCCCCCTCTTTCCACCTCCCTCCCCTGACCCACAACATCTGCATAGGGACTCATCCTTTTGCCCCCCCGCGTGAGAGTGATCTCACCATTGGCGTTATCGACCCGCGATTTTTCCCCCATGCACTGGCTACTTGTTAAGACTTCGGAGATACCTGACGCCGAGGTGATCTTTGACCCACGCTGGTGAGCAACACAGCGTGCTGACTCCCCCACTTGTCTTCTCTCTACCTTACGATCTTCTGGAGACGAGAGTTAATAGTTTAATATAAGGCTCCCCTGTGACAACCCCGATCCGTTTCAGAGTTAGGTCTCTTCTATTCCCCCCAACTTCGTATTGCCTTTTCCGCGATGTAGATGAGTCCAGTCCTCTCGGATCGCATGGTTTTCGTAAGCCGTAACTCCTGCAGATTTCCTCCTAGGCCTCCCCCATTTTCGAAATCGATGAGTGAGTTTCGCTTGTAGGTGGATACCCAATGAGACTGATAAAGGAAATCCCCTCGTTTTTCTAATTTCATGGATAACACTTCTCGTTTCTACAAGACCTCCCCGCACGCACTACGCACCTCTCTTTTCCTCTGTCCGTCCCCTTTCGCGGAGCGATGCGAAGGAAGTGATGAGAGGGGAACCGGCTCCTGTCTGTTGACGTTGCCGATTACCTATTTTTGACGACTTAAGTCTTCTCAATTCTTTTCCCTTCTTTCTCATTATGTCGTTTGGGGAGGCATCCAGCCGATAGGGTCGTGACCTGCAGCCTTACTCTCCGAATATCGTGCCAAGCGGTTGAAAGATCTTACAGGTGTCTGTTCCTGCCTTCATTTCGTCTTTTTTTAGCCTAGTGATTTCATTAATTCCACCCTTCGCACTCGATCGGAGGCCCTTCCCCGCCGCCAGTGCGTCCCCTTCCGCTGACGACTGTTTCTTCTACCGTGTCCTTGTGGAGACTGATAACGTAGACGAGGCCCAACTTCCGAGTAACTCCCTTCCTCTTCGCCGGTCGATACTTTTATCTGAAAGCCAACTTCCCCTTCTTCTTTTCCACCACCGCCAAGTTTTTCACGTGGAATACGCGTTGAATAGTGATTCTTCTGGACGGCTCTCTCTTTTACCTACTCCGTTGTTTTGTGATCCTTCGATACACTCTTCCCCACCAGCCAGCTAAGGTTTGAAAGGATTCCACTTCTTTTGCCGAACGCCAGTTACGAGCCGGATATCCGTTTTCTTTCCCTTCACCCGATCCGTCCGTTCTCTGGCACAATGGGTAGCTACGTGCACGGAGTTCCTTTGTGGAGACCACGCTAATCCAACCCCCTTTAGAGACCAGCTCTTTATTCGTCACCTTGGCCGCAGGTAAATTGTCGACCTCTTTAAATTCCCCGAGGAGTCGCTGTTTACTTCACTTCATCACGCTCCCCACGTTCCCTTTTATCTTCTTATACGTAAGCCGCCTTCTTGCACGTGCCGACCTTCTTCTTCTGTACAGATCAATAAGCCTAGAGTCTTTCCCGCCCCTCTCTTTAGCCCCACTTTTTTCCTTAAGTTCCCCTATCTTGAAAGGTAGACACCCGTAGAATCTGGCCTTTCACGTCCCCGTATCCCATTCCCCTCCCCTCTAAAGCCTTCCCGTGTAGCACTGGATTCGCGCCCCCCGCTCCCCGCCGCACTGACCAGAAGCGTGTTCCCTCCTTTTTTTGTCCTGGCGTGGCGTTTCTAAACGCCTGGTCCGAACCCTGTTTCAGCCTTGATAGTTACGTTTCGAAATCCGTCCTTGTTTTCCCGATTCCCCAATCTAAAGACACCCTTAGAGATAGGTCGTCTATTCTGCTTCTACGGCGTCCCCTCTCTCAACGTCTCCTCCCTCATCCCCTGAAGAATGCCCCTTGCGTTCCGCCCGAGCCGGTTTTACGCACGGCTGCCTGCGCGCACGTGATCCCTTTCTTTTCACACCCCTCACCGTCCCCGTGCGGGAAACGGGCTTTGCCCAGTTTGGTTTCTAGGATCGTTCCCTTGTTTTTTTTTTCCCGTTTAAATCCTCGGTATAGTGCCAGATCGTTTTGCTTCTTCCGGTGGAGTACCAACAAACTTTGGAGCCCTCCTTCTTGTTCGTGTCTCAGGTTGTCACGGAATTCACCGCGGTTCATTCGTCTTCTTTCTCCCCGCCGTTCTGAACCCGCCGTAATCGGTACCGGCCCATGCTTGGTAGCGGAACCCAAAGGGGACGAGCAGTTTACTTCCACCCAAGTTAGCCGTAAGTGAAGGCCAGATGATCTTGATTTGTTGGCAGGGTGCTTTTTGCCACCCGGTTCCCCCCCCCCCTCTGGTCCAGTGACGGGCTCACCCTTTTATGACCGTTTCAGCGTATGTGATTCGTAGTTTGTATTTTATCCTCCTTCTACGGTCATCGCCCGTGACTTGGAGGGGTGGCGGTGGCCGCGGACAAGCGCGAGTATTTTTCCTTCCCAGTCGCTATTCGTATGCGGATACATCGCGACATGATTTTGCTTCCCTGTCCACGGGTTCTCGTCAGCCTCCGGAATGTTCGGCTTTCGAGCAACCGCCGACAGGTACCTGCGCGAATGCCGACCGCGTTGAACTCCAGTGGACCCTTTCCTTGTATGCGCCATGTTCTTGAATTCCCTTTCCGCAGGAAGATCTGCGCGGACGTCATCGTCAAGATCCGACTCTACTGGTAATACACCGCTGTCTCCGTCACCCGCCGCCCCAGTCCTGACTAGGTCCTTTTTGCTTCTTCTAACCGACGTATTCGTGGGTATGGAGAACGTCGTGCGAGGTTTCGTTACTTTTTCTCCCTATTTGCCTGTCAGTAACGATTTTACCTCCATCCGCGGCTCCGGCCCCTTCCCTTCTTTCCTCTTTTTTTTTTCTCGTTGTCACGACCTTGATACCCTTTCCGTAGGTGCCAGACGTTTAGTGCCGAAGGCGTGAGATAACCTTTCCGTCTCCCACAGAACACCCATCTTTTTTTTTTTTTCCCTGTCCCTGGTCGGCGGGGTAAACGCGACCTCTGTATGACGGTGACCGTTTCCGACCCGTTAACCGCGCTGCGGCGCCATCCAAGCTTCCCCCCCGAAATGATTTCTCTCCGCTCGGACTGGCTCTCAATTTCGCTCCAGCGCGAAAGCCGTGGCCGTTCCGGCACCGACAACCAGTAGAGGATAGCTTCGTGTGCTATTCACTTGTTACGGCCGCGATCCCCCCCTCACCGCATTTCTTCCCCTCTTTTTCCGTTTTCATTCTTCCCCGCGACTGGGATCTTTTCCTGAGTTTTATGCCACGGTCCCCTTGAGAAATGGCGGATTTAGCCGCCCTCTGGTAACCTTTCTTCTTCGCCTCCTTTTATTTGTTCATACCCCTCACAGTGACTAACGAGGGGTAAGCCTTCGCCAACGATATAAGTGCTACACTGTTCATGCTCCCGACTCCATCTTTGAGACCCCCCCCTCCTGTTGAATCGGTTCGCCCGCTTTTTTGACACGTACCTCGTAGCGTTCTTAGTATTATGAGGAGGACGAATCCTAAGACCCAGGGGTTCTGTTGTAAGGAAAGACTTTTTCCTCTCACCGGCAGTAGGCCCATCTTCTCGTGTGTTCGGTCGTGTTAGTTCGCATTTATCAGTGCGTTGATGAAAAATCCCTTCCTCGGTTTTTGGATACTCTTTTCCTGCGCACTCGTGCCTCAAGCCGAGCCGGAGACGTAGGGGATTTTTCCTTTTTCGCCTTGCTGCACATTTTCGAAGCCCACCCCTGTGTCACGATTCGTACGAAGCGGACTGCGCGGTGCCGTTTTTTCCTTTCCAGTTTGAATGGGGCCCCCAATCTCACTCCCCTCCCCGGCACTGCGGGGAAGGGCTACAGTTGCCCGCACAGATATCGATCCTTTTCACATTGATAGTGAAGTAAACCCGTCTTAGGAGACACGGCCTGTCCCTTGAAGAATTTTGTTTTTGACGATTCCAAACGTCGATCTTTTTTCTGCGGAGCCCGACTGGTTTTTTCTTTTCCCCCCTTTACGCCGTTTGTGTTGTGGGTTTGAGTACCCCCATTGTGGTTACTATTTCTCAGAGATGGCCCTTCTCAGGCTCTGATCTCGATTTTGCTTTTTTTTCCCATCTTAGCCTGCATAAGATCGACTTATTTGGTGGAGTTCGCTGGACAAATGTGGACATACGACGCGTTTGTCGCACGTCCCTCCCGTTAATGCTGTGATTTTTCTCCCATCTTTTTCCCCCTTGCTTGCTACACCGAGTGTCGAAGGTTTCCACCTGATTTCGGCGTCATCCTCTTTTTCGTGATGTTCCGTATCTTCTAGTGCGCGCGGGGCTGGAACCATGGTCTTCTTCCTTTGACCAGCCTTCTACAGCTCGCGGCGAACCGCCGTAACTTCCTTGAGCGGCCTGTTATGGTTTGGTACGGTTTTCGGCCTGTCAATTTTTCATCCCTTTTCATACGTCTCCCCGTTCTCCAACCACCCCTTTTTCTCCTCGCTCCCCCTGCTAGCAGGGCGTTTACCACCTCACCGACGATAACGACCGATCATTCATTTACGCCTCCGTGTTTCTCGCCGGAGACGCCTTTCTTCTCTACTACTACCCGTGCTTCCCATTCCTTTCTGTGTTGGATCGACCGTACAAGTTTCTTCGAAAGGTGGCTATGAAGCGCTCTTGAAGACCTGGCCCGGGCCAAACGACACTTGGCTTCCGCGGTTGACCCCTTTGCCCCGATTCTTCCTCATGCCAACCCGCAACTACCTTTGACCCTCACAGAGCGGACCCCGCCTGTAATCCCTCAACGCCTCTCTAAGAGCATCTTCGCGCGCCCTGTTGCTTTTTTTTCCACCCTGCTGAACACACGTCGGCCGTTTGATCGAGTAGTACCTGGAGCCCAGGGTTCCTTTTTGAGACACAGTTTTTTTGAAGAAAAAGGCTCGCTGGCTAGTTTGGCCCGCCCTTCTTCCCCTTAAACCCTGCTTTACGACGGCCGAGACATCTTCGTTGCCCCGATCGCCCGATATAGGAGGGGACAAGACTTATAACACTATTCCATCTCCCTTTTTCTTCCCTTTTCTTTGTTCTGCCCTCTTAGACTTCTGGGCAAGGTCTTCCCGCTATGCCCCCTGGCGATTTCATATAGTTGGACCGAGCCTTTGGGCACTTTTTCGGTTAGGTCAACCCACCCAGCTGTTTCCCCCGAATGACCCCTTTGATAAGGTACTCCTATAACCGGCCTCGTTTTTTTTCCGAAGCTTCTTTCCCCTGCTCGCGAAGAGGCGTCTTGCGGCGTTGAGGGGAGTCCGGGTGGTTCCGCTAGTCTCGTTGATGTGGCTTTTAACGTGCGGGTTGCGGCGTCCCCTGATTTTTTTTTGGAGGCCAGCTCGCTCCTTTTTTCCCACTTTCTCTTCTTCCTGCTTCTAGCCCACTGTCTCCGCTCAACCTTTTAATTCGTAGATCCACCCGGGTTTCCTGGGTGGGTGATGAACGTTACGGGTGTCTTAGTCCCATAACGGCTTCCGGCGCCGACCGCCCCTTCCTTTTTACCCCCCTGATTTCTTTATGTTCTGGGGAGGTGTTATCCCCCTGCCAGGTGAGCGAGCTTGGTTGAGGTGGTTCGCACCGTATTTCTTGATCTTCTCGGCCCGAGGAAACCAGATACCAGTCTGATCCCCCTGCTTCCAGTTACGCTGTTTCTCTTGTCGTTTAGCCCTCCCATGTACGTTAACTCCCCCGATCGCAGAGTTATAGGGGAGCATGTTCTCGTTTTTCTTCTACGTGGTGCAACCGATCGCTCTCGGTTGTCTTCCGCCATGCTGTTGTGTATGGTTGCGTCCTTCATTCCCACGCTGTTCCTTTCCTGCTCATGGTGTACCGCAGCAACGAGGCGGATACGGTCGATTTAGGCGTCAACTAGGGACTCATCTTTTCTTTTCTCGCCGCGAAGAAAAAATCTTTCGCTCCTCCGTACACCCCACCCCTTGAGCCCCTCCAAGAGCTAGCTGAGTTTCTGAATACGGCGCCCCGTCTTGTTCTTCCCGGCATACCTTGAAGTCTTGATTGCCCCGACGCCCTTCTTTTCATCGTGTTTTTTGCCCCGGATCATTCCGATAGGAGCGTCCACTCCTCTATTGCAGTCCAGATACTGCCCCACGTTTCTACGCTGGTTTTAGTTCCAGCGTTCGTTTTCTTCCGACCCTAAGAAAGTCTCGTCCCCGCGAGAACAAGCGGGCTTTCTTTTTCGTCTACTGTTTTCTGATTACCTTTCCGCTCGCATTCGTTGAAGAACAAATACGCGTCCTGTTCGACCGTCTGCGAGGTCGGATTACAGATGTCGCCTTAGAGTCGACTTTTCTTCATCTTTCCTTGCACAGGAACGACCGAGGGCCACGGAGCGTTCTTGAACCCTCCCGTGGTAACACTCTCCTAGAACAAACTCGCTTCCGGGCTCGGTTTTTTTTCCCCCCCCCCTCTCCCCCGGGCATACAAAACAAGGGGAACCCCCGCGTACGTAAGTAGGCTTTTCCTTTCGTCGCGCCCCCTTTTATGAGGTTGACGTTCCCCCGAACCCTTACTTCGGGGTTATTCCCTTTCTTGGACTGTGCGCCATTCTAGAGGTAGGGAGCATTTTCTGCCTTCCGCGTCGTCGATTGCGAGGTACTGCACCCCTTTGGACCCCTGTGCTGTTTTTTTTCCACACACATCCAGTCAAATTTGCTTCAGGCTACCCCTTCAGCAATGTTCCCTCATATTAGACGACCTAAGCTCTCATTTGTCCTTTCTGAAACGATGATAGGGCCCCATATCCGGACCTTCCCAGTCCTGCACCCCCTTAGGTCATCTCTACACGTTACATAGGAAAGTACAGAAACACCATTATCTCCCCCGTTAGTACTCGTTTTATAGCATTCTTTCATTCCTTTTTTCGTACGGTAAGTGCCACAGCACCTTTCGGCGACTTGTTCCTCTATGAACCTCCTCTAGTTCATTCCTTTCATTCGGTCGCTTTTGATGTTCAAGGTTCGTTTTAACGTTACGTTTTTCGACGGCAAGCTCCACCGTCTTTCCCGATTTTTTTCACCCTTTCACCCGCTTTTCTCAAGTGCAAGCTTGTGTCGTTTACGCCCACGCCTGCAACCCGCCCCGGAGTGTCCTGCGACACTTCTCCCCTTAAGGCCCGGGTTTCACACGGTTGTGACCTCCAAATCCCAAGATCTGGCGGCGCAGAAATTCTTGGAGTACTTCGTGACTACCGGCAGTCCCTCGTTGAGATAAAACCGCTCTTCTTCCCTTTCCCTTTCCCCCCCTCCCTTGTTTGGGCGCGAAGACACACGCGTATAGTAAGGACTGCGGCCGGGCCCCCCCTTTTACTCATTGATAATTAGCGGCGGCGGATCTATGCTGTATCGAGATCTTTTTTTTCACCCTTATTGCCTCACAGCAGGTCTCAATACTCCCGTAGAAGGTCCGTCTTCCTTTCTGTGCCATTTTTTTAGAATCGTTCCCTTCGACGTGGGGCTTTCAATGCCCAGGGCGTCTTTTCTTCCTCCACTGGAATTATTTCCCGATATGTCGATATTGTTATTTTTTTTTTTTTTTTTTTTTTTTTTTTTCTTTTTTTTTTTTTTTTTTTTTTTTTTTTTTTTTTTTTTTTTTTTTTCGCTCATGAAATCCCGCGACTGTGCATTTCTACTAGAGAGAGGACCTCAGCCACCGCACCCTTTCCCCGTCGTTCCCATTGCCGTCGCCTCTCGTGCTGTAGAACTTCGCCAGAAATAACATTCTTTTTCCTTCCGTTTTTTCCCTTAAATGACATAGCCCGGATTGAACAACAGGAAGCCCTGGCCCCACCCCCTCATCCTTGTTCCAACGGTCTTACTTCGTTGCCACTAAGGATGGCGCGGTTTTGTTTCGTTTCCCCTACCGTTGCCGGTACAGGCTGACGGCGGGTCCAGACTTGCGAATACTCCCTCCCCCCTCTTGATTCTTTAAAGAATGATCAACGACTTATCTCACTTCTTTTTTTGTAAATTTTCTCGCCATGAACGACTGGGCCGTGAAAGGAGTTATAGTTTCCATCTTTTTCCTCCAAAAAAGGGCACCCCACCATAAGTGCAAAAGAATCTTCGTCTCTCTGTTTTCAGTGACGAGAAGGTCCCAGCAAGTGGAGTCCTCCTTTCTATCCGGAAGCTCATGGTAATTCGTCAGAGGTCTCCTCCCCTTTCTCCCATTTCCAGGAGTTAGAATCACTTAACATAGACCCCCTCCTGTTCCGTCCTTGGTTTACAAGTAGGACTGATTATTTTCAACGTTTAAAAATCCGGAGACACTCCTCTGACCTTCCCGCCCATAACTCCGAGAAATCTCGTTCAGCAAGATATGGTCGGGCTGGTTCGTCTTCTCCCCTCCTTCCTTGATATGGGTCTTATGACGTTTCCTTTCTTCGGCCCTAATATTTCGACGGTTGAGCACCTGGCTTCATGCTTCCTTCAGGTCCCGCCGTTGTTAGACTGGATTGTGCGGAATCCTCGCGTATTTTATCATGACAGCGAACTATATAATATCCTTTTCCCTTCTCCATTTCCGTTGAAGGCATACTATAGTGCGACACATTTCGGATGGAAAGTCTCTTTATATTACTTCCCTCTCATGGAGCGGCGTGACGAGCTTCATTACAGTCATGCCCGCTTCCTCCCTTTTCCTTTCAACGGTATCGAAAGGTGTAGAGTCTTTACTCCCCCCCCCTCTCCCCGCAGTGAAGTAATCGACCATGTGTGCATCTGCTCCGATCCTCTTAACTTGCCAACCGGAACGGATTCCTGCCAGAGCTTCACCGTGCGATATCGGTGAAAAACACGTTGGTTTCGTTCTT
>Ga0179591_1354561_pt1 | contig 10022 bp, 11 predicted proteins | sample CZOMad2_1_08_16f_FD_182891 | JGI IMG/M metagenome (GOLD analysis project Ga0179591, IMG submission 182891) | Vadose zone soil fungal communities from Angelo Coast Range Reserve, California, USA - CZOMad2_1_08_16fungal (PacBio error correction) | ecosystem: Environmental > Terrestrial > Soil >... | reverse complement strand
CCTCGGGTGAACGTATCTAGGACGGCCCTTTTTTTCTTTCTTATCCTGAGTGCAACATGGGCACCCTTTGCCGATTTTATCGTCCTTTTACCCCGGACGGCGTCACAGGCCCCTCCCTTAGCCTGGGGAACTTTTTTCCCCCCTATGTAGTCACGGTGCGCGTCCACTCTCGTTGTCGCCGCTCTGGCGGTGTTAGGCCAGGGGGTTTCCCCATGAATTTGTCCCCCCACATATTTGAGATGTTACGCCCACGCGGGCGTTTCGTCTATCGGGGGGAATTTCTTTCGTTACTGTCCCCAAATCCGGTGATTTCTGCGGCCTGATCGAAAGATTATCGAAGGCGCTTTCCCGCGGCGAGATTCTCGTCGATCGCGCTCCCGCGGACCTGTTTCCGCCTGGTAGTTCCAGAGTTTGTCCCGCCAAAAAGATGTTTTGTCCAAGGCAACCCCCCCTGAGAAAAACTGCCCTTCTCGGAATGAAGACATCTTGTTAACGCCTTTTGACGCCCCCTAAGGAAAACAGAAGCCGGTTAACCTCGAAGCCCCTTCCTTACGCCTTTGTTGCCGAACGACTAGTAGCCAATGACGTTTTGTTCTCAAATGTAAGACCCCCACACCCCCCCCCCCCCACCCCCCCCCCCCCCCCCCCCCCCCCCCCCCCCCCCCCCCCCCCCCCCCCCCCCCCCCCCCCACCCCCCCCCCCCCCCCCCCCCCCCCCCCCCCCCCCCCCCCCCCCACCCCCCCCCCCCCCCCCCCCCCCCCCCCCCCCCCCCCCCCCCCCCCCCCCCCACCCCCCCCCCCTGGTTCCGCTCCTTCTTCCCGCCCTCCGGCGCTTTTTGAAAGAATCTCTTGCCAGTCCATGGAATAGACGTGCTCTTTGTTTGACAAACGGTGCGTCCAGTGCTCAAGGACTTATCGCGTTGCCCGCGCTTCAAGTTTCGACTGTCTTCATTCTTTGAAATTTAAAGTCTGTCTCCGTCGGAGCTGTGCGATCCCCCCCGGCGTTAGAAACTATTCCTGGCATGTCCCCTCTCATTTTCGACGTACTTTCAACTCGGCCTTAGATGAATTCCGAGGCCCCTTCTTTTTTTATCGGTAGCGCTTTTTTTCTCCTTTCCAACCTGAAAGCAGACCACTTCGGCAATCTAAAGGCCCACCCCTTCCTCTCACGAATATTTCTTGGGGAGAGTTCCCGAACCTGTTTCTCGACGCGCTGTTCATGACTATAGAATAGATCATCTTCTTTTTCTGGGAGTTTTGAGCCGGCTTGTTGTAGTTCAGACCCGTTCCCCTATGTCCCCCCCTTCTGACCTTTTCTGCCTGGTCATGAGGCGGAGAAAACCCGCTCTCTTGCATAACGTCATGACCCTCCAGTTCCCCTTTCGATGGTCGGAAAGTTCCCCCCAGCCCTCTCTCCAGCGGACGAAATTGACCTTCAGAGGCATACTCTCCCCTTTCACCCCCCAGAAGAGAACCTGCTTCGAGATCTACGATCCCCCTTTTTTGGTTGTTTTGGTTGCAACAGCTCTCCTGAGTTGGCGCTCCCATTTGAAGCTCGGGCACCCCTGCAAGGTAGTGGTCTAAAATTAGGTATTCCGCCCTAGTTCGGTCACGGCGTTTTCCTCCTGAGGACTTCCTTAGTAAAGCTCCCCTGACGATTTTTTGCGGGCCGACGAGGCGCTGTCGGCGGCCAAGCGCCCTTTATGGCCGTCCCCTCTTTCCCACAGCTGACTAGAGCGCATTATGATGCGCCAGTTTTCGACGAGGGAGGTTTGCCAGTGCATTCTCCTGTTGAGATTCGCAACCACATACTTTCTCGCCAATATTCGACTGTTTCTCCCTCCCCACTTCTCCCCCTATTCGCACTAGTGGTAGTCTCCTTCCCTCTTATAGGCACTAACGAAAATGGGTTTGTTTTCACGCCTCGCCAATCAGATCCATTGTTTCCCGCTCCCGGATCTATAGGCAGTTAAAGTCAGACCCTCGACTCTTAGGAGAATCCGCCCTTACTTCCTCGCCTCGTTGCCGCCCTGACGGCGTTCCCCTCGGACACTCTTCTGGAGATCCCAGCCTGGCCCCCTTCCTTCTCTGTATTGAAGGCTCCTCCCCAAAAGACTGTGGCTTCATTCGAGCAATTTCTACAGCTCCCAACTTCTGCCTTAGGCCCCTGACCATGCCTGCCCCTCTCCGCTATCTTCCTCATCCGTTGTCTTTTTTTTTCAGGAGAGTGACGCCGAGTTTTCCGGAGCGGTCTAGCTCCTCTCGCCGCTGCCCGCTTTTCTTCTTCCATGGCCCTGAAGATCTCCCCCTTTTTTATTCTTGAAGCCAGACGCTTTCTCTCATTTGAGACTTGGCGAACTTTCCATGGGAGAATCCATTGCCACTCGGCGTTCCCGTTCCTTTTCCGCCTGGGCGGCTTTCTCTTTTGCTATGCGCGGAAGCGGGCGTCTTTCCCCTACCCTAGAGGATTCTTTTTTTAGTTACGAGGCCCTATCTCCGGGAGTCCCATAGGGTTCTGTTTTTTTCTTTTTGCAGAAAGCGGTTTAAAAACCTCAATCCCGGGTTTTTTTCTTGCTTATACGCGACTCCTTGCCTCTCCCACGTAATCGGCGTTCCTTCCTCTTATTTACTCCATTGGGGAGCTTCCCCTTAGGATCCGTCCCTTTGTTCCCTCGATGGTACGAGACCAAGGTGGACGGTCATGCCTCACACAGAGAACTGGACCGTCTCTTCTGAGAACCTCCGCCTCCTTTTCATCTATTTAGTCTGGCTAGATTTGCCGTGCATAAGAGAGGCGGCTGGTGCGAGACCGGCGAGTCTATGAACCAAAAGATGGTCTTCTCAGGGTTTGTTTTTTCCTCGTGTTCCCCCCCCCCTGCCCCGAGATCGGCGGCAAAGAAATGACCGAACACTGCATGCTCGCTCAAGACCCCGGTTGACGGGATTGCCCGGCGAGCCTTTCTGTCGCTCCTGCAGAGACGTGGAGCTGCGCTGTTCTGTCCGTATATAGACCAAAGTGGATGTTCACCAGGTCGTGCTTTAGTCCTATCTCTCACTTAAGCAGTTTTTCTCATGGTAACCTGTCTCCCTAGTGGCTCAGTGGACACGTGACGTCGCGGGATGTCTCCCCCTATCCGCTTTCATGCTCGGCGATTTTTTTAAAAGGCCGGCCCCTACTGGAGGCAGGTAAGCGTGGTTCCGTCTCTTCTCGCCAGATCGACGCCCTCGTTCCCGGCGTTCTCTTTATTCTCTATCGCCGCTTCTCTCCTTCTCTCCAGGCACTCAGATGATGTCGATGTGGCCTTGAGGTGTTGACAGGGCCTGGGCCCCGCCTTCTGTTCTCTTTTCTCAAGCTAATATTGTCAAAACCCCTCTCCTCCTCCTCGAAGGCATCCTGCGTTTCCCGTTGTCCGTGAAAGGACTTACTGACCGTGGCCCCCGCTTTTCTTCTGCTCGCCAGTTCTGTACCCCCCCCTTCCCTTTGTCTCCCTCAAGAAGAAGAATTTACTCCCTATCCTGCGGAACCTTTCCCCGCTTCGTAAGTCCTTGTGACCTGTCTATGGCTCTTTCCGCTGCCTTCTTCACTTAACCTTTTCCCCCCTCGATGAGTTTTCGCACCTGGACGACCTGTGAGAAGGCCCTTGAGGGAAAACACCTTGTGTCCCTTCCTTAGAGTCATGTCCTTCCTACTTTTCCCCTGCCTTTGATTCGACACAGTGATAGGCCGGTCCCCTTCCTATAGGGGGAACCGCTCGTCTTTTGACAGGGTTCGTAGTGAACGATTTCCTGAGGGGTCCCTCGTCCCCCTTCCTCCTATCGGGTAATACATGTTTTGATGCTTTCCCACTGTATGCAAGTGAATTCCCCCGCGCTGGTAATGGTATCTTTTTACTCTCCTCTCTACAGGAGCAGTAGTCCCTCTCCATCCCTACTCTTCCGGCACTACATCGCCTCCGGCGATGGTACCCTAATCGGCGTTGAAAGTAAGTGACCCTGTTGCCGCCATATATCCCGTTCCCAGCCTCGTGGGACTTTTCTCAGCCAGCTCCCTGACAAGATGTGCAGCCCTCGACTTTTTACTGTAAATGTGGCACCTTTCGCCGTCTCCAGGGCCGGGGTGCCTTCCCACTTCTGGCAGGAAAGGTGGTCGCGCCCCTTCCTCCCCTATCGGACAATGTCCTCCATTCTTCATGGCCGGGTTGACTCCGGCCTTGAAGGAGATTCGGCCCTTTTGAGTGGCCATCTCGGCCCAGGTCTCCCCCTCCTTCTAAGTAACGTCTGGAATGCCCTGTCCCCCCCTCTTTCTTTCCCCCCCCTTTATTTCATAAGTACTAATCTCCGTTTTTTGTTCTTTCAGATCTCATAAGGGCCAGGCAATGTGACCGATGAACTTCCCTTTTCTCCGGGCGGCCTTTCTGGGTCGTTCCTTGCCCTCTTCTTCCGGGAGACATTGTGAATGAATTCGGCGGCGTCCTTCCCCCCTCAATTAGCCTTTCTTGTCAAAGGGCGCCCGTCTAAGGTGAGATGACACCCCTCCGCATGCTTTCCGAAGAGCTGGCCGGCGGCCCGTGCCCCCCTTGTCTTTCAACGCCACCTGACGTCCCCTTTCTTTTCCTCTGGAAGAAGATCTCACATAGGGATGGTTTTCCTAATATTTTTTGGCAGTCTCATTCCTTAGTCATGTGTTACAAATCGCGATATTCGAGTCTTCCTGTCGAAACAAGGTCTTTCTCCCCTCTTCCGCTTTAAAGCCGCGTCTCGACCTCTTCTGCGCTTGAGACCCCCGCGAATTATCTTCCATGCTTCTCTCCGGGCCCACCAGTCTCGGTTCCCCCTACCGAACTTGTTTAACATTCCCTTTTGGACCCCCAAAAAGGGCCAATAGCTCACCGGCTCCCCTCCGGACCCGACTATTCCCCCTTCCCCCCCCGGAGTAATCGTCGAATTCCTCGCCACTTCCCTCTAAAAATGTGGCAGAACGTCCCCGTTCGCGTTTCCTGAGGCCTTTGTTTCTACTCCCTTTCCACGGTGTAGCGTTTTGTCTCCCCTCGATTTTAGTAAGGGTGCTCATTCTTGGTTTCAAGTTAAAGGTCCGACGTGCTCTCTGAAAAGACCTGCGCCTTGTTCAAGGACTCTGATCTGGCCGACCTTTTTTTTACTCCTTTCCTTTTTATTTTGTGGAGGAGTTCCTTCTTCTTCTTCTCCCTAGTAGTCATGTCCCTGATCCAGGCTCTTTTTGTAGTGCTGATCAGCACCTAGGAGAGTCACTCATGCGCATGACCGTTCGTTCCCCTCGACTCCCCCCAAGCACGTGAATTGCATTAGCAGCCCGTCCCCGTCTTGTTTTGATATTGATCTATTCGCATGTAGTCTCCAAATTGAAAGCACGCGGCCCTTTTTCCAGTTCTCCCCTTTCCATCGACCCTCATCTCTTTTCTTGGTTTATTGAGATATCGAATATCTTTGACATTTTCCCTTGGGCGAATCCATAGTAAACTGATTGAACTTTTCCTTTTCGCGAAGGATTCATTGCGGTCGCCGTCAGACCCCCCTCTCCTCCGTTCTCTTTCATTTTGTTTCTCCCCTTCCTTCCCCCCCAGGCAACTGTCACGACTCTCTTCTCGTGCATAACGCCAGCAGGAAGCTGTGCCCCTTCCTGTCTGGTCGGCCATTTCCGCCTTGGCGTCGTCCGAACTTCCCTTTCTTCGAGGTCCAAATAAGACCCGGCGACGATTGAAACATATGTTGGTAGCTGATCCTAGAGGCGAAGTCTCGACCCCTCCCCCCCCCCCCCCCCCTCGGAAGGACTCTCTCCTCCATAGAGGTTTTGTTAATCCACTTGCCTTTAGCGTGTAGATTAATCAGAATGCAGCCCCCCTAGTCTTCTTTTTTTTTTTTTTTCTTTACGCTGCCTGGCTGTCCTCATCTATCTCTTTAACTCCCCTCTCCCCTCCTCCCCGGCCTAGGGACTGCCATAGGCGATGGAGTCTTCCAATGCCCGTTGATTAAAGTCACAGCTCCGCCTCTGAGTTTGCCCGTAGCGCGCGGCTTTTCCTTTTTCCCTCTCTTTTTTGATAGTCACGCAAACTTTTTTTCTCACAATCGCGACCCTCTGTAAGGAGAGCTATTTTTCCCGTCCCCCAGGGCATCTCGCCGCTCTTCTCCCTCTTTTCGTGGTTGGAACCCCCCCTGCTCCCCCCTTCGAATAAAGACCAGGGCTTGTTTTTCCGCTGGACAAAGGACAAAACCGCTCCATGTTTGTCTGCCCTCTCCACATTTTTTTTGTCTACCAGTTTTTTTCCAAGCCGCCCCGATCTCCCTCACCCACCTAAGAACCTTCCCTAATACCTGCCTCTCTCTGAAGACCCTGAACGGAGGCAAAGAACGGTTTAAACCTGCGCGTCGAGTCCTTGGACTGTTCCTTCTAGACAATCTCAATTGCCCCTTTAAGAGTGTATGTGCCTTCCCGAAGCCCTCACGGGAGGATATTAGGAAATTTACATCAAGGCGTATGCAATGATGCTGGCCGGCTTTACTCTCTACCCTATGACCGATTCTTTCACCCTCTCTTATATAGTTTAATCACCCCTTTTTTTGGAGAGAGATCTTCTCCAGTTAACGGAGTCCCAGTAATCGCGTCCTCCCTTACTTTTTTTTCGCGACTTGTCTTTTAAATGTCCTCCTCCGAAGGGGTTTTCCCGCTGCCAGGACCGCTGCGCTTCCGATTGTGCTCATGTAAGCGCAGCCCCCCAGAGTTTTTTGCGGCTTTTCCTCCTGCAGGTCCCCCTTGAGAGCGGTCTATGCCCGGGCGGATCTTCGACTTCCATGAGCGTGGGCCGATTTTGCTCTTCGCCGTGCTCTCTTTTGTAAAAGTGTTCTGTTTTTTTCGCGCCCCCCCCGCTTTTTGAACCAGAAGACATGGGTTCTTTCCTTGCGTGCCGATTTTCTCGCCCCCCGAGGGACCTGGCTGACTCAGTTTCTATTCCGCCTTTTTGTTTGCAGCCTTCGTTCCGCCCCCCGCGGGTTTTTTTACCAGAAGATTGGTGGCGGCCTCACATCTCCTGGCAAGTGCGAAGGACTCTACCCCCTTTTACCTTTTTTTCCGCGCATATTCTCTCCTTTCCCTGTACCTTTTCGCCTGAAGTCCATCCTAAGCCGGGCTCTTTGCCTGTCGCGGCAACGACTCGCCGCAAGGCTTTATTCTGTTTTACTCTTTTCCCCCTTAGAGTCTTCCCCTACGCCACCTTAAATCAGGGTCTTTCTTGCCTGTTGGCATCTAGAAAGACCGCCGGCCTTTGACCTTTTTCGGATTTTTTATGCTCCGCTTACTAGGATCTCCTGCTCCTATGGTCGATCTCGACCCAGTTTTTTTTTCGTAGAGTAATGTAGGTTTTTATCTTCCACTAAGGACTTCCCTTTTTCGTCCTTTTCCAAGGCTACCAGGATCAGTGGCACGGCGTCTCTGGGTCTTCCCCACAGAGATCGACTTCTTTCATGGTCTCCGAGAGTTCTAACAGCAGAACGCTGAGAGGTCAGCTTTTTTCGGTCTTTTTTGGGACCGCCATGCAGCAGTCTCTCCATCGTTTCTGGCGATCTTGCTTCTTCTATTACGCCTTTTTTAGAAATCCCTTCTCTTTTTAGCCCTTCCCCATGAATCTTCGGAGATATTTGGGGAATGCTCGGGGCCGGGCGCCTTTCCGTTGGCGCTTCGAACAGATCAAGTTCTTTCCCCCCTAAGCCTGTTTGTTCCTGTCTCTTCCTTGCTTTTTTCGTTACGTCGTCTTGACTGTAAGGAAGACTCTTGTCGACGCGCGTTCTGAGAAGCTCGAAGATTTTCCCCCTACTTTTGCCCTTACCCCTCCTGAACCTCTAGAGCTTGCGCACAAACGCTGATATTTTGATTGCTTCTCGTTCTGTTAGCTCTTTTCCCCCCTTTGAACTTCCCCCTCCGATGTCTCCCCTGGCCGACCGCTCGAGAATCAGACTCCTCCCTCCTGGCAGTTGGGACCAACTTGTGCCCCCCACTTTCCTTTCGCACCAGTCATTGTCTTACGGTCTCGCTTTATGCGTTCGGAAAAATGTGTGATCGGTCTTTCCCCTTCTTCTCGTTTCCCCCACTTGTTTCCTTCTTCGTCTGGAAACGGAGGTTCGGAGCGCCGTGACTCTCGTTTGCCCATTCCGCAGGGAATGGTAAACCTCTTTGCTGTACCAGCGTTTTCCCCTTGAAGGCCTCTCCCTCTCTCTTTTCCTTTTCTCCGTAGTCACTCAGATCGAGGACGCGCGCTTCGTGCCGCGCCCTTAATTGTTAGACGGGTCCCGCCAATCGCATTCCTCTTCCCCCTTATCTGTCCCCTCCCTTTCTAATGAACGCAACAAGACTTGTTCAGTTAATTTACCCCCCCCCTGAACCATCGCCTTTACTTCATGTGGAACCCATATTACCCTGTTTTTGCGCGGAAAGCTAGGTGCCCAGGACGAAGGCGGTTCTCGCCCCGGTGGAAGTCATAGGCCCTGGTCAATAGACCTCGAATGCTTATAAGATGGACGTTGAAAGCCGGCCTGGCAGGCTTATAGGTCGCCCTCCATGGCCATCTCGGCGGAGAAACCCCTTCAGTCGCGTATGGCCTTTCATTTCCCTTTTCCGTGACACAATGGAGATCTCTCTTTTTACTACTCCCCCCCTTTTGGTTTTATCCCTTGACGGCCGGTTAAATCCCTGGGTTTGCCTTTTGGTTCGACTGGAAGATATTGGGTTTTTCCCCTGGGGCCTCTGCTTTAACGGATTTTTCAAGGAACCCAGCTTGCGAATTTATCTTCAAATTGCCCGCTTTTTTTCACGTGTTTAGCCCTCCACTTCTTCCCGCCGCCAGCTGGTCCTCTCCCCCGGACTGGGATAACTCCGGGGGGCCACATTTTCCCAGCCCCTGACGGGTTCCCCTGGTGTCTAGGGCGTTCACGTCCAACGACTGCTTCTCTTGGCGCCTGTTTCTGCCGCCTCTCACAGGTACAAATCCTCGAGAGATGGATGCGGGATCTAACAGATGATCGTTACTTTGCTTCCCCTCAGAGCGTAGTTTTTTCTCGCGAGGATTATGTCCTCTATGCCGAGGGCCATGCATTCAAGGGCAATCCGAGGGTCCAAGAACGCTTTTTGCCTTCTGGCAGGTTCAAACCCTTTTTCACTGATCTCCCCTGCTTTCCCCCCTTATGTCCCTCTTGCCCGCTAAGTCCACGACTACCCGAGGCAGAGGCAATGACCGAATTCACCGTTTCCTCAATCACTGCCTCCTTTTCTCTGACCCTGTCCCTTTTGACATAACATGAAGGCCCCCTAAAGACTGCTTCTCCGCCGCGTTCAGGTGAACTCCGGGTTTAAGTTCACGGACCTGACTTGCGTGGCCTGCTTTCTCCGGTAATACCTTTCCTTCTAGCTTTCCCCTGCCGTAGCTATATTAATGGCGAGTTCGTAGGAGGCTTTCGACCAAGAAGTAAGCCTCCGCTATTTTCCCTCCGAACGTCCATCGATGGGCCTTCTTTTTTGATCAAGCCTCCCCCTTAGTTCAGCAATTCCTTCGTGCCGACTTCGCCTTCTCGCGTCAACGGACCCTCGATCCTGATGCCAGTAGGCCGGACCCAGCTTTTGCACGGGAGGCCCTAGAATGAGCGCACCTGAACTTTCCGCCCTCCATGTTCCCCTGCCCTCTTTTTCAAGTGCCGAAGAATTCCCCATGGGCCGGGCGACATCCCCCCCTTCGATTGACGAAGCGGCTTGAACGATCTCTCCAGCACATTTCCCGTCCCCGTAATAGCCTTTGCGCCGGCTTCATGCGGTAAATGACTCGCTTCCACTGCCTAAGGTATGTTGTAAGCCGCGCCCCTCCCCCTGGCGCCATGACCCTTGCCCTCGGTGAATGTCCATAACCTCCCCCTGTTGTCCCCTACATAATGATTGTCCGTTCCCCTTTAACTCCCGCGTCGGAGAGGCACGCCAGGCCTTCGGCTTTAAAATTCGAAATTCGGTCA
>Ga0179591_1350254_pt1 | contig 10022 bp, 7 predicted proteins | sample CZOMad2_1_08_16f_FD_182891 | JGI IMG/M metagenome (GOLD analysis project Ga0179591, IMG submission 182891) | Vadose zone soil fungal communities from Angelo Coast Range Reserve, California, USA - CZOMad2_1_08_16fungal (PacBio error correction) | ecosystem: Environmental > Terrestrial > Soil >... | reverse complement strand
ATAATGATCGTTATCGAAACAAGATGCAGAACGTGTCCGGGCAAACAAGGCCAATGGCCGCTAAACTTTTGGCCTGTATTTCTATTCTACGGTAACCTATACACTTTTGCTTGAAGGACAATAAGTATTTCCCCGCCTCGCCCGCACGTCCCTGCCCATGCCTAGGCGAATTTTGTAGCCCCCATTGGAAGGTCAGCCATTTGGAGTCATAGGAAAAGGTGGTGCAACTCCGGAATACGAGTATCATTTCTTGAAGGTCTCCATGAAAAACTTTGAATGATGAGCTTATAGTCTTCTTTGTTAGCAAGTCCACCTTAATGGTACGGGACGCTTATGCCACTGCTTTACCTCTTTTTAAATTCTAGAAAACAACCCCTCAGAAACGGTAGAGTATTATTCTCCCAATTACTCTCGCTCGGACCCGAGAGAAGGTAGCGTATTTCCCTTTCTTAGCTGTTAATAACTCGACCAGAGATAGAACCCCTGCTATCCGACCCAACGTGACCCCCCCCTTCTCTTTGCACCAGCATTCCCCCCCCTCCCTCCTGGAGGTTGCTCACGCCCCCGATCCTGTTAAAAAACATTGTATACGAACTTTCCGCGCCAGCCTTTTCCCTTCCTCTCTACCGAAGAATCCTGAGGCAACCAGAAGCTAGCCGATTTTTACGATGATCCGTCAATGACTAGACTCGTGCGCTTTTCAAGCATTTAAGCCCCACTCAGGAGTTGAAGTTTGCTCTCCCTCCGTTCCCCCTATTTAGAGGCTCGGACTTTCTGCTGCCCAACTGCCGGAATACACTAAACTATCCAACCCCCGACAAGAACATCAGATCGAGCTCCCCTGGTCGTTTCTTTTACCTTCCCAGCCGCGTTCCGTTTTGTATCCGCTGATGACCTATGGTTTCCCTTTTCACGGCCCATGCTCCTTCCTGAGGATTACCGGGGCGATATTTATTTACTTTCTCAGTTAGCTTTTTTCCGCTTTAATCCGACATGACAGTATAAGATAAATTCTGTTTGGTGATTTTTGGTATTTTCGGCCTCCTGACAACACCTTCTTTTCGTCGGGTCTTTATTGAGGTGCGATAGTAGTTCGAGCGTTCTGCACAAGCTAATCCCCCTTTGTGCACGCTTTTCCTCATAGTGGAGACCACCTGGTTCGGTGACGACTGCGCGGTAATTCCACTTTCTCTCTGTTTTTATTTCTAAGCCTTACAGGCGAGGAGACTCGACTGTTTTCTCCGAAGAGGTCATTCTGCATGTCGAGTAGTGATGGTCAGTCAACTTCCCGGGTGTTAAGGAAGGTCCCCCTTTCTCGATCCGTGACCGATTTCCCTCCCTCTTTTTGCGATCAGACCCTTTTAGACCCCCTTCCCTTCCCCCTCGTCTTGTACCGCCATCCCTAGGTCTCCGTCACTCGTCGCCCTCTGGGGCCTTCGCTAGAAGGAAAGTGATTCCCTATCTTCTACCGGAGTCTCCTTCCACCCGCCACGAGATCCCCATAAACACCGGTATCTCTCGCGGCATTTGAGAATCGGCGGCTTTTTAGGGGTTAAACCTCCCTTCCGGATTTTCTCTATGTCTTTTAGTACATGTCATCTCAGGTGTGAGCGCCCATTCTCTCCCTCCCCGTTTCCTCTTGATGTCCGATCTTGAGAGATACGTTCCTCCTCACCCTCCCCGCGAGTAATCACTTCGATTTTGCCGGCCACACAACTCGTTGATAGTGTGGCTCTTTCGCTCTTCCGCGATTTCCTTTCCCTGACAGATGAGAGCTTTCAATTGAAGGGGCGTCCTGCTATCCTCCAATCGGGAGGCGGGTCGAGCTGCAGTCCCCCCCTCCCCCCCGAATCCTCTCAATACATAGCGATTTCTCTTCTGAACACTTCACGACGGGTTTCTACCGCAAGATGGGTAATAGGTTTATATTTTCTTTCCCTGGCGCTCCTGCCTGCGCTCCGAACCTCGCCCCAGACGCGATCGCCCTTGCCGACGGAGGAAGCGTTATTCAAGCCTCTGCAAGTGACCCTTCTTCCTCCTTTTCCACACCACTTTCGCCGTCTAAACATGCTGACAGTATCTCTCTGAAGGATTGCTCATCGAGGTAGAGCTCACCAGTCGTGGTGGTAGATAATTTCTCCCTCCCCTCTCTCTTGCCGGAGAGGCAGCATGATATTTCCCCCAATCCTTACTGATTTGTCATGACGAACCATAGTCCCAGGTAGTTTTGCAACTCTTCACCACTCTTCCTTCTGAGCGTTGTTCTACATTGTGCGCCGAGCGCATTTTATCTGTACTTTCAGGCATTCCCCAAAACAACCGGAAATTCTACTTTCTTTATTTACCCCGACTCTCTCCCTCAAGCGTGCATACGATAAAAGGGCTTTCCTTGACCCCCCCTTGTAGCAGGAGTGACAGTTATTGGAACTTTTTCATCTCTCTCTTTTCCTCCCCCTCCCGTGGGAGGGGCTCAAAACTTCCCCCTCCTGATTTCAACTGCTCCTTCCCTCTACATTTTTTAGGAGCCTAGAAGGTGGAATGGATTCTTCGGCCTTTTCTCCCTCTTCTTGGTCTGGATTTTCCCCAAGATCGTAAGTCGAGGAACCCCGTGGTCTGTTCTCACTCTTACCTCCTTTCTGCCACCATCGGTTAGAAATCGTGTCTCTCCCCCTTTTCGAACCTTTCTTTCTTGAGAGCAGAAAAGACCATTGAGACATCTTACGACTGGACGACGGGTCTCATTTTTCTTAATAAAACTCCGTCGGATGAGCTCTCCTTGCTAAGACTTTCCTTCCCTTTTTTTCCTCCCGTTCCTTCCCCCCACTCTGTTTGAATGATCTGTACTGTCAAGATATTCCTCCTGCAGTGATTCCTTTTGTCATATGTCCGACGCATGGGCCACGAAGACTTGAAATCTCATTCCCGCCTTTTGAAGCACCTGAGGAGACGTATTTCGAGCAGAAGTTTCTCGTCTGCCAGTTCCCTCCAGCAGATAAGGACTCTCTTTAGCTTCCAATCTTATCTTTTCGCAGTGGAACCTACCTTTCGAAATGCAGAGCCTTTTTTTTGAGACTTACTTAGTGAAGATCGCCGAAACTCTACCCTCCCCTGATTTATGGACCCAGTCCTTCCCTGAAGTCATAGCCTTCCGGTATCCGTGGTATTTCCCTCGCTCAACGAGAGAAGTGATCCCTCCCCCTATCCCTTTATACAAGTCTTTTCCCGTTCCCCAATACGCCAATCTCTGGTGTCTTTTATGGCTCGAGATGATTTTCGCCACGGGCCCCACTTTTGAACCCACAGAGAAGCTGAGAATACACTCTTGCTCCAACTAAAAGGTGATGACGCCCCTCCTTCCAGATCTTCTGCGCGCGCTTCCCCCCCGAGTTGAAGACCCTTCCTCCCCCGCCGGCCTCCTCTGATAACGGAAGACTTCTTTCCATGGTTGATGTTCTATGAGATGTTTTCTGAAAATGACCCCCCCCCCCCTTCCCCTCTCTATTTCAACTCGGTTAGAGCTCAGTACCAGAGGTTAGAAGACTGAGTGACGGCTTGGCGGCCGAGTATGCATGAAGTTTCCATCAATTTTCACGCCTAGTCCCATAGGGGATAGAGATAACCCATAACATCGCACAGTGAAGTCGGTTTATTTCCTCATTGACTTTTACCCCCCCGTCCGTTGTCGATCCCCGATGCCGACGTGTAAGAGACTCCGCCGGGCTCCCCGGCGACCCATGGAGTACTTCTTCCTCCGTCTCCTCTTTCCCTTTCTACTCCCTTGGAATGCCGTTGAGTGACGAAAGTAGGTCCCGAGCCCTTTGAGTATTTTCTTTCTCCTGTCACTGAAAACGTTTTAATTCAAGATGTGAGAAAGCGCCTCCGGGACGAACCCCCGGCCCCGTCCCTTTTCCCCGCCTTTACGCCGACGCGAGGTCCCCCCCCTGGATATCGGCGCATCTAGGAACCCCTGATTCCCCCCCTGTGATCGGCGAACATTTCGTCGCAGCCAGGAACTGATAAGTCACATTAAGACAGCCCGCCCCTACTATGGGACTGAAGTTTTCCCGCCACTTCCCCTCTACCTTTTCCACCCTAGTTAGTTCAACGACGCATCTTCTTTCCTATACGCGCCGTAATCAGGCGCAGTTTTCTTGAGCCTGGCGAGAGGGGTGTCTTCCTGCATGGGCCTGATAGTTCGCCGTGCGCTAGCAGTGTGCCGGATTTGCCGAAGTCCTCTTTCAAGACGGGGTCTTCCCACCCTGATTTAAAAGCCCCAAACTCGAGATTCTTTCCTCGTCCCCTCGTCTTTCCTAGTTGCTGAACTTGGCCGTAGACCCCCTACTTCGTCTGTGAGCTGGTCATTTTCCTTCCACCCAGGATATAAGTTAAACGGTGTAGTTGACCTTCTGTTCGGCCCGAAAGACCTGCCCTCCGGATTCTTCTCCTGAAGCATCCTCCTTTCCCGTGCGAAGCAGTGATTTTTAATGATTTTTTTCTGAGAGCTATCTCCCTGTTGTTTAATTAGTCCCCCAAAGAAGATTCCTCCGAATGTTCTTCGGGCCCCCGAGACGATCCTTAACATAGTCCGCTACGCGGATGTTTTTTCGTCTCCTGAACACGTTGCCAGCCGTCGGAAGACCCATTTCCAGGAGTCCACGTGCCAAATCCTCCTATTCATGATAAGGCAAACCATTCTGTTAAGCCTTTTCACAACCCAGGACCCCCTGGCTAGAGGCCTGTACTTTACTTCGGCCGCCATGTCTTAAATTAGACAGCCCCCTTCCTTCCTATTTTAAGTCTTTCTTTCTTCTTTCCGAGGAGCAGGTCCAGATATGCCTCTTTTTTTCCTCCCAACCCTTTTATCTTCGGCCGTACAGGAAATCTTGACCTCTCTCCTTTTCCCGTCTAAACCTTGTCCCCCCCGTTGGCCCTGGTGACAGGTGGCATATTGTAGGATTAACGATCATGATATATAAGCCCTCCTTTTTTTTGTTGATCGATCTCCTACTAGTTCCTTCTACTTGGCGTCACAAGGGACCACAGTCCCTTGGTCCGGCCTCCCGGACGGGCTAATTCCCCTGTTTCCCTCTGAAAAATACGAACCACTTACTTAAGAGTCCTACCCGCAGAATCTCTAAGTCCCAAATATTCTCGGTAGCCAACGTGTCTAGTCCAGAAATGGCCCCCCTTCCAGCTGAAGAAGTTCCCCCTTCTTCCGGAATATGGTGGGGAACAGTCAAAGGACATCCCTGTTAATGTATGCTCTCTCTCGGAGCGTCGTCCCAAGTAGTTACGTGCGAGTAGCTAGACTGCTTTTTAATGTTAGTGCTCTCCCCCACCCCCCTCCCGCCCGGTAGGACATTCCTAGCTTGACAGTAGATTCTTAGAGCGTCCCCCCACCCCCCCGGTGCCGCAGGTATCCCGGGAATATTGCGGGCGGTCTTACATTTTCTTCCCACGTCTAAAGAGAGCTATCTACCAATGCTACGAATAACTCAAGTCCGATCAAAGACTGCGACGCTTAATTCCACTGCATCAGTTTCTACTCGCGTAGTGCGTTCCCTCCCGTTTTAAAAACGCGATTCCCAAGCTTACTGGGTGAATAGCAGGCCTTCCAGCCGACCTCTGCACAGCGGAAATGTAGTAACGCCGCGGATTCCTCTATTTCCCTTCCCCTCCTCCTAGTTTTTTTCTGTCCACGCTTTGACTGATATCCGTCTGGTTTCGTCTCCATCGATCTCAAATGCTCGTTGCCAGAGCTCTCTTTTACTTTAAGCACCCCCCCCGCCTGACCCCACTCAATCCCGTACAGAGTTTTTTTCGTCGTCGTCGACCCCAGAGTCTCTTTGCATCTTATTCCCATTTCTTTTTTGAACTTTCCGGCAGGCTTAATGAATTTTTCATGCTTTTGGCTTCTGAAGAAGGGATCTGCCTCCCCTTCCTCCTCCACTACCCCGGCCCAGTCAGCCGATACCGTGACTCCCTGTTGACCAGATGGCCTATTAGAAGGACTCACTATTTGTTAGACGTGCCCTTCATTCTTTTTCCTATAGTAGAATGTCGGAAAGACTCAGGAACACCTTTTGGAGAGTCTTCATTCCTTGTATGCAAACCCTGTATATGGGACGAGTCGCTTGGGAAAAATTCATTCCCGTGTCTCCTTTCCCGATCAGTCTAGGAGGCCCGGGACACTTTCTCTCCTTTGTCCTAAGGTCACTCGTGTCGTCAAGATACCAGTTGTCTCTCACAAAACGTCCAGGTTTGTAGTGATTGGTTCCTCCTCCTCTCCCCCGTCCAACTATTTCAGTTTGTCGGTTCTTGGAGCTTGTCCATTTGAAGATTTTAGAGGAACCCTTTGACCCGGCCTTCTCTCCCCTTCCGCATAAGAAGATGTATTCCATATTTTTCCGCTCATCCCTACCCCGCGCTATTTTCTCCTCCTCGCAATAATCACTTATTTTCCCCCCCCCCCCATTAGAAGAGATAAACAAAAAGTTATAAATCCCGGGCCGGAATTCTCATCGTCGGCCGCTGTTCTTCCATCCACGCACGGGATAGCATTGAGCCTGCTTCCATTTCACTCACAACGGTCCAGGGAGTACCCACGCTGAAGACCTCCGCGCCGGGTTTCTCCGGGAGCATAATCTGATCACAATCCTGATTTTTCTCTGTTTCAAAGGAGTACACAGAGTCCTGATAGGGCCGAGGCACTGTTCGATTTCATAGCCCTGGTACCTATGCTTCGTGCGGATATTCCTCTTTCAAGTTTATAACGGACATATACAATTTTCGGCTCTCTAAGGGTTTCCCTTTTCCGCTTCTTCCGCTCCCCCATCCGAAGACCTAATTTTGAGCTATTTCCACCATGTGAAAAGTATTTTGAGATTTTTCCTCTACCTAGGAACAGGTGGAGATCCAATTCTATGCGCGCCGCGGCTGTCCCTCCCCCTCCCCCTCGATCCGCTTTCTCCAAGTTTCAGGTTCAAAGGAGAGGCAAAGCCACGTGATAGTCCTTGAATTTTCCTTAATAGTGACACCCTTCCTTCCCCAGCGAAAGGAGAGTATGTCGTTGCCGAGACCTCCTCTTCACTTAAATACACTTTGGAGTGTGCTTCTTCCAGGAGGGATTAAGAGAGAGTCCGCAGCAGATTGAAAGAGACGTAGTTTCGCTGTGTGTGTGAGCTGTGTTTATTTTTTCCCTCCAGACGTTGTAAGCGAGATTCCCATGGGGTCGTGTTGTGTGCCCCCTCTCACTTGTGTATATAGAAGAAGTACCCCGCAGCTGAGCTGACAACCATTGCGAGTCCGGGGAAGAGTTTTCGAAGTCTCCTGCTTTCTTCTGTCTCGATACTGACACGCTTAGTCCCCTCCGCGCGAAGATGGCTCCCCCTCTTTTTTTCCCTGAGGTCCGGCGTACTACCTTTTCCGCGACTTCTCTGTGCGTAGTTTGACCCCCGACCGATCGCAAACGAAGCAGCTTCTCATCCTCTCCATTTCCTTCTCCTGGACTCAGTAGATCCCCGTTCCCCTTTCTTCCTTTTTCCCCGGGTTATTCTCTCTATTTTCAATTTTTTTGGATTTTGACTCCTCCCCCCCTTGTTCCCGGGAGACATCTTTCGCATGAGTCGTCCCCTCCTCGCCCTTTTTCTAGTCGGGGAAGAGTCATGGTCGCGGTTTTCCCCCCCCCCTTCTCCTCAAGTTATGTGTCGCGCCGGTTTAGAAATCTTCCACACTTACGAAACAGGTTGTTGCCCCCCCCTGAGATAGATTTCGGCACCGCTTTTTCTCCTTCGCCCGAGGCCGAATCTCCCCTTTCCACTCGCTTCCCTCTTTCTCTCAATGGTTATTTCATGCAAACTCAAGTAGGATTGAGCGGATCAAGTGTTCCTAATTAGATCGGCCAGACTCCCTTCCTTTTCCCAACGGCTGGTAAGAGGAGCTTTCTTTATCGCCTGTAACTCTCCTTCCTCTTCCTCCTCTTATTCCGTGCTTCCTTGTGTAAACTATGCAGGATCATGCAAAGCTTTCTGTTCCGACTACCCTCCTTTTCAGTTCTCTTGATAGCTTGTAGACTTCCGAGGCGCTTGCGCCTCCTGTCACGATCAACTGCGATAAGGTTTACTCGGAAACAGTTCTTCCTCTTTCTTGCATTGTGGAACCATACTCTTTGTCGTTTCTGGGAGTTAGTAACTAGGTTTCAGCATTCCAGAGTCACCTCGCCCTTCCCCAGGCAATGAGCGGTCGCGCCTTTCCTTCCTTCCTTACAAGCGCTCTCCGCGTCCTGCCCGGTTTCCCCCCTCTTTCAAAGAGATTGCGAATCTTTGTTCGATGCAGGTTTAGAACCGGATTCGCATCCTTCCCCCTCCCTTTGGCGTAGATGGGTCGTGTATGATTTTCGCGATCTCTGACTCAGCGTCCCTTTCCGTTCTTTTCCAGCGTAGAAGACCTTTTTTATGACTTCGAGTGATTTAGCGATCCGACTCGGTGTCTGAGTCCGCCTCCTTCAGAAGCATTGTAACTTCCGTGATCCTTTTTCTTTGATCGAGTTTCCATCCTTTCTATAGGTGCCCAGACGAGGATCGCACCGGGAGTATTATGGAGAACTTGGCCCCGCTGTTCCCCCTTGTGAAGGATGGCTCTGAGGAATCTTTTCTTAATGTGCCTCCTCTCCCTTTTTTCTCCCGGGTGATCGAAAAAGACAAACCTCAATAAGTCTTCTTAGTCCCCTAATTCGACCCGTAACACACCGATTTTTCTCGAAAGCCTCGGTTCCTCCCTCTCCTTCAGCCTAGTCGCCCAGGGGTCGACTGTTTTTTTTCCGATGCTCTTTCCTTTCCTCCCCCCTCTGTAGACCCTTGATGTGCCAGTGAATTCGTTCACCTGATCCTTCTACCGGCTTTCCTCCCTCCTTTTTTCTGCAAGGGTATTCAATTGCCCTCCCCCTCTCATCCTTCCTACGTAGAAAAGACCTGTTTTCAATCCGCCTCCCTTAGTGACGGGGACCCCTCGCGCTCCTTAGTTCAAGACTTAAGAATTTGGCTTCCTTTCCCTTTTAGGCTCGGACAAGGCTGCCCCCTTCGACGTCACCAGTTTAATCGCCTCCCCCGTTCCGCCTTCGGCTAGGCCTCATGCCCCTTTTCCCCCGCAACGTGTTGAAGACGGTGCTTCAACGACGTTAATCTATGCAGGTCCCCCCGACGACTTTTAGGTCCTCTCTTCCTGTTTTGTGGCTATTTTATGTGTAGGGTTTCCTGGACGTTCGTACATTCGATAAGTTCGCCGAGGAGCCTTGGATTTACCTCTCTCCCCCCTCAGGGCAGCCAGGATTTGGCTTCAACCTGGTCCCTCCCCACTCTCGACTTGAGTAGTTCAGGTCCTCGTCGAGCGGCTTATGAAATTTTCCCTCACTGTAGGTCCTCTTTTATATCGAATAGATTTTTTTCCAAAGGCCTTTCCCAGGAAAGGCTTTGCCCATGACCGTGTTCCGGCCGCCCTCGAGATAGAAGATGTCTTTTTCCTCCTGTCAGCATCGCGGGAGGGGTTCTGTTTTTCGTCCTCGCTCTTTCCCTTCTCGTGAGGGATGAACCCCCGTAGTTCCCTTTAAGTCATCGCTCGCTTAAAGAATGGAGGCGTGTTCCTCTCTATCTATCATCTCGAATGCCGCGGATAGGATGGTTGGTCTCAGCCTTTACCTCTTTTCCCTCACTCGGCAGATTCCCCCTCCCCCCTCCCTTGGTCAACGTGCCTACACCGCCGGAGACGCTATTACAACATGTATGGTCTCCTTTTCCCCCCCCCTTCTCTTGCTCGAGCTTAAAAGAGTGCTTTTTTTTTGCGGACTTCTCCCCCTTTCTCCTTCTGAATAGTTGGTACGTCCTCTGGATGTTTCTTTTAATTCTCGAATGCTTTCTCCTCAAATTTTATAGGTCGGCCATTTCTTCTTCGAGACCCGTCAGGTCAATGAGCCCTTCCTTTTTTCCCTTGTGAGCGTCGTAATTGTTTTCGTACTTTTAGATATTTCG
>Ga0179591_1316455_pt1 | contig 10022 bp, 11 predicted proteins | sample CZOMad2_1_08_16f_FD_182891 | JGI IMG/M metagenome (GOLD analysis project Ga0179591, IMG submission 182891) | Vadose zone soil fungal communities from Angelo Coast Range Reserve, California, USA - CZOMad2_1_08_16fungal (PacBio error correction) | ecosystem: Environmental > Terrestrial > Soil >... | reverse complement strand
AGCCGGCCCTCCTTCTTTTTAGTAGGGTTTTCAAAGGAGTGACCGGGGGAGTTTTTTCTCCCTTTCTTTTCCGGCGTGGAAGATGGTGGGCAGAGATTTTTTCTCCGACGATCCGAGTGCAGGTCGTTCCTCTTTTTTCCTTTTTTTTTCACCGCGACAATGGCTCACGCCTAGCCCTCCCCTTCCTTTTCGCAGCGGGCCTACCGGGGGTTGTGCTGGTCCTTTTTTTTTCTGTGCCGTTAGGTGCTTTCTTTCCTCCCTCAACGTGAAACAGCCGCTCTCTTTTCCCCCCCCCCCCCCCACCTTGGAGAAGGAATCGCCCCCCCCCTTGGTCGTTGAGAGCCCATTTCTTTCTTCTTTTTTCCCCTGTTGCTGTGCCCGTGGCAATGCCACGACTGATAGTGCCTATTTTCCCCTCCCTTTCCCGACGCACAGGTGATAGCGCTTGTTTTCTTTTCCCCCCTTAATATGGCAAATAGATCAGTTCACCTTTCTTTCCTTGAGATGGTCGACGTCCCTCGGAGACAGTCTTTCCTTCTTCCCCCCTCGTCGTGGCCGGAATGCCGGCAAATAAGCTGCTTCCTTTTCTCCTTCCAGGGAGGCGGTGTGCTGGTTCTCCCTTTTTTTCGGTGCGCTGAGTTGGAGACCTCCCCTTCTTTAGTTTCGAGCGATCCTTGGCACCCTAGTCTCCCCCTTCTCTTTTTCTCTTCAAGGTCAGGACTGGGAGGACATGTTTTCTTTTTTTTCCGCCCCCCGGTGGCACAGCTCGAGCGGCAGCGTTTTCCTCCCACAAACGGGTGCTCGGTTGGCTCCCCCCTTTTTTTCCCGGCCACACGACGCGCCGGTTTTTTGCTCTCGAGTAAGTTTAACGTCTCTTTCTCCTTGCTTGCAAATGAAGGCCACAAGAGCGTCTGTCGGTTTTTCTTTCCCGGATACAGCTGGAACAGTTCTGGATGCGCCCCCCCCCCCTCCCTTTCTCCCAGACACTCGACTGATCATCCCGTCTTCTTTTTTTTTTGACGATGTCGAACATAGATTTGTCCTCCCCCTTTTCGCGTTAGACAACGGCGGTGGCTCCCCCTTTTCTGTCGGAGTTGGCAGGGACTTTCCTATCGCGATTTTCACCTGAAAGTAACAGTTCCCCCTTCTTTTTTTTGCTGTATGCGCGCCGCGAATCGTTTTCCCCCCCTCTTCCCGAGCAAAGCAGGTATTGGCACAGCGTGCTTCCTTCCTCGGCATTTTAGTCAGTAAAGGCACTTTCTCCTTTTTTTTTTCTTTTCTCAGGATCTCCTTTTTTCTGCGGAAGAGTTTTGTGCATCGGGTGTGCTTCCTTTTTTTTCGCTGTGGAGAATTCATGTTTTTTCTTTCCCTTCCCGTTTGGTCTACGTGCGCTGCATTTGCTTTTTTTCTTTTCTTTTTCCTCCGTGTCGCGAATCGGGAACGAAAATTTCTTTTTTTTTTGGGGGTGTTTATCTGCTTTGACGGACGACGGTGATTTTCTTTTCCTTCTTGTGTGAGACAATTGCCACCCTCTTTTTTTTTCCCCCTGACGGATGCACGACTTCCTCTAGCCCGCTGTGCGTCTCCTTCACCAGTAGATCTCGGAGTTGTCTCCCTTTTCTTCGGGATGATTTGTGACCGCATGGCCACTTCTCTTCCTCGCGAGGAAAATGTGAGTTCTCCCCTTTCCTGGAGTTCGGGAAGAAGTCTTTTTTTTCTTTTTTTTTCTCGGTGTTCATGGCCGGAACTCTTTTTCCCCTGAATGGGTCGGGACCTTCTTTTTCCCCTTTTCCCTTATGCATGAGGTGGAGGGAGGCGGCATACTTTTTTTCTTTCGAAAATAGAGATGCGCTCATTTTCCCTCCGGAGAAAGTTCGAACACATGCCCATTTTTTTAGGATTTACCGTCCTGCTTACTTTTTTCTCTTACCATGCAGAGGGCTGGCAGAACCCTCCTTTTGATTTGTGGAGAGCGGTAACCTATAGCTTTCCCCCGACGCAGGAGGAAAAGGAAGCCTCGAACAAGCTTTTAAAGGCAACTCCTCCTCTAGTAATGGACACCTTTTTCTTTCCAGAAGGCGGACTACTCTTTTATTCAGAGCACGCAAGCGCCCTCCTTTTCCCCCAGAGGGACGTCGGTCTCTCTGATGGTAGAGGCATGGTGTTTTTCCCCCCTCTCAGGCTGTTGCGTCCGGGCGGCCTCCCCTATAAAGCATCTCCCCTTTTCCCCCCCGGACTCAGCGAGACCAGCTTGTCTAGGATACGGAATATAAGTACTTTTTTCCTTTCCTCGACGGGGTTTCTTCCCCCGAATGACAAGCTCTTTTTTTTTCTTCCTAAGATTCATTTCCCCAACACGACTAGACAGCACTCAATCCTCCTTTCCCCCCTTTTCTGCATTTGACTCGACGCCGAGATCCCCCCTTTCTTTTTCCCCTTTTCTAGGGAGTCGCCTGCAGAGCATCTTTTGATAAAGGTGTTGCAGCTTTGCAAGCTCCTTTCTCTGTTTTCCCCGCACGGCATGACAAAAATAGCCTTTTTCTTTTCCCCCCCCTTTCGATGCTGGCGACTCTTTCTACTTCTTTCCTTCTGGATTACAGGAGCTATTCTTTACTCCTTTCTCCCTCTTCTCTCCGTCTCCCAATCGTTAAAAGAGTGCACTTTCCCCCTCCCTGTTTCGCGAAGGCGATGGGTGTCAGCCTTCCCGGAGAAAGATCTCTTGCCCCATTTTCCCTTATCGGACCTGGCCTGTTGACAGGCTAACCTCCTTCCCTCCCTCGCGGTTCTCTCGTGGGGTTTTTGGGCGGCCGAGCAACTATAAACGAAGTGGAGCTTGTTCTCTTTTTTCATTGAGTAGATGTGTTTTTAGACTCTGGTCCTTTTTTTTTCTTTCCTCCCGAGATGGTCATGAGTTTACTCTTTTTCTCCGTGCTTACGTCGTATTATATCATGGATCCCTTCTCTTCTGGATGAGCGAGCTGATGCCTTTTTTTTAAGATGCGTAGATGTGTCCCTTTCCTCCCTTCCAAAAAGCCGATAGGCTATTCCCCCCGAAGCGAAAAACATCGCCCCTTTCCAAGATGATAGGCAGAGTTTTTCTTCCTGCACGCCAGGTGTCCCCCTGGCTGGAAAGAAATATGCTCTTTTTCCCCCTTCCCAAGATTGCTAGAGCGTGTTTTCCTGGCCGCCTTTTCCTTCCAGTACTGACATATCGGTTCACCTCCCCAAAATCAAGAAGAATCGCAGTTTCTTCCTGGCTTTTCCCCCGCAAAAGGAGTATGCAGCCTCCTGTTCTCCTCCACTCACCTGCCGGTGGCTAACTTCTTCCTCCCTTTTGAAATGATTTTTTCTCCCCTTTTTCCAGTTAGCTGCGAGATCTGCGCCTCCCCTCCCCTGGCCGACGGAGGCACGCCTCCCCCTTCTTTCCCCTAATTCCCCGGTCCTTTATTAGCCCCTTACCTTCTCCCCCGAACTAAGACTTTTAAGAGAATAAAAGTTTCGCTTTTTTTTTGCCAGAGGTACACCATGATCATCCTCCCTCCCCTGGTGGACACGTGCACTCCCTTTATGAAATGCCCCCCCCTTTCACCGCGGAGGAGCCGCATATAGCTCCTTTGTCTTTCTGATTCGGCACGGCGGACATCCTTTCCCGCGCAGGCGGAATCGACCCCCCCCCTTCGGAAGTCAACCATGGCCTAATCCATCCCCGGTTTCCACGATTCGATGAGAGCCTGCGTCCCCCCCCCTCACACCCGCAGAGACAATGCCGCGACCCTCCCCCCTTTTGGCCCGAGGGAAAAAAGAAAAATGACTTCTTTCCCCCCGTCGAAAAAGGCCTCCTTTAAAGAATCGATCGTCTTCGAAAACCCCGAGGGGGAGAATACCCCCCCCCCCCTTTTATGGGGAAGTGAGAGACCTCTCTTAATCGAAGCGTATCCTTCCCTCGAATGGGCGCGCAAAAATGAACACCCACCCCCCTTCTCTTCTTCTCGCAGACAGACAAAAACGACACTTCCTGGTCAGAAGGTTCCCACCCCTTAAATGGAATTCGTCCCCCCCTAATTTCGCTTCACCAAGCAGATCGCGCCGGCAGGCCCCCCTTTTTTTCTCCCCTCCCCCGGGACAGTTAATGGTCCCCTTTTCCCCCGCACTCGCAGCGGCCCTCGATTTTCTCCAGGTCGCTTCGCATCATGGACTTTTCCCCTCTCCCTTCGTTTGCACCCAACCCCGACCGCCCCGCTTTTTTTTCCTCCAGATGTGGGAAAGCATCCTTTCCCTCCCCACCCCGGCGCCTCTTCAACCATGACGGGGTGAGCCAACCCTGCTCTTTTTCTTCTGTCGGACACCATTGACCAAACCCGCTGCCTGCTCTCTTTCTTCCCCCAAAAAGTAAACGAATGGTATAACAGTCCCTTCCCCCTCTCCCCCGCCTCCCCAATTCCTCGCTTTTTCCCCTCAGAGAGATCGTAGTTTCTTTTCCCCACCGCATTTTTTGACCTCGAAGCTGCCTCTTCCCTTTCTGCACAAGAACACGACTCCTCGCGCAGCATCATCTTCCTGCAACTCGTTGATAAGCAGGGGATCTCCTCTCTTCTCCTGCACGGGGCCACTGCTCCCCCTTTTCCCCTTTTCCCTTCTCTTCAGATTAAGGAGAAGTCAAATATTCCCGCCCGTCAGGGCAATGCTGCGTTCCCACTTTTTTTTCCCTGACACGGGCGAAAAGTTTCCCCCCAAAGAACTTCCAAACGATCGAGCAAATGGTCGCCTTCCCCAGGTTCTATTACTGACAAAGGTTTGTTCGGTCCCCCCTTCCCCCTTCGGGTTAAAGTGCCTCTTTCCAGTAGAAACGAAAATAAAGGAAAATCACCCCCCCCCCCGATTCTGTTGACAGCACAAACAGTCCCTTTCTTTCGGTTATAGGAGAGTGCGTTTTCCCCCCCTGTCGGAAAAAAACAGGGACCTCCCTTCCATCCTCTTTCTGAAAGGCATCGGCCGACCTTTCCTCGGGAACAAAATAGGCCCCCTCCTCTTTCCCACTCTTCCCCCCCCGCATTGGAGAAAACCCTACGGCTACCCCTTTTCTTTTTTAAGACTCATACGTTGTTGTGTTGATATCTCCCCCCTTTAAGGGGAGACCCCTTTCGGAGTAGGGTTTCTGCAAAAGGATTGCTTTGGGGGGGTGGGTGGGTTGTTCTTTTCCCCCTCGGGGAGTGGGTCGGCGTGGCCGATGGTGGGCCGCTCTTTCTCGTTGGACTCACTAGAAGACGCTTCCGCTTTCCTTTTTTCCTGTTTGTGGCGCGGTAGAAAGTCGACACTGGCTTTCACTCCCTTCCCTTTCCTTTTCTCCTTTGCGTTTGTGATGGGAACGTGGGACCTTTTCTTTTTTCTACTGGTTGATGACCATCGACACGCACTTTTCCCGACGATGCTGCCGTGCGCCCCCCACCCTGGTAGGAAAACCTGGTGGTCCGTTGTCTCCTTCTACTTTGTAGGCGTAGTTGGGTAACACGTTGCCCCCTCCCTTTTTTCTATCTTGACGATCCGGATCGGGGAACGCCCATTTTTCCCGCGGGAATGCAATAATCTGTCCCATCTCCTTTTCCCCTGACATTCCCGAGGCTGGCACGTGCCGTTTTTTTTCCCCTGGAATATAAAAGAAGTTGCCTTTTCTCCCCCTTCCCCCCGCTGATGCTGCGCGGTCTTCTTCCCCTTCCCGGTTGTGATGTGAGCCCTTCCTTGTTAATCTAGAGGTGCGTCTGCGTTTGCTAAACCCCCCCCCAACCCAAACCCCCAACCCCCACCCCCAAACCCCGGGGGAACCAACCCCAGCAAAAGCTTCGATTCTCTTCTCCTCTTCTATAATTTTACCAGATAATTGTCTTTTTATAGGTTGTTTCCCTTTTTTTTTGTCCCTTGCCGTGGAATTTGAGATGCTGACGCGTTTTTTCCCCGCGGGTTGATCCAAATGGTGCCTTTCCCCGGTGGATCGGGTGGCTCACCCGTCATTTTTTTCCTCGTCATCGCAGCGCCTGTTTTTTTCCCTTTCTCCTTAACAGGCATGCTGGCACACCTCCCTTTCACCAGAGCGGCGGTGGGGTTTCCTTCCTTCCTCTGAAAAGTTCATAGCGACATCCCTGTCCCAGAACTCGACTGCTCTTTCTTTTTTTTTTCTTTTCCCCCGGTGACGAGTCGGAACACCTCCTTCGCTGGCCCGGTTCGCGTGCTCCGTGGCCTGCCGGCAGTAGATGCTTTGTCGCGCGGATGGCAGGTACGTCGTTCCCCCTCTCTCTTTTCTCAGTGCTTTGGAACCTCCCCCTCTCTGCACTAAGGGACCGTGCTGTCCTCCGACAGAATCTTCGGGGGCAGGTTGCTCCCGCTCCCAGCAGGTATTGGGCCAGCGTCCGAGGCTTTAGTCGTTCTCTTCCCCCCCTCAATTTGGCATAACGTTTTGTTTGATGTTGCGGACTTCCCTCGTCTGGGCCGAGTTTGTGTTTTTTCGACGGTGTGGGCTTTGTGTTACGTCATGTGCTTTTTCTTTTCCCTTTCCGTTTGGAGAAGTTCCGCCTTTTTTATGTCTGTTTCCTGCTCAAGAATAGGGACCGCAACTTATCTCCCTCCCCATCTTGGCTGAGGAATGTGATTTACGTCTCTGGAAGAAGCTCTTCCCCCCATAGCCAAGATGGCCTCCTTTTCATAAAGTCCTCTTACGGATGCGATACGAGTCTTTTTCCCCTTTTCCCCGCTGAAGTAAGCCTTTTCCTTGATATTCGCGTTGTCGCACTGCCCCTTTCCGACTGCACGGCGCGGTTGTCGTCTCTCGCGCATAGGTTAGGCTGCTGCCGCCTCCCTTTTTTTTTCGGAAGCAAGCATTCTGTCTTCCCTTTTTCTGCCGGAACTCGACGTTTTTTCCTCGTCGGCCAGAGGTCTTCCCCTTCGCATCGTTTGCGGGCGGCGCGACTTTTCTTTTTTTCCCCATCGCGATGCCCCGTGTTAGGTTCGGCGACCGTTCTTCTTAGGGAGAGTGCCCGGATGCTGGAAGTTCCTCTCCCCTTTTGCGGAGGAGGTCCCCTCGTCCCTTTTTTTCCCTGACCAGAAGGAGATATGCCTAGCGGTTCACGATTATGGGTGCTCTCCTCGGCCCAGGCAGCAGACGAACACTCCTTTTCCCTTTGGCCAATCGTGGGCCCTTTTTCCCCCTTCGGACAAGCGCATACCTGGTGGACTACGATGGCTGTATTGCCACCACGACCCCGCTTTTCTCCGCGAGATTGAGATCCTTTCTTTTTCCCCCAACCGTCAAGGATCGCCGATCTTTTTTTGACGGTGGACGGAAACATCTTATCCCGGCAAACTCGGTCCCTCCCTCTCCCAGCTATCCTCCCTCTGGATTCGGATCCGGCTCCTCCCCCAAGTAGAGAAGTGGTTTCCCCCTCCCGAACATTTATGACCCCTCTTTCCGCGATAGATTTCTTTCCCCAAAGAAATAGCAGAACGCATCTTTTGAGCAATTTGCTCGCCTCCGCTTTTTCCCCCGCAGAGTCTCCACGGGAGTCGTTCTAGGTTCTCCTTTCCTGGCATGAGTACCTTTTTTTAGACTGTGCAAGAGAGCTTGTCCCCTCTGAACCTCCCCTTCTGCCCCACCCCATCCCCTCTCTGCTGGAGACTTAGACGCTACGTTCTTTCCAGGATCTCTCTTTGAGAGAGAGAGATCCTTTCAGCCTGCGTACCCCCAGGCGGCGTCTGAAGTCTCCCTTCCTCCCGGAGCTGGGTGTAAGAAGGGCGTTTTTTTTCGCGGCGCCAGACTCTTGCACCTCCTAGGAATGCAGGCCGTGCTTCTTCCAGGGCGACTAGACCCCTCCTCTCTAGGAAGGCGAGCCCCCTCCTTTTTTTTTGAGCATGAATAGGCGGCATTTTCCCCCGGGGGACTGCTACCTCTTAGCAGCTCCGGAATCTCAATCCCAACCCCCCATCGTTCTTCCCACCCCGTCGAGACGTGCTACGTCCTTCTTTTCCCCCAGATTAGTAGGAGGACTGATCTGGGTGAGGATGTACCTTCCTCGGTAGATGGGGTAAGTACCCGTCCCCCCCTAAGATAGGCTCTCTTCCCGGTTGGACCCAACCCCAGGGCCTGCCCCCCCCTTTCTCGAGCTCAACGTCTCCCGCGGAGGGCCGACTTCCGCAGGGTTTTTTCCATGGATGGACAGCCCCCCCCTTGTAGATGACCGACAACGCTTTCTTTCCCTTCGTACGGAGGCCTTGTCTTCCTTGCGGCAAGAAAAATGCCCCCCCCCCCCAGATCAAGCCACAACCAGTGTGCGTCGGAAAACACTCGGGACTGTCAGAGGAAGCATCTCTTCATCAGGCAAGCTCATCCAACCTTTTCCCGGTAGAAGAACCTAACCTTTCCCGCGCGCATCTCGATGGCGAACCGCTGAGCAGATCTTTCCCTCCCGCCCCGTCATGCATCCGGTTTTGTGCCGAGGAGGCCCTCTTGGCCAGCTCGATCCCCGCGACCTGCTTCCCTCCGCTTCTGAAATCCGCCCCTCTTTGGGAGGAACTTTTTTTAGAGCATCACCCTCATGCTGGCGTGCCCATTCTCCCAGAATCATCAGGCCCCCCCTTTTTTTCAAACGTGACGACCCCCCTTTTTAGATGCAGAAAAGGCGGACGGCGAGCTGCAAGAATTCTAGTGATTCTCCTCCGTAATTGCGGATGTAGGAACACCTTTCTTTTTCATTAGTGTTAGAACCTTCGAGTCCTGCGGCAGTCACGCCATTTCCCCCTCAGCCCCCCCCGATGGTTTTTTCCTTAGCGGCCGCAACACCCCCTTGCAGCGAACTTCGCCACCCCGGCGTTCGAGGGCAAACTCACCCCCAAAACAGTCGCCAACGTATGCACACAACGCTTTCGGTCGTCTTCAAAACCTCTCAGGAGACGCCAAAACAGTTATCGGCCGTGACTTTCGAAAGCCTCGGAATCGCCGCTATCCTCAGCTGCCAATACCTTGCTGTGTCGCCTGCCACACACCGACACACAGATGTTGTCGCGAAGAAAGACCCTCAGCGAAGAGCCCTCCCGAAGGGGCCACACTGCCTAGGCCTCCCACTCAGGCGCGTCCGATCGCCGCCGGCAGGCACCGCCTTGTCTTTGAACGCAGAACCGTTCCCCAGGCCAAAGCGATTCCCACTCGCCGCGGAATCCGGTTATGATCCAGGTCTTTTCGCATCATTCTGTCCCAGCTGGATCCGGATTCCTCCCGCTCTTGTGCATGCATTTTTTTCCAGCAGCCGTTTTAGCTGCCGCCTTCGGATTGCCGCTTCACCCCTGACGGGGTGAGGCCCCCGAAAAAGTTGTGTGCTTATTTTCCCTTGAGGCTAGAGATGTGACACAATTCAGCATGGTCCACAGTCCAGGACTCCCCGCCTCCAATTCCCGGGTGCCAATTGATCGCAGGCGAACCCCTAGTTTAAGATCGGAGAGTGGCTTCCCCCCCGAAGCTGCCAGCGTGATCGTTCACCGCCCTTCCCGGCCTGCCCCGCGCAGCATTCAGCGGATTTGCCGTCAGCCGGGCCAGGCAACTTTTTTTTTTTTCGACGGGCGTAGCGAGCCTTTTTCTTTCCCCTCAGATACGGAGCAGTCCCTCTTCCCACAGCGCTCTCCCGCGTCGGGAACTGCTTTTCCCCCTTTCTTCACTGCACGGGCCGAAAACGGTCTTCACAAAGGATCGAGCAATGGGCTCTCCCTCTCTCTGCTCCAAGGTTTTGTGCGCCACGGCCAGCGCTTGGGGTTAACGTGCGAGGGTGTCTCCCCGCACCTAAAGGCACCGGCCCCCCGGTGCCCAGCACAAACAGCACCTTGGTATCGGCGATGGCGTGAGCCAGCGACCCGACCCAAATGTCGCCCACACACCTGACTTTCCTCGTAGTCGATCCGACCTCGCCATTCGAGGACCTTTTCCTTCCCCTCCCCGCTTGCATCGGACGTAGACATACCCGTTCCGCCTTTTCAGAAAACCTACGACG
>Ga0179591_1266940_pt1 | contig 10022 bp, 8 predicted proteins | sample CZOMad2_1_08_16f_FD_182891 | JGI IMG/M metagenome (GOLD analysis project Ga0179591, IMG submission 182891) | Vadose zone soil fungal communities from Angelo Coast Range Reserve, California, USA - CZOMad2_1_08_16fungal (PacBio error correction) | ecosystem: Environmental > Terrestrial > Soil >... | reverse complement strand
GCCCGGAGATTGGCTCCCCCCCCCGTTCTTGGCTGTTCGCGCCTTTTTTGGACTGAGGAGGAACCCGGCTCTTTCTAGACGCTATAAGAAGGAGACCAGCACATCATTCTTTGTTGTCCCCCATCCTTTCCTACGTCCTTGTTGTGTTTTTTTAGCAACATTGTTTATTTCTTGGTTCTCCCTCCGTCTTCTGTGGTTAGCGACTTCTCTGTTCAAGGCTGCGGCGAAGTTTTTCTCCCCCTGTGTCTTGCAGTCGATACAGATGGGCGTTCTTTTATTGTTTCCTCTCCCTCCATACACACACGACATTTTTTCCCCCCCGGTCCCCCCTGGTGCATCTTTTGTGGAACTTGCCATTACTTTCTCACCTAAAAGACGTATTAAACTAGCGGTTCCTTTCCTGTGTGGGAACAAACGCGCTCTGGGTCATTTGTTGCTTCCTCTGCCCTGTGACAATCGGGAGTGCCTATTTTTTCTTTCCTTTGATTTCATCTTCAAATACAAATCCTGATCCCTTTTCAACCCCCCGCGGTCCCCGGTTTCCGCCTCCCGCCGCCCCAGGTGGGGTCAGGAAACCGAATGTGATGGATCCGAGGTTGCGCAGGCCGCTGCTCTTCGGGACAGGGAGGCTTCGGTTCTCTAGCTAAAAGACCCTGAAACCATTCGGCCCTCCTCTCCTTTCCCCCTGCACAGCCCGCCGAAGAGTACCACCCCGTGGCTCCGGGAAGTCCTCCCCCGTTTTTCCTTCTCCCCTTTGCACCCGTCGTCGACCTCTGTTCTCCTCCCCCCAGCACCTCCCTCATCTTCCCCGTTCGCTGGCCACTTTTAGAGGAAATGCGGTCAGGATGAGTAGGAGGGATTGGACGTAACGTTTTTTCCGACCCCGGCACCGCCCCAATTTTATAACCTCCCTGGAACGATTTCCTGCTTACCTAAGTGCAGCTGGTACCCTTCGATCCACCAGGGATCTGCCGTTTCTCGCCCTTTGCTCCTATCCGAGATGGTTACAGACCGTTTCGTGAGTGTTCCCAAGACCCTACTTATGGAGATTCTTTTGAATGAGTCAGCGAATCTTACCTCTGCAAGGCCCCCATCTGGAGCCGGGTATGTCCAGGTTTTCTGCGAAGATTTTCTCCCGAGATTTTTCAGCGACTTCTTCCGTTTTTTCTTTTTCCTGTCCCGAACTGTGGCCAAGATAAGGTAGCCGCCGGTCCCCCTCCCTCACGCTTCCATCGCGTTACCAGGGGAAGGTCTTCGTATCCGGCGTCCCCCCAACTCGAGTCGGTGCAACTTTTAATGCGTGAAAGTTCTGCCCTGGTCGTTTTCAACGTCAAAGCCTCCTCCGTCCTTAGCTCTGGTCGGCCCTCGGCAATCGGGATAACGTTTTCATCTTCCTCTTCCACCGGGCATGTACGCGGGATATTTCCCTTCCCGGCGAGCCCCTTTTACGACCTGGACCCTTTCTGCTCCTTTGCGGCTAAGCCCCCCCCACCCAAGTAGACCTGGACGAACAGTTCTGATCCGTGCTTTCCATCCCTCGATGGCACTCTCAAAAACTGGTCGTTCTTCCTGTCCTTTCTATGGTGCCGTTCTGGTCCCCGCCAATATTCCTCGGTTACCAGGACTCTGGGCCTTTACCCTTGGGAGCAGTCTGTGTCGGTGGTCGACGAGTCTTATAGCGAGTTAGTCCTTGCGCGCTTACCGGCCCGGTCTATACATGTCTCCCCCGACGCCGTAATAAGATGCTCGCAGTCATTCCCGCTTCTGACCTTCGTTTTATTCTCGTCTCCCCCCCTTATTTAATTTTTCTATAGGAGTGAGCAGTACCTTTTCCCCCCCCTCAATTATTTTTACGACGTACCCTTATTGTAACTGTCCCCCATTGTTTTTCCGTCGGCACAAGTGCCTGTAATAGAGGCAGTCTATCCTTTTCTTTCCCGTAGGTGGAATCTTCAAGCTATGCTATTTTTTTTTATGTACGGAGAAGGCCCTGCCCTTTGCGCGGAGGCTTTGTCGAGACCCGAGATGTCTGAGCGATGATTTCTTTGCCTTCATTCTCCTTCTACGTAGCATCCGGTCTTCCCCGATGCTTGGGCCGATGACTTCCAGGTTGCCTCCAGTTTGTTTCCTGGCCTTAACTCTTCTCAGCTTCCCGCTCTTTCCTTTTGAGTTGCAGTGATTCTTTGATGCGCTTGTTCTGCACGGTATTCGAAAGAAGTACCCCCCCCCTAGGTTCTCCTTGATGGTCCCTCCGTTAAAGTTCCCTCCCCGATTTTCAACCCGCCCCGATCCAGGTTGCTGATTCCCTTTTTACCCCTTGAAATTACCCCGACTAACCCCTCTTAACGAGTGGCATGTTGGCTCGTCGTTGCGTCTTTTCCTGTCGTCAACTTTCGCTGCCAAGTTTCCCGCCCGGTTTGTCTCTGGCATTGCCCAACCTATGCTCCTCCATCTCTAGTTCCTTTTAGATTGTTCTTCTTCTTTCCCCTCCCGACGTATGGTGTGTTTTTGAGATCCCCAGCTTTTCAGAGCGTCACCCTCCTTTCATAATCTTCTGAGGCCGTCTGTCCCCTTGCAGCAAGTCGCTTTTCTTCTTTCTAGACAAGATGACGACTTATGTTTTCCCCCCCCCAGGCAAACCTTTTACGTTCCAAGGGAGTTTTCTGAGTTAGAGAACCCTTGTTACGCCGGATCCTTTTGGACTCCCTACTTTATTGGAAAATCTCAAACTATGAGTACTTCAGGAATCCCCCCCTGTTGTTTTGAAGATCGAGGCTTCCCCGTCCCTTCACTACTCTAGGTTCCCCGACCATCAGAATTTGGTGACCTTCTATTAGTTACACTTCCTCTTAGTCCTAGTTTGAGGTGAAGGACCCCCAAACCCAGACTATATTTCTCGATTCAGACCTCCAGGATGTCTCTGTAATCGTCACTCAGCAGCCACCCACCACCAAGGAGAGGTGCCCCACACCGCCCCCTCCGTTTACCATAGAGCACATGGCAGAAATGTTCGACCCTCCCATATTTAACATTTCCCCCTGCCGCCAGTAGAGTCATTCCCACGGTGACCCTGAAAGGATACTCTGCGGGAAACTTTCATCCTGGACTCTCCGCCTAAAGATTGCGACTCCAAGACCCGGGGGACGTATCACTAGTAGGGCAAATCGCAAGAAGGCCTTTAGTTCAAGAGAGTAAGAGCCGTATGGTGATAGGGCGGGGCGTGTGAGAAGGTGCACCCTGCCAGCCACAATTGAAGACTTATTTTGGTGGCCCAATCGGCATTTTGAAGTCCAACGGGGTACCACTCAAATTGACAAACCCCCTGATTCATGACACCGTATTTGTTCGCACCCGGGGATCAGGACGCTGGTATCAGCTATTTCCCAAAAATATTAGGTTTACCCTGGTCCTCCTCCTATATTCGTACAGTCGATTGGGTGTGTTGGGTTGCTCTATGATATGTGATCTAGGAACCCCTACCGCCTTTTCAGGATTGTGAGCTCCGCATCATCTCGATTTTACCTTGCCGAATCTTGCGAGTACCGTCTTCGTTGAACCAGTTGAGCAACTTCTGTTCCCTCGAAGAAGAGTACGGAAGAGTAAACGTCCCAGCCTTCCCATCATGTTCATCGAGTCAGGTGGAAGTTTATCTTACCTTCGTGAACACCTAACTGGCCATTACGCACATCCATCCTGGTTTTTTCAAGGACCCCCCCAGTAGTCCCGGTTCGCCATGATGACTATAGAACTAAGCAGTGCAAGCTCACCCGGGAGAGAAGAGAAGAGGAAAGGGGCTATCCTTCCAGCTGATCTTTATTCATACCGCCACCGAGTATCGGGAGTCCGTGCTTCCTCTATTACTTTTGCCTTCCGCCCGCTGCATCAGCTTCCAAGATAGAGTAGAACTTAAGAGCAACAGCCAGTTCCTGAGACCACACAGGTGACAACTAAGATCAACGTGGCGACACCAAGCCTCATACTGCGGAGGGGCACTATCGGAAAAATCAGAATTTTCGACTCAATGGTTCCAGTTCATCCTAGTTTGAAAGGTAATCGAATTAATGGTCCCATAGGAACTTAGCAGAGGTTGGAGTTATCCGCCCCATAATCCCAGCCAAGTTCCAGATGATAGTTGTGACTTCTCCAAGGAAACATAAGCCCCACGTGAGTAAATTATCTGTGCACCCTCTGACGAACGGCTCGAACCCCGAACTGGAAGGCTTCGGAGAAGAAGAGCGAACCCCCACCCCCTGGGTTCGAAGGGAAAGAAATGACCCCCTGGGAAAGGGTACCATTACCGTCATGATATTAGACTCTCCTCCCTGCCTATTGGTCGACACCACCTCCTGCCACCTCTTTTATGCGGGGCCGTATTCTTTTGGCCCGACTTTTTGACCTTCTATTTGGCGCATGTTCCAAAAGAGGTAAAGCAGGATGCCAATTCATCTTCTTTCCCAGGCTCTGACATTTCTTCCTGCGCCCATCGCTTGCCCCATTTTCGTAGATTTCTCGTCTTTCTCGTACTGAGTTCCTCCATTACCTCGGACATTATTGTTTGACACACCGAACGCTTGCTTCTCCATTCGAAGAGGTAAGAATGTTGTTTTCTCTGGTTTCCCCCCTCGAGCCTATATTTTTTTGTACCTCTCATGAGGTAATAGAAAAAAGTTATTTTTTTTTAGCCCCCCCCCCATTTTTATCCCCCCTTTAAGAAAGGTCGTGGGAAAACTTTCTTTAACGACTTCTCCAGAATGAGAGGTATTTTCTACCCCGGTGTTTAAGGTCCAAGCCACATAAGACAGTGACTTTGATTTTTCAGCCCCTCTGTAGACAGGACTTCCGACTTCCCTGGTCTGAATTCATCTTAATTTATCCATGGCTCAAAATTTTAGGATCCTTTAGTTTTTCTTCTCCTTGAGTTATAGTGGACTCCGTGCTGTTTTTGTCCCCCGATTTCTATGAGCCGGACTCCTCCGTAACTGGAGGACGTCTATTCTTCCTCATCGACATAATAAACGTACATACCCCCCCCCCTTCGTACAAGCCCGCTTCGGATTACTCTTTTCTAGCCCTCGGTTTCAAGATTCGACTTTGTTATCCCACTGTTTTCTCCAGATGAGACCATGCCTCTTTCACCCCCCCCTCAAGGTTTGCCTCCCCGTTACGTGCCAGCTTGTTGGCGACTCTCCGCCTGAAGAAGACCCCCCTGCCTTTTCACGTCGTTCCACCTCCTACCATTTCCGATCAGCCCCCGCATGGTTGTATATCCCTACATTCCTTAGGAGAACAACACAGTTTCCAGGACGATTGCTCCTCTGTTTCCTTACTGGTTTAGTACGACGCAGCGCTTTTTATTTTGACCCAGTTCCCGACGTGCCGCAAGTAAACAACCTAGCGAATAGCCTACCCCCCCTTCCCTCCGTTCCGACAGGGTTTGTTTGGCTAGACACAACTTGCAAAAGTGCTTGTCCTACTGCCCCTCAACTCGACATCAGGATGCAACTTCCCCTAAGTTTTGAGGTTACCATGGCGGTCTTATCCACAATAAAGAATGTACGAAATCTTGATTTTTTTCTTGCCCAGTAAAACACTCCCCCAATATCCCAGAGGTGACAAGCCTTTTCCGCTCTGCTAATCAACTCTCACTCTTGGTTAGTCTTCCCGCTCCTGCTTTTTCTTCCTCCGTCCTCGTCTTGTGGGGAAACTACGCGCGTCATTTTGCCGGCTTCTGCCTACCGCTTTCCTAACATTCATAGTCCTCTTCTTTCAGTGTTCTCTGAGTCTCTGCGGCGGTTTCCCCCAAAAGGCTTCGGTGGGTGCGAATTTCCCGGAACCCCTTTGGTTTCTTTCTTTGTTATTATTCCCAATTGTCTGACAGGGTGAGTGGGCTGGATTTCAACACTCTGTTGACCGTTTTCTCAGAATCCAGAGGCCTACGGTTGGTTGTTCAGCCTCCTTCTCCTTTTTGGTCAACTTTTTTTTCATATTGGCACCGAATTTCGCATTGTGATTCCCTTCTTTGGTCAAAAGAAATTGTGTTCTTCTTTTATTGGTTAACTAGGAATTTTTTCGTTGTTGTCATGGGCTATAATTGATTTAGTGTTTTTGCCCCCTCCCTTTCATCACTCCTTTTTGTGTTCAAGATGTCCGGATTCTTTGGTGTGACCCCCCCCCTCACGTTTTTGGTGTTTATATATTATGAATGCTAGTAAACTTGTTCCCCATGAATAATGGTCTCTTTTTTTAATCGTCTTCCTTGAAATTCCCTTAGTCAAAGTCAGGTACCTCCTTGAGCCCTCTCGGACTGTTTTTCCTTCTACTTTTTCGGAGCGTGACCTCAATTTTTTTTGATAAGAATTAATTTCCTGCCTCGCCCCTGTCGGGGAGCGACTCTTCCGAGTCCCCCCTCCCACAATTCTAATCGCCCACCACCTCCCCTCTCCTGCCCCGAATAATCGCATTCCCTCAGGATAAACGCCATCCAATTTCATTATAGAGAACTTTCCCCTTCTCCCTCTTCAATCCGAAAACCCTTTCCTCTTCAGTTGATTAATTGACTACCCCCCAAAAGGAAGACAAAACCAACGGCTCTCCCCTTCCAATCCTTAACGTACCAGGACTTGGTCAAAATGCCTGTGACTGAATCCGACCCCCTAGCTCGCTTCCTGCCTACCCTTCGTAGGGAAGGTCCATGTGGACTCCCTTCAACACAATCCAAAGGGTGGTCTGTGTCCCCCCTTACTGTAGTCTTATGGACCACATCCCTTGCCACCTGTACGTTTGTGCTGGCTTTCCCACCCCTCCCGGCAAAGAACTCAAAAAACACCTTGCAGGTCTTCCCCCGGCTTCCCCCTTCCATCACCGAGCGGCTTTCAGCTGACCGATTTCATCCTAGTGACTCGCCTTCCATTAAACCAACCTGGGAACCTCATTGGCCATTCTTTCTCGGTCAGTTCTCGTCCCATGGCCCCTTCAACCAGGTAAGAACTACGGATACAAACCGTGTTCAAAACCGGCCCCCCTTTCCCCTTTCCCCCCTCCTCTCCAGTCCAGTAATCTTCCCTCCTCCCCTTTCTCCCGTCGAGGTGAGACCGTTATTCCGCACCGTGGCGTTGATATCCTTTGTATCCCTAGTTGGGTAAGCCCCCACTTCTTTCAGCCCGACAGTTCCCCTTTCTACTCCCCCGTGTCCGCGAATGGGTTAGGAGGCAATATGGCCTCCCTTTCACATCTAGTGACAGGTCCCCTCTACATTTTCCGTGACCACCCGAGCCCCCCTAGCAAGGAGACCCGGGTCTTCTCTTTCCTCATCCTCCTTTTTTGTTTTTCTCTCCCCTTTTTCTAATGTTGAAAGGGTTGTTGACCTCACAAAGGTCCCGTGCCCCTTTCCTATTTCCTCCCCTTTTTAGTCCAGCAGATATTTTACTAAACCATTCACCCGGCCTTCCCAAAAGGGAGCGTATAAGTGACCCCCAGTGGGGGGATATGGGTATCACTCCTGGGCCGTCTTCTCCACCGTCTTTTCACAATCTATCCTTTTAAAGTCTCAGCTTCCTTTCTTCCTTTGTCCTTGGCGCGCCTTCTTTCTGTACAGGAGTTTTCAATAGGTCAGGTGTGAAGGCGTCCCTTTTTTGGACCCTTGCTGATGCCTTTTTCCTCGAGTCGATGAAATCGCGTTGATTCCCCCCTTTGTTTTTAACGTTCGTGTTCCCTCTGGCGCGTCTTCTTAGTTTGCTCATTTACCTCCTCTCGGTGATGGGGCTGTTTTTTCCGCCGTTTCAAATGTGAGTTGGTGTGTCCTTTTCCTTCTTTTGTTTCCCTCCCAAAACTGCGCCGTCCCCGCGTGGGTGTGTTCTTCGACGCCCCCCTACGTTAGCTTCCAGACTCCCTGGTGAACTGGTGTGACGTATATCCAGCTCGGTCCCCCGCCTTTGTTCATCTGCGAGAGGCGATTCGCCCTCCTGCGACAGGTTCCGCCATCCTTTTTCTTTTCCTCTAAGGTCTTTACATGATCGTGATCCCGTTCTTCTAGTTTTCTGTTTGGCGTAATCAGGATTGCCAGGTTTCTCTTTGCTCCCGGTTTTCTTTGAAGGTCCCCTTTTCGTGGACTTTAGACGAGGAGGCGTTCGGTTATCCGGCAGTGGAATTATGACGTAGTTTTAGAGACCGTGACCCGGCTTTGTAGTGGGTGCGTTTTAGTTAAAGCGGTCAGAAGGCCCCTTCTCCTTTTCCCCCGTCTTTGGGTCGTGAAAGTACCTAGTTGTCCCCCACGTGTTGAATTTGGTCCCGCCCTTCTCCCTTCTGTCCGTCGCCGTTAGCCAAACGATAGGAGGTACTTTTTTACTCCTTCTCTTTATTTATGGAATTGACCGGGTGGCTTGAATTTTTCTCGTAACCCCCCCCCCCCCCCCCCCCCCCCCCCCCCCCCCCCCTCCCAGTTCTATCCTTTTTGCCCCTTTTCAGGATTTCTTTTTTTTTTTTACTTTAGAAACACAAAACTCTTCTTTTACCCCAAAACCCCGGCGTGTTTTTTTCCTTTTCATCCACACCCCAACGTCCTTTCCTTTGCTTTCACAAAACACCTCCCAGCTTTTTTTTCGTAGCCCCCCTTCCGAACCCTCTCCGATTGTCCCCCCAATTTTCCTTGCAAATTGCTTTTTTGAAAAGCCCGCTTTTTAGATCCCCATTTTTTTTCCATAGTTTGAACCTAGAAAACAACCGGACAGCCCCCGTCACGCAGGACACATTGCCATTCCAATGTCCTTCCCTTTCGAGGATCTTTCTAAGTCCCTCCCTGACTCATTTGACCCACCCCAAAATCCCCGATTTCCCCAATCGATACTGCAATCACCCCCCCACACCACATTTGGTATTTCCCCCAGTTCTTTGCCACCACCGCTCACTCTTCTCCAGACCCACAAGCCTATAACGACTAGGAACACTTACCCCGAACTCCCTCTTCGTTCTCTCTTTTCTTCTCACTTTCCATAAAAATGGACCTGCGTTAATTCCCAGTTCAAGCAAAAACAACTCTTATGCTGAGGCGTTTTCGGACCGACGGAGAGGGGACGAGCGACACCGAATTTATTTCTGGGATGGAAGACGAAGAGGCGAGGGGTGGAATGAGGAAGATTTTAGGGTTGGATGCACAACCAGGCTAAGGAGTAGCAGGCCCAGGAGGAGAGTTTTCTACGCAGCCCTGTCCTACTGCACTGCGTTTCGTCGGACAATAGTGCGATGTTCTTACCCGCGCCACTACGTCGGACAAGCAGGCAGTATGAGGATGTCAGCCCGCTGTCGTAGAAAGGGCGTAAGTCGCCGCATTTAAACAGGCACGCCGGACGTTTCATAGCAATGATGCTCCGTGGTGACGGTGCAGTCTTATACGCGTATTACTACCTTGTCAAAGCTTGAGGCGGAGGAGCGCCTCGCACTAAGTCCAACAGTCCCATGACTTCATGCAACCTCCGGGAGGACTCTTCCTGAACAAAAATCTGCGAATAGCGCCCTGTTCATATAAAGCGTCTGTTATTACACTGCTTTCTCTGATGGGTCACACCGCTGACTCTTGGGAGGTCACGGTTACTCTTAGATTGTCGCGCAAAAGGCTAATTTTCATCTTCCCTCTTTCCTGTGTGGATAGGGTTTCTTTTACATCTCTAGGACCAAACAGTACATTTTTCCCCCACCGATGGCTCGGTCGTTTTCTTTTCCCTTCCCTCCCTCTGACCGTGACGAACCTCCTAAGGGATCTCTAGGTGGTTTTCTGGAAAAACGTGTATTGGTCTCCTAGCGAGATTACGGGACAGTGACGTAGGCTTCCCTTCGATCATAGTCTTCCTACCATGTCACGGATGAAACCCGCTATCGAACAGTAAAGACCGACGGTCCGCTGGAACCCCCCCGTGGCTTGCCATGGTTTTTGCCATTCAGGTCAGCGACCTGTGAGGAAATGGGTATCTCCTAAATAACCACGATTTCTGTCCGACCGGGCCAACGCTAGGCAGCAGCCATCCCTGCTT
>Ga0179591_1260994_pt1 | contig 10022 bp, 17 predicted proteins | sample CZOMad2_1_08_16f_FD_182891 | JGI IMG/M metagenome (GOLD analysis project Ga0179591, IMG submission 182891) | Vadose zone soil fungal communities from Angelo Coast Range Reserve, California, USA - CZOMad2_1_08_16fungal (PacBio error correction) | ecosystem: Environmental > Terrestrial > Soil >... | reverse complement strand
CAACTAGTTTCCGGGAAAAAATTGGAGGTGGTCTGGACACCTTTCCCCTTCTATACGCGTTATCCCCAATCCGCCCTCTTTTTTTTTTTTTTCAATTCCACCTCTTTCCTTTTCTCCGTCGAATAATTCCATGACTTTGTTTTCCCTCCTGTTTAGGGTTGCGGCCGTTAACTTCGACACAGTTGTCCATGAGTGCCATTGTCTCACCACTCTTGCTCGGGTGCAGCTTCCTGGTCCATGGTCGCGGTACCATTACCGTTCGTTTTTTGTTTTTTCAAAGCGGAATTGGGATTTTCCTCGTAGCTTGCCCAGCTTCTTGTCTAAGCCATCAGGTTTTTGCTTCCCGGTTTCCCCTGTTTTTTACCCGCGGGCTCGCCGGGTCGGATTTCTGGGGGCACCCTCCTTCTCCTTAGCGAAAATACATGTCACCAACGTTATATCTCGACAAATCACAACCTGTTTGAACGACCCTGTGGGACTTCCTTTTCGTTTGTTGGCCGGAGCTGGTCTAAACCGTTCCTCCTCCTATTTTCTTTTTTTTTTTTGTGTTGATACGAGCTTTAGGAACTCGCGTCGGCAGCCCCCTTTCCAGGAACGTCTTACTTTCTGTTCTTCTTGTTATTTTTTCAGGAGTGACATTTCTCGTTTTTTTATTTTCTTTAGATGATTGTATGCCTCCTCCCCCGGCCCGCTTGGCCCCCTGCTTTTTTTTTTCAAGACCCCAGGCCTTTCCCCTCCCCCCCTTGGGTTAATGGGTGATTCGTTTTCTGCTTGCCGCCATCCCAATTCGCTTTCAGGAACACGCGGATGGACCGTTTTCCACGTGATTACCTTGCGTTCAAATGGTTCCGTTCTTTTTTCCTCTTTTTTGATCATGGAATCTGCTTTAATTTGTTTCGATCCAAACTGGAGGAAACTTTTTCAAGTCCGCGGAGGCCTCCGGGTTCCTTTTTATTCGACTTCTCCCCCCAAGTGCCCGGCTTTGTTTCGCCCCCAACCATTTCGGTCTTGAGCGTGATTTTACAACTAGTAATTTTTTTTAACTTCCTAATTTTGTTAACTCCACTTGCTTGAACCCTATTTTTTCCCCCCCCGGGCTTGGACCTTTTTGTCCGACTTGTTTACTTTGCCCATTTCATTTGGTCATGTGCATTCTCGTATGGGTCTCAATTTGACACCTCTCCTCCTTGACCCCCTTTCCCATAACACCTTTCCTTTTCTGAAAACGTAAGGGTATTGCTTCACGCTGTTCTACCCTGTGGATGAGTTCTCCAGTCTAAACAAACTCCGGTCTTTTTCTTTTGCCCCACTGACCCCAAATTGCGCCAGTCACTTTGTTGTTCTTCCAGAAGAGATTTCCCCTCTTCCCCCAACGAAAACCTTTCTCTCCCCCCTTCTTCCCCCCCCCTTGTTGCTCCCCCTTTCAAAAATGATTTTGTTTTTTGCCCCTAAAAGACCTGCAGAAGACAAGCTTTTCTATTTTTCCCCGATTATCAACCTTTTTCTTTTCCCCTTCCCTGAAGGCCCAAGTTTTCCCCCCCGCTGTTTCGTTTTTTTTCCAATGGTCATGGTTAACAGTCCTTGTAACGCTGATTTGATGTTCTCCCCCCCCCCCTCTTTTTTATCCCCTTTTCATAAGTGCTTTGTGCCCTCCTCCCGAGGTGGAGCGTTTATTAATGTTCCCTTTTATTGTCCCCTTCCTGCTGGGACGATTCTTACGGTTTTTGTTACGTTACTTTGTCTGTTCCTCCACCCTATCAACCCCTTTTTCTCATTTTTCCTTACAGGGATGGGGTTAACCTTTGTTCGCGGCACCCCCCATTTTTCTGGGATGTAACCCGTTTTTTGTGTGATGGGTCTCTGTTGCCCCAAACTTCCTGGTTTCATCTCTTTTTTCCCTCTTTCTCTTTTGTCGATCGGGTTCCATTCCACAAAACCAGTCAGGTCCTCCATTTTCTCTCTTCATAGAACTGATAAACTGCCCTTGGTGTCTTTCTTTCCAGCTTCTTTCGATGTTTTCTTGGGGTGTTTCCTTTGTTTCGATCAATTGTTTTTTGCTTTACTTTTTTTTAAACCGACTTTTCCCCTCCTTCTTGTTTTATACCGAACACCCTTTCCCCACCCCCCTGTGAAGCTTCCCAACTTTTGAACTGTCTGTAGACCTCCGAAGTTTTCCCAAAAATTGTAAAAATCACGGGGAGGGCCCTTTTCCGCATCCCGGTTTCGATTTTTTTTCTCGTTATTTCACCTCTTCCCCGTAACTCTCGGGATTCTTTTTTAAAACCGCCTCTTATTCTTCCTGTTTGCACGTTTTTTTTGACTTTTGGGCGCCCAATTCTTCTTCCCCCTTTCTTTTGTTTTTTTCAAATTCCTGACCCCTTCCTTTTTTGTGGTGAATGCTTTTAAGCTGGCTTTTGTTTTTTTCGTGCTGAGTGGTTAGCTGCCTGAACCACGGGCTCGGTATTCTCATTTTTCTCTTTCGTTGTTTTTTTTTTTATTGCTATCTTGTTCTCTCCCCCGACTTTTTTTCCTTCTGTGATACACCCCCCACAAAACTCAGTTTTTCCGGCTTTTTTTTTCTTCCGCTATTCCCCTCTTTTTTCTTTTGCTTTTTTCAGATTTCTGTCGACCCCCAGGCGATTCACTTAGCTTCCCTCCAATACGTTGACCCCCTTGCCTTTCTATTTTTCTTTTTTCGCCCAATCCCGAGTGGATTTCTTATTTCTAACTCGCCGTCCCCTGTACCCCCAACAAATAGGGAGACGCTTCGTCACTGCTCCTTTCTTTCTCACCAACTTTTTGTTAACCTCTTCCCTCTGTCCGTTTTTCTCTTTCTGTTCCTGTTGTTCGAGATCTACCCCCCAAGATTTGTTCGTTATGGTTTGTTTCCAAATTTCCCAAGAATAGATCCCGCTTTCCCTGCCAAGCCTCGACCAGTCTCCCCTTTCCCGATCCCCCCCCCCCTGGTTACATTTCTTGTCCTTTCGTTAAGGATTGAGGAAGGACTGTTTGTCGTGCGCCGCACAAAAATTTCGCCAAACGAGAGCTGACCCCCCCACTTTCTCCCGTGGTTTCTATCGCCCTGTGACCCCCCCCTTTCCTCCTGCCCTTTTTTTGTTTTGGTCTGTCCCCCTTTCTTCCCCCTTCCCCTGTACAACCTCTAGCTTTTTTGTTACAGTGGTTGACGATCTGTACATTACATGATCGTACAACCGTCCGCGTCTTCCATCTTGAACCATCTTCTTCGTTTTTTTTCCCTTTTTTTCCCATCTTATCCTGTGTTCGACCGAAAATTTTGCTCCAGACGTTTTGATCTTTCTTTCCACCCGCGTGTCAACAAGTAATTTCCTGGGACAAAAACATGTTTCCCCCTCTTTTTTTTTTTGCCCCTTTTTTCCCCTTTGGGTCCTTGCCAGTCCCCTTGTTTTTTTCATGTATTGATGATTCGTCTGATCTGTTTTTCCGATCTTCGACTTGCGTTCTGTTGTCTACCGTGTTGGCCTAGTTGGGGCTTATTGTTAAAGGTTTTTTTGGGGTTCGTGTCGGTCGGCAAACCGTTAGCAATGTGTGTCACACCCATTTCTGGATGTCGTCACGCTCCTCCCTAAACACCATGCCAGGTTTTTATCTTTTCCTCCAGGCCATTTTTCCCTTTTTTTCACTGCCGCTTCTTTTATTTTAGGCCTGCGGAGGCTCATTTCCCCGGTGGATTCCTCATGTCCAAAGTACCTTTCCTCGGTTGCCAGTCGCGTTTTTCGTCCCCGTGTGTGTTGCGAACACACAGGGTGCAACAACAGGGAGTGGTATGTGGTCCCCTTTTTTTTTCGTCTCTTATACGGAGTTATCCCTCACTCGTAATGTTGGGCCTCTTTTAACCTATTCGTCCGAACTTTCCTCTCTCCGTTTCTTTCTCCGCTTTTTTTGGCTCCTTTGCCTTTCCTCCCATTTCCCCATGAGGCCATGCTCAAATGCTCTTGCTTCGTTTTTAGTTCATTTTTGCCTTTTCGGTCGTTATTCCACCATGAGAACAGGTCTCCGCAGGCAAGCTACCATTTTTTCTTTCTCCTTTAGGCCCTCTTTCCCCAGCAGGTCCATTCACTTTTTTGGTTTGTAGTACCGGCACATTTTTTTGGTGGGAAAGGTTTGCTGGCTTAACTGTCAAGAGGCAATGTTCTTATTCTTCAAATGATTTTAAAGTTCTTGACCAAATTCCCACTACATGTTTCCTGACCGGGTAAGGCCGTTTCCTCGGTTTTTTTTTTAGTCCGCTAGGGCGGATACTTCTATATTTACCCCTCCGTTTTGAGGTCCTCTCAGAGGTCTTTTTTTTCCCTACGGCGTTCCCCCCCCTCTTGGAAGGAGGACCCCCCCTTATGGTTTCCGGTTCCGTAGTGTGTTCTTTTTGTCGACCGTCTCTTTGATCCTTTCCTCCTCAGTGCTACGTATTCCAGTGCTTTCCTCTCCTCGATTGCCTTGCTCCCCCCCGCCCATAGGCGTACTCCACCGTTAATTGGTTCTTTGCTACCCCTTTTTTTTTTCTTCCCCCTTGCTTCCCCCCCCTCCACAAATGAGATGTGACCCTTTTCTTACACGGCCATCCCCTCCGGAGTGACCATGATCTTTATTCCGTGAGCAATCTTTTTTGATAATCTCACAATTTTTTTCTCCTTTTCCCTTCGTCCTGCATCTCTGAGGACCCCCCGGTCCCTTGGTTTCGTGCCGGAAATACCGTGCGGCTTTTTGGAATTTTTCCATTTCGATTGAGTGAGACCTGTACCTCTATTTGGTTCATCCACTTTTTCCTTAACCTTATTTCTTTTTTTCCTTTTTTTTTCCCAACCTTCTTTGCCCTCCCCGACGTGTGACAGCCCCTAACGGTTGAGGGGCCTTTTCTTTAGTCCCGATGGTTTTCTCCCCATTTGAATTTTCCTTTCTTCCTACCCTCCTTTTCACCCATTTCCTGATCTCTTCCCTGACCGTAGTTTTACTTGTTCTGAACGGGACCGGGTCCCCTTTGTCTTCTTCGATGCGGTCTTTCCCTCCCCTCGTAGTGTGTACCACCCCCATTTGGCCGTAAACTTTTTTGACCTACACAGTCGATTACCGACCCCCCATACAGACACCTTTTTCCCCCACTATCCCCCCAACTCGGCCCACCCCCCCCCAGCCACTTAGCTTCCGCCTTCGGAATTCTTCGTTGGGAACCACTCTGCCCAATCCTGTGTTAGACCCCCCAGAGACAGAAGAACAGAACAAGGAAGGAATGAATCCGATAAAAACTTCCCTCCTTCATTATCCCCCCCTGTTTTTCTGGCAGGCCTTCACGTTCACCCCGTTGCCCCGTGCTTTTTCTTTTTGAAAGTCAGCTTACCTTTTTGTTTTCAATCTTTTATTCTGATTTCTTTTTCTTGTCTGTCGCATTCTTGGTCGCCATCTAAGTTTCTGCACCTACGCCCTTTTTGGAGTTCTCTGTTTCCTCCTTTTTTTCACCCGGTTGACCTCGGTGAAGGTTTTCCCCCCTTCCAGTAATGTCGTCTTCTCTCAACCACTTTCACCCCCCGCTGTATGATGTATTTCCATGTGTTCTTCGTCTGCCAACGGGGCTTTCACACAACTTGGGGCGGTACCTGCGTTGATTGACCCCTTCCTTCGTTTTTTGTAATATTTTCTTCGTTGTCGGCCTCCTTTTTTTTTAGATCGAACCTCCCCCCCAAGATCGTCACCTCATCCTTCCGTCTTTTTCATACTGATAAACTGTAACCTTGTTTTTTCTCCTTTTTTTCCTTGAGCTCCGCTATTTGTCGGTTCTCTGTTTTTCCCCTATGCTGTTGACTTTGTTTTTCCCACAAAAACATCACCCGAATCAAGCCTAGGGTCCCTCTCCCGGTGCTTTTTTTTTCCCCCCCTTCTCTTCCACCTTCCCTTTGCGGAGCATCGATGTTTCACCACATTGAGAGACACTAAACCCTTGGAGCCTGGCTTTTTCTTTCTCAATACGCCTTTTTCGGCGCTATCTCTCATTATATCTTGCGGGCCCTTTTCACCCTCCTATCTCTCCTCACTTTTTTTGCCCCTTTTTCAGTCCCGGAATCTTCCCGTCTTTTTGGTCGGATTACAACACCGTCCGGGGAAAGCTTCTCTCGGAAGTTTTGTTTTGCATTTTCTTTGTCCCCTCGTGGCCCCGCTTTCGTCTTTTTTTTCCCTCTATCTCTGTCTCCTCCTCGTGTTTTTTTTTTTTTTCCTGGAGTCTATTCTCCAATACCGAGCGTGGTTGACAAGCGGATAAACCACTCACGTGTCACCTTGCGACTTACGTTATCACCGTCTCTGCGTTTTTTTCCCCATCTCGCGCCCCACCCAAGACGTGGCTTCTTTCTTTTTTCAGGAACAGGCAAACAAAGTGCTTTTCCTCGCGTCGTTTTTTACGACAATTCCTCGAGGACTACCCCCCACACTTTTCCTGAAAAAACTTCTTTTTTCCTTTGCCCGGCTTTCCCCGTTTATTTTTTCTTTTTTTTTTTGACCCACTCGATTGTTTCCGTGTTTTTTCCAGTGTCAGTTTTTTCTGGTTCTTACCTGTTCGGATCCCCCCCCCCGCTGTTTCTTTTTTTTTTTTTTCCCCAAAACTGTCCCTTGTTTCAGCCGGCCCCTGACCCCTTTTCACTTCAAGACCGTTACTACGTTTCCCCCCTTTTTCACTTACCGCTTTTAATCGTAGATGGTTTTTTCCCCTCCCTTTTATTGCTTTTTTTTACCTTCCTTCGCCCAAACGACGTATCTTGTAACACAACGTGACTCTTGGTCCCTTTTCCGCCGCCCCCTTGTTGCTCTTTCCTTGCCCCCTTTTTGTTTTCGTCCGTGCTCCCATCTTCCACTACTAGTGTTTTTCCTTTTTTTTTCTATCGGCGACATTCCACATGACTCTTACCTTTTACGGTTCCCCAGTTACCTTCTTATGACATATCTTTGCTTTTTCCACACTTTTTAGATGCATCATTTTATTAAGGGCCCCCCAAGGAATTTTTTGATCGCTCTTTTTTTTCTATACCCCTGTCTTTTTTCCTGTTAAGTCTTTTCGCTTCACCCCTAAACAGTGCCAACTTGTGTGCCTCGGGCCTTTCTGACACTTTTTCTTTTATTGACTTATTTTTTTTTATCGTTTCTACTCACACTTCGCCGGAGGCGGCTCAGGGGGAGTGGGGGTTGTGCCTTTTTATTGGGGTAGTAGGGGACACTTTTCGTTTGAGGATTTTTTTTTTTTCTTAAACCGTGTCCTTGCCCCCTTTTCCCCCCACTCGTCTTTTCCTCCATTGTCGTCCTTCGACACCAAGCCCCCCCCCCCGGTTTTATCTTTTTCGTTCCGCAGACATTTTCCTTTTTATCTCTTTTTTTTTTTTTCCCCCCCCTTTTTTGAGGCGATTCACCCTGGTTTGGTTCCCGTTGCTAATCACCGTCCCCCCCTGACCCCCGTTTGGTCTTCCCACTTCCCTTTCGCTTTCACTCCGGTTGTGTTTTCCTTTTCCCCCTCTGCCCTCCTTTCGTGTATGGACCCCCTTTCCCACCGATTATCACCTCCAACTTTCCTCCCTGTTGGCCATATTTCCCCCCCCAATTGCGGACCGTTTTTTTCACCTCCCAAGGCCTCTTTTTTTTTTTTTTGTTTCTCTTGGAGGGGCTCCCCGGTTTCCCAACAAAAATATTGTTCTACCCAAAGCATCTTGCTCTTTCATATGTCCCCCCCTTTTTTCTTGTTCTGTTTTGCGGTATTCCTTAACTTTCTCCTCCTCGGTCTTTCTTTCTTTTCGGCGATTTCGTTCCCCCCCTCGCGAGGTCTAATGGTGGATGTCCCCTTTCCTGTTTTTTTTTTTTAACAGTTTGTTAGCTTGGGATCACTGCCCCGGCGTTTCGAATTCATTCTAAAATCTCCCTTCCAAAAAATCACCCACCCCGAACCCCAAGTTCAAGCATTTTTTCCTCGGTTGTGTTTTCCCCGGACCTGGGTCCCTCCCCTCTCTTTCCTCGTTCCCTCTTTTTTTTGAGTTCTTTAAGAGACGTTTTTGCCCCCAAACAAACCTCGCATTTTCCTCCGCCCAGATTTAAACGGCATTACCCACGTTCTTTTTGTTTCGGTTTAGTGGTGATTTCAGTTAGACCAACTTCTTTTTGCTTTACTCCTCCTCCGTTCTAAGCGCTTTCTTCTTCCGAGGTCCCCCTCTTCCCCCCCATGACCATTCTCTTTCCTTACTCCCGTTTCCGGGTCTTGTGAAGCTTTGTCCCCGTTCCAACACCACCTTCGCCCCCCCAGTGGGCGGGGTTTCGTTCCTCTCATTAAACGGTCTTTCCCCGCCCGACCAGAACCATGTCATATGGGACCCGTTCTTTTCGAGGCTTTTGTCCTTGTGGTGCGGCCTTTGTCGAATTCCCTTTCCTATGTTCCGGTTTCCCATTTTTGTGTTTATTGATGATTTCCTTTGCCATACCCTTCTTTTTTTGTTTTTGGAACTTTTTCCCCCCCCCCCTTTCCGGTGCTTGAGGTTTTTCAACCCCTAGTATTCCCATTTTGACTTTCTTCCCTCCACTCCCTTTTGTGCTTGAACTTTCTGGCCCCCCACCCAGGAGTTTTGCCCTCTTTCCCCCATAACCTGGGACAAGCACCCCTAAACGGTTAAGTTTTTTTCTACGTGGTGGAATTAGGGCGATGACCCTCTTTTTCAACCCGGTTTTCCCTTTTCTCTCCCTCAGAAGGGCTCCCTCCTATTGAGCTTTTCCCTGCAGTCGGGGTGTTTCTTTTTTTTGAACGCGTGTGTTTCCGTATCTACATGGGCTTGTTGCAAGGTTTCTTTCTTTTCTCCCCCCACCATCCGAGTTTGTACACACATTTTTCGAATTCCCTGGTTTTTTCTTCCTACAGCCGATTCCTCTCTCCCGAAATTTACCTACTCCCCCATTTAGGTCCACACCCACCCCCACAAGTAAGACCGTGACCTCATTCGTTGATTTGTGCACGCCAAGACCATTCCATCGATGTTCCCTTCCCCCATACGCTTCCCCGTTTCTGGCAAGGTGGTTTTTGGACAAGGCACACCCTTTGCCAGCTGTTTCGGTTGGTTTTTGAACCAGTCCCGTTCCCTGTGTGCCCCTCCGGTTTATTCTGATTCGTGGAGTTTTTTCTTACCCATCGGGGTCGTTTTATGAGGTATCACGCTGATGCACTTCCCCGAGTGGTCGAGACTATCCCCTTGGCCCCCCATCTCCCCCCACACCTATTGGTTCATAATTCCCCTTTGGACAAGTACCTCGACTGCTTTTTTACGATCATGTTATTCCCCCTCCCCTCAAACACTTCCACCTTGAGTATCTTTTCCCGGGTCCGCTCCCAGGGCCCCTTTTTCCCCCCCCCCCTTTCCGGATCACTTTTTTCAGGGGAGGGATAATTGACCCCCTTCCTCCTTTTTTTTGTTTTTTTTCCCTTTCTTTTTTCCTTTAGGTCTCCTTTTGTCCCCTCTCGTCCCTCCCCACTCTTCTCTCAACCCCTCTTTCCATCGTTTTGCCCTCAAAATGGGAACTGGTTTGGGTAACGGTTCTCTTGCCTTAGTTTTGGTGTGTTCTTTCAAGCTGGCTTGTCCCCCCAAAACCTAAAACCTCCTTTTTCTTTTTTTGTAGACCTTCCCCCCCTGTCGCATGACTGGACCTCTTTTTCCCCCACTGAACAGGGCGGTCTCAATTTAATCGAGTTTCCCCCCCCCCAATTGAGCAAACCGTGAGGGGGGGCTGTAATTAATTTTTCCCTTTCTTTTTTATGTCGCGTGAGAACCCTGACAATTTCCTCCCTTCGTAGGGATTTTTGTAAAACGCCTCTATCTCTGCCACTGTGCTTTTTCATTTTTTTTCTGGACGAATGACGTTTTGCGGTTCTGATCTGACACCCCTTCAGGGACCCTGACCTTCCTTGTCTTCGTTTAAGCGGCCTTTGCTTCGTTCTTTTTTGGTTATCCGGCCCCCAATTATTTCCCCGGTTTATC
>Ga0179591_1436204_pt1 | contig 10023 bp, 8 predicted proteins | sample CZOMad2_1_08_16f_FD_182891 | JGI IMG/M metagenome (GOLD analysis project Ga0179591, IMG submission 182891) | Vadose zone soil fungal communities from Angelo Coast Range Reserve, California, USA - CZOMad2_1_08_16fungal (PacBio error correction) | ecosystem: Environmental > Terrestrial > Soil >... | reverse complement strand
CTGTTCGAGTCCGTAGGACGCGCGGATAGCGGCAGGCCGGGGCTTGCAGATCGAGCATGTGCTGGGGAACCGCGCCGGTCGAGGGGGCGGTTGGGCCGAGCTGGGTGGAAGCGCGTCGCGAGCAACGCCCGTAGGCGTCGGGCGAGGTAGCGTCGACCGCGATCGCCCGCAGCGCCGAGGCGCGGGCGGCGGGCGAAGTCGTGCCGGGCGTTGGCCAGCGCGACAGGGCCGGACGAGCGCGGAAACGTTGAGTCCGGATTTCACGGTGAGCGAGGCGCTTGAGGGGGAGCCTTCGGCTTTGGGGTACCAGGGCGGATCGGCGCCGATCCGGGCAACGTTCCAGGTACGCCAGCACGAGAGAGGCCCCACAGCCGTCCAGTCACCCGGGTACGGCGGTCAGCCCGTTGCTGGCTCGCGAGCGATGGCCCGCGTCGAGACGCTCGGTTTCGGGGGTGGCGTACCGCGCCCCGGCCGGCGGGCCGGGGCGGCAGAATGGCCGCCACGGGAAGGCCGGCCGGCACCCGCCGACCCCAGCAGCAGAGCGGGACCGCGCCGCCGAGACGAAGACTGAACGTCGAGAAACATCAGGAAACTCTCTTCGAACGCTACGGAAGCGGGGGCCGGGCGTGCCCCGGTTTCGGGGGGCCGGGGGCACGCCCCGGGAGCCGGGATCAGGGCGTGGTCCGGCCGGCCGCCAGAAGGAAGCCAAGCCGACGATGAGCACCGGCCAGCAGGCCCACCGCGACCGCGGACACCAGCGACAGAAGCCAATCGACATCGAGTTCCGACGTCCGGTACCGCTTGCCACATCTCCCTCTACCTACAATCCACCCCCCCTTTTAATTCCACCTCTAACCACCCCCCGCACAGACACAGCTACCAGACGAATACCTTACCACCCCCCAAACCCTTCCCTTCCCCGCCTCTTTCTCCTCGCCTACTTTCTTCTCCTTCGCACATCCCCACCCGGCAACCCGTCCACCTATCTCAACCCTTTCGGCTTGGCGAGACGCGGCCGGGTGTTCGCCGGGGCCGACTGGGTCGCCGTGCGCGCCCTGTGCGCCGCCCGCCGTGGACCGCCCGCCGGCAGTTCGCAGGGCCGGTACGGGAACGAAAGGTGCGAACAGTCGTCGTTCGGCGTCGACCTGTCCCCCGGCGGGCCCCGCGCCGGCGACGATCTGGGCCGGTTGGGCCGCGCCCTCCAGGGCCTGGCACCTCCGATGCTCGAACGAACGTCGTCGGTTGAGGCGCGGCCGTTCGGGAAGCACCTGCAGGGTCGCCGCCGAGCACGCCGAGGCGGTTAGGGTGGCGGGCCCGGCGGGAGGGGGAAGAGGTTAGCCGCAGCATCTCGACGGCGGGAGTTGTTCGGTTGACGTCCTGTTGGCATGAGCTGCGAGTTTCAGGTTTGGCCTGGGGATGGGGCCCGGGACCGGGCCGTCGTGGTGATCGCGGTTCAGCGAAGCTCTCGACCAGGTCGTTTGGCGTGGGCCGCGGGCCCGGGCCGGCACGGGCCGTGAGATGGCCTGGATGAGCTTCGGCACCTCGGGGTTCCTTGAACCGGGCGGACGACAGGGGCGATCCCCGGCGTTCCTTGTCCGGCGGAGATCGCGTTGATGGTCCTTCAGGTTGCCGGCACCCACGACCTCGTTGGACCAGCGGTTGCCGAAAGGCGCGACACCCTGGACGCGGTTCGGCCCCGCGAGCGCCGGCGTCTTGCCGGTGACGGCGGACGCGAGCGGCGGTCCGCGGTTGCTCCAGGATGCCGATGACCGGGTTGGGGGGGGTCCGTGCCCTTCAGGAGCCACGTCATTGAACGGGGACATGGGATGGGCGATCGTGTTGGACGTTGTAGGCCGGCCAGCGTGTCTGCCCGGACCTCGGACAGGTCCAACGCCGTTACAGCAGGGTCGGAAGACGCGCAGGTCGACGAAGAAGGGTCATCGGCCTTTGAACCGAGGCAAGATCTTCCAAGCCGCCGGTCCGGGCAGGCGTGGGTGGACCGGCTGGTCACTGCAGGGCCGTAGTTCGGGCATGGACGCCATGCCCACGCCGCGGACGGCGCCCCGGCGCGCCCGACACGGCGTTCTTTGGAAAGACGAAACCCCCGAAACGACGAATGCAACGTGTACGTCTTGGCCGGAAACAGCAGATTCGCGTTCGTCGATTCGAAGGTGACCGGCCGTTTGTAACCAGGATTGTTGCCCGGCGAGGGTCGATGTTGTGGAAACGTCAACCGGAACGTCGCGTCGGCTTGGCGTCCCCCTCGTGTCGGAGTTGGAGTTGTAGCCGCGTCGGAGGGCGAACGGGTAGAAAGGTTCGGGCCGGCCGTTGGGGGGCTCCCTCGAACGGGATGGAAGGTTCGCCACGAACGTGACCGTAGCCCGGTTCGGTTCGGGGATGCACGAAGGCGTAAACAAGGGTCGGTGGTGTCGATCGCGGGGTCGCCGCGGACGAGAGGGGCTTTCGCGGTGGCTCGACGCCACCACGGGATGCGGTCCCCAGGCGCGGTCCAGGCTTTCGCGGGCACGACACCCAGCGCGGCGGGACTGGCCGAGCCCACCCTGGCGGTGCGGGTATGGATCCTCCTTGGCCGTCGGTGCCAGTGGGGCACGGTTGCGGGAGGGTTCGAAACCTGCACGGCGTACGCGGCTGTGGGTCACTGTCGATGCCTGTCCGAGACCATCCGGCGGCCTCCGGCCACGAATGCTCCTGAATGGACCCAGGTCGTTGCGGGCGGCAGCCCTACCGTTGTCGCGGTATGACGACCGACCGCAGCTCGGCCTGCCCGTTTGTGCCAGAAACACGAGCTTCCAAGGAGGGAGGGTCGCGTCCAAGACAGCCGGTGGGGCTTCACGAGCCACGCCATGGACGATGGCTCCATCTGAACCAGCTGCCGCTACGTTCCTGCATTTTCTCCGACGCCACAGCTCTGGGACGTCGAACTGACGGGTGGAAAACGCCCGGAACTACTAGGAGTTGAGCCGGTGGAGCCACGCCGAGTTTGTCCGGGCAGTCGCCGCGCTCGACCGGCGATGGACTCTGCGAAGCTTGCGAGGAGGCGGCTGCTCCGAGACCATAACCGAGCTGGCCGCCGAACGCCCAGGAACGGAGAGGGCTACTTCGGCACGGGCCTACCTGCTGCTGGTTCGTCCGCGGGAACCGATCGAGCGGCGGGCAGATGCGCCGAATCCTCTGAATCGACCGCCGCCTGCCTGAGCGCGGCCCGCGCGAAGGCGAGTACCAGCCACAGGTGACTACGCGCTCGAGGACTGGTACGGGTCGGGCGCGTGGGGCGGACCGGTTTTCTTGTGTTCCCCGGCGCTGCCCCACACGGCCACAGGGAGTCCGGGACGTACAGGCTGGAGTTGATTCGATCTGCCTCTAGCGCGGACGAGGGCCGACCCGGAAACGGCACGCCGGCGTGCTCGCGGCGCGGCCCCATCGCGAGGTTCGAAGGCGGTCCGGCCGCCTGCGGGAACGCGGCGCGGAGCGACTTCGGTGCTCGCGCCGCGGGTGCTCGAACACGCGCCGAACTCGACACCGAGAGCCCGGCTCGAAACGGGGACGAGCTCGCGCCGGCGCTGATGGGTTCGCCGCGTCGCTGACGGCGGGGTCGAAGTTCATCGGTGCGCTGGTCGCCCACGGCGCCGACCGTGAGGCGGCGTTCGGGCCGCAGCGGCAGCCCATGACACAGGGCACGCCGCTGCACCAGGCGGCCCCTGCGGGCCACGCGGACGCCGCACTCGCGCTGTCGAGGCGGCGGCCGACCGACAGCGAGGGACACCGTCCACGACGCACCCGGGCGCCGCTGGGCCGCGTACGGCGGGCATCCTGACATGGCGGCCAGAGCTGCGCGAGGTGACGGGGACCCTACTTCCCACACGGCGAGATCGAGCGACCCGTGGATTGCGACCAGTTCGAGGAACTGCATGCTGATGTGTAGACGTGCGAGGTCCGGATGTTCTTCGGGATGGTCAGACTCACCCCGAACAGCGGCGTTCGGAGTGCTTGTTCATCTCGATGGTGCGAACGGGCAGGCCGCAGCGGCGGCCGGTCAGGGGGCCGACGCCCTCGCCGACGCGCTGCGACAGCGCAGGCGGCAGTGGAGACGACGTGGTCGCCGGGGTGACCCACCGTCGGACGAGAGCTGCGACCCCACGCGGCCTTGGCCCACACGTCACATTGGCGACCCGCTGTGGCAGTTGGCAGCAAACCAGCATGATAAGTGGTAGGTGCGGGGCTCGACCTTCGCCGGGAAGCGTCCACGTCAGGAGCCGAAGCGTTCCTTGCCGGACTTGTGATCGCGATGTTCCGACGGAAAGGCCGAGCTGGACACGTGCGGTCAGCGTCGCGCTCTTCCGCCTTTCAGGCCGCAGTCGATGCCGAAGTCGACGGCTATCGCCGGGACGGGCGTCGACGGTCGACGCGGCGGTGGGCCGGACCGGCCGGACGCCATTCCCGGCGCGGCCGAACGGCCGGGCGAGGGCGACGGCGCCGTGGTGGGGCGGCTGATGGCGGCAAGCGAGACGCATGTGTTCCTCCTGAGGTAGGCAGGACGTCCACAACCTAAACGCTACCTAGTGTGATGTGAAAGCTAACTCACGGTTTATAGTGGGTCCAGCCCCAGGTACCCCCATTACACCCAGGCGGCGGCGACAAGGGTCGAGGCGGGCGCGCCCGGTCGGGCTAGTTTGCAGAAGGGCCCGTCGTGGTGCGTGGTGGGCGACCGAGATGCCCGCGTTCACCGACCCGGCCGATACGGGGCAGCTTCGTTCGTCTCGGGCCGCCCGGGTAGCGTCGGTCCGGTAACGCCTGACGATCGCTTCGGAACAAACCCGGGGCGAACCCCGAAAACTGGTTGATGGCTGGCCTGTTTTGGCAGGACTCGGGGACCGATACCAGCATTGGTTCGGAGTTCGGCCGTTGCCCGGAGCTAGGCCTCGCTGCTCGTCCGGGGGAGTTGGAAGCTGTTCCGCGAATTCGCCGGGGGGCCCAGGTTTTGACAGTCGCCCGGAGCTGGGCTTCGACACCGGGCCAAACGCGAAAACGGAACCTTGCGGGATGGTTCACGAGTTCAATGCAACCAGGCATCACCAGTTTCGCCGGTTTGTCCGAATCGATTCGTTTCAGGTACCCGGACGACGCTACCCGGGCGCGAGACGACGGGAAGGGCCCCGGACGCAGGGTTCTCTCGTAGAAAGCGGCAGCTCGTCGCCCACCAGCACCAACGACCGCCCGTCCGGGGCAGAGCACGGGACGCGCCGCCTAGACCGGGTCGCCGGCCGGCCCGGGGTGGTATGGAGGAAACTGTGGGCTGAAACCACTATAACCGTGAGTAGGCTTTTTTTTTTCACATCACCACTAGGGGGTAGCGGTTTAGGTTGGAAGCCTTGCCTACCAGAGGAAACAACGCGTCTCGGGGCTCCGCCAATCGCCGCCACACCAAGGGCGACGTAGATACGGTAGCAGCGCCGGGAAATGGGAAGTGTTCGCGTTCCGGGGCCACGCGGCCGCCGACCCGTTCGACCGCCCCGTCCCGGCAGCGGATTTTTTTAGCGTCGGACTTCGGCCATCGACTGCGGGCCTTAAGGCGAAGAAGCGCGACGCTCTGACGGGCACCGGTTCGCTTCGGGGGCCTTCCGGTCGAACCATTCGCATGCACCAAGTCGGCAGGATCTTCGGCTTGACCGTGACGCTTGGGCCGGCGCGAAGGTCGAAGGCCGGCACCTACCACGTGAAGCATTGCAGTGCCCACGCCACCCAGGCGCGGTCGCCCAAGGTGCACGGTGGCCAAGGGGACCCCGAGTGGGGGTCGAAGCCTCGTCCGGATCGTGGGTTCCACCACGGCGGGAACCGTCCCACTTCGGGGCCTTGCCGCTTGCAGGCACCCCAGCCCAGCGCGTCGGAGGCGAGATCGGGGACGTCGCTGACCAGGGAACGACGCTTCGCCTGGCCGTCGGCACCTCGAGATGAAACAAAGCACTCCGAGGCGCCGCTTCGGGGTGACGACTGACCATTCCCGAGAAAATACGGGAAACGGGGCAACGTCTCTACACATCAGCATTGCGAGTGCTCGAACGGGCGCAGCATCCAACGGGCGCCAGATCTCGCCGGTGGTTGAAAGTAGGGCCGTCAGCCGCGCAGGCTCGGAGGGGCAGTTCGGATGTACCGGCGGTACGCGGCCCAGCCGGGCCGGGGTGCAGTTAGTGGACGGTTGTTTGTCCCGCGCGTCGGTCGGGGGAGCCCGCCTCGACCCAGCGCGAGTGAGGAGCGTCGCGCGTGCCCCGGCCAGGGGGCGCAGGTGGTGGTTGGCCAGCGGTCGGTGCTGTGACGAAGGTGGGGCGCCCGGGGCGGCCGAACGGCCGTTTCACCGTAGGCCGACGTGGGCGACCAGCGCCAGGGATGACCGTAGACCGGCCAGGCTGCGGCGGCGACATTTCAGGCGCGGCGCGGGAAAGCTCGTTCCCTCCACGTTCGAGGCCGGGGCGGTCCGGTCGACGCGGTTCGGGGGCCGGGTGTCGGAGCAACGCGGCGGGAGGGCACCGAGGTTCGGGAGGCGCGCGGCGTTCAGCAGGGCAGGGGGACCGCGTCGACCCTCGCGAGGGGCCCGCCGGCCGCAGATGAAAGGCGGGGCCCGTCCCGGTCGGGCACGCCGCCACGAGCAGCTTCGATCAACTCAGCGGGTACGGGCCCCCGACTCCGCGCCACGCGCCCGACCCGGACCAGCCGATGGCGCGTAGTAGACTCTGTGCCTGGTAGGCTGCCGGTCGCTTCCGTGCAGCGGGCCCAAGGCCAGCCGGGGGTTCGAGTCGAGGATTCCGGCCGGCCTCTGGCCACGCGCCGGATCCGGGTTCTCCGCGACGAAACCACAGCAGGCGTTAGGGTTTTTCGGGCCCGAAGTGCTCGCCGTCCGGGGCGCGTTCGGCGCCAGCTTCGGATGGTCGCGGAGCAGCCGGCGCAGCTCGCGGAGGTTCATTCCCCGGTCGAGCCCGCGGCGACGGCCCCACGGGACAAAAACAACTCAGGCGTGGCCTCCACCGGCCAACCCTAGTAGGTTCCCGGCGAGCGCTTTCACCGTCAGTCGACGATCCCCAAAGGAAGAAGCTTTGGCCCACGTCGATTAGAAATTGCAGGGAACCCGTAGCGCAGCTGCGTTGGCAGATGAGCAGCGTCATGGCGGTGGCGTTTGGCTCCGTTGAAGCCCACGGCTTTGTATGTCCATTACCTGACGCCGACTCCTACTCCTGGAGGCTAGTGTCTGGCACAACGGGCAGGCGAAGCTGGCGGTCGTTCGTTCTACCGCGACACGGGATTATAGCGCCGCCGCAACGACTGGGTCCATTTCAGGAGCATTCGGAGGCGGAAGCCGCGCGGAGGTGGCGTCTCGACGGGTGCATTCGTTTCGGAACAGTGACAAGGACGCGTACGCCGTCAGGTTCGAACCTCCCGGCACCGTTTGCCCCACTGCGCACCGACGCGCAAGGAGGGATCAATATGACCGCACCCGAAGGGTGGGATCGGCAGTCGCCAGCCAGCTGGGGTGTCGTGCTTTCGCGAGGCCTGACCGCGCTGGGGACGGCGGCATCCGTGGTGGACGTCGAAGCCACGCGAAGAGCCCCCTCCTCTTCCGTCGGGGGCCGGGACCCGCTGATCGACAAACACGACTGTAACGGCCTTTCGTGAGCCCGACCGAGAACGGGCTACGTCACGTTTCGTGGAGAACTATCCCGTTCGAGGAAGCCCACAACGGCGGCCCCGAACTTTACCCGTTCGCACCGGACCGCGGCCACAAAACATCAACATCGAACAGCGACGGGGGGACGACCCAAGGCCCGACGAGACGTTCCGGTGGACGGTTCCACAATCATCGACAATGCGCACGACAGCAAAAACACATTTCCTGTACACAACGGGGGCCGGTCACCCCGATCGGACGACGCGAATTTCTGCTGTTCCGGCGACGTACACGTTGCATGCAGTCGTTCGTTCGGGGGGGGGTTCCGTCCTTATAGACAGGCCGAGTTGTAGGGGGGCGCCTGGGTGGCGACGTTTTCGCGGGCGTGGGGCACATGGGTCCATGCCCGACTAGCGGGGACACACTCTGCGTGACCAGGCGGTCACCCACGGCTGCCGGCGGCTTGGGGAGATCTTCGACCGGTCAGGACTGATTGGACCCGTTCATAGTCGACAACTCTTAGCGTATTCGACCTGATATGTACGGGCGGTGACCTGTTCCGAGGGTGTCGGGCAGCCAGGGACAACGCTGGCCGGCTCAAAAGTCACACGATCGCCATCCAGGGTTTCCCGTTTCAGACACCACGGGGCCAGCTGAAGGGCCCCGGAACGCGACCCGCAACCCGGTCATCGGCATCTTGGGAAGCACCGCGGGACCGCGGCTCGGCGTCGGCGTCACCGGCAAGACGGCCGGCGCTCCGGGGGCCGACGCGTCCGGTTTGTTCGCGCCTCGGCAACCCGCTGGGTCCAACGAGGTCGTGGGCCGGCCAAACCTGGAAGGACGGCAATTCAACTCGATTTCTCGGCCGGACAAGGGGACGCCGGACGCAAGGTTGGTCGCCCGGTCAAAGGGACCCCGAGGTGCCGAAGCTCATCCAGGCCATTTTTCATCTACCGGGCGTGCCCGGCCGCCCCGCGCCAACGCAACGAACTGGTCGGATCTTTCCCTGACCGGCATCACAAGAAGGGCGGCCGGGCCGTCCCAGGCCGAACCTGAACTCGCAGCTCCATCAACAAAGGACCGTCAACCCACGAAGCACCTTCCGCCCCCGTCGGAGAAGATGCTGCCGGCTGACCTTCGTCCGCCGGCCGCCACCCACGACCCGGCCTCGGCGTTGCTCGGCGGCGACCTGACAGGGATTCCCGGAAACGGCCGGCGGCCTCACCGACGAAACGTCGTCGACCCATCGAGGTGCAGGGCCTTGGAGGGCGCGGCCAGAACAGGCCAAGATAGGTTCGCGCGGGGGCCGCAGGGGGGGACAAGGTCACGACTGCGAAAAACGAAAGGACCATGTTCGGCACCTCTTCCGTAACTTGGCCCTGCCCCGAAAAAACGGCGGCGGCGGTCAACGGCGGGCGGGCTGGCGCGCAAAACGGCGACCAGGGCGGCCCCGGCGAAACAGCCCGGCCCGCGTTCGCCAAAGCCGGACGTCGGACTCGATTTCGTCGATGGCTCTGGTCGGCCGGTGTCCCGAGGTTTCGCGGTGGGCCTGATGGCCGTGCTCATCGTGCCGGCTGGCTGTTATGACGGAGGGGGCCCACCGCCCTGATCAGGCTCCCGGGGCGTGCCCGGCCCCCGGGAACGGGGGCACGGCCGGCCCCGCTTCGTTAGCGTTCGAAGGAGAAGTTCTGATGTTGCGTCGACGGTTTTTTTTTTTCTTCGGTATTCGTCGCGGGCCGGCGCGGTTCGCCTAGATGTGGGTAGGCGGGGGGCCGCTGGGCCTGAGTGGGCGGCCATTTCTTGCCGCCCGGGCCGCGGCACGGGGGCGCGGGCGGGACCCACCCGACCGGAAGCGGCTCGAACGAGGCCATCGCGCGCGCGCCGCAAACTGGGTGAACGCCGTTACCAGGTTGGACTTGGACGGCAGGGGGCACCTCGCTTCGGGCCTCGGCTACCTGGAACGGGCCCGGGATAGCGCGATCCCCGCTGGTCCCCAAAGCGAAGGCGCCCTCAAGCGGGCTCGCCACCGTGAATCGGAAAGGCCAACGGTGCCCGGCGCTCGGTCGGCGCCTCGGGGCGGGCGCTGGCCAAACGCCCGGCACGGACTCGCCGCCGCCCGCGCTCGGAGCTGCGGGCGAATCGCGGTTCGACGGACCCTTACCCTCCGGCCGACCACGGCCGACGCGGGCAGACACAGACTTGCCTCCTTGTACGCCGAACGCGCGCAACACAAGCTCGGCAACCGGGCCGGCCGCGCCGGCGGCGGTCCAGCAACATTGCTCGATTGCGCCCCCGGGCCTGGCGCGGGCCTATGGCCCGCGCGTCTCACGGACCCTTCGAACACCAGG
>Ga0179591_1367256_pt1 | contig 10023 bp, 9 predicted proteins | sample CZOMad2_1_08_16f_FD_182891 | JGI IMG/M metagenome (GOLD analysis project Ga0179591, IMG submission 182891) | Vadose zone soil fungal communities from Angelo Coast Range Reserve, California, USA - CZOMad2_1_08_16fungal (PacBio error correction) | ecosystem: Environmental > Terrestrial > Soil >... | reverse complement strand
CGTCACGTCCAGACTTTTACTTCTTTGAACCTTGTACCCGGATCCGGCGAAAGATAAGAACCTTCTCCTTGGCGAGGCGCCGTAGAGGCTGTTTTGCTCTTCACCCGATGTTTTCGTCTTTCTTACACCCCTCTCCAAGGACGTGATTGCTTTAGTGTAATGGTCAACCTCCTTCTACAGACGAAGAAAAGGCACGTTTTTGACGAGCCGCAATCGAGGTTTTTTTTTTTGTTGGTTTTTTCCCTTTGCCTAGCAAATCCCCCAATAAGGCTCCTACAGATCGCGTCTATATCATGTGGGCCAGGGACCCCGAGCCGCAAGCAGCCCTTGACTCCCCAGCCGCTTCGAAGGACTTCGCCTTTTTCTACTCCTCTTATCTGCGCGCATCCCCCCCTTCGGGTCCCCAAGTTCAATACGCAGGCTCCCATAAAGTCGCTCTCAGTCCTTTTCTCCCCATGGCGCTGTCGCCCCTCAGACCTGCGGATGATTCTTTTCCGTAAGGGAATCTTTCTTCGACCCCTGAATCGTTCAATCCCTCGACAACTAAAAGGAGATAACCCTCGACAACACCTATATCTCTTCTAAGTCTTATTATCGCCAGCCCCCTTCTTCAGGTATTTTCCCAAGGGCGTACTTGGTACCAGTGTCTTAGAGTTTATCCTCCTCAGATTCTTTTCGGAGGATCCCTTAGGGGAAAGGAGTACTATCGGTAGTTCCTCAGACAGGAAATATGATTTTATGACCCCAACAACGTCCCGCCAAAAATAAAGAGGATGTTCGATCTTTTTTCTTCCTATCATAGATACCCTCTTCCCGCGGGTATTCTCTTGTTAGTATTCGCAAGAAAAGGTGTCTCGAACGAGTCGAGTCTAGGTCGCATATTCCCTTTGGGGATTTCCAAGTCTTTTTGGTGGCGGACTTAAATGAGATACAACCTTTTCAAGCGAATCTCGACCCGCATTTCTTCCCTTTCCCCTATCGGAGACCTTCCCCTGATCTAGAGCGTTCGGATCACGTGATACTTCTGTACGGGATCTAGGAAGATTCTTCCTCGGAATGTGCTCATTTGACAAAAGCTCCTTTGGACTTCTTTTTTGTTTAGAGCAGCGATGAAGTAGCCTGAGACGAGGTGCTTTTAGCGATCCCGAGACTACACGCGCCGTTCATACACCCGGGACCCGCTCTCCTTTCCGGTCGTGTGAAGAATACTTTTCCGGTCCTGAATTTCTCGAGTCATGCTTCCCCTTTTCTTTTCTAGAAAAGTCTTGCCGGACTGAGGCGTTTCTATTGCCAGCTCCTACAGAACGGCATTTTTCTTTCTTTTGGATTTGAAGATCGGTACCAGCGCATCAGCATGCCCGATGTTCTTACGTTTTGGAGTCTCGCGAGATCTCCGATGGTCCCCCTGCACAGTACTCCTATTCCCTCCGTGCCGCGGAGTATCTCGCTCTTAAAGCCTTTTTCCTTTAGAGCCCGGTTCACCGAGCGCGATACGACCCAGCTTTCTTCCTCCTCCCTTGAGTATGCCGAAATGGAGAGATCTCGTCATGACTTCGTTTTTAAGCATTAGACTACGAGACGTCTCTCTTTCTTACGGCTTTTGCCATTCGACCTAGCAGGCTGTTCTCGTCTACCTCTTAAAAGTCCGGCGATCAGATCGTCCGGAATTGTCTCCATCGAGAGTTGTTCTGTATCCGCCGCCCTTTTTCTCTCTCCGGAGCCTTCGAATACAAGCTTTAATTGACAGTGAATCGAGGATTTTTAGCTTCAGTCGAGTAACGAATAGAGCACTCCTCTTCTTTGTCTCAGAGCAACGAGAAAAGTCTCGGTCCTCCCTTTCTTTCCTGGGCGTTAGTGTAGACTTTCCTGTGTAAAGAAGAGTTTTACCCCCTTCCTCATCCCCGTCACCAACCTCTTCCTAATTAAACTCTCATGTCTATAGTGGGTTTCTGGAACCGACCGATCTTGGTTCGTCCCCTTCAGAGTAAAGCCCTCTTTTTTTAACCTCCCTAGGATGACTTCCGTAAATGTTATATGACTGATGACCACGGCGAAAGTCCTTCTGAGTGAGCTCTGATAGTAGTACACGGGCGGCCAAGAAGACTATGCGACCACCCCCCTAAGCAGGCTATGGCCAGGGGCATTCGCTAGAACGCTTTTTGACCCTAATCCATGCTTGTTCGGCTAAAGCCTTAGGCGATCCTTGAACTTACGAAATCCAGATACTCAGGTGTGGCTTCCCTTCCCCCTTTTCTTTTCTTTAGACGGCGTCCGTAGTTTCCTTAGAACCTATCGCTTTAGGTTTTTTAAGTGGGCGAGACCCCCTTGTTGTAAAGACTTCTCGCGAAATTTTGGCTTTTTCGTGCGTGGTTGCCAGCAATAACGGTCATCAAAGGATTCTTCTTTCCTCAACTCCCGGCTCTCTCTCTCTTTCCCTCCTCAGTTTGTTGTTTTCTCTCCAGCACTTTTTTTGATTCTTTTCAGGACCCTGTCTGATGGACCTTATTAAGGTGTTGATGCGCTACCACTTAGCTCCAGCACACCGTGCTTTCTACTGCCAGGTAGCGTGCTCAACAGAGAACAGGCTTTCTTCGGCTGATTTTCCTACGTCTCAGTACTCGAAAGAGTTTATTTTCCCGGACTGTCGACTCTATATTTCTTTCCGTTGCCTTTAAAGATAGCAGCCTCTCTAGGTGGTCGACACCGGACTTCCCTTTGCCAAGGCAGGGGGGCGCCGAAGTTCACTTCTTGAGATCGGCGCATAGGAGGAGGTTCAAGCCTCTTTGCCTCGCATTACTTCCCCCCCTACATCCATTATCGGCCGGTAGTCCCCCCCCTTCCCGTTTAGTTTTTTCTTATGGCCGGGAGAATAAGCGTCCCACCGATTTCGGTTACCGTCTTTTTGGCTCTCTTTTTCACACCGATCTTTGGTTTCTACTCCTTTCCCGATTTCTTTAGGTCTTTCGTTCACCCGCGACCCGGTAGAACTTCTGCGGGGACTTCTTTTTTTGTAGTCTGTTTTGGCGCGGCCATCCTCCTGCGTGCTGGAGGAAGGTGACGCTAAGGATGAAAGGCGATGCGCCTCCGGAGGTACTACACTCTTTCGCTCCGTTCTATCCGATTTTTTTCTTCCGGAAGGCAGTGGCGATTCTCAAAAGCTTTTCTCTTCTGCCAGTCTCATTTCGGGATTCCCGTGAGATGTTTGAGGGGAATCGAGCTCTTTCCGTTGATTTTCCATTCTCCCCGATACCGTGATGCACGACTCTATTGATCTCTGAGCACGCTCTCGGCAGGACAAGTTTGCGATTTAGGAAGTTTTTCTTTCCTCCGAACAGACAGGTTCTTCCCCCAGGTTCTACTCGCCAGCGCCTTGACGCCTGATTGCGGGCTCGGATACCCCACGGCTGGATGTAGTAGTCGGAGAGTCGCCGAGCATAGCTTCTTCCTTTTCGAGAATAAGTTCTTCTCTTTTTAAGGTCCCTTTCCTGTCCGTTGCATTTTCCTAGTTTTTTTCTCTTTTTACCCCCACCACACTTCCAGTTGACGTCGTCCCTCTGACGTCCTTTCTCGCTTTAGAGTCCCTCCCTTCTCTGACTTCCCTACTCCTAAACCATTTGAAGATTTTCGCGTTTGAAAATTTCCATAAGGTGATAGTGTTTCTTTGTGTTCACCAGTGCGTTCTCTTTCGCTGGCTCGCTGTGGACGTAGTGGTCGGTTCTGCAGTTTACTGCACTCGCTTCTAGTCTAGTGACGATTTCCCATCCAACTAAGAATTCTAGTTTTTTTTCTCAAACGTTTTTATCATCCTCCCCCTCACGACTTCTGGATTCTTGAGAAAGTGATAAGCTCCCTCGAGATCTGCCAAAATGGTGTTTTCCTCCTCTCGTGGATCTCCGTTGCTGCCCTTGGACGGGGTGGCGATTATTTTGCCCGTTTTCCCGCCACCCACATTTTTTCAGTTTTTCCGGGCTTCGGTTTTTTCCATGCAGATCGTCTCGGCGTCAGTTTGCTTAACATATCCCGCGGTTGACCCAGCGCTTGGCTCTAGCAGTCGAGAAGGACGGCTGACGCCCTATATATCTCTTGATTGTGGTTGGTCGCTGTAGGTCGTGCAGAAGAAGGCTTCTCCTCTCCGAGTTCTGTCCCCGCCGTACCCAGATCGCCTCCTCTTCGCTAACTTTTGCTTACTGAGAGTCTCGACAGCAGTTTGTGAGAAATCTTTTTTTTGCCCGTTGACGTTGTCGATCTCGCCTGATCCTAGGGGATGATGCGTGTTCTCAGGAATTTATCTTTTCAAGCGTTGTGAGGGTATGCCGCTTGCCGGTTCTTCGGAAAGGTGGCTTGAACAGGAACTTTCCTTCTAGTTTCTGGGAGACAGCGTGCCCCTCTCTTCTATTTCCTTTTCTGACATTTTCCACCTCTGTAGGTTTCGGACATCTTCAACTTCTGCTTCCTTTCTTGAGCTTCTTGCAGTGACGTCTGAGGGACAGAAGGAGATGTTCAATGACTACCTTCTCCCCTCTCCCCCTTCGTCTTAGATTTTTTTTTTCCGTCTATAGTCGCCCATCGCAGTTCGACCTTTCATAGACGTTGTGTCATGTAGTGTTGGCCTTGGCGGCGGCGCTCAGAATTTAGGTGTACAAGCTTCTTTCGATCGAGGACTGCAAGTACGCTTTTCTAGGATTACCAGCAAATTCCCTCGCCGTAGTATTCTTTCAATCTTGACTCGACCTCCTTTGGAGTAGTAGATGTGCCGCAAGTACCATTTTTTCCTTAACGGCCAATTATCGATTCCATTTATGAGTGCTCACCCGTCTTAGATTCCTTTCCTTCCCCCTCCCTTTCCCCTTTTTGTGGAGTGGTAGTCCAGACATGGACGATTGGCTCAGATGTACACCTGCTTGGTTTTGTTTTCCATAGAATTGCCCCCGGCTTCCCCCTTTTATGGTTTTCCCCCTCTTTTAAGAGGAGTCGGGCGAGTAGATTGTAGACCTGGGAAAGCTCCCCAGGTTTCCGCGATCTTCAAGTTTTTTCCCCTTATGCTCCTGCCGACAAATTTTGCCCCGACGTCCCCACGTTCTCAACTGCTTACTTCCTTCACTTGTATGGCAGCGGGGGAATGATATAACGTGCTCGACCATTACAAAAGCATCTTCCAGACTTGTCTTATTTCCCCCTCTCTCGATGTCCTCTCCTCCTTCACTGCGCAGCTTGAGTTTCTTCGAACTTTCCTCCATGAGCGGTTATTTTTTATTCTGGTTGGAAAAAAGTCATCCTCTTGAAAACGACACAGGTCCCTGCGATTTGAAAACTGGCCTTTTGGCGCCGTCTGGTTCCAGTTTCCTATCTCATTCTTTTTACGGACTGCGGCAAGACATAGACATTACCAAGGCGCTGTCATTCTCTCAAATCCTCGACACCCAACTACTGCTCTCTTCTACCCTCGAGTGCAGATTTGATCACCCCTTGACCTCAACAAGGGCCGTTTGAGTGCGAAAGCCTTTTTACGGGTACCTCAAGTCTCCCCTTTAATTCTTGTTTTTCTTGGTTTCTGAGGATTCCCTTCCTCCCTTTCCTGGCGTTTCTGGAAACGCATGATGATCACGCTGCACAACCAACGACTTTTTTCAGACAAATAAAGAGTGCTTCTTTCCCGACGTCGTCCATTATCCTTTCTCTTCTTGCTCGGAATCGTGGACAGGTTGGTCGCCGTCATGTTCCGGAGTCTTCCGAAACCAGTTAGTTTTACTACGATGCATCGGCCGGCTATATCGAATGAGGCCGACTTTTCATCCTGGGAGTCCCCCCCCTTTCACTCACCCCTTCTCAAGTTATAATCCAAGACTGTGTTCGAAGTTCAAGATAGTGAGAGACCTGACTTAAGTTCTTTATCACTTGCCCAGAACGGACGGCGATAATTTTAGTATTCTGAGCGTGCTATGAAACAGGTCCCTTTTTGTGCTTACACTCGATTTTTTCCTTCGCTGGTGTTTCTCTAGGCACCGATGGCCCCCGTTTTCCGAGCCCTGAGAGAGCGCTCGCAGAATTCCCCTCCGCCCTCCTCATCCCCGGTAAATACTTCTGATGCAAAGTCACGGTGTTTGTAGTGGAAGACTTCTCCCTAACCGGTACTTCTCTCTTCTCACCCCTGGGGCTTCCGGTGGGAGGTTCCTTTCCGTTGCAGATATGTGCTTAAGATTAGGACCATTTCATTCAACATGCCGGGGTTGGCGGTAATGGAGATGTTCCAAAGAGCTGCTCCTTTTTGCTCCTTCACTTCGCTTCCACGACTAATTTATGTCTTCGTAGAGCGTAGCCGCTCTATCTGAGCGTTAGATTGCGACTACTCCCCTCAAAGCCGGTGGTATCCCTCCTGTCTCGTCGCGTCAGGCTTGCTAGCTCCCGTATCTCCCTCTCGACGCATTCTAGTTTCTTTTTCTAGACTCAGATCCAGAAATGGAGAGCTCTCGGAATCAGTGTCCCTCCCTCTACGTGATTCCGAGCTACGCTTGAGAGTCAGAATGTCAGCCAGATCTAGCGTAAGATTTTTTCCCACCACTAAAACTCTCCTTTTTCTCCGTACTGACCTTGGACCCCATCGCCTTCGTTTCAGCCGCCGGCATGATGAGGTTTAGCGCATATTTCCCATTTTTGCGGTAGTGAAAGGCATCCTCGAGTTTCGACCTGGCAGCATTTTTCCCCTGCCGTGTCGCCTTGATTATTGTTCTGCTTCCACCCTTCCGGAAGAACCACCGTCCACAGATAGGCTTCGAAGGTAGAAAGGGTCCGGACTTTTTCACCCTCGAAGATCGTTTCCCCTGATTTTTCCGTGTCCCGAGCAGTACTCCCCCTATAGTTTGGTTGGTCCGGCTTTAACGAGTCGAACCCTTCTCAGACTGATTCAGACCTATCCTTTACTGCCGACCTACAGAAGTGATCTGTCTATCTCTACCAACTGACCCTCCCTTTTGACTTATTTAAAATAATGAAGTTGAGCTTAGTGATCGTCTTCCTTCTTCGGCGGTATTTTAGAGATCAGCTCCTTTTCTTTTTTCTTTAGGCGAAAAAAAGATTTAGTGAGATCCTCAAAATTCTTCCTTCTCCCTAACAGAAGAATTAGTCTATTTTGAAAACCTCTCGGACCTCTTCTCCTGAGATCATCCATTCCCACCGAAAGAGGATTTTAGGAGTCAGAGCCCCCTCCCGTCGCATATTAGAACATAGCCGCTCTCGCGTTCGAGATTGCGTTCCCAGCTTCCTTTCCCGTATTCAGGCGAGAAAGGTTTTTTCTGTTTCGGAGCGTGGTCTTTTAGGCAAGTCCACATAACTAATCATCGTTAATAATCTTTTTCAATGTGGGTTAAGAGACATCGAAAACGAACCCCAGACGACTTCTTCTCCTATTTTTTTTTCTGATAGAGTGTGTGATTCTTTTTCTCTTACAAGGAAATTACCTTCAGTTGCTTGATCTTCGTGATGGACGGCAAAAACGCGCAGCCTTACCCCTTCTCAGATCCTGAGCTAAAGTTCCTTCAGAACAAAGCCAAAGAGATATTTATTGAATACCAGGACCTCTCACTTCCGATCTAACGCCGCTGATTTTCCTCAACATCCCTCTATCTTCGCTGAACATCTCACCAGATATCGAGGTGCTATCCTTGGCGTTTCCTGAGAGAGACTCGACTGGGCGCAAGAAGAGGCCCAGAATCGTTTTCTGTTTTCTAGATCGGCGTCTTTCCCTCCGAATTCTTTTAGATCTTACCCGACAATCGCGCCCTTTTATCGTCTCTTTCTCTTCGTCTATGTGCGCTTTGGCTGTTCATCTCCAACTCCCCCCGGATAAGGTTTTCGGGGGCCCCCTGATTCGGGCGTTCTTTATCTTGACCCCTACGACAGGCGTTCCCTTTCTAGACCAGTCTTTTCCACCCTCCCCCCGGTAGATCTTCTCTCCTGTCCCTGTGGACCTCTCGGGTCTTACCTTCGTGTGGAGATTTAGGAAATTAGCGGTCTGATGACCTTCCATAGGAGAAGAGCGAGATTTTTTCCCTTTTCTTATTTCTTCCCGGTTCCACCTACCTACCCCACGCTTAGTCAGGCGAATCGGCAGGTCTGACCGAAGGCGGCTCTCCCTCCGCGAGGGATATCTTTTCGATGGTCCCGCCTGCGAAGCTGTTTTTCCTTGATGTTTCGTCGAGATGACGCGAGAGTGATTAATTAAGACTTCTCTTCTCGAGCGCACCCTGATCTATCCCTCCTTTTTCCTCCGAGGCTTCCACTCTTTCCGGGTCTCCCCTCTTTCTTTTCTGGCATTCTCAGCGAGAAGCTTCCGAATAGCGTTCTCGTTTTTGCCGTTTGTGAGACCTTTCTTTGACAGATCTTGCGCCTTGGTCCACCGGCTTTTTTATGAATTAGTTATTCCTTCCTTTTTGACTGAACTCCTTTTTTTAGACTCGAGAACCAGGATTGGCCTTCTGTGTCGCGAGAAAGCTCTTTCCCCCCCCCCATACCGTCGGTTGAAGTGATTCCTCATGACTTAGGGATCTCACCATACCGTAAGAGTATCCATCATAAGCAGCCAGCACGAAGCCTACGAGATAGATGGAACATATCCTCCCTCCTTCTCCGTGGAGATGTATCAACCTTGCAACTCCCCCATGTGACCTCTGAGTTTTGCATCCCATTAGAAGGACGGAGCTTTTTGGGTTCCCCTGACCGGGGGGCTAATCGTTCAGTGCTTGGTGGTCCGACAAACGGGGGTTGGGGCGTTGACCCTTGCTTTTGGGTGCGGTGTGGGGGGGCCAGTTCTCGCTTGAGGGGGGCCCCACTGGAAGGGCGCGCGTCGAGCCGATTCTTCCTTCTTCTAGCCAACCCCCTCAGAACCTCATTCTTGCGTAGCCCCCTTCTTCCTGGTCAAATCCTCCTGAGGAGACATAATCACCGCCGGATCTTTCCCTTTCTTTTTTGAGTAACCAACCTTTTCTCCGCCCCAGTGACTTCCTCTATCATGTTTCCTGTTAAGGCGACCCTAGTGGATAGATGCCGCCCTTAGTGCGGTTGTCTCTGTGATTTTTCTCCTTGTGAGTCCTCTTACCTCACCAGACGCAGTTTGCAGTGGCTCAGCTTTCTCCGACCCTCTGCCCTTTCTTATCGGCGCTAACAGTCTTGGATTTCGCAAAAATGGGAGGAGGAACCGAGCGTCCAAGATGTTCTTGGAGGGATCCGTACTGGAAGCCTAGCTTGCCCCTCAGCGCTTCGCTTATAGAGTAGTTGAAGAGTGATCATCAGAAGTGGCCGTTGAGAGCAGAGCCTTTCCTCCTTTCCTTTCTCTAATTCTCTCCTCCATGGTCAGTTGGTATCCCTCGAGTCAGCTCCAGGGGCCTAAAGTAACGAAGGAACGTTTATGGTCTGATCGTCATGGTGACGCTTATCTATTCCTTCCTCTCTAGCGTACTCATTTTCTTTCTTCTCTGTCTCTTCTGTAGATGTCCTCAGGTCCTCGATGAAGGTTTTTCTGACCTTCTACCAGTACTACCTCAGATGAGGAGTCCGCCTCTTCTCCTCTTTTTATTTTGTTTCTCTGGTCTACAGAGACTTTATCACTCATATTTTTCCCTTTCTGTTCTCCTCTTATCTTTCTTCCCGAAATGGTTCTCGACGTACGATCGGTCCTGCATTCTCCATCGCACAACGGACTTTCCGTTCCTGGGATTGACGGACTCTCATGTCATGACAGAATTTGATTTGAGTTTCCCTCTCGATATGGCGGTGTTCAAGAATTTTTCTATCAGCCCCTAAACGCCCAGCGCCGTGTGCATAGATGCTTGATTCGTTGCGCCGGCCTCCTTTCTATTTCTCTGTGAAAGAAGCGCCATGTAATTGGAAGGGTGATTCTACCTCGTACTCGCCCTTTCCTTTTCCTCTTTACCGACAATAGCCTCTTTCTCATTGTCTCGATGGCCCCAGTCCCGGCCCTAAGCCTGGACACGTCTTCCTTTGTCAATTGAGTGAAGAAAACCGACCTAT
>Ga0179591_1339864_pt1 | contig 10023 bp, 9 predicted proteins | sample CZOMad2_1_08_16f_FD_182891 | JGI IMG/M metagenome (GOLD analysis project Ga0179591, IMG submission 182891) | Vadose zone soil fungal communities from Angelo Coast Range Reserve, California, USA - CZOMad2_1_08_16fungal (PacBio error correction) | ecosystem: Environmental > Terrestrial > Soil >... | reverse complement strand
TCCCCTTCCTTATCTTGCTGAGTTGGGATGTAGCACCCCCTCCTCAACACTTACGTCTTTATTTGACACATTAGCGCTCCGATGGCCCTCCAAGATTTTCCACTTTTTTAGTTTTTCCCCTCCGCGAAGCTGGAGGTTTTTCCCCCTAACGTTTTCTCCTTTTCCCTAGTTCCCCTCAAACTGATTTCTCATTATGCGGGAAGACACCTAAACTGCCTTTTGTCGGGGTGCGCGTTTGACCCTCATTCTCTTACCTTCCCTTACTTCTCCCCTCCCCTGTTTCTACATACCATCGACTGAGGCCCTGTAGGGTTCTCACACCCTTTCAACGTCAGGCGCGAGCCGGGTCGGATGCGAGTTTTCCTTCTTCGTTCCCAGGTTCCCCGACGATTCCTTTTTATTAGTTCGGTGCTCGGCCCTCCAGCTCTGTAACACTCCCCCAAGATATCTCGGCTGATTTTCCGTTCTGAATGCCCGACCCAGCATGGCCGAAGTTATGGGTGCTTGCATTTTTTCTCCCATCTTTATTTTCCAACTTTAGGTAAGCGTGCCTCTCCCAGCCGATCTGCATCGTTGCCGTTTGCTTACTTATACGACGTGGGTCAGCAATATATTATCTCCCTATGCCTTCCCTCATCCCTCTTCTTGGTTCTACTTACAACAGACGAGGCTGAGAAGCGGATCCTCCTCCGCTCTGAACAAACGCTGACCCCCCAACGTAAAAATCTAGTTTCCTGGGCTCTCTTTACCCAACCGGCTCCTTTTGAGATCTGCCCGAGCAGTCAATGGCGTTTGGTCCCTCAGTTTTTTCATCATGCTCAAACCTCACAGTAACCTTCCATTCCCTTCTCACCACGTTCCTTTCCTCCAAAATCCGCCGGACCCATCTTTCCCATGCTTTTTCTTTTTGCCTACCCCGTGCGCTCTTTCTCTTGGTGAGCTCCCCGGACGGAGGACTTTTACTTATTTTCTCCCCCGTTTTTTCTTTTCTGTGCCCTGCACCATGCTGACCTTAAAGTGCTAGTTTCGCCGCCATCATCATCCTGCTTGTCGCGGGGGCAGCTATTCAATTTTGGCTCGACACTAATCGAATTTCTTTTTTCTCTTCGTTTCCTTTCTCTCTGCTGGCAATCAATGGGTCTCCTTCGCGCCTTGCCTTCTTGTTTTCCTCTTCTTCGTACCGCTTAACTTATAGACACTTTTTCCCAGGAGAGGGGTTATTTCCTTAACCTACTTTCCTTCTTCTTCCCCTCTTTTCCTGATCCAGCACCTGACGTGGGAAAGTGTCTCGCTCCGGAACCCTACTCGCCTCTCATCGCCCTTCCTTTTTTCCCTTGATAATTTCCCTTTTTTCCTTCTCTGCTGAGCTTCTTCCCGCTCCGGACCTGGAGTCTCCTTTTCTATGCTTGGGCCTCGGCTTCATGCTTTTTATTGCGGATGCTCCACCTCTGCTTCCCTCACACGACCGATCCCCTCCGTCTGACCCACTCTGTCCCCGATTCTCACCCTATTACTTGAATTCGAATCTTTAATGCCGTTGAATTTTTTTCGTCTCCAGAAGAAGTACTATTTCAAAAGTCTCTAAGGTCAGCCCTCCTCATCTCTCTTTACTCAACCTTCCCCCCTCTCTTTGCAGTTTCTTTTGTCAGCTCAGCCCGGCACCCCCCAAGCTGCGCCGGGCCGTACCGATAAGTCTAATCTTCATAGACCTTCTCTTGCTTTTTTTTGTCCGACTTCTAATTCCAGTCGCGGATGTACTGATCGTTTTTTCGGACCTGTAATAGTGGGCGGTTTACTCTATTTCCGCAACCAAGTTTTTCCTCTATTTTTTCAAGTCTTCCCCCTTCCCTTTACATGTTGGGTCTTTCGATTTTGAGAAATGGATAATGCCGTATGCATCTACCTTGAGCCAACCCCCTCTGGCTGGAACGTTCCTTACACTTCGCTCACTTCGGTTTGATCTTAAAATGAATTTCCTTTTGCTTCTCCCCATCCACCTTCCACGGCCCTTCCGCGATTCTGGATTTGATTGGGCACGCTTGTCCTCTTTAAATTTTTTTACCTTCCTTCCTCTTCCCTCTCCTTTTGCTCTTTTCTCCCGGGCGCACGTTGGAAACGACCCCTAACTATTCCAAAAGTGATCCCTGTCTTTTGACCCTCCTCCGTTAAAGCTCGAAGAAGGAGTCCCCCTCTCCTCTAAATGAATTTATCAACGCTCCTTAGTCCCTTCAGTGTTGCCGAATATGGCCCCTTTTTCCTCCCTACTGACATTTTCGTTTTAAGGCCCGAAGCTGACAGTTCTCACTCTGTATGAATATCCTTTACATTCCTCTTCCCTTGTAATCTATTCATGGCCCTCTCCCCCCTGATGAATCATACGAGGCGGTTAAATCTCCAACTGGCTTCCTCTTGTTGTGTTGAGGGAGTCCTTTTGAATTGGGTATGAACTCTCTATCTTCTGCCCCGCTTTGTTCCTTTTTTTTTTTCTTTTTTCCCTCTTTTTCCTCTTTTGCCAGAGGGCAGTTCGGATTTTCAGTTTATTTCCCCCTTTTTTATGACCTCGTTCGGGCTGACCCTGCCTGTCCACTCCTTGGGTGTCCTCACGGACGACGCTCTCCTTCATGCACCCTTCCCTCATTTTTTCCCCGTTTATTATAGAGCGGCCCGGTCCTGATGTTGCTTTTTCTGCTGGAAGCGTCAAAGCAATTGATGTCACTCTCACCCAGGTTTGGTGAATAATTTCTTCAGGATCCGATTCCCCCTTTCCCGACCCCTTGCGATGTTTCCCCCCGGCGCTTCCGATTACAAATGAACATTTCTTTCTTGTCCCCCCACATCAAATCCGAGATCATTTCCTACGTGTCCTTCCCTGAGTATTTGAATTCCTCCCCCCAAATTACGTCCTTAAGTCGCAACTGATTGTCCTACTTGATTCCATACATCGGATTTTGTCGTTTTAGACGTCAACGGCTTATCCTTTAACCGAGCTCCAAACAGGCGTGCGGTCGCTTTCCCACCTTGTTGACAAAACGTCATTTGGTTCGGGCTTATATTCCTTCCACTCGACTCCCTGCGAAAAATTTTCCCTTTAAGCTAATTTCTTCTTCCACAAAAAGCGATGTAAAGGATTCTGGAGATTTAAATCTCTCTACAATCCGATTAGTTCTCGACTACCTGCTTCGATCAAGCGTTTTCTTGTGTGGTTTTCGTCACTAGCTGCGTTTCTTGCCCCTTTTCTCAAAGGAACGACTTCTTCGGTTGACATTCGAAGCATTTTTAAAGCCTTCCAGGCCGTCGTCTCCGAGTTCGCCGCGGCTTTCCTGCTCTGGTGCGTGAGCTTTTCGAGTTCATTTGAGTTCATCCCTTGGTATCCGCGTTCCTTATGTCTTGCATGCGTCTGCGGAGTTGTGATTCATCGCCCCACCCTCTTGCTTCTCCTCTGAAAGGGTTATTGCTTTAGCCCTTGGGCTTCATTTCAATGTCAAACCGCTGATTGAGTTCGCCGCTGCGACGTTCCTCCTCCCTCAGTCTGACTTTCTCTTTCCAAAAAATTACCCGTCTTTACTGTTCGGCAACGTTTCGAGCTTTTCGGGCCACTGACCTCTTTACTATAGCTTTTTCCCCAGCCGATTACCGTCAGGCGAGCCGCTTTTTTCTCCATTCCCTTGGATGGCTATCAACAGCTTCGAGCTCCCTCTTCAGTGCAGCCCGGATTTTTCCCTCGACCGGTTCCACAGGAATTCAGCAGATCAAAGACTCTTATTTTTTTTTAGCTTTGCAGGCTTTCCGGCCGTTCCACCTTAAGTATTTTCTGATGAGCCTCTCCTTGCATTTTCCTTCTTGAAGTAGCGCCCGCCCCTTGTTTGAACATCGTTCATCTCCCTTTGGGTCCCAAAGTCTGTCAGGAAATCCTAGTTGGCGTAGCCCAGATGTTCCAGTAGGCTAGATGGCTTCACTTTCCCTTTCCTTCTTGTTTTCCTTCGCCTCCCGGAGGTTTTTTGGGTCTCCGCGGGTGGTAGCCGGTCTGAGTTCCTTTTACGGCTGGTGTGAATCGTTTAGTATGAGCCTTCGACAATTTTGAGCTGCTTCTTCAGTCGGCTCAAATTTGAGCTTTTTTTAGATCTTTTTCCTTCCGGTGACGCCACTTCTGCCGCATCCCAACGTTCTTCGCCCCTGCGTTTTTTCGACGACGGTAGAGACATCGTCTTGCGCCCTTCCGCAATCTGTTCGCGGCGATCTTTCCTTCCTCCCTCTTACTAGGGTCCCCCCTAAAGCCTTCTCTCTTATCGTTTTCTGCTTTTTTCCCAGGGAGACTTGAACTGAACTCTTTCAGTGGCGGCCCCAGAACCCCTTTTTCTTTTTTTCTTTGTAGGCTGCTTTGGCCCTTTTCCGTCCAGACTTTTCCTCGGTCGTGGATTTGTGTTCGAGCCCTTTTGAATCGACAAGGTCTTGAGAAGAGCCATACTTTTTTTTCTTCTAGATCCCTTTCCTTTTCCATTAAGAATTTTTTCCTCGTCATTCGTCTGTGCACGGATATCCTCGTTGAAGGATCCCAGGTTTCCTAGCCTGGCCTCGCGTTGATTTTCGGATCCTTTTTTTGAGTGCGGCCTTCCTGGTGGCAGCCCCCGTTGCCAGATGCGCCGCAGCGTTTCCAAGGTTCCCGCCCTACCCCTTCTGAGGGTTCCTTTTTCCTAGCTCCATCATTTTTAGGACATCCAATGGCAGAAGGGGGAAAACTCGCCAGTTTTTTCCTCGGTACGCGGAACCAAGCCGGCCCATCCTTTTTTTACAACTTTTTTTTTTTCCCTCTCCAATCGGTCTATTTTTCCTCATGCCAAAAAGTACCTTTTAACCCCCCGGTTTGCGCAAAGCGTGTGTCTGCCTAACTCATCTCGGCGTGATGGCTTCTCTCCGTCTTCTGCGCCCTTCACTTGCAATTCCGCCTCGTTGTTGTTGTTCTCTACTTCGACGCCCGTGGTAAGTTTTAGGCTCCCATTATTTTTTCAGACCCGAGAGATTTTTTTTCCCTGCTTTGCTCCCCAAAAACCGGATCCCAAGTGATTTGGACCCCCAAAAAGATCCGCTCTGTATGGTGCATTGATTTCCTTTGGCAGGATGTTTCCCTTCCGCCGGCCAGGAGTGTTACCCCCCCCGTTTTTGCGTTTTCCACCCCTGATTTGAGCATGTGATGAGTTGAAGCCTGAGTGTTTACGGTTTTTGGGGGGGCAGACGGCCCCCTCTTCCCAGGTCTCATGCCCCCCCCCCTTTCCCCCCCCATAACCAGAGATTGTTTCCCCCGGCCTACTACAGGCAAAGAACCCCACTTTTTAATCTCGTTAGTTTCCTGTGGTTCACTTTCACGTTCTTTGCTCCGACACGGGGCAGAAGGCTGCGTTCTTGATGGCGGCCGTATCGAGTGGAGGTTATTTCTTCTTACCACCTTGTTTTCTTGTCCCCTAGGTCCCGGCCTCAAAATTTGGGACTCCACACTCTTTCTGAAAAGTTTCTTTCCTTTAGGAAACTGCAGGCCGACCAGATCCTTTTTTTGGCATCGTTCGCTTTTTTTGCGTGTCCAATGTTCTGTTTGGCATTTTTCACAATAAATAGTGATGGAAGGCGTCTTTCCAGACGATCGAGTCCTTCCCTTTTTTTTCTTAGTGGAATCAACCCTTCCCGCAGCCTGATCTCACCCAATTTTCCCTCGCCGATTCTTCGTGCAGTTCTCCCAAACTCCTCCGAGCGGACTTCCCCTGGCTGCTGAGTGGTTCTTCGCGAGCCTTCCCGTTCTTTTGCCCGGGCGTTCATTTGCGCGTTCCACACGGCTCTCCCTTTTTCTTCCTGACTGGGACCTAGTGGGTCGTAGCTTTTCCTCCTGAGAATCAGGGTTCCTCTCCTCTTCCCGGAGTGATTCCGGCGTCCCCCCGCGCTTTTCCCGCCTTCCCTGTCTTGCCGGACTGCCGGGACACCAATTTGGTTTGGGCCGGGGGGTGGGGTCCTTCTCATAGCTGCATACTTTTTTGGTTTAATGCGAGTGGTGGACCCTTTTAGTCTATTCCTGCTTTTGCGCCCGCGTCAATGGCGGAATTTGCCCAATGCGTCTTGCAGTCATACGACAATTTGGGGGCCGGCTCAATCCTTGATTTTCGCGTGCGTTTCTTCCTTTCAAGGGGGCACTCCCTTCATCCTTTGATTTTCCTTCCCCTTTCCCCCTCTAGGCCCTCCCCCTGGGCTGGAGCCTGTCGCTGACTTTCCCCCTCGCTTTCTCCCTTAGTTTCTCCTTTTTCCATCGGGCCTTTGATTCCTTTTTACTTCGTGGCGCGTTGGCTGACGAGGCCTCCTACTTGCCTTCTCTCTTTCCCCCCAGCCACGTCTCGTTCCTCCCCTTCTGGACGCCTCGTCCGATTTGGTCCTGCGCGGCTTAGGCTTCCCGACGACTTTTCATTGCCAGCGTCCGGGCTTTTTTCAAGGCCTGTTCCCACACGTCTTTTTTGAGGCATACCCTTCTGGGGAGTCCGAAAGCGTTGGTCCATGGGTGGCCCTTCCGCCCTCATGCATCTGGCTCCCTCAATATCAAGGATCCTCCGGGGAGGCGCAAAGGAAGACTTGTGTTTTTTTTTTTTTTTTGTGATTCTCCTCCCTCGTCGCACCTATGGAACACTACTTTCGGCCCCGCCGGATCGGCACTTGCTTCCTCGGAGTTAGGTCTCCCCTTCTTTTCCCCTCCGCGTCCGCTTTGACCCCCATCTTTTGCAGGTCCTCTCCCCTCTTTAGGGCGAAAACCTTTACCCCAACCCCCCTGTTTCTCGTTATGTTCACCCTTTTCTTTCTTCGCGGCCCCCTCCCCCCACGAGCCGATTTTTTCGATCCTGGTTAACGCTCATTTTTCCCTCCTGACTCGCGGGCGGTTTTGGTCTCCTTCCTCCCCCCCCCCTATGAAGTGCTGTTTATGGTACTAATTTCCCGTGCATTCTCCCTTTAGGGAACTTATGTCCCTTACCGAATTCCTTTACGCCATCGATTTTAGTCCCCTTGATCCCTTAAAGAGTTTTTTGCGGTTCGACTCGTTGTCTCCCCCTTTATATTGTCCTTATTGCCGTTATAGACGGATCTTTCCCATTACGGGACGTGACGTTGATTTCGTCTGCTCGATCTCCCTTTTGATTTAATTTGCTTCCTTCTACCATCATTGCCTTCCAACTCATCCTCTCTTGACAGATCTTGTAATGTGATGGAACCTTTGTCGCAATCGTTAAGGCGTTCTTTGACGCTTCATTTGCGACTCTTTGCAAGGTTTGGCACTTTTTCTTCCTTGCAAGACCTTTATCCCAAACCTGCACTTTCCCTTCCCGTACCCTTTTTTCCTCTCTAAAATGGTCTCACAACTTCCAGTAAGGAGTATCAAGAGTACCCTCTCGTGCTCTCCTTTTATTTTGTTCCCTCCTTTCCCCAACCCACCTCAGGTGCTCTACAATCGGTCGTTTTAGGCGAATAGTCCTTCCACCCCCTTCCATCCCCAGAAGTTATTAATCCGAACTTACTTTTTGATAAGGAAGAATGGCCACCTTTCACTATCGCGGCGGTTCCTCCCTGCCTCTTCTATATTTCATCTATCCGTGGTGGCCCTTGATCCTGATTGCTCTTTAATGTCCACAGACCTCTTCCCCTCCTGGCCATGTCGATGATGGCCGGACAGTTTCCGTTTATAGTACATTTTCTTTCTTCACTCTTTCGGTCCTGCCCGCGTTCCCTCTGTTCCTTGTTCTGATTTCGGTTAATTTATCTACGGAATCACGCCCTGGTGATACTTTTTTTCTTCTCTTCAACGTTTGGCTGGCACGCCCGTTGCGAGTCTTTTCCTCTTCCCTCTCTTTCTCACTCATGCACTTTTTCCTTTTTTGGAATACTCTGAGATTTCTTTAGTCGTCCATCTGGCGACATTGATTTAGCAAAACTCCTTTCCGCCTGCAAAATTTCACTTTCTCCCTCTTTTCCAAATACTTCCCAGATCTCTCCAATACGATTATTTTTCTCAATGAGCGATTTTTTCCGGAGCACTAGTTGTAGATCCCTTACATGTATCCTCATTTTTTCACTTTCCCAACTCACCTGCTTGGTAGTTAGTCGAGATGACCGGCATGCATAACTCCGGACCCTTTCTGATTAATTGTCTGTCCTTTCCCCAATCTCTGCTTTTCCAACCAGCGGTTTTTTTTGCGGTCCGTCGATGACAGTCCGAGTGCACAACGGTCACCCCCTTTCTTTTCGTTGACCAGAAACACCCAGCTCGTTCTACTGACGGTTGGTCTTCGCCCCTCCCTCTGCGAGTTCCTCCTGAGTTCCCATGATCAAAGAGTGAAAGTGGTTTTTCGGCCCCGTCTTTTTTCTCCGCCTTTGATTCTCTTTTTTATGTTCGAATCTTATCAGAATTCCTTTTACCTCTTTAGAAGAACTGGCTCTCTGTTTCCAGATGTGTTTTGCCTCTCTGGCCGGACCTTCTTCTTATATCGAGAATAAAGAGGGTGGCGGCCTTGCCCTCTGAGTCATCTTTTTGAACTCTCGGCCTGCATATCCTGTTTTCTTCCCTCTTTCCAAGGGTATGCCGCTTCACGAAGATACGGTCCTCCCGGCAAAAGCCCTCGTGAAAACTCTCCCTGATCTCCGTTAGGGCTCCTTCCCCCCCCCCTCGGACTTTTCCTTCCTTAATCTTTCCCTGGCCCCTCGCAGGAGAAAATATCCCTGGAGTTGGGGTTTTTCCCTTTTTCGATCCCCCGATTCCCCCCTTCTTCCCACACGGAGCTTTCTTCCCCACCTTCCACTATACGCGGACATTCCGTCCCGTTGATTTGCCTATCTTCATTCAAGGACCATCTTACCTACCCAAGATTGCCTAGGAGCGATTCCACTTGAAGATTTTCGCCCCCTCCCAGACAGCAATGTTCATAGACCGTTTATCAGAGCAAGAGAGCCGCCTCTTTTTCCCCCCTATTCCATGTATCGAGGGGCGACTCCAGGAGAATCAGGGCCGGTAGTCCACCCTCAAGAGATGTCCCTAGTTTCTTTTCTCTTTACCTGGCCAGGTTTCCCCCTTTGTTCGGCGGCCGCCGGAGTTTTAGTCCCCGAGGTTTTTTACTCCCCCGAGACTGTTTCAAGGATGTTTTTCCTGAGTCCTTTTATGCGGAGAAACGCATCACCGAAGATTACCCTTGCCGCTTTCCGGCTCAAAATTGAGAAGGTTTTGCCTGAGGACTCCCGGTTTTTGCCCCCTCCTTTTCAATGCCGCGCTCCAGCCTTCCCCAGCCGCAGACCCTCTTTCGACGTTATGAGAACTTGCCCCTTTAATCCGTTCCAGTCTCTGTTCGTTTGCCCTTTCTTAGGACGTCGTTCTTCCCCCCCCTTTTCTTCTTCCGAAGACTTCGACTCTCCGAAGCCTTCTTTATTCTTTTTTTCTTGTAACATGACGAGGCAAGCCCCCACAGAAAGCGACTTGCTGACTTTGGTCGGCCTGCCGTTGCACTCCCCCAGACCAGGCATAAGTGGCTGGGCGCCCTGCTTTTAGGCCGTAGAATATAACTTTCTGATCATGGTTTAGGATCTTCTGACGAGCCCTCTCTCCCCAATCCCATCCCTATAGAGCCTTCTTTATCCATGCTCGAATCCTCCTTTTTTCCCTGCCAGGTTCCTAAAAATCTAGAGGTTCCCGAGGGGAGCGTTTGGCGTCGCTCCTTTTTCCTTTTTGACTGAAAGATTTCACCTCATCCGTTTTCTTTTTTTTTCACTTGAGCGAACGAACGTTTCCTTGTCCCCCTCGAGATCCCTATACCTTGCCATTACTGCCCCAGAATTCTGACCCCCACTCCTGGTTCGCGGAGACCACCCGCCCCCCACGTAGTCACCTTCGATCCCCAATCGTTCTATTACCGGGTAACCAATCTACCTTTTTCCTCAATTCCGGTTTTGGGAGCACCTTTGTTGCATTTTACCACCTCTTCGCTATGATAGATGCTTTTCTGACTCCAGTACACA
>Ga0179591_1326214_pt1 | contig 10023 bp, 14 predicted proteins | sample CZOMad2_1_08_16f_FD_182891 | JGI IMG/M metagenome (GOLD analysis project Ga0179591, IMG submission 182891) | Vadose zone soil fungal communities from Angelo Coast Range Reserve, California, USA - CZOMad2_1_08_16fungal (PacBio error correction) | ecosystem: Environmental > Terrestrial > Soil >... | reverse complement strand
TTTAGATGATCGTTTCTTGTGGGGAGGTGACAATTGGCCTTTCCCTTTATTCGTATCCTTTGCACGGCATGCGAATAGGCCCATAGGGAGATGACCTCCGTTTTTTGACCTTCGTTTTTTTCCCTCCTTTTTTGAAGGGGAGTGTTGGACCCTCGAGCAGTCCTTCCTTTTGTCCATGTTACTTTCTTCCCCCCCCCCCTTTCCCCTGACCTCTGACGATAAGGCCGAATCCGACCTTGCCATGCTCGTCCCTGGACGCCAGCATCGCCATGGTGATAGTCTTCCCCCGGAAAATCATCAGTCCTCAAAAAACGCGTACGTAGTAGGGAATACCATAATTTCCAAAGGGCTTTTATTCTTATTTGTTTTCGACTGCCCTGAACCGAACCCCTTGTTCTTCTTACTTTTTTTGCCACGGATCCCGGCCATTAATCAGCTTTTTCCCGCCGAACGTTTTCCATCACACCCCCCTTTTTATTAGCCCCTGAAACTTACAAAGAACCTTATGGATTTGATAAGTCCTCGCCGCGCCCCCCTTTTTGGCTTTCCCCTTCCCTCCTGTTTTAATGGCTTCTTTGCCCGCCTTTTTTTGATCCCGCCTCAACCTTTTTTTTTAGGCTTTTTTTTCCCTTTCTCCTTCCTCTCCCCACCCCCCAAATACTGGAAGAGAACTCAACAAAGCCCCGCCGAAGGCAATGCAGGCCCCGTCAACCTCCCTCCTCAAAGCCTTGTCAACAGCCCCCCCCCCCCCCCCCTGTTAGGATTTATATCAGAAAAATAAGTTATTGAGGGTCTTGCGCTGGTTAAGTTCCCCCTCGTTGGACCAATCGTAGACAAGTCGTCCTGTCAAAAAAGCAGCCCGAGACTGGCAATCTCTTTCTTCTTTTTGTCCCCCAATTAGAGTCTCTCCCCCCGTCCTTAGAGTTCGAACGGATATTCGCCGCCTACCACACTTAAGCGGACATAGATGATGTATTTTGTTTTTCCTCCCTATGCACATTCCCCCGCAAGAGGCGTTTTCGTTTCGATGGTTTGCCCACCATTCGCACCTGTTAGTAGCCCTTATAATAGGCTCAAGAGTATGGAATTTGCCTGCTCTCTCTAACCATGCGAGCATTCAAATGTTAGGGTCCCCCCCCCCCCCCCCCGTTTTTTAGATAGATCACTCTTGCCTTAGATTTTGAGGAAATAGGAATTCTCCCTGCTAGTTCCTCTTGTTCGGTTCTTACTTTTCCCTTCTCTTTTCAAGGGAGGAGAAGTACGTTTGGTGTTGACATCTCTTGTTCAAGCGGAAATCTGGCAAATGCCAAGACGTTCTGTTCTCCTTCCGAAGTCGTTATCCTTCGTGAACTCGGACCGAGGCCCCGGCAGAACCCGGGACTTGTAACGATTAACAATGTTCAGCCTATTTGACTTTCTACCCACGTAGCTCCCGGCTTGTTGAGGCATAATAAAGGATTCAGGATTGATCGTGGGGCGGGGTAAGTTAGAAAGATTTTCCCCTTTTTTTCGACTTAAGCCAGTGGAGACATTTAGATGATCGCGGCGAGTAGCACTAACCCCGATTTTCTTTTTACAATACCGGGAAGGTTCTCTTCTCACAGCTACCCCCGCTCCTCGCCTTTGCTCAAAGGGAAGTCCAGCCGTGCCGATGTCTAGGGCTTAACATGAAGGTATCATACCCAGGACCTGGAAGCCAGTCGGAAAGCTATTGATCCTGGTCTAGTAAGCCATTTACACTGAAGACCAAAAAGCTGGTATTGCTGCTATTCCCGCCTGGTAGGCCCACAAACGTGGAAATATGGTTCTCAAGCGTCTGAAGTCACGGTTCCGGTCGTCCCCCTTTCAAACTGACCTTGATTCGTTTTTTTGGTTCTCGGCGTGTCGAATCCAACCCCCCCGCCTCCCGCACTTAGGGAGATTCAGAAGCCCCTATTCCGAGGTATGCAAACGAGAGCGGCAATGGTGCATCCGTTTATATCAGAAGGTTGATGACTTTGTTTAGTAGCCGGATCAGACTCACCCCGAGGCCCGAACGTCTCACGTTACGACTTTGCCTGTGCTTTTCGTTGCGCCCATGTCCTGATCTTCTCCCCCCCCCCCCTCCGTCCTCTTTTGAATCAGCAACGCATAGATTGCGGTTAGCCTTGGATTTTGTGAATTTCCTTTACACCTTTCCGACCGAGAGAGCTTGCAGTCTTCCCTCCCTCTTCCAGCTCTGTCTTTTGTGGTCATCCAAAACGTCAATTGCAACGTAGTTTTGCCCCCTTGCCAGGCCCCTCTTCCCGGCATACGTAAAAAATTTGATTCAGAGTGACCCTTCGAGGCCTTAGACCTCTTGAGAAAATTCTTCGTCCCATTGGACTTTTATTCTGAAAGGCCTTTTTTTTCTCAATCCTCCGAATCCCAGTGAGCCGACCCTGCCAGGCGCCCCGGGCCCTTACCCCCTTTCTCCTTAGGCGCCCCTCCCTTTAGTGCCCGAATTACCATTTTCAAGGAGATGCTTTTTTCCCCCTTTGTTGACCTCGATGTCGTGGACCAGTTTCCCGAATCCAAATGATTCCCGTTTTTTACTCTTCGGGAGTTTAGGAAAAGTTCATACCATGGTTCCGCAAATGCGTGAAGAAGTTGACTCGAGCCTGTCTTTTTCTCCCGTGTCCTTTTCGGATGATCCATACTCCTCGGAGAGTACCCCCTACAGTCCAACAAAGCACTCGTGCTTAACCTCTTACACTGACCATGATAGTCCTTCTCTAATCACCATGAGCCGCCCTCGGGGGAAACCCATCACGGGTACACTTCTCGACTTGTCCCCGCCCCCACAGGATATATGGAAGTAGAGGTTTGAGGTCGAGCGGGAATGGTGTCCGAGCCGGTGAGCCGTCTGTGGGTGATGAACGTACATCAGCGGCCTGCCAACCCTCTCCAATCCTTCCCCTTCTGTCAAACCTTCCCTCATCCAATCGACGGACCTTCTCAATCCACCCCTGCCACCCCGGCCGCTGCACACCCATATTAAACCCTTTAATAGCGTTCGCATAGTCAAGCAGCTCTAACAGGACTGGACAGAAAGGGAGAAGAAGTGCGGGAGGGACTCGATAAACTCAAAAAGGAACGGTATTACCCCAAATCCTTCCAACTGCCCCTGATCGCCCCCGGCAGACGGTTAAACGCCCGCCCTGATTATGTCGCCTGCAATTTTGACCCTTCGAAAGTTTCGTCGTCCCTGTGTGATTGAGAAAGACCTGACGTTAGACTTCTCCTTCGCAGTTGTTATTAGAAACCCGATTAACGTGCAGCGGTATCTTTTGAGTCCCCTTAAGTTCTCCCCCCCTAAAGTCTGTTCTGGTCTTGAACCTTGTTTTTCTTTTTCTTTTGGCGTGTTAACGGACAATATCACGTCCCTTCTCTTTTTATGCACAGTTTTGGATGACCTCCCCCCCTCACGTCCTCGGTGACTTCTTCAGATGGCCTTTTTGACAGCCAACAGAGACCTGAGCACCAACCCTATATCCGATGCCTCGACCCCCCTCCCCGGGACTCAACTTTCTTACCCAAAAAAAGTCAACGGGGAGAAATTGAGCCCCGGCACCGACAGATAAGACTCACCGCCACACAGGCGTGCAAGTCAGTCATGTCGCACGGAAGAGCCGCGGCCGCTCCTCTTCACTATCTCTTACCGAACGACTACTTGGTTTTCTATTGGGTTACCGACTTAGTCCACAGAGAGATTGACCTTCGGCGCACCCCTTCCATCCCCTCCTTCGTCTTTTCCCCCTTTTGCTTAGAGTTTTTCGCACTTGAAGTTTTGGAAGCTTGACACTTCCCTCTCCCGTTTTTTGAAATCCGTCGTTGATTTTTAGAAATCTTTCCTTTGCCCAAATTTTTCCAGCTCTTTTTTGCGGCTTTGGTCTCTCACTCGACAGTTCAGTGAAGTCCCTTTGGACGTTATCGGCATCCCACCCCCCCCCGCCTTCCCCCCTTGACTTCGCGCTTTGGCCTTTTTTCAAATTGATCGCCACGATCTCTTTTTCAGCCCTTCCGACTCTCCCTTTTCACATCCCCTCTTGTTTAGATCGCCTCCCTTCCTGCTGAAAGACGATGGTTGCTATCCAAAATTGGCCAAGGCCCCTCTCTGCCTCTGTTGCTCTTTCTTCCTGCCTTACCCACGGAGGGCATGTCCACTTCTACCTGATCTACGCCCCCAACAAGAACCCTGCTTGCTGAATTGGACCAGTAAGCTAATGGAGTTACCCATCCTCCTCGTTCTTTTCCCCCCACTTACTGAGAAGGGCAGTCAGTTCCTCCAACCTTTCTCCCAACTTCTCCCTTACATCACGTGAACTGACGACTGGGCGCGAACCCTGACTTCCCTCTTTCTGTTCCTAATTCTCACTCCGGCGAAAAGCGAGTTACGCTGACCTAGATACATCCTTCAGCGTGCTCTGAACCTTATTTCCTAATCTTCTAGGGGATGTCTCACCATGTGGATCCTTTCTTTTTTTTCTTCTCGTATGTTTCGGCGCTGTCATTTATACGGGGTTTTTTTTTTTCCGTTTTCAGTCCGGGTTTTTCTCAGAGTGCTTTCCCCCGTGGACTCAGAAAAACGACGACGTTCATTTTTTCGTTGCTCGTCCCCCGAAGCCCCTCTGCCTTTCGTGATTCAGCTTCCACCCTCCCACCCTCACGCTCCACGGAACGTCTCCTCCAAGGACACATACGACGTCGACCTACCTTTTCCTGGCAGCCAAGCTAGCTTCTCCTTAGCTGGTTTTCTTGATTCCCACCCAACCGCTTGGGTCGAAGGTTTGACCTTTTCAATTGTTTCAGCAACCTCCCTCCCCGTTAACCGCACACGACATTCCGTCGTTCCCCCCTCAGTCTGTCGGGTGAAGTTCCCACCCCGTCCTTGTACGATGATGAGCGGACCATTTTTTCAGTATTTGGCCATTTTGTCACGGGTTCCTGTGTTTCCGCTCCTCCCGAGAAGTCTGCGTCTACTGCCCTTATGTGCTTCCCTCTTTTACTTTGCTGACGACCTTGATCAAGATTTTTGTTAAGCAAACCTTTTAGACACCTGCACGATCGAAACCCCAAACCTCTCTTCTGGACCCCCCCCGGTCGTCCTTCTTTCCCCCCAAAAAAACTCCTGAAAAGAGTGAGAGAAGAACTTTTTCGTGAGATCCGTGACATAGCCACTAACATTACAAGCTTTTATTTTTTTTTCGCAACCCTAGGACCAGCCCCTTTTGAGAATGCCTGTATATGACTGATTTTCCTGCCCCTTTCTTTTGCACGATTAAAAGGACCCAAGAAGCGGCTTGCCCCCCTTTCCCGCTGACCTCGAAATGTGACCCGTGTTTCAACGTCGCATGGCCTACCTTTTGTAATTAGGCCTCGTGCCACCCCTATCCGTCTCGGACAGAGAGGTTCGCCCATATCATTGCAAGGGAGCACTGTGCAGGCATCGCGGGATGGTGTATTGCGAGCTGAAGAAACGGGGGCGTTGGTCCCCGAATAGCGACCCTTTTTAAAGAATTCGGGGGGATCGTCTGGGATCAAATTCTCCCCGTTACTTCACATTTTCCCCACCGTGTGTGTCCCATTTTGCCCCTTTCTATCCCTTTTGGCACTGCTACTGCGCCGATGCCTCCCTCCTTTCGGACAACCCCCGCGACGTCTTTTCACAATCGGACCTCGGTATCCTATACCAAGGAGGAGGTCCCGTTTACCTCCCACAAGACCCGCTCCCCAATCTTATCGCGTTGCTTATCCAAAGCTTCTGGGGTAAGATCCCTTCCATTCGTGCCCTCCCACCTTCCCCCCGTCTTGCTTTCCTGCCCGGTTCATCGGGAATCAGTAATCCCGTTCCCTGCGTTGCCCTCACCCATGCTCGGCGTTCGAATGACTCTGACAACTATGATTCGTCTTTTTTTTTTTTAAATACACGCCCGACAAGCCGACACCCACCCCTGCTTTCCCCTTTTTTTTTTCCGTTTGTGGGACGAAATATGTCTTGTGAAAGAGGTTTTTCGACTTTATTTCCCACAGAGTGTTCGCCTTTTCTCGCGGGAAACTTTTTTTGGGATGATAGGAGTCCCTTTCACTCAATGTCCCCCCTTTTTCCACTTTTAACGCTTTTTTTTCAGGATTCCGTGGCCGCCCTTCAGGTGACAGGACACTAGAGAAACCTTGAAAAGATCCGTGGTGTGCCCTTTTGCGAAGAAGAAAGGCACCTCGAGACTTTTCGCACTTTTACCCTTCAGGGAAAACGGGAGATCCTGGTGTTCGCATCCGTTTCCACCCTCCACAGTCAGCCAATCTCGACCGTCAGGAGAGTTCCCTCCGGATCCTTCCCCCTAAGCCCCTTCAGCGAATCGCACTCCGAATCCTCTGGATCGTTGTTAGCGTCTCCAATGCTTAAGCGCGCTGGGACCGTCAAAGTGAAGATGAGGGTACCTGGTCCCCTCTTTCTAACACCCTTTGTTCCGTCTTGTTGCCTGGCCATGGTTCCCCTCTTTAACACCACAAAACCCACGAACTTCTAGACACCACGTCCCCTAAGAAGACCAACGTACACGCACCCCCCCCCCCCAACTGGACCCTCAGGCCCTACCCCCCCCCGGAGCGTCAAGTTTACCTCGCAAACTGAGATCTGGGCCGAATCGATCGAGAAGGCCAATGTTTTAATCTTTACATTTTCTCGACCCTTGGTAGCCCCCTGATGTACCCACTAATCCAGGCTTCAAAGCCCCTCGATTCGCGCGACAACCTGTGGCTGATCTTGGGCAACCCCAACGAGTACGGTTTTCTTTGAGATGGGCTTTTCTTTCCCTGACCCCCCAACATCCCCCCTTTGCCGGTAAGACCTCACTCTCCTCCCCCCGTGTCGCCCTGTGTTCAGACCACTTCTCCTCACGTCTAGTTTTCCCCCACCCCACCCCTCCATTACTCTCTGTCCCTTAGATGTAGTCTCGGTCGGCTCCTCGCCTAGTATGCGAAGATCCACCTCCAACCGAACACCAGGTAGAAGACGCTGGGTTGTCTTTAGACTCATTTTCTAGTGCTTTTCAGGCCACGTCTTCGAAGCTACGCGGGTTCGTCTCACCGAGCTAAACGTCGAAACCCCCCTGCATGTTGACACCACACCCGGATCTGTCTCCACCGGTTTCATCCCGTCCAATGCTCCCCTCCTCAGCTCACATCCCACCTGCGTAACCCCCCAAACCTCTCTAGTCGCGTTACCTTTTTCCACCCGTAGTTCTCATTCATACTCCGGACAACTTCCCCCCCCACCGTCCCCCCTCCCCTCTTCCCTCCTCCCTCCCAACTCCGTCCACCCTCGCTTTTCTTTATCCCCCCCCTTCCTTTCTCTCCCCCCCACCGAAAAACTTCCATCCCCTTCGCTCCTTCACTTCATTACTCCCTAACCCTCCTCATACCCAACCACCCCTTCCCACCCCATTTTCAACCAAACAACCCTCTACCCAACCCACTCCCCCCCCACAATCCCAATCGTCCCACCCTTCCCACCTCCAGTCTCGCAAATGTACTTCACAATTCTCATTGTCTCCCCACGTCCCGGGGACCCTGAGTTGCAGCTTACCGACGAATATTCCCATACAGACAAATCCTGGTTGTTCCATTTCTCAACCCACAAATCTCCTGTGCTGAACCCTTTCCCACCAATATCACCACTTTTCGTGGTTAGAATGTTGCGAGCCTGGACACACCCCATCCCGCAATCACCTCCCTTCATCCCGCCACTTCTTTTCCACTTTCATTCTCCCGATCCCCTCACCCCCCCCCTACCCCCTCAGACCCCCTCGCCACTCACTCCCTCCCCTCCTCCCCATCCCCCATATTTGCCGCATAACCCTATGCTGATTTTTTGTCTACCCTTCATCCTCATCCCACGTTGTATTCCCACTCTCTCCTTTTCTCCTTTGTCCTTCCCTACATTCTCCTCCGCTGCTCCTCAGTGATTTTGCCCCACCCCAATTCCTACCATGGAATTTCCTCTTACTCCCGCCCCCACTCATCCCCTCAAAACTCCACCAGTGCCCGGCTTACTTAACCTCTTCGGTTTGTTGAAACAATACAACTATACGACGCAACATGGGCCTTTGCTCACATTCTATTCTTCTCATTCTAGTTGACTTAGGTGGTGAAAATGCCGGAGCCGTTCCCAAGACGATGGTCGCCCTTCCCCTTTTTTCCTCCCATCTTTTCGCTTGGAATTCACGTTTCGATCTTGATTCCGCCTCCGCGCCCATTTTGTTTGTCTGTGTTTTTTTCTTGGTCCCGGTTTAAAATTCATTCCGTCTCAACTAGTGTTTCAACTGTTGACCTGGTTCAAGCCACTTGTAGACCCTAATTTTTTTTCATCGTTTTGTATAGTGTTTGGAACCGCCACCGCGCACCCTTTTACTGATCCGACCATGTGGGGCTTTTTCTTTTGTCGTCACCCCACGGCTGTGAGCTGGTTTTCCACGTCATCTTCTCCGATTTTCATTCGCTTTCCGTAATTTAATTTTTTTTTTTTTCCACCTGGGTGGTTCCTGGTTCCTTTGCCCCTTCTGCTGTTTGTGTGGGAGACATTCCAAATTTTTCCCACCCCCGTTTATCTTTCCCAGGAGTTTATTTTAGTTTCCCCCGTCACCATTGCCCGGCTTTCCCCCTTTTTCGCAAGCGACAGTGGCGCGGCGACCGCCCCAGTCTCGGATCAAACCTACCAGATATGTGCTCTTGCCCCTTTCCCCAAGCATTCGTCCCCCAACTCTTTTTCTGTTCCTAAATTTTACGGGCCCGCTGCCTCCCGTTCCGCTATTCCGGTCAGACCCCTTCCTCCCATCCTTTTTTCTTTTTCGATTTGCACACCAGCGAATTTCTTTTTCTCTATGTACGGCCGCCCCCCCCCTGAACTGTTTCAACTCGCGCCTTGCGATTTTGCCTGTCCGACTCTTTTTCCCTTTCGATGCTTCGTAGATGGGACATCGATTTCAAATTTTTCATCACTGCCCCGGATCCTCTTTGGTTTTTTTTCATTAGCATACTTTCATACCTTGAATATGTCCTTGCATTCAGGGGCCCACTGCGCCTTTCCCCCGCTGTTCCCCTTAAACCTCATCTTAACACCCAGGATTCCCTCCGTCCCGGTACAATCGGCGTTCACTACCTATGGTGACACTGCTTTGCAAGTTTGTTCAACATCTCGCTACGAAACAGGACCATCCCCGCCCGTTCGAAATAAACCAAGATACACGCTTTCTCTCCCTTTACGTCCCCCAGTTGCTTTTTTCCCCCTTCCTTTCCTTGCTCCGATTCAACCCGCGATATGGTGGCACTCCGAGGCTCACAGCAGCCGTTTGATTTTGCGCCGTTCCCCCGCGGTCGCAGGTATATTGTCGCAGACTTTCAATCCAGGTATCTTTTTTTGTTGTACCTTCTTGTCCACCAAAACTGTTGGATTCAATCCCAGGCACTCGGCTGTTCCAGGTCGCTGTCTATATGTACCTCGTCATTCCCTTCCCTATCCTTCTTTTTTCGTTTATGACCGGCCCCCTGGGCGCCGTAGGACACGCTCGCGCAAGATTTCGCCCCCACTCTTTCTAACGATAGGTGGTGCCCGTAATGATCCGGTTGATTGAGTCCTTATCCTACCGAAACTTTACCCGGTAAATCAAACAGACGCGGCCCTCCCCAATTCGTCGGCACCTTCTGTCACACCACCCTACGCCGTCATATGTTTTTGGACCGCTTCTGATTTTGTGTTTCCCCCCTTTTTTGTCTTCACCGATTTTCCCTTTTTCCCCCCAAACAAAAAGGAGTTTCCCATGACAATCGCTACTTGATGCCTTTTTTTTACCTATTTGGTCCCAACTTTTTTGTTTGTACACTTGCAGACCCTCTTCCCCCATAATTTTATTTTTTCCCGACCCCCTCCTGACACTACCAGCGAGTCTCTAAGTTTCGCGCCGCTATTATTACCACCCGAGCGCCAACGAAACGGTTTGTTCGACT
>Ga0179591_1274442_pt1 | contig 10023 bp, 9 predicted proteins | sample CZOMad2_1_08_16f_FD_182891 | JGI IMG/M metagenome (GOLD analysis project Ga0179591, IMG submission 182891) | Vadose zone soil fungal communities from Angelo Coast Range Reserve, California, USA - CZOMad2_1_08_16fungal (PacBio error correction) | ecosystem: Environmental > Terrestrial > Soil >... | reverse complement strand
CAAATAGGAGACTTTATCTTCCCCTTCGATTTCGAAGTGGCTCCGTTCGCCCTCCCCCTTATTATACCCCCCTGGTGTTGACTCCCGATCGGTCGACGTCGACTTATTATAGCGTTGCTCGGCGGTTGGCTTTCTCCGCCCGAGTCCACGACGCTTTTCATGATATGACTCACAATTGTGCCCGCCTGTCGGTTCGTGTTTTTTCCCCTCTACATATTCTCAAGGACCCCCTTGTGCCCATTCTCTTTTTGCAGCACTGTGATGAACTGCCGCATCGTCGTTGGCTCTACTTCAATTCCTTTGGTATCCCTACTTGAGTCTTTTTATTATTTTTCTCCTTTGCAAGGAGTGTCCCTCGTTCTGGCGCCTCGCCCCCTCTCCCCCCATTGATGCTGACCTTTCGCCGGGCACCCGTCTGGTTCTGGCTGTAACCTGACGGAGAATTCCGGGGTAACTCGCGTCGTATCTCGTCCGTCTTTTTAATGTTCTTTTGGCCCCGCCTCCCGGGTCCCTACTTCTAAACTATTTTCCCCCTGGTGCTGCTGATCAGCGGTGCGGCTTTGTGCGGCCTTCTTTCTGGAGAGATTTACCCTTCATCCCCCCACGTCCCCACCATTAGGCCCCACCGCGTCCTTTTGACACATGAGATAATGTTCCCGGCATTTAGGCCCTCCCGTGACCCGTCAGCTGGTCGGTTCTAAGCATCTCGGCCAAAGACCCCGTTTAACCCAGCCGGCAATTTGACCTGAGTCGACCGCTTTTTTTGGCCCAATTGACTGTAATTAATAGATCCTCCTCACAGCCTATGAGGTAGACTAGTTTTAAGTGACTCTGAAGGAAATCCCCCCCCCCCCCTTACACCCCCCCCCTCTGGCAGGCGCCCATCGATGCCAGGTCCCATTCGGACACTGCCTCAAAATCAAAAGCTATCGATCGCCGGCCCACGTCGGGCGGACCATCGGTCGCAACGGCCCCTTTTTCTGTCCTCGTAGCGACTTCTCCTCTGACTAGTCCGCAGCAATCTGTCGTTTTACGCGCAAAATGTCTCAAATCTCGCCCCAACACGACCCCATTTGGTCTCTTGGAATCCGATCCCCTTTCCCCCCCTCGCCATGCACATGTCCCCTCCTCCCGTCTTTCCTACCATGTTCTCGCGGTGCAAGTGGAGCTCCGCACGCCGGCCAACCGCTTCTGCTGGCTCCATCGTTAGCCCCCTTTTCTGGCAATCGCCTTGCCTTCATTCGACCCCTATGGCGGCATAGATAGGTCCCGTCCCTCAGTATTTTAGTCCCCCAGGGAGCTGGCACGGTCTTCCCCCCCGTTTCTACCTTTTTCAGAACGTCTTAAGTCAATGTTACGTTGCCCAACTTCCACTTTTTTTGTCCCGTCTCAACGCGTTTTTGCTCTTTATCCACCCCCCTTAATATCTCTTCGACGGGACGCCTCGTCAACGGCTTCTTCCATGCTCGTCTTTTCGTCTTTCCTTTCAAGTCGCTGTCTGCTACCGCCGCCATCCCGCTTTCGACCTAAAGCCGGCCTCGTCCATTTCCGTCGAACTCTATCGCTCCTCTTTTGTTGGTTTAGTTATGAAATTGTCTCGCGATTGTTTCACTCGGCCATTTTTGGCGCGGATCTGTGATGCGGTCTTACTTTCATCCTTTTCCCCTGATATACGCGCAACTGAGGGCCCTTTCAGACCCGTGGTGATGAGTCGGTTTCGGCCTGTCGAAGCTAATATTTAGGGAGTGTACGGCGTCGCCGTGCGCTTTCTCGCTGGCCAGTTAGTACCCTGCTAGAAATTTAGTTTTTTTTCCCCGGCTTTCAGTCGGCTCCTCCCCCTTCGGCGCCCTTGTGGTCATACCGGATGTGCTTTACGATTCCGCATATTTGCTTCTTCCCTGCAACGTGTTTCTTCGCTGAAGGATTTCCGGGTGAGGTGACCCAGCGTCCGGAAAGCCTCTGCACTGATTCGCCATGTTTGTACATGGCCTCAGGTGCACTCTTCTGGTTTTTTTGAGCTGGTCGCTTCCTCCTTAGCGAATGTTGTCGCAGGGGCGCCGCGGCCTCCGGCCTTTCCCCCTTCCCCGGCCGTTTATTGCGCGTTTCTGGTCTCGCCTTTTCCGCGACGGTTGCGAGGCCGCCCCCGAGATGGTTTGATTCCGTTGTCTTGACGGTCGTTCGTCCATTTTCCGGACATTCGGGAGGAACGCCTCGTCCGACCGTCAAGCGGTAGATCGCTTCTGGACTGGCACACCATGCGTTTTTGGGTGCCTCGCGTCAGCCTGGCACGTCGCGATCGGCTCGTTTTCGAGTCCCTGAGCGTATCATCAGCGTGCCGCCGCATCCCTGATCATCCCACCCGAAACTCTGCCTCCTGATTCATGTGCGTGGCCCGGTTGGCCTCATCTGTTGTCTATGGGCCTTTAAGACCCTGATCCCCCCTATTCACGGCTTTCCAAAGAGGCCCGCGATGTGGGCTTCGTTCACAAAGTTCTGAGTGGCTCTTTAGTCGGTTTTCTGTCATCACTGAGCTTGCCAGAACATTCATACGTCCCGATGGTACGAGAAATTGACCGCGTTTGATCTTTCGCTTGCTGCGGTACCCCCGCCCGCCGGGAGAATGCCTCAGCCTGTTTCCCCTTCAGAGGCGATGCAGGCACGGAAATCTCTCAGTCCAGCTCTGAGCTTGCTGTCGCGCCTCCATGCGCCCGCCGAGCTTTTCGGGTTTCCCGAAGTAGAGGTTCCCAACACGACCTTTCCCAGCTTCGATTCAAGTTAGACGTTTTTTGGCTGGCCCGTTTTTACTCTTTCTTTCTCTGCACCATTCCTTCCCGCGGGATCATTTTGGGGAGAGATCTAAGTTTCGCCGTGTCTTTTGACCTCTCACCTACCCCTTGCAACACGAACCCCGCAGGCACCCGATCAGCAGCCTGTCGAGCCGAGCGAGCTCCCCCCCTTTTGGACCAAGTTTATTATTAGTCGGGGTTGAACGGCTTACTTTTGCACTAAAAGCTGGCGATGGTGATTCTGTCGCGTGCATTCTCTATCGTCCATCCCTCGTGTTTTCTTCTTGCATCGGCGAACTTCTCCTCGACGCCCGGTGCACCCCCTCTTCCGAGTTCCATGAGTCTTCTCTCTTCCCTTCACTTCTCAACGTGGTGATCTCGCTCGGCTCGAGTTTGAACCCCGCTTTTGTTGGGTGTCATGGAGTCTCGCCGCGTCCACCAGCTCCTGATCTCTTCCACCCACAAATGCCGCGGTTCTTTTTGCTGGTGCATCATCCTATCTGCTCAGATTTCCGATGGCCCTCTCGTCGGATGAGTCCCAATGTTGAGTCGTGTATGTTTTTTACATCACGGAGATTTCCCTTTGACAGCATTGGGATTGCGCATGGACGGAAGATCGAAGCTTCTAATCCTGAATTTTCAACGTCACCCTACCCGATTGCTGAACTCATTATTGAACATGCTTTAATCTTTAACTTTTCGAGACCCTGTTTCCCCTTAACCGCTCTGCGTATCGGTGATGGTTCTTCTCGCCAAGCCAGCCGCCGCTCCAATGCCCGATCCTGTTCTTTGCCCTCCCGAAGCCCCCATCGCGCTCACTGGCGCCGTAATGACGAATCCCCATCGAGCATCACCCCTTCCTTCTCCCGCCGTTCCCTCCGTCCTCCCCGCCTTGAGTAATCGGTGCGAGTTGTGTGTTCTCGTTATGCGTGCAGCTTCTTGCTGAAGTCGGAGATGCAGAACGAGGAAACTATTCCCCCCCCGATATTCTCTTGCCGGCCCCTTCAGACGCGACGCCCAGCCGCTGCAACTTTTCACTGTCTCGGCGCGTTCATCACCCGTGAGTGCATGACCATTTGGCTGCTGAGACTTGAATGGACCCCAATCGCATCGCTTTTCAAGTCCCTTTTGAGGCCGAAAACGTCTAAACCCTTTTTCTACCTTGGCCCCCCAACTGTATGCCCCCCTTCATCTTTTCCGCCCGGCCGGCCATTCCGCGACACCCTGGAATCAGCCCTTCCCCTTTGCTTTCAATGCTTTTTCTTCCTCCCTCTCCCAAGCAGCTCAAGAACATGGTCTATGGCCCACTGTCCACGGCCGCCCGCATCTTGTGGCAATTTTTTAATTTCTGCTTCGGTCCCTCTCGGGCTCTTTCTCTTTCACTCTGTTCGTCGCTGTTTAATCGTTTCTAGCCCAAGATTAACTTGTAGATGGCGCAATGCAAGATCTATTGCTTTTAACCCCATCCATTCTATGATCCACCCTTGAGTTGCCCACCGCGTACTATCGAACTATAGCAATCCCCGTCCTCGACGGACTTCACCCCCTCAGTCCGCAGACTTGATCACGACAAACTTCAAGTCTTCCGCGTCTGGAGCGACGATCAACATCTCCTCCGATGCCCCCTGGAGGTCAGCAATCCAATAGCCGCCACTCTTGGCTGCTTCCTCCCTGGATCTATGCTCTCGCGTCCCCTCTCATACCTCGGGAGGGTTTGCGGGCCCTAAAGGGCATCGTTTTCGGGCCACTTTTTCCCATCTTTTGTTGTTTGATGAGTCCTGTCAGTTTCCTCCGCTCAAAACAGACCATTTCTTTCGCGTTTTCTTTCACCTTCTGTTAATCCCCCGCCTTGGAACTTCCCTCCCCGCGAACCCGATTGGCCCTCCTCAGGCTGCCTGAGCCTCTTCCCTCTTGCGTTTTTTTTTCCCTTTCCAGTCTTGTTTGCTGTCTTGAGCAGACGTGATGGTTTTTGCATTCTAGTTTTTCCCTTCGTTCCCGAGGACGAAGGAAGTTCACCTAGGTGCGGCGACCCTCCATGGGTAAAGTCAAGCTGACTTCGTAGACCTGACGTGCTCGGGCTTTAACCCTACCCCCAGCCGGACTATTTTGCGGCTTGCACAGATTTATCGGGATTTTAAGAAATCCCTACCTCCGCCGATTGGTCTTAGTTCTACTTAACTAGTTTTTGCGCGTAGTCCCTCTGCAGACGGCCATTGTCGTCCTGCCATTGGGGCCTCTCCTCAGTTTTCCCAATAGACCCTTTTTTTGGGAGCTGCGGGTCGTTTGGAGATTCTTGAGCCTTGACGGCGCCTGGCTGTAATTCTCTTGGCTCCTAAGAGGACCTTCCCCTAGGCTCTCTTCTTACGATGGCTTTGGATTGCCGCGCGGCTCTTCCCCGACGTTGCGCGCCTGGCGAGAGATATGTTTTTTCGGTCTCGGACGGTTTCGGCCCCATTGACTGGCACTATTGAATGGCCTCTTCCTTCGGAACGCTATGGCTGCTCCTTGACCGTCCTCTTTCTTTTTTATCTCGCGTCGTAGGACGGCCCCCCCACAATCAAGTCGGATTTTTTGGTTGCTCGGTCTTTTTTCGAGAAGGAATTCTGTTGGATGTTCTTCAATTTTAGGCCGTCCGATCGCCGAGCCGGTGGGATCAGACGTTGGACCCTCCTGCCATGCGAACACACGAACTACGCGTCCCGTAATGCGGTTTTAACGCGTTGAAGGTGATTTGTTTGTCCCTGCTTTCGTTTGCATTGATCACTTTCTTTTTCCCCCCCCCGATTTTTCACCGGTTGTCCAAAGGTGAGTTACAGCGACGAGTTGATTCTTTGACCCCCTCAGTCTGAAAACAGATCGTTTGTTGATAGGAGTCTTTTTGGTTCTCTGATTCCTGAGATGGCGCCCCTCAACGTCCCTCGGAATAGAAGACACCCTGCTGGTGACCCTTCCCCTTTTGTCTTTCCGTTTTTTTACTCACAGCTCTTTTACTAGATTTTTTTTTTTTTTCGAGAGATCCGGGAGGACATAGCTCTTATGTAGATAATCTCCTTCGCACGCCAGAGACAGTCATGTCGCTACTTTTTTTTATTTCGACTTTCTCTGAGTATTATGAATCCACCCTCCTTCTTCCTTTTAAGACACTCAGGACGAGAGAATCACTTGCCTCACGTGTCACCGTAAACTAGATAGAGCATCTCTACCTAGTTAATTGAAGATTCCATATCATTTCCGGGCCCCCTCGGGCACGATTCCTCCTCTGGGTGTCCTTTCAGCCCTTACCCCACATCATGAAGATCACGAGCACCGTCTTGGGTCCCCGGGCATATAACCCGCCATTTCGAAGGCCCCTTCGAACCTCCAGTGGCAATTATCCGAGGAGATCCAAGTGTCCTCCCTTTCTGGCCCCGGACTTTAGTCGCAAAGTCTTACTTTAACCATAGCTTGGCGATTGACGGTCCAGCTCCCTGATGTTTCTCCTATATATTTCCACTCCCAGTGTGGTTGAGATGTATCCCTTCTCCCTTTTTTTTTTCCTCTACGCCCTGGGAACATCGCCCTCTTAAGAAGGGGGGGTGCCCCCCCCCCCCCCCCCCCCCCCCCCCCCCCACACACCCCCCAACCACCAGCCCCCCCCCCACCCACCCACACACCCCCCCCCCCCCCACCCCCCCCCCCTCCCCCCCCCCCCCCCCCCCCCCCCCCCCCCCCCCACCCCCCCCCAACCACAATGTATCGTTCCTCCCCCTTCTTTCAGTTGTGATCTCTCCTTTCGCCGTCTTCCCCCCTGCTTATCGCTAGTCGTCTCTGCGGCGCACGGTGTCAATGGCGTACCGCCCGGGTCCCATACTCAGCTTTTTTTGTATGTCCTCTCCCATTTAGTGAGCCCCAGCGGTAGGTATGTCCGATTCTTCTCTCTTCCTTTCGCTCGTTTTCTCGACACCGGTCTAGCATTTTTTTTGCTTTTCCTGATTTTAACCCTCCGATTTCGTTGTCGCTCTGTTCACACAGCCTTCAAGGATCCCTGGCGCATCCGGCGGCGCATGGATTACGTCGACTTTCCGCACTTTTATCTGTATCGCCTTCCTCGTGTTCCGTGCGCCCGGTATGTCGCCCCCCTTTCTGAACATCATTCTCGGGGCCACTAGGCGGTTTGTTTCTTGACCTTCCTTCCCCCCCTTTTGGTTTACCGCTTCCCCTCCCTTTCTCGCTTATCGACGTCGGGCCACGCTTTCAGTGCCTCTAAAAGATAGCCTCGAAAGTTCTCTTTTTGTCTCTTTACAGTCCCCGACTAACTAGTGTCTTTACAAGGATCGTGAAATAGTTTTCCGGGATCAATCTCTACATCCTTCACACCGAACCTTACGTACCCCCGCCCTCCCAGCGCAAGTGGACAACTGGGTTTTTCGTCGTCCCCCATCTTTTGAGGAAAGTCAGCTGATGCGGGATTCTCCGATTCTCATGGCCCCCCGACTTCCCCCAACCTGCTCTGCCGGCTTCCCTTCCCCCCCTGGATTTGCACCCGCCCCTTCCAGCTTACACTGGGTTCAGACACTCCCCGCTCTACCCCGCATATGTCGCGACGACACTTGATTTGTGCGGGGCCGGCCGGGACACGGCCACGAGGCCATTGTGGCAGCCACAACACCACAAAACAACACACAACAAACCCAAAACAGAAAATACTCCCAGCCCCCCTCCCCCCCCACCCCTCCCCACAACCCACCCCCTCCTCCCCAAACAACCAAACCTCACCCCCACGCCCTCCCCGGTGCAAAAAACAACCCACACCCCCCCAAACACCACACCCCAAGACCCCAACACCCAACAACCCCACACCCCCCCCCACCAAACCCACCCCCCCCCCACACCCCACAAACAAAAAACCCCCCCCCAAACCCCCCACCCAACACCCCCCAAACAACCCAAAACACACCAAAACCCCGGAGGCCCCCTCCCCACAGTCCTCACCTTTTCACCAGATTCTCTCGAGCTGCTTGCCCTTTTTCGTGCCTTCAGCAGCACAGCGCGTCGCCCGGCCAGTTCGAGTAAGAGAGATCAGGCCTTCCCCCCTTCGATCGCCTTTCCGCAATCTAGGACTTTCCTTGAAGCGGTCAACATGCCCCGCTCTGAAATTCCCCGAGCTTCAGCCTCTAAGGAAAACCCTTGGTCTCGTTGTACGCACATCAGGTCGAGGCCCATGAACCCGGGCCCCCCTACGCATCGTTCGTTCAATTTCCCTTCCGTCGGCCTTTCCCTTCAATGAAGATTTGCGCTCTACCGCCGACGGCCCTACGCGTCGTCGCTGGCTCTCGCCTCGCAACAATGCTGAACTTTCTCCGCTTTTCGGTGCCGCCGCCAACCTCTTTAGCTGCTTCTCCGGTGACCGGCCGTTACATGGTTCGATCCCTTCCCATCAGCTGCCCGGAATCGTCGTCTTTTGCTTCGAACATTTTCCTGAACCCGTTTAAGTTCCCAAGAATTTCGACGTCCTTTGGCACCTGTCCCCTTTTTCCGCCGCTACTTGACAATCGATAATCCGTCGTCAAGTTTTTCTTTTTTTTTTTTCACCAAGCATATCCCACCCGCATTTCTCGCTTTTTTTTCTTTCCCCCTTCGCAGCTTGCCTCCAGCCGCGAGGATTGCCTTCCCACCTCGTTTTTTTTGATGCTCCCCGGCTTTAGTCGACCGCGCCCGTCCTTTTCTCCTCCCCCTCCTCGCCCTTCCCTTTGCCGGCATTCTCCTTTCGTTCGGATTTTCAATTTAATATTTTTCTTTTGTCCCCTTCTCCTATTTTCTGTGCGTCGATGAACTTGAACTAATCGAAATGGTCCCTCCGCCTTCTTAGTTCTCTCTGGCGTATTTATTGTTTTAAGGGGCCTTTTCTCTCCTTACTTTCCCCGCGACAACTTTGGCATCTTGTCCAGAACTCCCATTTTGCGATCTGTTCGTCTTCCGTTTTCTTCGTCCCTTCTTGTGGGATAGGGTTGAGCCAGACGGTCGCCGTTTTATTCCGCTTCTCTTCTGACTGCGGCCCCCTCTGGTGACCAATGAATTAACAGACCCTTTTCCCCAGTTTGAAACGTTTCGGACCCTGATTTCTTCGCACCGACCCCTGGTACTGCACTTTTCCAGGGGTGATAACTTCTTTTTTAAGTTTCTTTCGCACTCCTTTTTTTGCGCGCATATTTTGCTTTTTCCGCGCCTCCCTCTCTCATTCTTTTTTAGCCCTCCTTCCGTCCTCCGACTTCAGCCGATTGGCCTCGTCTGGTAGATCCTCAAGTGCGTTTCTCGAAGAGAAAGGGTGTAGAGAGAAGGGGGAGAGGCTCTCCTTTGCCGGCTGAGCACGCCCCGTCCTTTGGTATTTTTCCTGCCTTCCCCTGATCGTGCCCGGAAAATCCAAGTTGCTCTTCTAGCTCCTTGAGACGTTCATTGTGGACTCCGCAGGGCCTCTCAGATTCTGATGTTCCCGAGGTTAAGGCCTTCGGTCGAGGAGATGGAGTTGACTCCCTGCAAGTAGATGGAGAGGGTAAGAAACATTTGTTTCCTTTGTCTTCGAATACTGATTTGAGGTTGATTCTGCGCGGACTTTCAATTGGTAGTTGGTGACCGCCATCATCCCAGATGGCTATGCCGTGGGGAAAGGTAAATGGTTTTTTAGAGCCGGTCTGGCAAACTAAGGCAGGTCGCTTACCTCTGTCCGTTCTTGCCGGATTGCCGTTGTGTCGTTACTAGAGCAGTCCCCTTCTGCAGCTGTCCTTTGACGCCCCAGGTCGCCGACCACACGAATCTCCTCCCATGGTTTGGGATGTCCCCTGGCGTGGGCTTCCTTCGTGAATGATGTCAGAATGGAAATCTCCCCCTATCTGTAATTGTGGAGTTTTTGTGATCATCTGCCCCAGGATCGGAGGCGACGGGATGACCGAACTGAGCGCGCACCAGAACTTCCTCCGGAATCCTCATGAACGTGAGAGGCGCGTGCTGTCGCGTAACGAAAGTCCTCGTCAGGCCGCGAATGATGTTCATCTCTGCTGAGCCTAGTTCCATCGGAACGTTGCTTAAGCTTTCTTTCGAACGTCGCGATCCCTTCGCCGCTAAACTTTGATTTTCCAAGGGATTAATTGAGTATCGTAGATAGAATCCACAATCCCGCCTAGGACATGTCATCAGTATCATTGACCGCCCTTCATTCCCCTTTACCCTTTGTTGAGGCAGTTTTTTCTTTCAGACTGAGTTA
>Ga0179591_1305939_pt1 | contig 10025 bp, 12 predicted proteins | sample CZOMad2_1_08_16f_FD_182891 | JGI IMG/M metagenome (GOLD analysis project Ga0179591, IMG submission 182891) | Vadose zone soil fungal communities from Angelo Coast Range Reserve, California, USA - CZOMad2_1_08_16fungal (PacBio error correction) | ecosystem: Environmental > Terrestrial > Soil >... | reverse complement strand
CTTTTTGGCTTCACCATTTAAGGTTTCCGATGACCGCCTAGTACTAGAAACTCTGTCTTTCTTCTTCTTTAGTGGAGTAAGTAAATTATTTAGTGCTCTTAGTTTCGGATCGATGTGGGCTTGTTTGGATTTCCCATCCCCTCAACGTCCCCCCTAGGTGTTCTGTCCCCGCGAATTGTTTTTCCTTTTTGCGCGCCCCCCCCGTCCCCGTTCCCCTCAGTTCTGAGTAGTAGAAAGATTCATGCGATATTCATGCAATCCTTTCCCGGCCGGGTCGGGTTTAGTTTTTCCGATTCTCTTCCCCACGCCGTCACTACGACGGCCTTTCAACCCCACTCACCACTGTCCTCGTAGTAGCTGGCGAGTCCTTCCTTTCAAGAAGGCGTACCTGGTCCCCCCCTTTGATCCTGCAGGTCTTTCGCGGTTTACTTCTTGTGTGTCAATATTCCCCCTCCCACACCACAAGCAGCCTTGTTGAGGAGCCGTTACTATGTACCGACGAGTACGGGCTTGGCTTCATATCTTCATTTCGGTCAAACGTTTTACTTATCCCCCGCTTGTGAACCAAGCGTCAGAGTTCTCCCCTCTGGATGTTTTTGAGAGTTATCGGCGTACGAACCAAACTTTTACTTCTCCAGCTACCGTTTTACTTTTTTTGGCTTTTTCTTCCCTTCTTTTGGGCGGGAAGTTCAATTTACTCTTATCGCATTTCTTTTCTTTTCGATGGCTTTGATCTGTTCTCCCCCCCTCTCCCTCACGCAACGGATGTTTCCACGTCTTTGGTCGGTCTTTCGCCGGTTTCACCCTCCCCCCCCCCCCCCCGTTACCACTGAATCAGGGACTCACACTTCTCTCCCATTCACCTCTTTTTCCCAACACCCTGCTCTGTTCAACCTCCCTTTTCCCTTTTTGGTTGCGGTCGGTGTTTTTCCTCTCGTCTGACCAGCTGCTTCCCTCCTCCTTTGAAATCCCCCAACTCATCGGTGTACCAGAACTAATGCCCCAGGTCTCTAGAATGACAAGAGCCCCATGGTTGCGATAAGTCGGGCTTCCCCCCCTCCCCCTCCTCGCCGTGTTTTCCTTCCGTTTTTCCCAGTGGGCCGTATCTTTTCCCCCGAGTTTCCGGTGGGTTTACTTTGCTTTCTGCCGTCCACTTTCACGACCACTTTTCTTTTTGCGACCCTGCTTGATTTTTGTTTTCTTCTCTTTTCCACCCTCCCACCCCAGCCCCTTGATTAATCCATGAGCCTTTTCCTGGAACTGCCGCCCCTTAGGTCGCCAAGTACACCAATGTCCCCTCGCTTATTTTACCTGAGGCGCTGATTTCCTCCCCCTCTCCTTCGCCCTCGGCGCCGTTGATGCGCGTGATCCAGCAACACTTCGTGCTTTCCAAGTTTACAATTGGTTAATCTGTCCCCCTGCCCTTTTTTTCTTCCAAACCAGCACGCGATTTATCCCCCTGTGCCCCTCGTTCGGTTCCATTGAACCTTGCCCCCCCTTCCCTTGAAAACGGGAGTTTTTTACCGTGAGGACCGTTGCCTCGTGAAACCGGCTTCGGCTTGCACCAGAGGCTTTGTTTGCACATTTTTCAAAACCCTCCTGCCACTGACACGTTCCACCCACCCCGAGCGTTTTTTTTTTTTTTTTTTCGAACCCTCGCCGGGTCTTCTTTTTTCCCCCTCCCCCCCCTCCTTGTTCATGCGTGCTACCCGTTTTGAAGCTCCTCCCATTCAGCCACGCGTCCACCAATTTCCCCTCCCCCTCCTGAGTGCCTTTTTTTTCGGCCGCATAGCCAGGATGTGAACAATCGTTTGGCCAACTGCCTTGAGTCACTCTGCTTTTCTCCTTCCTGGGGGACCCCGACAGATTACATTCAGAGGGGAGTTTTCCCCCCCACCCACAGTTGGCTGGCGTTCCCCCACAGTTTTTTTTTGCCCCGTACCAATAAGTTTTTGAAGGGTTTTCCTGCCCGAACTTCCGGGCGCGAGCTTTTTCTCTCCCTTGGACTTGACTTTTTTTTTTCAGAACAGGTGCATCACCAGGGGCGGTTCCTCGAATGGGACTCCCCAAAGCCCAGCCAACACGGTTGATGCATCCCAAGGCAGTCCTCCCAACATTTGGCTGGAAGCCTTTGTCCCCCTTTTTACCCTTATCTCGATTCTTGCCTTCATTTGTAACCCCCCCCCTTTCGGGACACGTCATACCGAAGCCCCTGAGCCTTCCATGGTCGTCTTGCTCACTTTTTTCCGGCTCCTAGTTCCTTTTTCGGTAAATACTAGGCCCGGTATCAGGGCGCCTGACCCCTCCCTTTTCCTCTGTAGTGCTCCCACATCCTAAACCTCTTTCGCGCCCTTCAGAGTTTTCTTCATGTATTGGTCCCCCGGTGAATTAGACTCGTTAGGGTGCCCTTTACCCCCCATGGGTCCGGACACACCGATTCGCCGCCGCTTTCTTTCTGAAGGATGCGTTCCTCCTTCCCAGAACCCCTTCCCATCCGTTTTTTTTCCCCGGACCGCCGATTTTTGTAAGAAGGCCTACAGTTTGCCCCATTCTCCTGCACATATTTCTCGATGTTCTTTCACACTCTTTTTTTTCCTTGCGCTTTTTCTTTTTTTTCCCCAAAGCTCGCCTTCTCGGCCCCGCCGGTTTTTTCTTAGTTGACCTCTCCTTGTCTGATTTTTCTCTCCCCTCTCGGATTTTTCTCACTACTAATTTCCGATTTCCGCGTGCACTTTTATTTCCAACCCCCGTTTTTTTTTTTTCTTCGTCAGGTGCGGAGAACCCCCTTCTTTATTTTCAGCTCAAACGCAGTTCTCTCCCCCGGGTTCCCCCCCGACCGTCGCCTTCGGTCGAACCAGTTTTTGAGGACCCACCTGCTGAAGCCTTTAGTTGGATATTTCCCCCCCCCCATGTCAGGCACGAGGGCCCGCCGCCCCCCCATCTCTTCTCGGATGCTCTCTCCTTCCGGTCTGCGTTTCCGACCCCGGCACCCACCGCCCTCTCGACCGTTTTCTTTTCCAAATCGAGGAACTGAAAGAGCCTCTGGCTTACCGATTGAACAGGCTGATGGTTTTTTCAAACCTCTGTCCTTGAATGTTTTTTTTTTGACTTTGTCTTTTCCCCCGAGGCCCCCCCACCTTTTCGGCAGGTTGATAAATTTTTATTTTCTTTTCAAGGTGCCGACGGCAACACTGCCCTCTTCCCCTTGGTGCTGCGAACCCAATCGTCGATTTTCTTTTACCTCCCTTTAGAAATATCCCTCCCCTTCAATTTAAGTTTTTCTTCCCTGGTTCCCGCGTTCTGTATACGTTCTTTTCCCCAAAATGGTGCTGCGCGCCTGCTTTCACTCGTCTTGGTTCGCTTCCGTCTCATCCCCCCACCGTGACAAAGCTTTCATTAAGTACTCTCTCAATCATTTTTTTTGAGCCGTCTTCATTCCCGTCACGTTCCCCCTTTTTTGCTCACCTCCCCCCGAGACTGATTTTGCCCTGGAATCCCCCTCCAGCCCCTTCTCAGTGGACGACCGTTCCTCACTTTAACTTCATTTGGACACCAGCATTCTTATTTAGTTCTTTGTCTTCCACTGGATCGGCCCCCTCTGTCGGAGCATTCTTCGAGTTGGACACCGCGCTTCCTTTTCTTTACCTTAGTGTTTTTTTTTGACTTTCCACATTTATTTAAAGCCGGCACCCCTCCTTTGGTTTTTGGGCCTTCCTTACAATCCATAAATTTGTGTTGTATAAATTAAATACTTAGAACATAGGATCCTACACCTTCTCCTTTTTTCCAATGCCAGATACCACTTCCGGGTAGAATGAGTATTTTGCACCCACTTTCCACAGCTATTTGTAGTCCCCCCCCCTTTCGTCTGCCGATTCCCTTCCTGCGGGAGACGTCTTGGTTGGTCATCCACCCTCTGTTTATAGACCCCAGCTCTTTCCGTGGTCAGTTGTGCCTAATTTTTTTTCACGCTTGTTAAAAACACGTTTTCCCTTTGCGGGACGACGCATTTCGCCCCCAATCCATATCCCTTCCAAGACAAGTTATTACGCGTAATTACTAGATGCGTTGCCCCCCCCCCGGAGTTTCCTCCTTTTTAGATTCCTTTTCTTGGGAATTCGTCTTCCGCTTCCAAAACGTTTTTTCCACCGATATTTCTGGCTGGTCTCTGTGGCCTGGTCGCAGGTTAATCCACAGTTCTTTAAAGTCGGTCGACAGTGTTAGGTAGTTTTTATGTGGTCCAGGGATTGTGCCTTTGCCTCTCCCTGACCACCATTGTGTTGTTATGGGACTTACTGCCGATCTCCCTGCTCTACATCCAGATCGCCTGACACATTTTTTTTTACAAAGCCCGACTTTTGCACTTTCGGTTTCACCCGCCATTACCCATTTCGCCCTCCTCCCCCGCCCGATTTCACAGGCGGTTCTCCATTCTGAGGAGCACGTTGGGTCTATCTTCTGCTGTGAAACTGCTCTCCTGTACCCGTGTGACTGGTAAAACCTTCATCTTATTTTTTGACTCCCCCAGTTTTCCCGGTCTCTTCCCTTCAGGCCGTGACTTCCCCCGTGAACGAAAACCGTACTTCCCCTTCGGCTGGTGCTTTTTTTGCACACCCACAGGCGTCATGGGGCCTCCAGGTCCCCCCTGTTGGACAGAACACTTTTCTCCTTCCTATGTTTGATTCGCCGCTTTCCAAGGGTTAGTTCTTGTCCTTCCGTTGTTTGTAGTTTCTGGCACGAACCGTCAGCAGTTTGACCAGGCCCCCGTCCTTCCTCTCAGGCGGTTTCGCTTTTTGGCCACTCTCCCCCCCCTTGGAGCATGGTGACTGTCTCGATTTCCTTTATTCATCTTTTATCCTCCTCTTCTTTCATCTTGGAGAGGGGTTTCTTTTTTTTCTTCTTATGCTAGCTGCTTTCCCCCCACATGATACCCTATTATATTCCAGTGGTCAGAAAGACCCCCCACAACCCCCGATTTACATCCTTTTTCATGGGATTTCCCACCCCGGTCCTTCTTTTTTTAATTGTTACCATGGCAAGATTGAAACGCCTGCCCCCTTTGGACGGCAGCTACGATTCCCAAAGGGACTTCCTATTCTCCCTCTCTTTTCAAAGTGCGGCATTCCATTTGGTCTGCCCCAGAGACTTTCCCCCCCACTACTTTTTTATGATTTCTTTTTCCAATTAGAAGGTCTTTAGTCCCCCCTTTTGGAATCCTTGGACCTTTAAGTAAGTTTTTAATTTTCTGTAGCTAATCTGATTTTAAGGTTTTTTTGTTCACGAAGGCCAACCCGAAGTCGTGGAAGCCTTCCTTTTCTGCGCTGTACCCTGTTCCCGGCAGGGTGGCCTGGGCCCCGATGGTTGTTAACGAGTGTTATGTTTAATTGCCCTCGGGTTTGTTCCTTGGTCAATTTCTCCAGATCTGGCTTTTCAGAGGTTTGGTCGCGGCCAGCCGGACGTCTGTCCCGGGCAAAAACCCCCCCCCCCCAAGTCGGGGTTCATTTTTTGAGCGGCAGAGAGTTACCCGAATCCGTTCTTGCGCAACATGTACCTGACAGGGGGTTTTTCGTGGTTCCCTAACTCCGCCCTTGAAGCTTTCGGGGGTTTTCTGTTGACTTTTTCCCCGAGGAAACCCATTTCCTTCGTCCCCCCCTGAGGCCCTCCTAAGGGAACCTTGTGTTTCCCCTGATCTGTGGGGTACGTTATTGAAAGTTCTCCCGCTTTTTCCACCCAGGATTTTTTTTGGAGTAGCGGAATTGTTTCGGACTGATTCTTTTTGCCCCTGCCATTTTTGGACTTTTTCCAGGCTTGTGAGTCCCCCATTCCCTTTTTTTTTCCCCTGACCCGGCCTCTTATTTTCTTTTCTCTGGTGATGCCCCACCCTGACCTCTTTCCGTTTTTTTTTCTTTTCGTAAACGGGGCCTTCCCCACCATGAGCTTTACCGTTTGTGGAGCAGTTTGATTTCCTCCCTTACCTTTTAGTGTATACGTGCGTTGATGCTTAATCCTAGTGAGGTTAATTTATACCCCATTCTCTCCCCTTTGGGATTCTTCGGAAGGGGTGGTTCGAGGGGGGGGTTGAGGGTGACATCATACCATTTTTAAACACGTTTTTTAGTTTCGATTGTGTGTTTACCTTCCGGCGTTCTTTGAGGCGTTTATTTCAAACCCTATACCCCACCTTTCTCCGGTGACATTCAGTTTTATATTTTCCATCCTGTTCGCCTCTCCCTGAACGTGTGACGATGGTCCCTGAACTGTTTGCAATTAGAATTTGGTATTCCTTATCGTGATGAGGGGGCTTTTTTTTGACCCTTCGGACTGGGGGCTTTGATTTGTGAACTCTCTTCAATGGTCAAACTTGCTTCGGACCCCCATTCTCGATAATTTATTCTGCTCGGGATATTGTTTTCTTTTTTTTCAGGAGGATATCCTCCGCGCCCAAGCCTGAGGGACGGAAGTTTTGTTGCTCTCTATGGACCGACCTTCTCTTCAGGGTAAATTTTTTATCCTCAAGTAACTTGGCTCGGTAGAGTTTCGTCTGCTGAGAAGTCTGTCCCCCCGATGCGTGGCTTTTTCTTTTTTCTTTCCCTTCGCCGCTGTTTTTGAAGATCAAAAAAAACAATATGGTCGTTTTTTCTCCTTTGCCCTTTTTTTCCAAGCCATCGTTCGTGGCTCCACGAAGGCTTTTCGTGTACCACTCTAGGGTTCACTAATTACAACTCCATGTCCTGTTCTATAGTTGAATAAGATGAATTTTCATCAGTGCCCCCCGAGCTTTAAGCCCCCAAGTTATGATGCTCTTTTTTCGTGTGAGTGGAATTTTTCAGGTTGTTTTTTTTTTTTTTCACGTTTTCCAACAGTAGCCCTCTTACCCATGGATTGGAGAGATACAAAGATTTGAATATGATGTTGGTTTCCCCCTTTTTAGGGCCACTTCTCACCTGAATTTTCCCGTCTATTTTCTGACTTTTGCCCCGATGAGGTTTTGCCCTTTTTGAAGAGTGGGATCCTCCTTGAGACTATCTTTTTCCAAACTTCTTGGTCATCAAGACCGGCTGACGCTTTGTGCCCAAATCCACCCGTGCCGTTTTCTTCTCCCCTTCCGATTTAAACCCGTTGGCAGATTTTTTTTTCATCCTGGTTTTTTCTTTTAGCTCCCTCCCTAGTAGTGCCTTCCTCAAAATCCGTGAGGTTGGGGCTCGGCTCTAGTAGTGTCTTCTACGTCAACCCAACCGCGCGCGGTCCACTTTTCCCCAGAAGCTTCTTCGTTGCTTTTCTTTTCAGGTTTGAACCTCATTGAAAGGCCGTCTTACATTCTCGCCGTTGTTTTTTACCGGTATTGTGGTCCTTCAGGGTTTGTGGCAAACGTTCTGTCTACCACCCTAGAGACCGTGGAGATGTGCCATTTGGTCTGGGGTGAAGGCACCTCCTCGCCCCCCTTTTACTTCGGGTTCCTGGCGACTCGCTGTGTTTTTGGTCAGCGCCAAGGATTCCCCGCCCCCTCTACGGCCGCTTCTTTTCCCTTCTTAAGTTCTGACGGGCCCCAATTACTTGAATTTCGTCGGAGCTTGTTCTTTTGGTTTGTTTAATCTCGTTTTACCATACCATTTTTTGCGCTTCCTTTCTCATCGAGTTTCAGGCAAATTGGACCTGTTTGATCATCGACTTTACCTTTTTTCCTGAGAGTTTTGAAAGAAATGGCTTCTCGGTCTCTGAGGCCCGTTCCCTCCGTGCCCCAACCCCCTTGTCGAGTTCTTCTCAGCCATCCCCAATTTTTTTTTTATTTTGTGTTGCGGGGCCTCCCAAATGGTTTCTTTCTGCTGGTTCTCCGTGTGTTGTTTGGCGGTTTTTTTTTTTGTCTTACCGTTCCCCCAAGTTGCCATGTTAGGTTTTTGTGTTGATATTAAAGTGGGCTAGACTTTGCCCGTCCTTTCTCCTTAGGTGTGGCGTGGCAGACAAATAGATTTGCTCCTTGTTCCATTTTCAGCTATTGAAGAACACGTTTTTCCTTCCCCCTACTTTTGTGGCCCAGATGTAGGGGTTCCGCCTTGTCTTTTTTTCCCCCCCGGTGCCATAGCGCCCACATCTTATTGTCACGCTGTTCAGGATTTTCTGGGATCTGGAGGAAAAGTTCCTTCCGCGAGTTTTTTTTTTGTGGTACTTTCCCTTAATTTCTTTGGTGCTCTTTCTTTGTCTGTAGTGAGTAGTTATCTACTTAACAATTTCTCTTGGCCCTGCTAGGTTTTTTTTCCAAACGACCCCCGTCGGATGGTGTCCGATGAAGGCTTTTTTACCTTTGTGCAGCTGGTCGCTTTTTCCTTTTTTCAATTAAAAAGTTTCGGGTTGTACCCGCAGATTCCACCTTTGTTCTCAGTGACAGCGGTCTCCTTCCCCATTTGGCGGGGCTTTCTTCTTTTCCCTGGTCTCATCATCTCTCGACAAGGGGCTTCCAAGTTATTTCTGTTTGAAGATGCTTGTTTTTGGAATAACAGGGTTCTTTTCATCTTTGGTCCCCTTCTCTTTTTGGCCCCCGCGCCCTTTTGATTGACCCTTTTCCCCCCGCTCCCGGTTCAAGTTTTTTGCGTGCCAGATAGGTCGGCCCATTCTTCTTTTTTTTTTCCTTGCCGTTTAAATCCCCGTTTTTTTGCGCTTTTTTTGCATGATCTCCTTTACGCTTGAGTCTTTTCTGGCATTGTTCTTTCTCATTTTTGTCTTTCTGGCTTGAATTTTCTTTCTTTTATTCTCTTGGACTTTGGTCATGTGCCCTCAACGCCCCCCCCCCTCTTTTTTACTTTTTGAACCGTTTTTTTTCTGTTTTCCCCATTGGGGCCCGCCTGCACTTCTTTTCAGACTTTTGCGTCGTCTCTTATTACGCTGCTCTTTTTTATGACGCTTTTCTTCTTCGACTTACCGGAACTTTTCGCTCTTGGTTCGTCTTATCGGCAGATCTGACTTGATTTATTACCTCGATCGTGTTACTGTGCTTCCGATGATTTTTCCTCCCTCTGTTGGCTGCGAGCTGCCCTGCCCACCCCCCCCCAATGGTGTGTTTCCGAAGCGTTTCCCACCCGTAATACTGTCGCGTGTTTTTTTTTCCCTTTCATTTTCCAGGGTTTCCCACGTGGCGGTGGGATTTTTCTCGCCCCGTTTCTCCCGGGTTTTTTTCGGGAGGGGTACTATTTTCCCGAATATACCCAACCCCTGACGAACCTCTCCCTCTCCTTTTTTTGGGTCAGGTATTTTTTCCTCTTCCACCCAGTTTTTTTTTCTTCCGGTGTCCAGAAAAGTTACCTTACCGTCTCGTCTGTCTTCGTCCCCTTTTGGGGACTGTGTTTTTTTCTTTTCTCGCGATTTACCCCAGGTCTCGACATGCAGTTCCGGCGTTTTAGAATGAATTTGCTGCGCTTTGCTTTGTATCCGGTCCTCTTCAGTTATCCCTTTACTTTTTGTGGGGCCCCCTCTAGTTAGTTTTTCCCTCATTTCCTGCCTCGACCGTTGTCCCCCTCCCCCCTTTTACGTTTCTTGTGATGCTTCCCCAAATGACGTAACCTTTTATCCATTCTTCTCGCTGGAAGGAAAAGTAACATGTTTTTTTTTTTTTTTCCCTTCCCTCTCTTCCTCTTTTTTCAGGAAGTTTGGACGAGTCCAGTGCTATCTCCCCTTTCTTAGGTTTTTGCCGGGCCGTCGGATTTACGTCCTTTTTTTTTTTTACACTCGTGCGTTTTTGCGGATACGAACGTAGTTGGTACGTCCCCCCCAAAAGATTGGTCCCCGGTGATCTGTTTCTACGGCAGACGATGGTCGTCCGACTCTTAGGAAGAGGGTGTTAGAGCTAGGTCCTTTCTGGAGACGCCTCTTTTTGTTTGAATTCCTGCATTTGACTTTTAAGGCCGGGTACATCTTTTTTTTTTTTTTCCCCCCTTCCCTTTCTCTGCTCTTGAAAGTTCGGACTTAAACTCTGTCCCCCTCTTTTCCGTTTGTAGAGTTGCCCTCTTGCCTCTACGGACAGCCTGCGATTATAT
>Ga0179591_1267640_pt1 | contig 10025 bp, 10 predicted proteins | sample CZOMad2_1_08_16f_FD_182891 | JGI IMG/M metagenome (GOLD analysis project Ga0179591, IMG submission 182891) | Vadose zone soil fungal communities from Angelo Coast Range Reserve, California, USA - CZOMad2_1_08_16fungal (PacBio error correction) | ecosystem: Environmental > Terrestrial > Soil >... | reverse complement strand
CGGGACCCAGGCTATTGCCTCAAAGCGGGCTAACATTTAAAGGGATGCATTCTTCATCCCTTCCCCCTTATCTAAAAGGGGGGGCCTTACTACTAAGCCTCCCCACGTCGTGGTGTTTTGATAATATCCCTCTTACCATGGTTATGAATTATCAATACCGGGGTTTCTCAAATGTTTTGCCACCGAAGGATGGGCGAGGAAGCACCTCGGAAAGAGCCGATGCGGGTCTTGAAGTCAGTGCCGCGTAATTCTTGCCTAAGTTAGTTCGTGGTTGACTTGCTCTGCAGTTCTCGCAGAAGTGTTTTTTCCAGAGTAGGTTATTGAAAGAAGGAATGGGTACCCCGAAAGAAAATTTTACCCTGGTAGACAAGTTATATTCACAACAGGTTGCGAAGCTCTTGGAGAATTGGACCCCCATTTGATCGACAGGGAATAGAAAACCGGCCCTTAGTTTGAAACAATTTTAAGGTTGAAAACCTTTTCCCACCTTCCCGGACCCCTTACCGTCTACGAAAACCAAAACGCTTGGTGGATAATAATATTCAGTCTGATGTGTGAATCCCCCCCGCCGTTGCTCAAAATCTGGGCCGTTCCCAGTGTTGGCCATGTTTTGGCCTTATTTTGCCTGACGTCTTTGGATGAAATCAAGCTTCTCTTCCCTTACGGGGGCCCTTTTTTTTGCGTTCACCTGACAAAAGTGAAAGGATGGTTCTCTCTTTTCTTCCCCTCCAAAATGATGCTTTTTTAGCATTTGTGAAGTCGCTCGCGGCGGGAGTTAGGGCCGGGCAAGGGGCCCGGGGGGGGCAAGGGGAAATACATTTTAAGTCAAAGACGGGCTGGAAAACCCTGCGTCCCAAGTTTGTGACCTTTAGTCGGGTGGGGACGACGTATGGGCCCCTTTGACTCCTTCAAGGTCTTTCCTGGAACGAGGGTGTGGGAGGCGGAGGGCCATTGGGCGGATGTTGACCTGGCAATTTCGCGAAGATTCAGGAAGACGCACAAACCTTACAACGCGGCATAACAACCCCGAAAACATTCCCTGGAAGCCATTGGTTCGTAAGGCACCCCAACCGTCCAACAGGCTTTGGTAATACTTCCTTGTTTGGTGGGGAGGCGGAGTCGGGCGGTTTTTTCTACGTTCACTTGCTTCCGAATGGGAGTGCGTTGGGAAGCGCCGTTTCGTCCTCGTGCGGCACCAAAGCACGCGGCAGGAAAGCGTGAGGGTAATCGAAAAGGTACCCCAGGGCCTGGACGGGCCACAAGGACGACAACCCACGGGGAAGACTGATCAGCACCTCTAGAGGGGAATCGGCCGGAAAGCTCAATTTCTCAATCCTCCGAGGCCTCCTTCACCCACGCGTAAAGCGGGCCTTGGAACCCCTTTTCTTTTTAAGGCCCTCTTCTTTTGACTCGTCCGCTCCTATGAGGAAGCCGCCCGTCCCATCATTTGCTCACAAACCTTGGACTTTCAGTTCTTGTCGTCCCAATCTCAGTTTTCAAGTTCATTCTTCGAATGTAGAGATGCTAATACAGCCCCCCCTTAAATAGTTGATTCACTAATCTTATGATACCCAAGACGTAGGGGGACGGGCCTGTAGGGCCAGATCTAGGAATCGCCGGGTCCCCCCCATTTTATTTCAGTAGAGGTTGTGGGGAAGATATTTCCTCCTCGTTTTCGTGGTCGAGCTCTTTTCCAATTGGTCCCTTCCTTTTGGAGTATATCTTTTTTTCCAACAGGCATTACAGGACGACCAATCCGGCGTCCGGGTCGCATTGGGGGGTCCAAAAAGGCTGTCCCTTTCCTCCGAAGGTTGAGTTTCGACCAGAAGGTGGGCCCCTTTTCTAGACCCTCAACCGTCTGTTCTCCTTTGCGACCCAGCGCGCGGCCCGGCCCGACCCGTAACAGCACTTGCTTTCGGGCCACCTTTCCAATGAGGAGGCCCGACCTCGTCGGATGGTCTAGGTTAGAAGCCTCCTGACTCTTTTTTTCCCTTTTGTCTCTAACCGTGCTATGTCTGCCATTAGAATGACGTACCATAACGTCCAGGGGTTGGGTGTTTTCACTAAAGTTCTTTCGTCCGTTAGCTAGGGCAGATTCTTTTTTGAATAAGGTCCCCCTTTCCTTGTGCATTTTGGTACTTTCTTGAGAATTCCTGCGTGGCGGGGGGCCGACGGGGGCACTATTCGGATCTCCCCCCTCATTCTCCCCCGACCCTTTTTGTCCAAGGTCTGGAGTTACCTCTCCTTGCCGCCATATCCCATACACACGGCTTCGTGCGCGAAGCCTAAGACCAAGGTGTCATTTTGGGGAACTATAGTTTCGGCCTAACAAACCCCCCGCGCATGTTTTTGCCTACGCCGAGTTTTCGATGGATCGGATTCCCTTCTCCGGGATCCCCTACGAGGGCCCTCGAGATTAAATCTCTCTCTATCCCAACCGGCCCGTCCTTCTGGCACCAGAATAAGATCTCGGGTGTGTGCGTGCTTCACTGCGCTGCCGACACGCGTTCCTTCGATTCTAAACGAACGTTTTTCGCTATTCCTTAAGGCTATTTGGGTTTTGAGTGTGGAATTTGTTCCCCTCGTGCGGTTTCTCGGCACCCACGCGAACCGTTGTTTTCGCGCTGACCTCATTTGTCCCCGCCTCGTTTTGCCTCGGCACATGATCTGAGGCACTTGTCTTCGATAAAAGGGTCAACAGCACTTATTTCTGCAGGTCGCCAAGATAGGCGGCAGAGAGATTGTCTTTATTTTTGCTCCCCCCCCCCCATGAGGCTTGCCACACCCCTCGGTTGAGACTATCTCCGAGTTGATGTAAATCATTCAAGTGCGACAAAAGACCTCCATACCTTGCCAGAGCCCGCAGTCTACCACCTTTGCCTTAAAGGCCGCGCGCCGCATAGAAGGGAAAGAACTGGCTGCTCTCTCTGTCGTCAGAAAACATGACGTAACCAGTATTGAAGTTCCCGCGTTTTTCCCCGCCGAAGTTCAAGGGTTTCAGACCCTCTCTCGTACTCTGAAGCAGGCGAGGGTTTTTCTTCCTCGTACTCCTTCACCCTACCCGAAACTACCACTAGGACTTTACGTTTGGGGGCAGCTTCCCTCGTCCAATAAGGCACCCAAGCTCCTTCTGCCCCTCTCCTCAGAGAACCGTGTTGTCCTTCACTTCACTCTCCTCGTCTCTCCTTTGCTTCAAGAGTGCAAAACACAAACCTACCCTTCTGTCTCTTCCTCTTCCATCACTTCCTCGAACTGAAGAAAAGTTTGGCTTCTTGAGGGTGAATTTTTGCGTAGTCATTGTGGCTTTCTTCCCATTGCGACTTCTAATTCAGAGATGCTCTTTGAACCTCCTTCTGTTCGTGCCGCCCCCCCCCACGCCTCTTAATTTCTCTCTTTTCTCTCCTATTTTTGACGAGCTAAAAGGAATCTATCTTTGTCCCCTTTTCCTCCTTCCCCCTATAGAGATTCCTCGGGCGCTCATCTAGAGTTGTAAGCCCGCCCGCCCTCTGTATGCTAGCAGAAGCTCAGCACAATTAAAACAGATCCGCCTTCCCCCCCCTCTCGTCCTTCTTCTCTCTGAAAATTGGCCGACCTCTTCAAGGCCCTGGTAAGTTGGATTCCTCTTGATAAAGAAACCAGAACACGCATCCTTACTTTTTTTCCTTTGGCCACTTTGTCTTTTAGGAGTTGTATAGGCTCCTAATCTGCATCCCTTGTATTTTTTTTCTGGTTTTCTCTTGTTAGGAGTATAGGAACTCTACCACCATCCACCCTACTTGTTCCGTCTTTCCGGAGGGGGATTTATTCAGTCTTCGAAAAAGAGCTCGTTTCCACGTTTTCAATTCAGGCCAGAACCCCCCCGTTTCCCCCGAAGCGGCTTAACGCACATAGTAAAGTCCCCATGTCTCCCCTCCTTTTGAGCTAGGTCATGGTCATTCGCAGCGTCAGACCCGTTGAGGCCCAACTTGGAGTATGAGCCGGCCTTCCCTTCCGGCTGAGAATCTTTTCTTGCGTGGTGTTTGTTTTGACTGCGCGGTTGTAGAACAGCTCTTTTCTCTTCCCGTCTTAACTCTTTATTTTTGTCCACTAGTGTGCGCGACCGCCATTGTCGACTACCTTCCAGCTCGCTCCCTTCCTAGGAGCCGGCGCAAGCTGATCTAAATTGCCCTTTTCCTTGAAGAAGTGTAGAAGGTTTTTCTTTTCCCTTTTCCGGAACCTCATAGTGTTTTTGACGGGCATTCAATTCCCTGCGATTGGTGGACACCTTATGTGTTATTTTTGGTGGCCGAGCGGACCTGAAGTTAATACTGAAATTTGGACACTTTTTCCTCCCCCTTGAACCTCACTGAATTTGCCCATGTGATACATGGGGCAAAATGGGGTCTTCTGTAACCCACCTGAAGCTGACAAATGGAACGGTCGGGACGTCAATCCCTTTTTTTGTGTGAAACGGCCCCGGCCCCTCTGTGATGGTTGAAGGTCTTGCGAATGAATTATTCCTTGGTTCATTGGGGGGGTGGCAGTGAATAAATACGCCTCGTCTTAGCTACTCCAAAAGCTGGTTGGGCAATCCAAGAACATTATTCTTTATTTTGAGTTTCTTTGAGTAGAGTACGCAGTGACTTTTTGTTTGCCGCGAGTTTCTCCTCGTTTTTTTATACAGCTTTGCCTCGCTTCTGTTACCTCTACAGTCCTTTTACCAACTTAGGGAGTTAGTGATAAGAGATCCCTGCAACCTTCCAGCTCCCACCCATGATCTAAAAGTGCCTTCGATCTGGATCACTAAGTTATGCATAGTGGGCAGGAACACTCCAATGCTTCTCTTCACGCGGCCCGGAGCACCCTACCCTTCGTGCGCTTGTACCTTTAAGAAGTAATATGACTTTCAACTTTTTCCCCTGACCTCTATATGGTATGTCCCTTCAAAGCAACCTGTTGTACCTTCCCAAATTTCCAACTCGGATGTGCTCCTTAACGAACCCGAGCCCCTCCCTTCGGTGATACCTTCCAATCTTGTTGGTGAATGAGCGTCGGACTTCTCGGGGGGAATTTTATGGTTGTCTCCTCCCTAGTTTTATACCCCTGCATCTAGGGCGAATTTGTCCTTTTTGCGATACCGGCCAATGAATGCCCCAACAGACACTATAGATGGGCTACTGGGGCGATGAAAGAGAAGGGCATCGCCACCTGGATGTTCTTATTTCAAACGGCCCCACCTCGAAGGTAAGAAAAGATTTCCCAAACTGCGAGTCTCCTCCGCCGACCAAAGAAGAATATCCCCTCACCCTCCCTCTTATTTCTTCCGCACCGCCGGTAGACAATCTTTTCTGCGGGGGGAAACCAATACTTCTTTTCTCCCTCGTTTTCATTTTTGATTGCCAGTCACCGGAATTTAGCCGTGGTCGGGCGAGGGGATAGAGTCACATGCCCCATGGGTTCCCTTGGCCGGCTTTCGTCGGTTTGTAGTAAGCATGGCGTCGCTTCCTATCCCAAAATTGGGCCTAAAGGATTCCCCTATACCTTTTCAGTTGTCTCTTCAGGAACCCTTTTACGCCAGATCTAACCCCACTTGCCGTTCCCCCCCTGTGCCTCAAGGTGTTAATGGGCGTTCCTTCCAGGCATTCCTTGAAATTCCGAATCAAACGATATCTGGTTATCCCCTGATTCATGCGGGGGCTGTGAAGAGAATTTTCCTCTAGGTTTGGCAGACGGGGGGGAAACACAAATACAGGGAGAAACCAAAAACCAAACCCTATCGGGTTTTTAGTGGGTTGGCGTTTTTTAACCACCCCGGCCACTCCCCGGAGACTCTAAAGAGATTTCGTGGTTGTTGTTTGGACCTTCCGGATGGTTGGGACATGTGGTTTTTTTCATGAGGAGCTCACACCGTGCGTATGGGTGGTTTTCCTCCAGTCGGGTACGTCTCTGGCAGCCGGCCTTCAACGGAGGAAGGATTAGCGGGCAACGGGGGTTGCCTCACAACAAAGCTGAAAAAAGCCTGGTCCTTGGCCGTGGGGAAAAGTGGCAATTGATACCCTGCCACGCGTCGTAAAACCCATTTAAAAAACCCCCACGCGCTCAGTGGACTTGCCTTTTTGTTTTTTTTTTTAAGAAGTCGTGTGTAAGGTGTTGTCTGCAGGTTTCCCACAGGTCACTCTTTTTGAAGAGGGTAGCCAATTGTTCTTTCCCCCCTTGTATTCCACCCGGGGAATACCCCCGTTGAGTGTACTCCCAGTGCAATCCAATTCTGGGGGCGCGGACGGTGACATAACCGCGCCACGCGCACGCACTGCCAAGGGCACGTGAGTGCCGCTCGTTAATGCGAGGATAACAGTGAGGAAGATGACTGACGGCGTTCAGCCCCCTGTTTTTCCTCTTGAGGGCTGACGTCCATCTGGGACACAGATTTGGGTCGACCGTTTAGCGGTTTCTCCTCAGGGTTCGTTCCTGGTGACAGTGAGGTTATCTTGGGGGGCTTCCTGAACCACCCCCGGGATTTTCCGGAGACGGGCCATGGTGGGCCGCCCCCAGTCGTCCGTGGGTTGGGGCCGGAAAGGCGCCTTTTAGGCTCGCTTTGCTTTAGGTCCTTTGGTTTGGGGCTTGCTGGGGGCGTTTCTTGCGAAACACACCGTGCATCTTTTCCGTGACCCAATGATTGGAAACTAAACCCTTCCTTCGTTGGACCCCGGCCCTAGCCCGTTTCAACTCACTTCGCTCTGCGCCGTCGTTCGAAGACATAGCCCGCCCGATAGCGGATTCGCGGACTTGCTGGTTCTGCCCTCGAACCCCATGAAGCGGTCCATTGTTTTCTCCCTTGGCTATGATCAACTCCCATCGATTTTTCTATTCCCTCCTTTCCGTGGAGAGGAATTAATGATTCGTTCGTCGTCCCCCCGCCTTTCGATTCGTTTTTCTCAAATCGGGCAGTTTCATGTTTCACGCCCCGTTGGTTGCCTTCAACGACAGTCATCGACCTGATTGATTTCGGTCCTGGTTTTTTCGAGCGGATTTGTCGCGGAATTACTCTACCCCGTGCAAAAGGCATGGGAAAAATCTCCCCCAGGGCCGCAGACCCGCTAGCTCTGTCTACCACGCGTGAGATGCCCGTACCCTCCGCCCCACCTTGCTCTCTTTAGGAAACCATCCGCCGGCCTCGGCCCCATAGGCTATGCCCTCTTGTTTGCTGAATAATCCTTGGCGTGGAATACCCGCCACATTAAAGGATGGAAAGTCATAGACTTCATTCCGCCTCTTTCGCTTTGCCGCCGTTGCAATTGATCTGGCAGAAAGCGGCCGAGTTAAGACCCGGGTACCAGGCCTTTCTCAGGCGTCAGACGATTCCGTTTCTGGCGATCCACTCTTTTCCTTCTGCCCCCCACAGGTCCCAAATAGGGTGAGACTCCCAGTAGGTGAACTGACCTTTTCCGGTAATGTCGTTTTTTCGTTTTGCCTTAATGATCTAATGGAAGAAGTGATGCCCGTACAGTTTCCACCCTCATATTTCGATGGTGTCTAAATCGAATTATTCCTCGACTCCCTTTGGTGTTCTTTTGTACACCCCCTTCGGTGACACGACGTTTTACTGAACGTTAGGTTACTTTTCTCTCTACAAATCATACCCGTGCTTACGCCCCCCTAATTCCTACCAACCCGAGAAAGGAGACCTTACCTTCACGCGCGGATAGTTCTGGCGTAATGTTTGGTTCTAAAAGGGCTAGGACTCTCGCTTCTTAATGAACACCTTCTTCGTACCTAAAGATATATGTCCATTTCGCCTCCCCCCTATTAGAGGTCCTCATCTATTCCTCTTCTTCCCGCCTTCTCCTCCGCCTGTGCTCGACTAAGCCCACCAGTCCCCTTCCCCGCCTCCCCTTTTCGGTATCGGTCGGGTGGTGCCGATTTCTCCTCCTTTACCACCCAGGGCCGGTTGAATGCGTCTTCCCCTTTCTTTACAGTGGAGGCATGGGTCCCCACTGTTTCGACAAGGGAAAGTTTAGGGACCCGCCTTGCCGGCCTGGTTTTTTTGAGAGACACCCCCACAACCATCTTCACGACTATGGGAGGATGATTTTCGCGAAAAATCCGTTAATCCGCTCTTTTTTCTTGATGATCGATTCGTATGACTTAATGTGAGTTTTCTTCCTTCCTCTTCCGGCTTCATAGAGGCTTCTCCCGCCCTTAATAGGCTTCTGTGCCGAAAGTTATCCACCTGATAGCCTCTGGTTTTCTTCACCCCTCTTTGTTTCCCTTCTTGTTTCACCAGTCAGATATTGGAACCGTAATCAGGGTTTTTTTATTTTTGGTTGTTTGGTTTTTTTTGTGTTTTTTTGTGGTTGGTTTTTTTGCTTTTCCCCCCTCCCCTGCAGTACCTCCGAAGCTTACAGCCTTGACTTTGATCCTCTCTCCCTTATTTGCCTCTCCTCCCCCTCCCTTTAGCCGTGGTATCATTAAACTCGAGGAAGAGGATTCCCATTTATCCGAGGTCCTTACTAGTCCTCCTTTCGATTTTCAGGATGGGTGGTTGCCAGAGTCTAACAGGCCTAGGTTCCTACTTTTCCCGGGCGCCCCGTTCTTCTGATGTATTTTCTCCCAGTGATTGGTTGAAGAGTGAGCCTTTTTTCTGAACTCTTCTCTCCACCACTAAGAGTTGTGCTTTGCTTTTTCGGATATAGCGGAGACATTCCTTCTTATAGCCCCTTCTTTCATTCTCAGGTGTTTCCCAGTTGGTCGAGCTTTTCTTCTTGACAACTCTTTTCCACCCCAGACAGCTGTTGGGCTGTCGAATTTCCAGGTTTTTTTGCCCCTGCAAAAAGCTCTTCGATCAATTTTTTCTTGTTCCCCCGGTATTTATTTTTAGCGCCGTCGGAGCGGAATGCTTTCCTCTTAATTTTTTCTTTATTGTGTGCCCTTTTCTGCCTCCTCTTAGGCACCGGCCTAGAAAGGAGCAAACTACTTCAGGTCCTTCCATGGTGTCGCCCTACTCTCCCCCAGACTCATTCGGTGTGTAATGCCCCTTAGATCCTTAGTTGACCCTTAGCCTGTAGCGTGCCTCGATTCATCAGTCCTGCTCCTTGAAACACGAATCTCTGCGCAATTCCCCGCTTTGTCTTCCCTTATATTCGTTTTCTCCCCTTTGTTTTCGTTGAAGTCGCTCTGTCCCTTTTCAGTTGAAGCCCCTCATTTCCAGGCGCCCGCCTCCTTCCTCGTTAAGAATGCCCAACCTGGTTTTCGTTCAAACCGTGCTACAACTCTGGTTCCTGCCCTCCGCACGTTGAAAAATTCCAGCGTACATTGTTCAGTTTACATAGTCCCTCAGAATAAATGTTTTTTAGTCTGACGGGACGTGTGATATGCTCCCTGTCTGTAGAGGGGGGCGACCCTGGGGGCCATCCCTCCCCCATATGTTGTCTTCTGTTTTCTGTGTCTGTTTCCGTCCAACCTGGGAAATTCCGTAGACGTTTGGTCTGAGCTTGAAGGAGAAGCGTGGTCGCACCTAGCTTCTTTCAGCTTCATGACGAGGGGACTGAAAGGCCAGGCCACCCCTTGTAGCGTAAGGCACATCTGGGGCCAGTCACATTTCCCCTCGCGTCACCACCGGTCTTCCCTTGACCTTTCTGATCGATGACCGACCATGCTTTATGTTAATAAGCGTGACCCCCCTTCCATTGAATCCCACCCCCCCCCGACCCCCCTCCCCCGCCCGCCCCCCGATAGTGCAATGGCGGGAACTTCCTGCGAAACCCGATTGCCCGCTTTCACCTGTGCCGGCTTTTACTATATATATTAGGCTTCTGCCATTCCCCCTCTATCCCCCCAGGGGTATTCTCCCATGTGGGTTTGATTTTACACAATCTGTGCTCTGTTCCCTCCCCCTTCGTGTCATGAGGGGGCTTTCACTATTTTTTCCCGGCCATTAGTAGATGTGTTAGTGGTTTACGTCCTCGTTTCTGTTTTTCTCGAATGTTGGTAAAGAATTTTTTTTCTTCCCTGTGTAATTAAGGTTGTTTATTTACGCACACGTAATT
>Ga0179591_1192551_pt1 | contig 10025 bp, 10 predicted proteins | sample CZOMad2_1_08_16f_FD_182891 | JGI IMG/M metagenome (GOLD analysis project Ga0179591, IMG submission 182891) | Vadose zone soil fungal communities from Angelo Coast Range Reserve, California, USA - CZOMad2_1_08_16fungal (PacBio error correction) | ecosystem: Environmental > Terrestrial > Soil >... | reverse complement strand
TTTAGCCAAAACTCCTGTTCGGGTCCCCCCTACACCTTTTCCTATGCCTAACGCTTTACAGCAGGTTTTTTCCCTGGGGGCGTCCCTAAGGGTTGCGAGGCCTCTTTATATCCCCCTTTTGCTCGAAACGTTGTTCCTCTGTTATCAGTCCTCCCTTCGAGTCTTATGGATTCGGTCTCCTCCTTCTGGCTATCCCTCCCCTTCTGGTGAGTCCCTTAGGGGTTTCCTCTCGGCCACCGGCCTCCGTTTTTTTTCCGATCTGTTTCTTGGGGCACTTTTCGGGTTGCACTTGGACGGTACTTCCCCCTCTTTCCGAATCCTGACCCGGCTTTCTTCTTAGCTCGCCCCTCTGGTTCTTTAGGTTGGGAGGCCCAACCCGCTCCCCTTTTTTTTGTCGTTTTGAGTTTTTTTACATGACGTTAGGTTCCCTTCCCCACCGGAGGTCTCCCCCCACCTCCGTATTCCTCCCCCCCGATCCTTGATTGCCCCTCCTCTCCCATTTATACTTTTTTTTGTGTAAGCTTTTTTATTCGGGTGCATGATTCTCAAGACGGACACCTGCAATACGGTTTTCCCCCCTTTTCCTTCTATTTGCTTTCCCCCCCCCCTTGTGACTTTCGTTGACTCTTCTTCTAATCTACCCAGCCAAGTGTTAGTTCCCCCCCTTCGGGTAGTGGTTAGGGATACTTTCCTGTTTCATGGCTGGCTCGGTGTCTTTCCTCCGTTTCGATGAATTTTCCTTCTTTTATTAACCTCCCCCCCCCCTCCGAATCTCCCTCACCTTTCCCTTGAACCTCGACTCGCATAGTGATAGCCCACGGGACCTTTGCCCCACCCTTGCCGGCGCTTTCCTGTTCTTTTTATGGCGTGATAGGCAAACTTTCCACGCCTTATCGGGCGAAGAACCCCCCCGTGGGCCTGTTCTGATTTTGCTGCTTGGAAACCTTGCTTTCTTTTTTCGTAGTTTCCCTCCCTGAGCTTACGCCTCTCCAGAAACCTGGCAAACTTTTTACCTTTGTTCCTATTTTGGTTGGTTCCGTTTAATGGTCCTGCATGTTGATCTGTTGAGCACATCCCGAGCTCCCCTGATATTTGTAGTAGGATTCCTTTCCCTTAAACGGTTCCTTTTCGTTCTTGGTTAAAGCCCCACTACTCACACCCTCCCTAGATGCCTTGAGTTATCAACTCCACCTTTCCGTGGAACGTTGCCCTTTCCCCCTGAGTGAGCCTAATTCTCATCGAGTTCCTGTTCATGCAGGGATCTTCTTTACGTGCTGGAAAGATTCCCCCCCGCTTTTGAGGGGTGTCTTTTCTGTTTGCTGGGGGTTATGTTGTTAGGGACTTTAGGGAGTCTCTCCCCTTCGCCCAGGTGCCGACAGACCATCTCAGCACTTCAGGTTCCAACTTATATAGTTCCTTCTTGCGTTTTTATCTCGCCAATTCGACCCCACGCCTTAGCTTTTTTTGCTCCCCCAGGCTTGGCCCCCACTTTTGTCCAGCTCTAATCTTCTTCTCGGATTTTGGGTGTCTTTTCCCCCTGGTCGCTTTAAGAGTGGCCTCGTTTACCTCCGGGCTCGTCTTTGGCCCACGTTTCCGCCTCTCTCGTGAACTCCGTCAACTTGATCCCCACTTTTCCGCCATCTTCTTGCCGTGATCTGAGAAGGCCCTTATGCCGGTCTTTATTGCGTTCTCTTACACTGGTCATTGTTCTTTTCAAGGAAGTTCGTTTTTGTTTCCCCGAAGTAGGTTGAACCCTTTCCTCGTCCGCGTCAATTTGACAAAGCCGCTCAGTACAAACCTGTTTCACTGTTCTTAGTTTTCCAAACTGGTTGGTTTTTCCATTTTTTCTCGAGGTGATCGTCCGTTTAAGCCCCGGAAATAGTAAAAAGACCCCAATGTCCTAAAGGAAATCTCTAATTTTTAATGGCCCCTACCCCTGTTTGTTTTCTTCATTCGCTTTCTCGAGAACAGTTTTAGTCTTTTACTCCCTCTCCGTGACCCTTTACATGTGTTCTGTAGCGTTTTCCTGCCCCCAGGTTCAGCTGACTCTATTTTCCTCCTGTTTTTTTTTTCTTCTAGATTGGTTCTGATGGATTTTTCCTCGTGACATGCCCCGCTTTCCGTGACAAAACTTCTCCCCTTTGGAGTCCCCCCCTGAAACACGAACACGTTTTCCGAGTTTACTCCAACACCGCACTTGCCTTGTCAGTTCCCACTAATGATCTTAGTTTATTTTTTTGGAGTCGGTTCTTGTTCTTCCCTTGGCTTAGGACCTCCCTTTCCAGATACGCCCTCTTCGAATCCGGCCCCCCCCCCCCTGAACCCTCAGGTATTTTTTCCTCCGTTTCTATGTAATTGTGCACCAATTGGACCCTGCTGATGGACCTTTCTCACATCTTTTCAGTCCCCTTGCGCAGTTATCGTTTCGTTTTTTCAGTCTCCCTCCTCTTTCGGTTTTTCCCAAACCGCAAGTGGCCCTTTCTTGTGGTCCGGACCCCCGTGACAATAGTTGTTGAGTAAAGCCTAGGCTTGTGGTTGGTCAAGAGAATTGCCGCTCTTTCCTGACTCCACCCAGATCTTTTGGGCGGATCTTGGTTCTTTTCCTTTGACGATGTTTCGATGTTGTTTTTGTCATTTTCGGCCCCTCCTCTCTTTTTCCAACAATTGCCATCGCGCCTCCCCCGTCCTTGAGGGGCTCGCCTTCGTTTACTTAGTCAAAAAGTCTGCCCTCCCACTCGTTTTAGACCTGCCTTCTCCCTTGGGGACACCCTCCAACCGCCTCCCGCTTTTTTTTCTGGTTCGCCTTACCCACCTCTCCTTCCGACCGTCTCCCTGATTATGGCCCGTGGGATTGTAGTTTTTCAGTCGACACAGTTTTCATACGATTCCCCGAGCCGTTGATAGACCCCCGCATTCCTCCGTCCGTCTCTAGTCTCAGGGTGAACTCTTTTCCGTCGGCATTTCAGGCCCTTACCAGAGCCCGGGGTCCACGGAATAGTTTCGCCCTCGCTCGCATGTGCCGCAGGCCTTTTTCTCGTGCTCTCCGAAGGCTTTTGCCTTTTTAGGTCTTTCTCTCGTTTGCCTACCCACCTACTTCTGCCCTCCCCCCCCCTGCGCTGAAAGTCCAGTCCCTCTTCGCTTTGAAACCTTTTTTGAGCCCTCGGGCGTTCCGTAAGACAATTGCCCCACCCTCTTATGTCTGTTAGGAACCCTTTTTTGTTCCGGCTTTGTCCGGCCTGGCAGTTTTGTAAATTTTTTCGTCTTTAGAAAGTCCCCCCCAGTGTTTCTTTTTGTAGCCGCTCTTCCCTTTTTCTACCCAGGAGAGTTCAGGTGCCCTCTCGAGGGCTGTATCCTGCTTCTTTCTTACCCAGTTTTTTTCAGGCGGGTGCCTTCATTGGGCCCTAGTGTCGGGCGTTGGGCGGAATTTTCTTCTGGACCTTTGGCCGTTCTGGGAACCGACCTTTTTTTTCCCTGCCCTCTCACTTTTGCTGCGCAAAGATTCCCCCCTCTATCAACCGCCAACGTCCGTCACCCGACTGTGTGTTGTTTTTTAACGCTCCTTCGTTGGCGAGTGACCATAGCCTAGTCTCCAACTCGTGTTTTTCCCCCCCCCGCCTCTTTTTACCCCCCCCTAAGTTTTATGTTCATGTTGTGTTGACCGAGGAGGAATTCCCCTTCCTATATTCCCAGCTGGTTGCCATTCTTCCCAAATTCTTGAGACACTATTTGCACCTTTTCGGGTTTCCCGATCGCGATGTTGAATTACAATCCCCCTTTTTTTTGGTTTGGAGCTTCCCATAATGTTTTGGTAGGGAGATCTCGCTCATTTTCCCCCGAAATAGGTAGCCCCCCCCAGTTTCACCCTGTGACGTTTCCCGCCACTTCCTCAAGTTTTTTTTTTTTTTTTTTATAGAGATCCCTGGGCAGTATGTACTGGATAGATTCCTTTTTTTCCTTTCGCAACGCCGTGGCCCTTCCCCGGTTACCGTACCGCCAGCCCCCCCTTTTTCTTATGACCCCCTGTTTCTGACCGCAAATGCATCCCCTGCCCTCGTAAAGAGTTCTTCTTTAGGAAGTTCTTTGCCCAGTGTAGAAACTTCCTTTTGTTTTTGGGGGCCCCCGCTACAACCTGTTTGTTTTTGAAGCCACTTCTTGAGCTGTCCATGACCGGTGTTGCTCTCCGAGCCAGCCCGTTCACTAAAGGATAGGCCCTTGCTTCTGGCGTTGGCACCTCAGTTCTCGGATGATTGTGTTGCCCCGTCCAATTGCATGTTTCGCATCTCTTTTTTTTCTTTCCTTTCTCCATTTTTGTTTTTTTCTTACTTTGCGCCACAGCGGTTTTTGGTGCAACAATCTCGACCTTTCTTCCTGATTGTTTTGCGTATTGGGCAGCTTCCGCCGAGGTCCCCCAGCCAACGTGGGGACGGCCCGAACTCCTCCAGTTTAGGTTTGGTAGCCGCCCCCCTGGGCGAGCTTTCCCTCCTTCGACCCGGTTTTTTTTTTCGACACTTTTCCCTCGCCGCTCGAAACTGTCTTGAAGACCTCGTTTCACTGTTGAGGAGGCTGTCCCCCCTAGGGTCGAGGTTTCCTGCTGGGTTTTGGCACTACGGACCCCCCTTGCGCCGTCTCTTTCCCGTGCCCCCACCCCGTCTTCGAGTCTCAAAGAGCCCCCCTTCTGCTCGGTTAGCCTCCTGCCGGCTAGGGACAATCCTCCATTTTTGGGGCCCGAACGGCGTATTTGTCGGTGTGGACATGACGTAGATTAAGGCCGACGCGGACCCCCCCCCCCTGCTAGCCCAAAACCTCTTTTCCGACCCCCACCCCGCTCCTGATGAAGTTCTATCTGCGTGTATACCCCTTGGTGGTTGATGGGGCTCGATTCTGTTCGGATCGCACTCTCCACAAACCCCTCCAACTTCTTTGCTCTGATTAGAGTCTTCTTGCTCTTTGACCCGGAGTCGGTTGACTCCATGCTGGGACCTTTGTACCCCGCCCCGTTGTTTTCGTAACATCAAGGGTTTTTTTTTTTTCCCTACCTACCCATTTTTTTGACGTCGAGGGCCCGTGTCCCCGTGCCAGGGGCGCTGCTTTTGCACCCCGCGTCGTCTTTCTGCTCGAAGCACCAGTCGCTCGGTTTGCCCCGTTGATATCCAAATTCCGTTCACCCCCCCCCATCCTCTTCTTTAGGATCCGAGTGTATCCAAGTCCAGAAGTTTATTCGTCAATCCTCCAAGGAGTTGGGGGGGGGTGGTTTTTGGGGGAGGTTAGAAGGTTGCTTCTCTCGCCTTTGATGGTGGAGCGTTGCGTCCTGATCCTGTGGTCTAACTCCACGCAAAATGGTTCCCACTGGTACTTAATGGGGGCGCCTTCTTTTCTGTTTTTCCCCGGATTTATGCGATTTTCTTCCTGTTTCGCGCCGGCCTGGTCTCTTCCTCGTAAGCCCAGCGAGTGCGTCTGTTTCAGAAGTTCGTGCAACATGGTTCCTGACTGTAGTGAGTTTTAACCCTCCCCAACTGCAACGTCCCAGTTGGTCGTGAGTCCATCCTCAGGTCTGTGACACTCAGTCCCTCGGATAGGATGGCTTGCACACTGAATTTTCCTTGTATCACGGCTTAGGCCCAGGTTGCCGTTTTTTCCACGCGGGACTGCCCTGGCTAATGAGGTTTCTTAGAGTGATTTTTGCCAATTGGTGATCTCACGTGTTTTTGGCCCGTTCTTCACCCCTCTCCAGACATCGGCAATAGCCTTTCCCTGTTTTGTCCTGCCGGTTGTAAGGGTTGAGTGTAGACTATCCCTTTCGCCCCTCCCCTCCTGAGCCCCTTCGTGTTGTGTTCCCCCAGATTTTTCTTTTTTTTTACTCTTCCCCGGCAGCGGTCTAAAGATGAGGATTGTCTTTCCCGTGGTTTCCAAGGGTCGCTTCTATCTCTACTCTATTTTCCCCCCTCCGCCTTTTGCTTTTTCCCCTTGATGTTGTTGGTAATATTTCTCCTTGGCCTATCGCGCAAACTTTCTCGTTTCACAGAAAGCCCTCCCTCTCTCTTGGGGCTTTTCTGATCGAGGTTCATTCCTGCTGGCGCACCTTTCCCTAGGGTCTGGCGCGGACCCAAACACCTGCGGGTCCCCTTGGGCGGGTTGCCGTTTTCGTGGGTTTTCCCTGTACTTTTTTTTTTCTTGAGGAGTTACATTACCCTGCCGTCCCGATTCCTGATTTGCACGGGCATTTCCGTGTTCCCCTCGCGGACCTTTTTGATGCAACGATCTTTATCCACTTGAGGTGTTCCTTTTGTGGTGCCGCCGTCGGCCGATATTCTTTCCTCTTTCTTCCGCCCCCCCAATGACGTGCGGACCCAACCCCTCTTGACCACTGCCTCTACCCAGGACCTTCTTTTCTTCTGGTATTGGGTGGGCCCTTCACCTGCTGTTTGTCTTAGATCTTTTTTTTTTTCCTCCCCCCCCCCACACTTTCTTTCGTCGGTGATTCCTCCCAGGGTGAGTTCAGGTCCTTGTTAGGCTTTTCGGTCTCCGATAACAGTTTTTTTGGTTGACGTCTCGGGCCCTTCTCTTATTTTCCCCCCCCCCCCCTTTTCTCCTTTCCGGTGTTTTTGTTAGAGATGATGTTGCCATCGAGGACCTTCCCTTGCTAGACAACCCTCCCCGTGTCTTTTTGTTTTTGGGTTTCCCTTGAAAAACATCCTTTCTCGTTTACCCCGACAGTTACCCCCCTCCCTGGTCGATTCCTCTGGTTTGTCACGAACCCACCCATCCTTTGTGGAATTTTTTTTCCCCCCAAATTCGCTCGATATTGTCCCTTTTCCCCTCTTTTAGTCGTCTTGGCTGTAGTTCTGCAAAAGTGAGGTCAATCCGGTTTTGACGTTCCCGCGAAGTAGAAGGCGGGTGATTTTAATTAACGTTCTCCCCAATCCCAACAACCCTTACCCCGTTTGATTCCCCCTTCTGGATTGTTCTGTTCATTTACCTGGTTGTCCGGGTTCTGATGTTATTGACTCGGGCCCCATTGCACGTTTTGTGCCGATGTTTCCCCCCGTTGGCCCCCCCCCCCCCCCCCCCCCCCCCCGTGGTTTCGTGAATACCCTCTGGTTTCTTGTTTTCCCCCAACAGTTTTTTTTCAGTCACTTTGTTCCGGACCAAACTTTCCTTCCCTTGAACAATAAGTTTTTTCATCTCCCTCATAGGGTTTTTCGGTGGGACCCCTTGCGCCCTTACGATCCTTTGTTGAAGTCATCTCTTTTTGATGGCTGCGGGTCTGCAGTAATTGACGATGTTTCGCGATTCTGACTTGATCTGTTTCCTTCGACCCTCCCTGTAACCCCCTCCCATTTTCCGCCTTCAGGGCGGTTCGGCGGAATTCTATTTAGGCTAGCTACCTTGCCCTTGGTTTCACACCTCGCCAAACTCTTTCAATTGCCTTTTTGATAGGGACCCTCCCCTGTCTTGGTCTTTTCCCCGCTGGGGGCTCAGAAACCCCAAACCCCGCCCTTTTCTCTGCGGGGGCCGGGGTCACTTCAGGTTTCCTTTCCCGACTCCAAATCCTCCTTCTCACGGTCCTAGCTGATGTATTTTTTCGATTGGAAGAAAGGGATGCTTGGTTCTGTACTTAGTCGATCTCACTCATGTCCTTCTGAAATCCTCCACTGTAAAACACCCTCCCCCAACCGATACTTCATTTACGAATTGGACCTCGGAGCTTCCCCGCCCACTTTCCTCCCCAGCCTCTTACCAAGTTTTGTTTTTTTAACACTCACCGGTCCAATCGATTGCGGCCTTCTATCCGTCAGTTGGAAGGTTACGTTTTTTTCCATCCGGGTGTGTTTTCAGATTTCAGCTTCCGAAAATGTATCGCTTGTGTTTTATTTTTCGGTTTTCTTGTGACAGCCCCTCTGTGCCATTCCCGTGACCCCTGAGACTTTATTCCTGCGACCCTGGGGACCAAGATCTCTTTCTCTCCTCTTTTTCTATGTGAACACGTTTGTGTGAGATAATCTTTTACCTGGTCCCGTTGTCAGTTAACTCCCAGAACCCGTTCCCCCCCCCCCCAGTCCGGAGACCCCAACGTTGGATCTTTTGTTTTCCGGAAATCTCTCAATTCCAGCATTCTGCTTTCACGCACTTCGTCAAGTCTCCCGTTTTCTTCTGAGAAGACGCCTCGAAAACCTTTTCTGCAAGGGATGTAGAGGGTTTTTTTCTTCAGAAGGCCGTCTGTTTTCCCTTTCTCGCTCTATCCGGAACTCCCCCCGACTTATGGGGGTGCGGTGGCCAGGTATGGGGACGATGCGCTGCGAGGCGGGCGTTTTAGACATTGACTGGGTCCTAACTTTCCTCGCAACGGTTTCTGGACGGGTGTATCGCACCCCCGTTCAGCTCCTTGAGTGTTCGTGAACCGAGGCCACTCGTTGTGCCAAAGCCAATATTTGCCCAGTCCCCTTTGAAATATTTGATTTGGGTTGTCCTAAAGAGGGATCCCCCTTGCACAGTTTAAGACCATCCTCTCACCATCGTACCGCGACTTGCGTCATTCACTGCTCTCCCGTTCTTTTGTTATCGTTTTTTCCCCCTGGTAGGCCCCTTCAGGGGCTTCTAGCCAGATCTTTTTCTTTTTCCCCCCCCATCACCCCCCCACAACAGTCGGCTGGTACCTTTTACGTAATCGCCAAGCTTTTCGGGAGCTGGTCTCATCCATGGGATCGGTGGTTTGTGTGCTTATGGCCCTTTTTTTTGAGTCCCCATCCTGGTTGGTCCGAGGTCCAGTCTATACCTGTTAAGGTAACACGACTCGGGCGTCGCCCATACCCCTTTTTCGACGGTGGACCCTTTCTCCCTCTGAGGCTCGAGGCTCTCTGACGGCTTTGGTTCGAGGTTATGATCCCCTGGTGAGCTTGTTTTTCGGGAACGACCCGGTGGCGCAGGGGTTAGTGCCCCTTTCGCCCCCGCCTGATGTGCCCACCACCGTTCCTTTTTTGGTCCCCTTTCCGAATAAAGGCGCCTGTCCTGTCAGCATTGTCGGTTCGGGCTGAATTTTTTCTGCAGGCGCTGATTCACGCTTTGGCGTTCCTTGCCACCCTAGGACTCTTTGTTTTAGCGTTCGTCTTCCACGTTTTCTCTCAGAGGAGCCACGTTCCCTTTCGCCGGGCGGCCTAGGGCCATTGCTCTTGTTTCGTCCATTCTTTTTTTTTTTCCCTCCACCCCTGGCTGTCATCCTCTTCTTCGCCTCCCGTTTTTTTTTTGTTGAGTAGAAGGGTGCCTTTTCCCCTTTTGTTCTTTGTTTCCCCTTGATCACGCCTTGCCCGGAAACGTAGTCGCTCTGCAGCTCTGCCGAGGGTTTCCCGCTTTCCTTCTTCTCTCTGAGAGCCACCGTGGACTTTGACAACGACGGCGGTCTTCTCTGTGGTAGAGGGGCCTTTTAGAGCGTACATCGATCGCCCTGGTCCGGCAATTTCTCTCCTCATTCTTCTGGTGGCCTCAAATCGTCCGTAGCTGGACCTGGGTCTCCCCCGACCCGTTGGTTGCCTCGTAGGGTAGGAGGTTCCCCCCCCCCCACGGGACCCGACTTTCCTTGCCTCGCCGTTAGTTTTCCTACACTAGTGCAGTATTCCTTTTTGCCCCCCCCTCGCCCACTCGCGGCTGAGCTCGACCCCTTTTTTCCCGTGATTTTCGGAGGGGCAGTCTTCCCTGGTCTGTGGGTAGAGCCGCTTGTGTTCTGCTCTGCTCCCCCCCCCCCCTCTTAAAAAGTTTTTTTTTCCTGCCCACCCCCTCCACGTTTTCCCGTCCCCCCCCCCCCCCAGTTATTCCGAGTTTTTTTTGGACGAAACATTTCTTCCCAGATCTGGCTTCGGTATCGCCTGTTTTGTCTTTTTAAAGAGACGAGTACGTCTTGCTTGCCTTGCGCGCATTTACCTCCCCCGCCACCCAAACCGTCCCTACGTTAGGGTTGATTTGTTCTTTTCGCCAATACGTTCGTCTTTTTTCGATCCTTTGATCTTCGTACCGGTAGACCTAAGGTTTTTTCT
>Ga0179591_1287345_pt1 | contig 10026 bp, 15 predicted proteins | sample CZOMad2_1_08_16f_FD_182891 | JGI IMG/M metagenome (GOLD analysis project Ga0179591, IMG submission 182891) | Vadose zone soil fungal communities from Angelo Coast Range Reserve, California, USA - CZOMad2_1_08_16fungal (PacBio error correction) | ecosystem: Environmental > Terrestrial > Soil >... | reverse complement strand
CTCGGATTGGTATTCTTTTCCCTTTTTGATCCCTTTACCAAGGTAAAGTTCGAATGCAACGGTTCGCCGGTCGGGAAGTCATTGGCTGATGGGAAACTCGTCAATTTCTACGGAGACTTTTGATTTCGAGGAGTTCCTAGTTATATATAGTAGACTCCACTTATTTGATTTCCGTCTCCCTTGGCAATTATCACTCTATGAGGTCTGAGGGGCTTTCTCTCGCCACTTCCCTAGTTGTCGTTGAGAATGAACAGACTCACTCTGTCCCTTCTTCTCTTCCGAACTCCCACGACGTGGACCCGGTTCCCGAAAGGCTTCCTGGAATAGGTCGTCGTCACCGTGCTTCTCTTCTTTCGCGCGACAGGGTGGGCTTCCCCGATTTGATTTCCTCTTTCCCTCTTCTATTCATTTTTAGTAGTTACTTCCCCAGTAGTTGCTCGGCAAAGAATTGATAGAGCAATGCGCGCGCTTTCGGATCCGGAGGGCACGTTGGCCCGGTCCCTTTCCCCACCCTGATTCGAAAGCTCCTGTTCCGGCAGAGGGGTCGGAAAGCAGCGAATCGCTCGTCAATTTACTTTCGTATCTTGCTGGAGTAGTGAGGGTGCCCAGATGAGGTGTTCTCACTCCTCTCCTTTACCCCTTCCCCAGTTTAAAAGCTGCGGACGGATCGTCCCGACCGCGTAACCCTCGGAGAAATCGCGCATACCTTCCCCGCTATCCTGTCTACTTTTGGTCGGAGCCTAGTCCAATGGAATGCCTGTTTTCCCTTTTTTTCCCCCCCCTTCTCCTCTGACCTTTTCTTTCTGAGAGTTTTTCCCCGTTTGAGACTCGAACCCCCACGGAATCGATTTAACCCGCTCCCGTCTCTTCGGTCGCTCGTCCGGCTTCCCTGACGACAGATGGACGCAATCGTCCATTCTACAGCCGGGTCCTTTTCCCTTCCCCCTCAATCCAAGCTTCCAAAAGTGTTAAGTTTTGGTACCCACGAGATCTGTCTCCCCCCCTTTCCGGGGGGGCTATCGTCTCTCCTGCTGCAGGTAGCTATTCTTATTTTTTCCTTCCCAGGGTCTCTACTTCCCGGACAGCCACGTCGCAGTTTCAGCGAGACTTCTACCATTCTGGTAGAGAACCCGCCGGTCTCCCTTCCTGGCTTTTTCTTGACGGGGTTTCCTCCTACTAGGTTCCCCTTTCTATGAGACGAGCTTATCCCACCTAATCGCGCCTAGGTGTTTCAAACTGACCGCGGAGGCAATCCCGCCGGGTCTCTTACACGCGCAATTGAATCCTACGTATAAGGCCTCCCTTCTCTCCTTCTCCTCCTTTTTTTGAACTGCCCTACCCCTCCTTTCCCCAGTGCAAGATACTCTTATTTCTCATCCTCCGGGTGTGGTGCCTTTGCATGGATACAGATCGGTCGTATATTGAGCGCGCGTGATGCCTTTCCTTCGCAAAGAACATTCTTCACAGGGGAGCCTTGCGGATTCGACCTCCTCCCCCCACTGCTGGAGGTCTGATTTTTAAGGCTGACTGTTTCCCCATATCCGGTCCCCCTCCACAGCACGCAGCCTGGTCTTCACGATGTCGCAAATTTCTTTTTACGAGGAGAGGCAGCGCCCTCGACTCCTCCTTTCAACTCCCCTGGTTTCTTTTTGTTTCAAGCGTACCCCTTATCGAAAGATACGAACGGACCTCCCCCCCCCGGCGTAAACGGGAGCGGCGGATCGCCCCGCTTCCGGCTCCTCCCTTTAGAAGCAATCCAGGGACGTACCCCAACTTCTTTCTCCTCCCTGTTCTCCTTTGAGGTTTGCTAAAACCGTCGGTTCCTTTCGGGAGTTTTCGATTTTATTTAGCGCCCCCCCCTCGCGCCGGAGGAAGGTTTTGGATGAAGCTCCTTCGTCTTCTCTGCGTATGTCACCTCCGAGTGCTCGAGTTTTTGAAACCTTTCCCTCGCCTTGAAAGAAAGTCGCGTCGCTCCAGGCACGTGCAGGATGTCGAACGATTGATGTCCGTACGACCCCGTTCGTAGAGCTCGGGTCCTCTATCCCTTCCACTCGAGGTAGATGTCTTTCTGATCCGCGGCGCGAGCCTCGAGAGCGGGACGCCCTTTACTACTTGGCCATCGAGGGTTCCTCCCTTTCGGTCCCCAAAAAGGGCCCTTTTTTTTTGATTGCGTAGACGTTCTAGACCCCCCCACCATTAGCCGAGCGGATATTTGCCTGCTGGCTCGCCCCGAAGATCGAGGATTTTCTCTCTGTTGCATTCGGCCCCCTTGCCGATGATGCCCAGCGCACGCAGGATCGACGCGAAGATTGCGCCGGCCCGATGTTTTCGTTCCGAACGTTTTCCGCCCTAGATATAAACTCGGAAAGCCACATAGAATCCCCGCTTTTTTTTTTTTTTTCCTCTCCGCCCTTTTCAGCGCCTGCCCCCTGTAGCTCTTTTCCCTTTGAGGGGCGCGTTTCTAAGTATCTGGTCGAGAGAGAGACAAACTGTGGGGCTATTCGGGATCTGTTCTCTCGCCCATTTTTGCCTTGCGGAAAACTAGTTCCCCCCTCCCCCTCATACCCCCCGACGTGGAGTTTCCAACCTTTCGGAAATCAAAATCGCTTAGATAGAGCGGATGCCGAACCACGCATGCAAGCCTCCCGCGAGAAAAATAGAAAATTCACCCTTTTCCTCCTCTTTTGGCCCCAGCCTCGACAGGACAGCCCGAATTTTTTTGCCTATTCCATATGCCCGTGAGCGACGGCCCCTGGTCGTGACCCCTCCTGCGCGTTTCCCTACTTTCCTCCTTAGTTTTGTGAGGTAGCCCCCTTTTTCCTCTCCTTTCGTTTTCATACTTCTCACCTCTCCTCTAGGCATTAGCTGCGCATGCCCTTCTTTTCCCCGAGCGCCGGGTTGAAAAACTTGCTCTTCCCCTTTTTGATCTTTTGCGCGTTTTGTTTTTGGCAGGCTTGTTGCTTGCGTGGTTCGGATCCCCCCTCCTTCGAGCGATAATTTGATTTCCGGAGCGTTCGCATTCTCGTTTTATTTCTGTGGGGGTGTGATCTCGACACTTTTGACGCTGCGTTTTTTTCTTTTTTCCTTGCTTCCAAGCTCTTCCGACTTCCAAAGTATGTATATAGAGAAAAGTCGTTATCAAACGCAGCCCTTCAAAGGGCGCCCTTTGTTGTTTGGGGCGTCGGGACGCTTCTTCCCCAGTTTCCCGCCAACTCGTGGTCGCTTCTCCTCTTTTTCGATAGAGTTCCCATTTTTTAAAAACAAATTATGGGTTTCTGAAGGATTCTCTGCGACTGCCGTGACGGATCGCGCTGGCCGGGCGTTGCAAAAGTTTCTTTCCGTAAAAAAGCGGAAAAGTTCGTCAATGCCTTTTTTTGTCCTTTCTTTTGGAGGGGTATGAGACAGCATGTCCGCTCTCCTCTTTATGGAGGCTATGACGGCATGGCTTCATGCCGCTGAGTTTCTCCTTTTACCTCTTCGCATATAGATTTTCCCTTTCGCCTTTAGTTCCCTCCTCGGCGTAGAGGTGATGACCGATCTTCGGTAAAACTTTTATCTATCCGGATTCCATTCTCCCCCACTTCATTTCCCTCTCAATTTCCTTTCTTGTCGGAAAGAGTATTAGTGTCCGATTTTTTCTCTCTGTCCCCCTTGCTTCCTTCCTTCTCGGAGTCCGGGAAAGGGTTTTTCTCGTATCGACAATCGATTTTCGACTCGAAGACGACTTCCGCATCTTCCCCCCCGAAAAGACCGTCCCGTTCGATACGTTTTCCCTTCCCTCCCTCAGTCTTTACCTTTTAACCCTTATAAAGAGGGTTCGTTTTTTTCGTACACGAGACAGACCGATCTGATTCGCCCTGTTCCCTCTCCTTCCCTTATGGCTGATTCCCTTCTGAGCTTTTTGGTGCGCGAATCTGTTGACGCCGCCTACGGGATCCTTATGGGATCGGAGCTCGGGTTTCCCCTTCCGCAAGAAATGTTTTTCCTCCTCCGATTACGGAGTTTTTATGAGCTCCTCGCCGGCTTCGTCTCATTTGACGAAGCTGGGATTTCCGAAGGTTCCTTTCGCTTTGCGCCGTCTCTTCAAAGCTTCCCCCTTTTTCTGAGACCCCCATACTTTCTGAGTTGAGCAGAGGATTCCTGTCCGCAGCCCCTGTTTTCCTGTTATCGACGTATACGGCTTAAGCGTCGGAGAAGATGAAGCCGACCGATCTTTGCCCCCCTCTACAAAGCATTTCTATATTTTTCCTCACTTTTGTTTTCTCTCTCTTCTTTTGGAGCATTTATCCTTTTCAGGACATCTCTAGTAGGCCTTTTGACCGGATAAGTCTGTCAACATCGTAAAAAGCGCGTTCACTTCGACGGCATTTTCTTTTCTCCCTTTCAGTACGAGAGCGATTCTTTCTCCCACGTCGTCTTTTTGGTCCATTACGAACCGCCGAAGGCCCCTGAACCTCTTTTGAAATATGCCCTGCTAGGTTTCGTTTCCTCCCCCCTCGGAAGACTGCGGTCGATGAAACGATCCCCGTTTTTGATTTGGGGCTGCGGCCGGCAGACAGAGGACATCGTCTTAGAAAGGGCCCTTCCCTCTTCAACCTAGCTTTTCTTTCCCCCAGAGGAGGCAGATCCCCCCCCCCTCTTTACTCCATAGGATTTGGTCCGAATAAGATGATTTCTCGAAGTAAAAGTCGGTTAATTTCGACGATTTCCGTAAAGATTAGTAGTTTTCAGAGAAAAGAGATTGTTTTCTAGTGGGACGGGTGGGTAGGGTTTTATTGTTCGCGGAAAATTTTTTTTTTTCCAGGGAGTCAATTTCTTTTCTTGGAGTACTTCAAAAATAGTTTGGACTCTCCTACGATTTCTCTTGACCACCTCCTCACGAAGTCGGCCATGCCCAGTGTATATTCTTTTCCACCTCCTAAGTTTTCCACCCTCCGAAATGAGAGTAATAGAATTGAGGCTGATAATCGATATCCGATTTTACGCTTTCCTCCCTTTCCTCCTCCTCCGAGGGGGACGCCGATCGCGAACGCTTTCCCCTTTTCCTCTTTTTCATGGATTCTTCAACCTTGATCGCCAGATGCAGTTAAGAGCCTCACTACGTTGATCGATCGTGGTCTCTGATGATTAAATCTTCGAAGGCTGGTTCTTTTCCCCCCTTTTGTAGCTTTTTTTGTAGCCTCTACCCCTTTGCCCGACGCTTCCGACGAGCGCACGGGAAGCGCCCATCGAAGCCTTGCCGCCGAGCCGATTGTTTAGTTGTTCCGAACGTGGTGAGATTGAACTCCTATTTCCCCCCTTTTTCCCCTCTTTTCACATCTCCCTTCCCCACTCCCTTTTTTTTTTCGAGAGCGCTCGCTCCCGGTCCAAGCAATTCCCTCCCTTACTTTGAGCGGCGTTGATTAGTCTCGCTGCGACTCTTTTCCCGTTCTTTTCTTAGGCGCGCATGTCCCGCTTTCCCCCTACCCTCAGTTCCGTTCAAAGTTCTGAGAAGAAAAATAAGACCCCCCCACCCATTTGAGCGGGAGCTGCCCCCCCTTCCGGACAATCAAAATTCGGCGTCTATCGCTCGTATCCTTTTTGAACCGCCTGCGAAAACGCGCCCTTTCATCCCTTTAGTAGTTTTCACCCTTCCTCTGACCTCCAGGTATTTGGCATGCGCGACCTCGCATACCGTTTTTTTCGTCTTGCGCCCTCCCACCTACTACCCCCCCCCATCTCTTCCACCCCTCCCTCCAGCGACTATCCCCTCCCCCAAGTTCTCCCCCCCACCCACATCCCTCCTTCCCTCCCCCCCCTTTACGCACCTCCCTTCGCACCCCTTTCGTTCGCACACACCTTCCGCCTCCCCCCCGTCCCCCTCTCCACTCGCCCTCTGCCCAACATCCCTCCCACCTTCCCTCACCTACACGCCCACACCCCGGACTGCATTCATTCTTCTCATGTTCTATACCTCTATCCTCTCACCCTCCACCCGCGCATCAACCCCTCGCCCCTCACCCCCCCACCCCCCTATCCCTCCATCCAATATCGTCATCCCCACCGCACTTATGCTACCCCCACCAGCTCCCGCCCACTTACACCTCCCCCACGATCTCACCTCACCCCCCCTTGTTCCACCTACTAATCTACTTTCCCCATCCCGCCCATTCCCGCTTGACTCCTACCCCTTACCACTCTTTCCCCAGCCACCCTCTTACCACCCCCCGCCCCATTACCCCCCGCACCCATCTTTCTCCCCATCCTTCTACATCACATCCCTTGCCCTCTTCCCTCCCCTCCCCCTTCCCCTCCCCCCCTCCCCTACACCCAGCCCTTAGACTACGCCCCCCCCATCCTCTAGTGACCTGCTCCCCTCCTAACATCTCCTACACTCATTCTTACTTCTAACCCCCCCCCATTCTCCACTTCCCTCCTTACTCAACCACTCTTCCCCACCCCCACATTTCCCTCCGTCCCCCCCCTAAGCTTCCCGCCACCCCTCCCCCCCTCCCTCTGCTACCTTCCCCGCCTCTACGCCCGTCCACACCTCCCCTCCTAATACCCCCTTCTGCTACCTCCCCCTTCCCCCGACCCCTCCGCCCAGCCTCTCGCCACCTTCCCCCCTAAGGCTCCCTGCCTTATCCTCCCGATAGCCTTCTCACCCCACCCCCCCCCCTATCGCCCCTCCCCCCCAATCCCGCCACCCTCCCCGCCCCCCCCGTCCCAACTCCCCGCTTTCCCCACCCTCACCACTTTCCCCTTCACTCCAATCTTCACCCTCACCCCTTCCTTCTCATTCCTCTCCTCATCGCACTCACCACCCTCTCCCACCCTCTAACACCACGTCTGCCACCACCCTCACTCCGAATACTCAATGCACTTACCCCACGCGTACCTTCGCCCCCTCCACTCCCACACCCCCACACCACCGACCTCCTGCCCCCTCCCCAACGTCCTTTTCTCAGCTTCCGCCACCCATCCTTGTTTTACGCCCTACCCCTTCATATCGCCTCAAACATTCATACCTCTCTTCATTATCCTCCTTGTATCTTTCACACCCCACCTCCTCCGGCTTCACGCTCTTCTCCCCCCTATCCCCCCCGCCAGTTTCCCATCATACCCCCTTCCCTTCAACCCCGGCGGCTTCAAACCGGCGCAGTGTATCCCAGGAGCGATGGATCTATACATCTCTCTCTTTTTTGTTGTTAGCTTCTTTATAACCCCTCGGGAGTTTTTTTTCCCAGTTTTGACTTGAAGGTACTACACCTTAGTGGCTGACGCTGCCCCCTATTCTTTTCTTCAGTCTTTCCGTTCTTGGTGACAATTGCCCAGTGACTGTTTCTTTCCCTTATGTCCTTTATGGCGGTGTGAATCGCCGCCCGCCCGCGATTAAGTTTACTTGGTTTTCCTCCGATATGGAGTAGTGGGGCTTTTTTCTCTTCTCCCTTGTCACTCAGATGATTTTGGAGTGATTTTGGTAGGGAACATTTCTCCCCTCCCCTGTCCCAACCCTAGTGCAGTTATACAACTCCGCCCTCCCCTGGGACGCCTGACCGTCCGATTCCCTTCTGCCGTCGGTTTTTGTAGCTTGCTTTAAGAGCGGTTCCCCCACCCTTTTCCTCGTGATCTTCTGATTTCTCTCTAATAGAGTTGAAGACAACCGGGCTCTTGCTGCCCTTCCTTAATAGAGACTCCCTCTTTCCGCTTTCTTTTCTTTTTGGGGAAAAGTGGTGTTTCGCGAAGCCCCCCCTTCCTCCCTTTATTTCGTTTGTTTGCGGCTTGGTAGCGGCCAGCAGGCGCAAATAACTGCTCGTTCCCCTTCTCTGGTCGTGCTTTCGGTTTCTTTTTTAATGCAGATGCTATTACCCAAGAAGTTTTTCTCCCCCTCGATGTTTCTTTGGCCAGGTCGCGACTCATCTTCGCGACGGCAGCCCAGCGTAAACATGAGAATCCGCCTCCCTCCCTCCCACTCTCTTGCTTCCTTGATTTTTTTTTTTCGACATACCGAGGTAGCGTTCGCCGATTCTGCACCGCTTTCCTGGTCCCCCTCCTCTTTCTCCTTTTTGTAATCGGAATTCGAGCGGTCGTTTTGAACGCGATTTGACTGAATAGAAGCCTCCTAAGATCGCTCCAACTCCCCTCCTCTCTCGGTTGATAGCTAGCCCGCTATAGGCTGACTTCCCCTTTTTCCCTCTAAACTTTGCCCTCACTCTGCCAAGAGGTCTTTGCAGAAGTTGGTCGTTCCCTCTCTTCTGACTCCCCGGTACTTGGAGAGGGGATCGCCTCTATACGGTTGTTCTCCTTTTTTTCTTATATGCCATTTCCCGCCGCTACCCCTTAGTTTAAGCGACGCGATGCTTGCCCCTCTTTTCTAGCTTTAATACTTTTCCTGTCTCATGGAGTACGTGACTTTGGGTTAGTTACCTATTTTCCCCCCCTTTCCTCCTTTTCCTTAGCCGATCCTCACTCTAATAGAGCAACGTTCTCTGAAAAAATTCCTATAAGCACGGCGCTCGGCGGAGCAATGTGCTATTTTCTTTCTACTTCTAATTTTTTCTTCTTTTCTAAGTTGATTTCCCTTTGAACTTTCCCCCTCCCCCCCCTTCCTTCGAATTTTTTCCCGTGCTTCCTCTATGGATACATTATCTTCATACTAAGAGGATTCTCCTCCTTATTACTCGTTCCCCTCCACTTCCCCCTTGAGTAGAGACTTCTGGCTAGTGATACCCTCATCTCCTCCACGAGTTTTTGCCGTCAGGAATAGCCGGGGTAATATATCCGACGACCCTCAGCATTGTTCGTTTCGCTCTCTTGACCAGCCATTTTTTATGGGAACGCCTCTTCATCTCCCCCCCCCCCCCTTCTCCTTTTCCTTGAACTCGGACCGAGGCCCTGAGCCGGAAAGATAAGCCCTCTGGCCTAACGGCGTCAAACAGAGAGCGCGTTTTCCCTCCCTCCTCCAGCCCGTTTTTTCGCTAGGGAAGCGTCCCTTTCGCGACCGTTTTCTCCATTCGATTAGATTCCAGTCAAAGTTCTATATTTCGGACTTTTGCTTCGTCGTTGTTCTGTCCACAAGTTTCTTCCCTTTTTCCTCGGTGACGGGAGGTGGTTGAGCTTCAGTCTTTGTTCCAACTCAGAGTTGCATCCCGTCGCTGAACGGTAACCTTTCTGACCCTCCTCGGCCAAGTTTTTGACTCGGTTTGCTTTCCAGCGCTTCGACCTGAATACTCTTTATCTCTCAATCTTAATTGAGCGTTTAGATTTAGATTTGATATAAGATATCCCAGTCTTTTACCCGCTGCCTCGTTTTACTTCTTGGCCAGCGACGCTTTTCACGCGGGCAGTTTTTTCGTTGGAACATCTATTGTTAGCTTTCTTGTCTCCTCCCCGTATCCTTCCTTCGTGCCTGAGAGACACTTCTTCTCCGATCGATCTTTTAGCTCTGGATTTTTTCACATGTTTTTTCCTGCGGTCCTGTATAAATTGTAGCTTTATTCTCGAGTCAACTTCAGTTCCCTCCTCCTCTCTCTCTTCTCATTCCTTTCTTCTCTACGCTCTTCTCCCCCCCTCTTTTTTCCCGTTCCGTCCTCCTCCCCTCTTTCTTCGATTTCTTTCCCCCTACAGCAAAAGCCCCCCCCTTTGTGAGTTCCTTGTATAGAAGCTGACTCCTTTCCTCCTCCCCTCCCAAGACCTTTAGGTTCTTTTTGCCTTTCCTTTCCTGTTTTCCGTCCTTGTCTGAAGCGGGGGTTTTTTCCCGCTCGGACCTTCCTACCTTTCTTTTAAATTTTTTTTACGTGTATTTTTGAAAAGACACTCGCACATAACTTGCTCTTCCTCCCCCATCTCCCCGGTTACTAAAACATCTTTTTTCTAGAGAGCGGACTCCCCCCATTCAGCCTTATCGCTAAACACCACATCTCTCCTTTCCCTGATCCTCCCCTGAGACTCAGAATTTCCCCTCTTCCTAATCCGCACCTTTTTCTTTCATTGTCATCACTCACCCTTGGTTTCTTCCACTCTCAGTATCCCCCTAACAGGTTCTGG
>Ga0179591_1243940_pt1 | contig 10026 bp, 5 predicted proteins | sample CZOMad2_1_08_16f_FD_182891 | JGI IMG/M metagenome (GOLD analysis project Ga0179591, IMG submission 182891) | Vadose zone soil fungal communities from Angelo Coast Range Reserve, California, USA - CZOMad2_1_08_16fungal (PacBio error correction) | ecosystem: Environmental > Terrestrial > Soil >... | reverse complement strand
CTATGGGACCGCGCATTCCTACGCCAACACAAGAGGCGCGCAGAAACCTGGGCGATCATTTCAATTACTTTTTTTTTCTCGAAGGAGGACCCAGATCTTCGGCGAGCAGGCCAGACACGATTCACGCGAATACTTGTCGCGCAACATTTTCCGGATCTCCTCTCTCTTCTTCTTGGGTTTACTCATATGTTCCAGGAATGCTTTTCTATTCCTGTTGTCTGAAACATTTCCTGCTTCCCTCCCCCTCCTCTTTTTTCTCTATGTAATCTCCTTTCCAGAGGTGTTTTTTTTGCCCACTAGTAATTGCAGAGTGCCGGCGGAGTTTAGACGTTTTTCCATCTATCGCCCATATTTCTCAAAATCAGAAGTGTTCGAACTTTCCCCTGTTCATATGAAGCTCTATTCCCGGGGCGGCGGCTGGGATTCGATCAGTTGCCGGGGAAGCCCTGGATTTGCCGACCCTCTTTAAGGTTAATGTCGACGCGGTAACGTTCCTTTCCCCCCCCCCCTCGGCTCCGTAAGGGAGTTTCCTTTTTCCAAGCCGAATCTTGGACGGAGCACAGAGCGCTTTTCAAAAGTTCTGGAGACGTGTCCGCACGAGTCTTTTTTTTTCAGCCACCCCCTCTCTCCATCTTCCCCCCCTCCAATTAATATCCTTGCGTGAACTCCCATTCAATCTTGAACTCCTTGCGTTGTACCCCCGCCCTTCCAAGGCGTCCTTGTAGGCGGTCCGTCTCTTGACCACTCCCTCGTTGAATATGAAAGGTCAGTCCCCTTTTTTTTCAGGCACGGATACGCAATTGGTTTCATGGCTCCATTCGCCGCTTACAAGTAAGATTCTTGATCTCTCTGGCGAGTCTCCCTTGGCTACCTTCTTTTTTTTTCCTCCCCCTCCTTGGAAAACCTGTTGTTTTTTTTTTCATTGCGCATTGAAAGATTGGAATTTTTTTGCCCGGCGCGATCCAGCTTTCTGGTGCGTCGGACAGCCTTCCCCCCGTTTTCTTCCTTCCCCTTCCTAGATGCATTATATTCCTGTTGAGGGCACCTTATATGCCCCTTTCCAAATTCCGCAACTTGATGTATCGAATTGACCTATTTTGCTTGAACGCGATTTCATCACCACCCTTTCCTCCGCCAGTTGTTTTACCTTCCCCTACCACATTCTTATTGTCTTCGTAGCAGAGGTAAAATCGAAAAGGCCTTTGACATAAGAAGTTTTTACTCCAAATAGTTTTTCCTCTTGCCCAATCGTTCCTAATGGCGGTTATGTTTGTTTTAACAGTAATCGACGATTCTCTATAATTTCCCTAATTGACCGTCAATTGGACCTGAACGAACTCTTTCCTCAGTGAGCCTCCCTTTCCCCTCCTCCTCCACGAGAGAACCCCCTGCAATAAGTCGCACCTAGCCTACCCGTTGACTGGTTCTTTCGCACTCAATTTTCCGTCTTTCTTCGAATCGAGGTATTTTCGCCGGTGCTCGCGAATTCTTTTCTCAACCTGTTCCTTCTCCCCTGGCCTCCTTTGCGGGAGTCAGCGGACCACGCTCAACGGAGGGTGGACACGACCCATGCGCTTCCATCGCCTATTGGATTTGCGCTCGCATCTATTTTTGAATAATGCGTCCTTTTTTTCCTTCCCCCACCTTGAAGCGTCCCTCGCTCGCGGGGGAGGTTTTCCCTCCCCCCAAGAGACCCTAATCTGAGGCGGGAGAGTTTCGGCCCTGCGCGACCATAACGCATCCGTCGCGGACATTTGACACTGAAGTAGTTAAAGCACTGATTTACGCGAAACCGAACTCTTTTTCTTCGAGAAGGGTTTTTCCTTTTTAACGCTTGTTTCGGATCCTCTTCCCTCCGGTTTGAAATAGGTTCTCCCGAGGATCCGATTGGCATTCTTCTTTTTTTATGTAGACGATGAAGGTATCTGTGTTCCTACAGACACAGCTGATTCGGGGGTTTGCATTCTGAGTTCACGCAGACCTTAGAGTTGGGAAGTCTGAACGAATTTCCCTCTTGGTGAAGGGGTTACCCTACAATATCCTTTTTGTCCTTTTGGAGTAAGGAAATTTTTAAGCATCGAGGGACCGCAGTCCTCATTGGCAGTTTTGGCACCCAATTTTGTCTACGCGTTAGATTATGGTGATGCCCATAGGTGGATGTTCTACACCCTCCAAATTTCCCGGGCGTACGATTCTGGGAGAAAAACGGGTTTAGGTTTTTCTCCTGTTGTTCCTTAGGTGTTCTTTTTTCATTTATGTTAGTAAGAGTTTCTTGAGCCCAGAACCTGCTTTTCCCATATCTCTCCCCCCTTCCCTCTTTTGTTGGTTCTTTCCCTGCTCCTATCGCAATGTGTGTTCTATGCTTAAGTCAGGGTCTTTTTTGAGTCTCTTCGCCACCACGACAGCAATGGAGGTCTTTGTTCTTTATTTTCCTGCTCCGAGGCAGTTTTTCTTTTTTCCATTGTAGTGGACAAGATCCGCGTCGCTCTGACTGGTTTGTGGTCTTGGCGTCCGCGGATCCCAAGCCGAGCACATCCTGCCCTCCCATGACACCTTCCTTTGTCCTTTAGTAATCTTTCCTTCTTTCTTTCACTTGAAGCTTGGAATCATCTGATCTTCTGTGTTCAGAGCGGTTTTTTCTATAGGGTAAAACTATCGTGGCCCGGCCCCTCACCCGCGCCCGTTACTAAAGACCCCCCTCCGTTGTTTCTCTCTCGACGCTCTTCCTATTCCTCCGGAGTCAAGGTAGAACAGCTTCTCAGCACGGTGAAAGACTTGGCGGTTAAGCGACTTTTGACATTGCGAGTAGTTTTTTCACTGTCCCCATCATGTTACCATTCGATCGCTTTTTTCCGTTCTCTCCTCTCAAAGAAAGCACTCTCTACCCCTTTTTTTTACGACTTACTTCGAACCTGTTGACCTATGACGGAACTTGGACGTTTATCCCCCGTGACCCCTCTATGTTCTTCTTTTTCCGCGACAAGCGCACTTTTTCCTCCCCTCCGGACGCATCTTCTAGCCTTGAAATTGCCTTAAACCTTGTTGGAAGTGCATTGCTCGCCGTTTACCGCTCGGGCCAAGACTTGCCTTCAATACTCCTTCCCCCTTTGAGGAAAAATTAGGGTCCTCCTTCCTATGCATCGTTCATCCCGCCGCCATCCAGCCTTGATTTTTTTGTTCGAACATGGCGCCTTGGTTGGAGGTCCTTGATCTCTATTTTTTCAGACTCCTTCCTGTCTCAAGGACCCCACAATTTTCACCCCGCTGGCAAAAGTTCGTCACGCCTTTGAAATCGTCAAAAACGTTCTTCTTGGAAGAGTTTTTTTTTTTCCTGCCCCAACGCTGGAGTCTTTTCCCCAATCCTTGGTCTTTCCCCCCTCTGAAGACTGCTCTCCCCGTGATTGGGAGACGAATGCACGCCCAGATTCTTCTTTCCCCGTGTTCGATTGGATCTTCATGCGAATTAATTTGAACCCACGATGCCTCGAGCAGGGTTCCCCCTTAGACGTGATATTTTTCTCCCTTCCCCCTTCCCCCTTAGGATTTCTATGGGAGATCTTCTCTTATATAATGGGCAGTAACGGCCCGTTCTTGTCGGTGGACTTGTTACGCTTCGTAAATTTTGTGGTCTCGACTAGGCGGACGTCTTGCCTTTTTTTCTCTGCAGATCTCGTCCTTTCGATTCGTAGAAGAGATCCTTCAGCCTTCCCTTGCGATCGCCCGATTTTCTGGAAAGTAATTTTAAAGAGATTTGAGGCTTTTGGTGACCTCTCTCTTTTCTCGTCGGCGGTTCTCATCTTTTATTTGTTCCGCTATAAGAGGAAATGGAGAAAAGCTGCTTCTTGGGGAGAACAAGCTTCCGAGTATAGTTTGCAGTCGCCGGCCTTCTTCCTATTTTTACAACCCTCCTTCTTTTCCTGGAGTCTCTTTCCTTAGGTATTACTTTTTAAATTGCAGACCCTTCTTTTCCGTCTTTTTCCTTTCCCGGAGGAGACGTCGTACGCCAGGCGTAGTGTTGAGGAGTCTTTTCCTTGGAGCTCCTTCTTCTCCTACTTCTCTTTCAGTAAGGCGAAGGACGATTTTTTTCTCAGCCGTAGTAGAGTATAGTCGTTCCCGCATTCGGGATAGGTGCCTGCTTTTATTCTCTTCCCCCCGGGTATTTACTGAACTCTTTTTCCTCAGTATTTTTCCCTTTTTTCTCCCCTTCTCGTGATTCGGACCCCTCTCCTTCCTTTTATTGTACGAAGACAGATTCGTTCGGCGATGCGTCTACTTGTGTCTTTAGGACTCTTTTTTCCTGCTGCGCTTTCTCCGTACCAACAAAGGCCCGGGCCCCCTCGCCGCAGTTAAGTAAACGATTCCTGATTTTTTAGAACCTATGCCGTTGTGCGCTTCGTATTCTGGACGTCTCGGTATGGTTCTCTTTCTTTTTACTTTTGGCTCCCTGGTCCCCCCCCCCCCCTTTTTCCCACAGGTCCTTCGGAGACTCTTCCCTTAGACGTTGCCTTTCCCCATGTCCGCCTCTTCCCTCATTCGAAGCTTTCTCTATTAGCATGTTTTTCTTCCTCCGTTTCGGTTCCGCGCGAACACGAGAGGTATATCCCCTCCAGAATGCCCCCCTCCCTCCTTCCTTCAAGCGGAAATATACGTCGTTCTCTCTTTTTTAAAGATCGCTAAGGGCGCGTTCGACGGAAAGTGATCGAGTGCCCTGATCTCGTCACTACTGCCCTTTGCTCTATTCCTCCGATGGCCGTATACGAGATTTAGGAGTCCTTGATCTCTCTATTCTTCTAGATCGCGGGAACCTTCGAGCAGAATCCGGAGAGTCGGTCGACTGAATCCCGAGGATTAGAGGGCCCTTGATTGTCCTTGCGTGGAGGACTCCGCGTAATTATGGGCGTGCCTGCTATCTTCGCTATCGATTTTTACTAGGTTGCGCGTCTTTTTTGACACTCTCTTCTTCCCTGAGCAGGGTAAAGCAAGGCCCCCTTCGTCCTGTCTTGTCTGGATTGTTTTTGGCCCGATTCCGACTGCCTTTTTCTTTGCTACTTAGGTTGAATGTCGCATATATTCTCTCTTTTACTTTTTTTTTCGACTAGACTCTTTTCCTTCCCCCTCCTCCTCTTTTCTAAGAGACCTTCCCCACCGTCATTTCCTTTTTTTCTACAAAGTCGAAAAGACCCAAGGACTCCTTTTTTCGCGTGATTTATCCAGGTTCGGGCATCCTCGATTGGCATTCAAATAGCACCTAAGCTCTATCGCCGCGATCGCCTTCACGCCCTACGGGACAGGCTTCCTCCCGGCTCCTTATCAATTGTAACCTCCCCTCCGTTCTCCTCTCCCTTCTCCAGAAAGCGCAGATCTTCTTCTTTCTCTTTCGCGGATCGATTCGCATCCCTCTCTTACTGCCGAAAGCCGTATGCGCCTTTTTTCTTCCAGTCCCAAGCGGGCAAGGGTTCTTTAGCTCCGTTCATCTCATCCTGTAAACCTTTTCCTTCCTTGCTAGATCCTTTCCCCTCTTTTCTAAGATAGGGATATTCTTTAAGAGAGATTGGGGTGCTTCTGTTCTCGCTTTCAGTTCTGGGCCCCGCCCTTCCCGACGACCCTGAAAGTAGACATTCGCTCCCGTCTTCTCCTTCAGCGAAGGCCGGTCTTTTCCACTTGGAATTCCACCTTCCCCAACTATTAGACGAAGACCCCCCTTCAGTCTCCCGTCCCGCGACGGTTATTTTTTCTCCGTCCCACGAGGCCAGACCGCCGAGGCCACAGGTAATGCGTTTGTTCGAGCTCAGGGACGGCTCGTGGATTCTTCTTCTCTTTACCTTGGTGCTTTCCCCCTTTTTTCTTCCCTGAGAAAGACGTGCATCTCCCGCTGGCAGACAAGTACAACGGCATTTCCTCCGCCGAGACTTGTCTTCCGCCCTGAGGAGTTTGATGTTCCCCTCCATCGTGCTACGGGAAAAGAAGAAGTCCTGCTGATTCCTTTGCAGTTTTCCCCCTTCCCTCTCTTCCTACCGGGCAACCTTTTTTTTATCTTTGACCGCCTAATATCCTCGTATGAGTGCACCGCATGTCCTTTTCGCCGGGATTCCCCCTTTCCCGCCGACAGATCTCCCCCTTTCCCTCCTTCCCTCACCTCTTTACTTACCTTCTTTTCTCCGCCGACGGCAATTTGGGATTCGCCTTGCTGCATGTCCTTCACTGAAGACGCGGCATCGGAAGGCCTGTTTCCACCTATTCGGTATTTTCCCTCTTTCTCAGAAATCCTTCCTGCAAGACGATCGGAGTCCCCCGACGGGAAGCAGTGTTTCGTCTGGGATAGGCGACCAATCGCATCTAGATGACGCGCAGACGCTCTCTGTCACAGCCGGATCTTACCTGCGACTTTTTCCCCTCCCCTTTTTCCTCTTTCCCGCCGGAAGGGTTTCTCCCTATCTCGTCGAGTTACTCGCCCTCTTTTTTTTTCTGATGTAGCCCGTGACGGCACCCCCACCCGTCCTCCTCTTTCTCAGCCGATACTCAGCGACCCCCAAGGTCACCTCAGCCTTTTTTTCTTTCCCGTTAGAAAAGGGAGAGGCCGCCTTTTTTCAGCATCGCCTCGACGTCGCATGCTTCAGTAGAATTCTTCTTTTCGTCGGGTTTATCACTGTTCCCCTTCCATTCATAGATGGTTTTTTCCCCGGGGCAGTCGCACTTCTCGGCTTTTCCGAATTTTTCTTCTTTTTCTGTCTCCCAATCCTGGGCGAGCCTTCGGCAGCGATTTTTCTTCCTTCTCTGGTGTCTTCTTCCGCTCAGCAGTTGTGGGCATGACCCCCCCCCAAGATGACACGATAGGAACGTTGACCGATTCACGTTGAGATGCTTTAGTTTTTCCATAGATTGGCACCTTGTTTTTTATGAATTTTTTTCGACTTTTCGCTCCAAGGTGAACGGACCCCCCTCCCAAGGTCGCCCCCCTCTTTTTTGAAATACTCCATCCGATACTGGTATGTTCGGTTTTTTTTCCTATTGGCCTGGAGTCCGCTTTTCTAATTTTCCAAGTAATGTGACTCTTGCCCTTATTTCCTTCTTGCCCGCATCTTCCACCGTGGGTACCCCTTTTCTGCCCCCTTCCTGCCTTTCTTTTTTTCCTCTGAGTGGAGGTGACTACGCTTTCCCCCTTTTTTGCGCTTGTTCGCGCCACTTGCTCACCCCGCGCGTGGTTTGGATCCGTTCCAAGGTTCCCTGGTCACCCCCTGTCGACGTTTTCACACCACCGAGCTTTTCGGCAGGTCTTTCCGGTTTCTTCCACTTGACTCCCCCTTTCGAGAGAATGAAATTATTCGTAACAACCGCGAGAAGTCCAGTGCTGAAACAGTCATTCTTGCCGGGCTTTTTTCCATAGCGGTAGAAACAGTTCCGGTTTTCAGATCGCTCGGATATTTCCCACCTTGATGATTTCCCCACGGGCGCTTTCTTTCGTTGTCCACATCGTTCCCCCCTCTTATACTTCCATCTTGACTATCATATGATTCACGAATCTCCGGGAACAGACTTCCAGCGACCCCAGATGAGAAAATGCCGTAGTCCTTTCGGCCTTATTTGGCGATTATTTTTTTCTTCTTTACTCGCCTCCTCCCCCCCCCTCCTCTTAAGAGAGATTCAGTTCTTTTCCTAAATGGAAAACGCGCCCTCCCCGTCCGATCTGAATCTCTAAACCGCTGCTGTCGTGGTGGTTACGAATCCCCATCACCCCTGCAACATTTTTTTCTCTCACAAAACATGGCGATCCTTCTGAGGGCTACGACGACCATTATCTAGCGAGTGGAGCGGGACCCATTCGTCGGATAAAGAGTTACGGGACGAACGGCTAAAGACTACGGCCAGTTTTTTTCATTCCCAACCCCTTTCCTCCCAAGAACAAGTTGTCCGGGTCCCGCATGCGGAAGAAAGTTTTGTTTCTATCCAACTTGTGCGATCACCAGGGGAAGTCTTCCGCGTAGCCCCATATTTCCACGATATGCAAAGTTCTTTCCAGAGCGGCGGGCAATCGTTTTTTCTTTTTCACGGTGCAGATCCCGTAAATTTGTCCAATCACGAGGAGTGTCATTTTTTCTGAGTTTTTACCCTTTCGGACAATCTTTTCCTTTCCCAATCCCTTTCGTAGGTTTTCAGGCATGGCCCCTTCTCAGCTTTTTTCTTAGTAATGGCCCATTTCACAGCAAGGCTATCCCTTAGAGGAAACTATTTCGATGTCCCCCCCTTGAGGCAGCTTGGAGCAGAAACCCTTTCACACACCAAAATTTCCCTTCCCGTTTTTCGGGAGGTTTAGGTACCCTGTATGGATCAGTTCAGTTCTCCGACTTTCGCTGCGTTTCTGGGTCAGAGAAATGGTTTTTTCACTCAGGTTGGCTTCTGTTCCAATGTCCACCCCGCGGGAGCGGAGTCATTTTTCTTTTTTGCCCCCGGTCGAGTCTATAATGTAATCTCCCTCTCTCCCAAAAGATCTTCTCGGGAAGCGCGTGTTGGGCGTTCCACGCCCGTTTAGCGTCCGTTGACTCCCGCTCGTTATTTCTCATTCCGGCCTTGTCCATCTTTTGCTTCGTCGTCCCTTTCTTCTCTCCTCCCCATAGGGAGTGGAGTGCCTCTCTTTTGACCATCCGGTGAAATTCCTGCGCTCGCGTATTTGCGCGGGTTCGCGTGTCCGGGCCTGGAGGTATAGAGTTCTTGACAGGACTGTTTGTGCGTCGGTCAACTGTGATTTAACTCTTCTCACCTTCTTTTCTCTAGATCTCTTCCGATGAAGTCACCCCCTCACAGACCCTCAAAGTCCCCTGATAGTTCCGGAGGTTGCGAGCCCCAAACCCAAACCAACACAACAAACCCCCACACACAACCACGTATGCGCTTCCGGGGAGGAACCAACCCCTTTTCCTTACTTCCCTCTCTTCCTTCCCAACTAATCATTTGTTTTAATTTACTTTCCAACAAATTAGTTTATCCCCCACCCTTTTTTTTGCTGACGGCGTTTTCAGCACTCTCGCCATCCCCTCCTTTCCACTAGTGATTTTCTCTTAATACAGGGCCAATCAATTCAGACCGAATCTGCTCTTTCCTGCATGAAAAAGGTGAAGCTCCCGTCTCCTGCGGGCTCTGATCTCTTTTCTCCTCTTGATGAATGCGCCCCTTTTCCTCCACGACCCCAAGGTTTTTCCTCACCGCGCGCAAATACCGTCGCGCTGCGTATCGATTCTCGCAGTTTTTTGACGGCCTGTCGTCTTCAGTTGAGCATGCTTTTCTTATACGGTCCTTTGCTTTTCTTTCCCTTTTTGAAGAGCGGAAACATTTCCCCTTCTTTTCTACCCCCTATACAGGATTGTCTTTCGGGGTCAGCCATCTCGTGGCGTTCTTATTCGAAATACACCTGCGGGGATTTTCCCCCTCAACTTATTTTGCGTTTTGACTATGGCTCGTCGGGCTGATCACCCCCCGCGCCGATTGCGTTCAAACCTTGTTTCGCCTTTTTTTTGTTTTTTTCTGAGGACACTATTTTCTTTCTGCAAAGGAAGTTAATCGGGTAGTTGATCCTTCCCTCTTCCCCCTTTCTAGGACACCCTTCAGGCTTCCTTTTTTTTCGTTAAAATCTTGGCGGCACCCGGTCTAGCCGGCTCCGCGCAGAAAACGCTTTTCGCACTCCGCTACACTGGCCGCCACGTCGATTTGATTTTTTTTTTCTTCGCGGTCTAATTAATCCTTCTCCCTCTTCCCTCTCGTTTGATAGAAAAAGCTTTCTCTTCCTTCAAAATAGATACATCGGGTTGGATGTGTTTTTATCACCCTGTCGAGCGGCCTTGACATTTCTTCAGACACCACTTGTGTCTGAGAGCTTTCGCCGCGCTGTTGTGCGCGAGTTTGTCCGCTGATATCTGCATATTTTTTTTTTTTCCTCCCATATTCTCTTCTTTTGTTAGGAGCGACGAATTCCTTGGTTTCCCTACCAGGTCTGAGTGCCGTCTGTTGCGTAAGTTTCCGGCATCTTATTATTTC
>Ga0179591_1179943_pt1 | contig 10026 bp, 6 predicted proteins | sample CZOMad2_1_08_16f_FD_182891 | JGI IMG/M metagenome (GOLD analysis project Ga0179591, IMG submission 182891) | Vadose zone soil fungal communities from Angelo Coast Range Reserve, California, USA - CZOMad2_1_08_16fungal (PacBio error correction) | ecosystem: Environmental > Terrestrial > Soil >... | reverse complement strand
CTTCCCCTCGCCGGTCCGAACGGCCTTTTCAACCCTTGCCGTGAGAAGCCCGCGTATAGCGCGCGTTGACCCCTTTTTTTTTTTGGTATTTTTTTTGGTTCGTTTCGTTCTTCTCATGTAACCAAAAGTTTTCACGAAATGAGATTTGCTTTTCCTCCGTTTCTGCATCAATTAATCGACTGGAGTAGGCTCTCTTCTTCTTGGGTGTCTTTTGAATGAGGTTTTCGGTCTTTTTGTAGGCCATTCTTTCTCTTTTCCTTTTCTTGGGTCGTCGACAACGGAGGAGGAGGGACTCTTTTTTCTCTTTTTCAGGCTGGGCGATAGGTGCTCAAGTTCCACCCTTAGTCCTTTTTCTTTTCCTTCTTTTCGGGGGCTCTTCCAGCCAACAACAGAGCTGGTCACATAATCTTGGGCATAGCATCTTTCCCTTCCTATAGTGAGAAGCCTCTTTTCCGGGACCATTCCTCCCTAGTACAAGTTGATTTTTGGAGTGGTCGCCCTCTGATTTAGCTTTTCTAGGAATTGATTAATAGTAGGCGAATTTCTCCCTTTCCATTTTGTTCTTTTTTTTATTTTTTTTTCCAACTTTCTCTTTTTTTTTCTTTTTTTTTTTTTTTTTATGCACCCAGTTAGAGATGCTAGTTGGCATTTTTTTCACCCCTTCTCCTATTCCTCTCATCCGCGGAGAGCAGACTTTTTTATTTTCCCCTTCCTTTCAAGAGATTAGGCTAAGCAGTATCTTCTGTTCTCCGGTGTGAAGTCATATTACTAGGTAGTGGATATAAGTTGCACTCGGATTCTCATCCCGACCTGGAGAATCAAGTCATTTTCACCTGCGACCGCCTAGATCGTAGTGAAACACTTTCCTTTTTTTTTTTCTCTTCCTTTGGGAAGTCTTCGTAGGCGACGGCATTTTCTTGTCGGAGGTCATCCGCCGCCAGCTTTTCGTCTCCTCCTATGTTCGCGACGCATAGTCTTCTTTCTCGGCTCTCTTTTCTTACAGCAAGGTGTGACTAGCCACCGATGCGGGTCTGCCCTTCCCTCCCTATCCAGGAGTATTAAAGTGAGGTCCTCGAGGCTGAGCTTAATTTCCACGAGGTTGAGCGCCTTTTGCTTTTTTTGTCGCGTTTTATGCAGGCTAGTCGCCGATTAGCATTTTTACCCGCACCATCTTAGAGAAAGTTCTGTCCGCACTCTTTTTCCCACGCGGATAGGGATTTCAACCTTTGCCTTTTCCTGCTACATCTCGCGGAACCCTAACCAGCGCCTTTTTATTCTTTACCCGGGTCGGACTGACCTCCCTCTTTATCCGCTGGAGCTGTAGATTGTTCCATTCGTCCCCCCTTTGTTTTTTAGATCCAGTGATAGCTTTTAGATGTCCGCTTTTGTTCGCGCGGCGCATGGGGTGGTTCCCCTGTTGTACTTTGTTTAGATGTAGTGCGCCCGGCTCTTGTCCATTCCTTTTCTTTAGTTTAATAGGCGTCCCCTACTTACGTGGCAGAAGCGCCTCGCGTTTTCTTTTCTTCTCCCTCTAACAGCCGAAGTTCCTGAGCTCCCATTTCCAGCAAAGCCTCCCAGAGTTTTCCACACTTCCTTTATGTACTCTACTAAGCGTAGTGCATCGTTATCCCTAGTCCCCCAGGTTTCAGGGAGTCGAGAGCGTGCGAAGCACCCATTTCTTTCTTTTTCATCCCCTAGACGCAAGTTCTTTTAGCTTGAGGTAGAGCCTCTCGGCTTGATAGTGCAACGGCTGATTTCTCTTCCGTACGCGAAAAACACCTCCCCCTTTCCTTTCCCCCTTTTGGACGGCTCAGATGAAGAGTACATATTCTTTTCCTTTTTCTTTTCCCAGCGTTCTTTGATTCCTTCTAAAATATCGGTTCTTTTCCTTTTTTCCAGGTCGCTTTCCCTCGATACGACGCCTGTTAATCTGGATGAACTTCCCTCCACGTTGCTTTTTTCTGAGACTCGTCGACAATATTTGCCTCACCGGCTTGAAGATTTCGTTTTATGGTTTTCCGGACCTCCACTCAGAAAAACCTTACTTCGTTTGACTTTCCGTTTTTTTTGTCCATTGGCAAAGCGCTTGGAAAAAAGTTTTTTCGCCGCCGACCCTCTTATCTTCATATTGAGGACTTCCCCAGTGGATTTGACCCTCTCTTGAGCCCCTCTCTTGTTGTACATTGATCTTCCTGAGTCTATTCCCCCGCCTGCGTGGTTTTCCCTTCCCCGTCCCCCCGAGAGAGGCAAGCCCCGTTGTCTCATTATCCCGGAAAGTCCTACGGCCTCTGATGGTGCAGTTGTCCCCCCCCGCCGAGAATATTTCAGCTTGCGGGTTCTCCTTCAATCTTGATCCTTTTGAGCAGGTCTGCTGAAAACTTCCGTTTTTTCCATCAGCACTAAGAGTCACGATGGTTCCTTCCCACCTGACGCAAATCTCTCTCCCTCGTTGTGTTTTGATCTCTCTCCCTTTTTTGCGGTCATCAAATCATGTCCTTGTTGGTTTCGCCAAAAGGAGGTCGGTAAAGTCCTTGTAGACCATCAAAGCTTCAATGGAGAGTCCTAGCCTTTCCCTTTCCCTCCCCCCTTAGGGTCGGACCCATTTTTTTTTCTTGGCTTAAAGAGCGGATTTCCCCCACTGCCTTTCCCTCTCGTTTTTTGGTCCCGCCACTCATGCGGTCATGGCGCCTGGAAGTTGCATATCATTACAACAATATCGAGACCCCTCCCTTCACGTGTCTCCGTTGTGCCAAGCTGAACCCCCTTTCCGCTTTTTTTTCTCGGTTCCTTTGTTCCTTTGCCTTTCTGCCAATGTCCCCCCCCCCCCTTTCTCCGCAAAGCCCCTGGATTCGCATTGAAGCCGTGGGGGATTTTCTGTTTTTTTTCCCTTTCCTCCTCCCAGAGCTCTTTATCATATTTTCTCCCGAGGTAGAAGTGGCATACAAACTATTCCCCGGGTCGTCAAGATCTTGCCAAGCCTCCCAATAGATCTCCTTTCTTTTCCAGAGAGCATTTCTTAAAGAATCCCCCTTCCCTTCTTTTCCCCCTCTATTTCTTAAGTAATCAAGTCTGTTTTCCTTCACTTAGTTTGAAGAGGCAAACCCCCCCCCCCACCTATGACTCCACTTCTATGAGCCCAGAGAATCTGCATTTTTTTCTTCGCTCTTTTTCTTCTTTTTTTCAAGAAGGCACGTTAAGTTGACCTTCTTTTTTTCAACTGGTTAGTGCGGTCGCTGTTCTGCGCAAGGTGTCTCCTATGGCTTTCGCCCTCCTTTCGCGCTCACGGAAAGGACCTGTTTCATTTTTCGATGCACCAATGTTTTCATCGTCACCGCGAGTGTTTTTTTTTCCCCCAGATGTGGAGGACGGGGATGTACGAGAAGTATTCCCCCATTCGGATCTTTTTTTTCGTTCGCGGAGATGGACAGAATGAAGCAGCCTTTTTTCCCCTCTTCTTCCATTCTTCTTGTATTACTACTAAATAATGGTCCTTCCCTCTAGTCATGGACTCCTCCCAGCGCGATTTTCAATTCCCACACCCTCTTGCACCTAAATGCGATCGACCACAACCTCGTTTCCTTTTCTGCTATCACCTGCCTCCTCCAACTGCGAACCAATGCTGCTTCGACCCGCCTAAGTCTCCCATCTTGTATAGACATTTTTTCTTCCCCTTTCCTTTATCCAGGGAGCGGACATGCTTATGTTTCTATCTAGCAGAGGGATAACCCTTTACAATTGAAGCCTGTTATCTGTCCCGGGATCTGAGGACAGATTTATTCCTCCTTTCGGTTCGAAAACCTTCACCCTTCCTTTCTTTCTGCTCCCCTTCCCAACCCCCCCCTGAATCGCCTGCGCCCTCGCAGGCGTTTCCCCATATTGATAGGCTGCAGATCAGCTCCCTCACTTTTGTAATTGGTTTTTTTCCTTTGCTTCCCGCCAGACTTGTCGAGCAACCTTCGCCTGCACAAAGCTAGTCTCTCTCTCTTTCTTCTAGACGCGCTTCACAGCATATGGCGTTCTTTCGTTTCCTCCGACCATCCGATGCCTTCCTCCTCCCTTCCCTCCCCATCCCCCCCTCAGCACCATGAACAAGTTTCACGAAGAGCTACTTTCTCCCCCAAGGACTCTGCAGTCTTTTTTATTGATCCCCCCTTTCTTGTGATGAGATCAGTTCCCCCTCTCCCAAAGACGCGATGATCTTTGTCCCCTTTCCTTGAATTCAGACGCCCCTCAGAGGATCTTCCATAGTCTGTTGAAATTCCTGCGCCTAAACCGATTATTTTTTTTTCCTATCCCTAAGGAACTTCCTTTGCAATGACGCAAATTGATTCCCTCCCAGTCTTTCTCCCTTCTCTATTCAGGCCCTCAAGAGGAAAGACCCCCTATGACCTCCTGACTTCTCTTTCCCCTTTTCCTGCTAAAAAGGCACCTTAGACTGGATGCCTTTTGCTAAGCGGCTCGCCTCTTTCTATATGTGGACTGTTTCCCGAAGGAGGTCGGCGTGCGAATTTTTCTTCTTTCTTCTAGGTCGTGTTTCTGCGAGTCTCGCCCTCCGGCGAAAGAGCTATACTTCCCTCTCCTTTAACCGGGAGCCAACTGATAGACCAGGCCCATGCTCTTCTTATCTCCTTCCTGACGTTTGTGCCGACATCTTTCTTTTTCCCACGATCCTCCCTCCCTTTATACAAACGAATGCCGCGAAGGCCTCTCCCAAAGAGTGGCCTCCCCGTTCAGTCCCGAACTTTTTTTTTCGATGAATTCTTTCTTTCTTCCTTCCTCTCCCCAATGCAGAAAGGTAGATGACCAACACGTTGTTTCATCGACGCGCAACTCTCCTCCAGAAGTTGCACCCAATTTTCCTTTAGAGAGCGATTTTTTCCAGTCATTGCCCGGTTTTCCCCTCTTTCCGCCCTGTTCTACCGGAACGGCGAGATGAATTCCTCCTCTTTTCCTTTTTTTTTCTAGTCTATAGAAGATGATCTTCTTTCTCTAGACGCCAGTCTTTGTCTCTTCCTCAAGAGTCGCTCCTCTACTATTGACCCTGGGCGGTGCGGCGTTTTTTTGTTGGGTTCGGGGCGGGTGTCGATGTCCCGTTTTACTCCCGAGAATTGGAGATGAGCAATTCTAGACGTGTGATCCCCCTCCCGCTCTCCCCTTTCCTTTTCTCTATATTGAGGCCCTCTTTTTGTTAGGTCCCCCTTTTCTTCCTTTGTTGTAGTCTCCCAGGTAGGATCGGTGATTTGACCGTTTTGGTCCTCCCCCCCTGTCGTAGGAACAAACGGAAGGAGGAAGGCTATGCTCGGGATTTCTTTGGTCTACTTTACTTTCTAATTAGTGATGAAGGTCCTTTTATTGACCCCCCTCGTCTTCTTTCGAGTCCGAAACAAAAGCGACTGAGCCCGTTCTAGCCCCTCCTCCTCTTCCCCTTCCAAACGAAAAGTTTTCCTCCATCTCTTCGAGAACTTATAGCCCTTCCCCATTATAAGTTGCAGTGGGATGTAGGTAGCACACCAGACGCTCTCTTCAGATAGGATTGATTTAATATAGGCTCCTTCCCCCCCCCCTTCATTCTGAAAATTCTGATTGATACAGGCTGATAATTTCACTCCTTTTTAAGCTTACTATTCCTCTGACGATAGTGGTCCTTTTGACTTGTTTTATTTCCCGCTTTCTTAGGTGAACGATCTTTTTTTTGTCCTTTTCTTTTTTCCCCATTTGGCATGACCTTCTAGTGTGGTCATACTTTTCTCTTTGACAATGTTCTCAGAATAACCTCCAATTTTGCTCAGAAGCCACTCGGTCATCCCTCTCTTTCGCCTCCTCTCTCTAGTATAGGCCTTTAACAAACCTTTACTTTGGCTGAGCATTTGTTCCCCCTTTCGGCTTAGGAGAATGGTTTCTTTTTTCTTGTCCCCATCCTAAGAACAGAGTGCGTTTCTCTTTCTACCGCTTCACGAGATCTCGGCTCGTATTTGCTTAGAATGGTCCCCTCTAACCCCCCCCCCTCTGGCTAAGAAATGCAAGAGACTCGGCTATTTCCCTTGATTAATAGTAGTCATTTAGATGTCCAGATTTTCGTATTGTGATCTTTTGTTGAGCTGTTCGTCTCCTCTGAATGGTAGGAGGCGACTATATTCCTAGTTCTATTTCAGAGTTCAAGCACCTTCTTCTTTCTCCAGATTCTCCTTCGAGTTCCCAATAGCCCCCCCCTTTTTTTATGCCCGGTGAAGGTGAGGTTTCTATCTCGTAACCCTACAAAGCAGCAAGCGCCCTTGTCCGTTTTCTGTTCCCTCCCGCAGCAATTTTTAAGCACTTGGAGACGGTTCGTTTGTGTGACTCCCCCTCTTTGGACAGTTTATAAAGTGATAGTCTTTTTTCTCTTTGTTTGTGGCCTAGGAGCACTTGTCTTTTCCAGTTTTAATTTGATGAAGTCCCTCGTTCTCTCCCGGATGTGATTAAATCTTACCCCGTGAGCTTTTCTTCTTCTCATGCACGAATTTGCCCTCCCTCTTCCCCTTTTACTAGTATGTCATAGTCCCTTTTCAATCCTTTTAGGCCGCGACGAATCCGTTCATTGACCAGGCACGCACGTCCTCCCGGTGTCGCCACGGCCCCCCGACGTTTAAGATGCACTCCGTTTCGTGCCTGGAGGCTGCCTTTAGGTTCTTCGCTTCTTAGTGCTAATCCCAATTGCGTTCCTCCCCTTAGCAGCAACTCGCCTGTTTTCCTTTCGTTTTCGGTCGATCGATCTGCCTGGATCTTCTGTGCCCTATTTTGACGAAGTCGAGAACCGTATCCCCCAGTGAAGCCCCTAGTCACGGGCTCCCTGAGAGGGCGACAGAGGGTGGGGTCATTTTCCCGCGTTCCTCGCTCCCCTTTCATCCCGTGTTTGGGCTACACTAAACCCACAAATTTTAACCTTTTTTAAAAAACTTTTTTTTCTTCTTTCTCTTTTTTGACTCTCCAGAGGTAGAGAGAAGTACGCCTGCCTATTTGCTTGTCCATTGCCTACCTAGTTCTCCTTTCTTTGAGGCGTCGAACTCTTTGATCCACTCCCCCTTTCTCTCTTATTCTTTGCTTCAACTCACAATTAAGCCCCTTTTCCGAAGTTGTTTTTTTCGGACTACTTTTGGGACATTTTAAAGATCACGGCAACCGTTGCTCTCATCCGTCAGTCCCTATTTCGCATCTTGAAGGCGACACTGTTTTTTTTCTCTTTGTCCTCGTTCTCTTTTTTTAAAGGAGATGCCCTTCTCTTACGACTCTTTCTCGGGCCCGTTCCCTCAATCCGATATTTTCCATGCACGTTTGCTTTGACTTTTTTCCTCCCTTGCCCCCCAAGCACACCTTCCAGTTGCCTACCCCCTAAGGCTGAAATAGTTCCTCGTGCGTTTCAAGATTGTTTTTTTTTTTTTTTTTATATCGGAGTACGTTTATCACAGGTCCAAATTTTCCTCTCCCCCACCCTGATCTTGACCTGATTGATCCGCTCCACCTCACTGCACCATCTCTTTTTAATTCTTGTGTTTTTTCTCGTAAGAGTTTCTTTTTGTCTGATCATATTTCGTAGCGGTCTGTCGCGCACCCGTCGTGCGTTTTTCGTTCCTCGTATCAAGCTTCCCAAGGATCTTCCCAGATGAACTCTTCTTGGGCGGCAACCCCCATTCTTTCTTTTTGCCTTGATGGCCTTTCAGAGCTTTTAACCTCCCGTGTCCTGTGCCCCTGGGCTTTCCTTGGTATCCACTCCCTTCCCCAGTGTCGTCCGCCCGAGTGCATCTTTCCCCCAATTCTTGCAGAGCTCCTGGGCATTGTTCATGAAAGCTGACCTTATACTAGGTTGGCTTTCGCACCGGTTTGCCTTTCTATTTGACCCTGTTCCCCAAAGTCGCCGCCATTTTTTCCTCTAGTTTTTACCGCAGTGGTGTCTTAATTTTTCTTTTCGTCCCCGAGCCGCCCCTATCTCGTATGGCGGTTTCTAAAGAGGTCGGACTCAAATCTTTCGAGGTTCCATCTCTTCAAAGCCCCTTATGACCTTTTTCTTCTCTAGACTCTCTTAACCAAAGAAGATCACTCTGTGACCCAAGACACCTTTCTTTCTTACCGCAGTTCATAACGACGCCGGTGAATTCAATATGACCAACCCAACTTTCCTCCTGAATATGAGAAGTATCAGATGAATCTTCTTTTTCTCCCTTATCATCCCGAGTAACCGCCCGGTCGTCCCCTTATTTTCTCGAAATTTCAGCGACCTAAACTGCCGGTCTTCTTTTTTGCTAAAGTAAGTAGCATTCTTTTGTTTTTTTTTTTCTCCCGTCGAGCATATGTTACTGAAATGGGGGATCCGCGCATCACTAATAATGAGTCCCTCTCTTTCTTGATCTTTGCTTTGTTTTCGCCAACACAGATTTTAGGCGGGCTCTTTTGATTTCCTTATGGCTTCTTAGTCTAGGTACTTCGGCTTTCCCCATCGGCATATGAAGAATTAGCTTTTTCTTAGAAGAGCTTCGTCCCTTCGTTCTGTCGGAAGTACGATTCATTCACCCTTGGGTGGTAATGAATCGAGAAGGGAGACCCTCCCTCTCTGCTCGTCCATCCCCCCCCCAAATACTCAGTTACCCTACGCCTTCCCCCCAACCTTCCTTCCTTCGATAACTGGATATCACCGGTTTACTTTCTTTCGTCCTCCCACCCTGATGGGGGTGACCCGTCTCAAGATGATAGCTGCTATGAGAAGACCGTCCCCCACTTCTCGGAGTTTTCTTGTGTTTTTCCGCTTTTATATAGCGGTGTTCTTCCTTTCCCTGCCCCTGATCAGCGCTTTTGTCTCAGTTTCCACTGCCTTGCCTGCAGTGATTGTGCCACCGTCACATCTTCCTTCGTAACAGCGTCTCTCAGACCCCCCTTCTCCGCTTTGCCCGTCACTTAAACAACTTTTTCTTGCCTTTCGCCTACGATTTCCCCGTCATACTCCTTTCGATCTGGCGTTTTTCGCATCTGTGAGAACCAGTCTCTCCCCCGGTCCCAGCTAGACGAGAATCTCGATGTTTTCGCCTTCGCACTTTGCTCTTCGGTCAGACACTTTTTCTTGCCCCCCGGATTTGTTCCCCCCTCCGATTCCCTTTCTCCAGAAAGCAGCTTCCCCCTCATTTTTTCAGCACCCCCAGTACCAACTGTGCACGGCCCATTCGACCGACCTAGTCAGCTAGCCAACTGATTGAGCGTTTTCCCCCTTTTTCCTTTCGTGATTCTTTTCCATCCGTGACCCCAAGTAGATAACTGACTCTCTGATTTTTGTCACCCCAGGAGACGGCTTTCGACTCCCCTTTTGTCTTCTCAAGACCGCGAGGGTTCCCTTCCGGCGCCGCAACCGTGACTTTTTTCGTTCCCTTAGTCACTTTGATGGGAACGATCCCCCTCCCTGCAGCGCTCTTTCTTGATCGAAACTGTGCGTTCTTCGTTGACATACAGACTTTCGTCATTCCCGTCATTGGTACTCCCTCTTCCCTTTAAATAGAATGTTGCATTGTAGATCTTGGGCTTTCCCTCTTTCCCCTATTTATTTTCCTACGACTTTTTTTTTCCACGTAATCCTTTACGCAGGCGCTGGTTTTTGGAGATCGCAGCGGCGACAGATAAATATACCATCCCTTCTCATAAGGGAATGGGGAGCAAAAGATAGACCAGGCGGTTCATCTTTTCCCCTTCGCCTATTACCTCCGTCAGTGTGTCGTCCTCCCCTCTTCTCCAGGCGGGTTTGCATCACCTCTTGAAATTGGTTCCGACAATGCATGCCCGCTAATTTGAAGGCCCCATCTTTCCAGCTTAGAATAACTCAAGGGCGCTCCTTTCTTCTTCCTTCCTAGAAGTCTTCATAGTCAAATTGAGTTCCCCCTTCCCACATGTCCTCTCGACCCCAAATAAACTGTCGGCAAACATGGTACGCCTCCCCATCTCGGGCTCCTCATCAGGTGGAACCCCCGTGTTCCCACCCTCTCGGATGAGGTTATACCGTGAATCCTCTCTTCT
>Ga0179591_1155924_pt1 | contig 10026 bp, 17 predicted proteins | sample CZOMad2_1_08_16f_FD_182891 | JGI IMG/M metagenome (GOLD analysis project Ga0179591, IMG submission 182891) | Vadose zone soil fungal communities from Angelo Coast Range Reserve, California, USA - CZOMad2_1_08_16fungal (PacBio error correction) | ecosystem: Environmental > Terrestrial > Soil >... | reverse complement strand
GGGTTGTTTTCACCTCCGTAGTTTCCCCCGCCGGTAGGCGGTCCTTCCCTTCTCAGAGACTTTCGTTTTGTTTCGCCTTTGACTTTTCTCCAGCCCCTTTTCCCCGATTTTCCCTCTCTAGTGCTCCCTGGCCCCCTTTCGCTCCCTCTTGTCGGTGTTAGAGGTCCCCGATTTTCTAGTCCTTTCCCTCCGACCCCCCCCTTCTTATTTGTTGAAACTTCCCCCCTTTATCCCTGGTCTTTCTTTTTTACTATCGGTTTTCTGTTTTTTTGTGATGTGAACGTTAAGTTATCGCCCCCAGCCTCCCACGCAATGCAGTGTGTGGTTTCACTCTGCACTCCCACAGGTCTTCTCCCCTTCTTGGGAGTGCCCCTTTTCTCCCTTTTCTCACACCCACCCTGCCTCTACACAAAAAACGTGTCTGCTTCCCTCCGGTCATGTCGGTTTTGTCCCGGACTTTGTCCTCACCTTTTTCCAGATATCCCCTCCCGTGCTCTTGAATCCCGAACATTTGAGCATGCCGGACCCAATTTTGCGTCCCTTCCCTTCCCCCTTCTTTCGTCAGAAGCGGCCTTCCTAGTCCAGCATCCACCTATAGACCCGTTTTCCCCCTGGCCCCCCGATGTTCGCTCTTCTTTTGTCAAATTGTTTTCTCATTCTTTCCAACCCCCCCCACTAAAAACGCAAGCCTTTTGGCTTGGCTTGTTTACACAATTTTCCCTTTCCCCCCTGTCCCCTCCCGATCGTCCCCCCTCCCATACCTTTCCTCTGTTTGTTCCCAATGAATCGTGCGAGGGGTCCGATTTCTTTTTGTTGCTCTTTCTACCTTTGCAACTTTTCACAGAAAACCCTAATTCCCGTTGGCGTTCCTTTCTTCCCCGTTGATTACGGATAGTTCAAAGGTTTTCTTCCGGACTCCCCCCTTCCTGATCCGCCCTGGCCAAATTCACTTCCCTTCCCTCGCTCTTCCCCCTCTCCCCCCCCGTTGTGCTACTCCCCGCCCCCATCGTTCCTTCCCCCCCCCCCCCCCAACCCACCTTTGCCCCTTCCTTTCCTGAGACCCTGCTTGGCTGCTGCAAACACCTCAGCCGCTTGCCCTTGCCTTACGCTCTGTCTTGACGGGCCTTGGTCACGAAGCTTGTCCCTCGTCTCCCCTCTTGGCGGGTACGGTCTACAAATCCCAACATTTTCTTTTGTCTTTGTCGGTGTTAAGTATGCGCACGGGGCCCCTTTTTTCTTTATTCCTTTGTTTGCGTTCCTGACCGTGTCCCCTTGATCTTTGCATTTTTTTTCTCTGTCCTATCCTAGTAACCTGGCCGGAAAACTACTTCGGGACCTCCCTTGGTGTCGCGTTTGTTTTCTACTGCTTGGTCTCCCCCGGTGTGCCCTTCGGTTCTTTCCCTCAGTGGGTGACTTTGTTTTCTTTCCTTAGAGGTTTGATGCTCCTTCGTAGACCGCACCACCTCCTCAGTCCCCCCTTTTTTTTTGCGTTGATCCCCCTTTTTTTAGAACCAAGATGCGGTTTTTCTTTTTCCGCTCCTCGGTTTACCCTGAGCATTCCGGGGTCCCCTTTGGGTTGCCTCTCCCCCCCCCCCCGCAACAGTATGCTTTTTTTTACTCCCCGGTTTCGTGCGCCCTTTTTTCTTCGTCCTCGCCCCCTTTCTCAGCACCGATGGTTATAACCGCCGTTTACCCCCCCCTTTCCTCCTTTTTCACGTTTTTGGGAGACATCCTCCCTTCGTTTCTCGGCTCGTGACTTACCGGAGTCCATTCATGGTGACGACGACAATTAGTTTTCTGCGGAATTTTCCCAGGACGCCTTGTTTTCGTACCCCCCCAAGTCCTTCCTTTTCTTCTTAACTATTTTGAACCAGTCTTTCTTCTTTCTCCACGGCTGGTTGCAAACGTCCCCCCGTTTAATTACCCCTGCCCCCTCCCCCCTCCATCTTGTTTCAGTAGCATTGTATCTGGTCTGCGACTTCCATCTTTTCCCACTGGCTTTTTTTATCTGCCTGGATTTTTGTGGGACGCGACGTTCCTTTTTTCTCTGCGTGGGCTGTTTCTTTCTTTCTCTACTTTTGAGCACAGTACGATACGTCACCGTTTTCGTTGGTAGGGAGCTTACGTCGTCCCCCCTCAGCGTGGGTTTATGTATTTTGATGTTGGCCGATCTCCTCCTGCTTTAGCTTCTGAGATCCTTTGGTTCCCTCTTCCAGGTTAGTCCAAGTGCAAGAGAGCTGGTTCTTTCGTCTTTTGTCCCGTGCCTCCCTGTTCCGGCTTTCTGTTGGGTAGTTGTGCTGACGGAAGTTGTTTCCCTTATATTTGTTTGCCCTTCAGGTGTGGGGCGCGTTGTCGTTTCTTTTCACTCCTTTTTATCGCCCTGTCCCCGCTCCTTCTTGTCGGTCATATGGCCCGGAGTTTGCCACCTCTTTTTTTTGGCTGGTCTTTCCGGCTTTTCCCCCGGTTTTACATGTATCTCTCTGGGACCCCCTTTGTCTGTGATTCGCGCCCAGGAGTTTCGGGGGGTATGTTATCCTTTCTTCTTTTTATGCTGCCACTTGTTACGGTGCTCATGCGTTTGTCCCCTGTTTGGCTAAAGGGGGGTCTGTTTAAGGATCAAACCTCCCCTGGCTTTTTTTCCTTCTTTTCGTTTCCCCCCCCCCTATTCGTTGTCTTCTTAAATGGAAGATGTTGTCCAAGAGGATCGGCTTTAAACCCCTTGGTTTCCTTTACCCGCCTAGACGCTTCTTCTTTTTTACATTGCCCTTTTATTTTGGACCCCTTTTTTCCTCCGTCCAGAGAAGAGACCTTTCTCGCTAGTTCAGGGTTGACCAGTTTTGTCTTCCCCCTTGATCCCCGCTCCTTTCTTTTTTCCCTTTTTGAGGTCCTTTTCAGTTTTTTAATTCTGTCACTCCCTTGACTTAATTATCCGTTGTTGGTGTGACTGTCATCGATTCCCTTTTTTTGAAACATGTCTCCCAGTACCCCTAACCCCTTTCCCTCGTCTTCCCTTTGTCTCAACCCGTTTTTTTTTTTACCTGGAGGCTGAGGAGCAGTTGTTTTCGCTTCCTTTTCATTCCTGCGTGCGCACGATCTTGCATCTCATTTGTTTTTTCTCCCCCCCCTGTACCAAAAAACTTTTTTCTGTCTGTCTTACTTGTTTACAAACCTCGCAGTTGATACCAATAGTGGTTGTCTGGGGAGGACCCCCCCCTTAAACCCCTCCCACAATTCCTATTTGATATTGTTCCCCCCCGGTGTCTTTCCTCTTGGTCAACCTTTTTTTATACCCCCCCCAAGTGCATGGAAACGGCTTTCTCTTTGCCCCGCAGGGCCCCTCCTCGTCTCCTTCCTTTTGCTCGTAGCTCCCGATGTCCTGAGTGATCGCAGCGATGAGATGGATTTGGAGGTGTGAGCTTTAACCACCCCTCTTTGCCCCATCCGCAGATTCCTCCTCTCCCTCCCCCCTGCCCCAACTCACGCCCCCGGAAGTGATGTCCGTGGAGGTTTGCTCCCCCCTCTCTTCCCCGTGGGTCTCCTTTCGCTTTTTTTGCCCTGACTTTTGTCGGCGGCAGCTTCGTACCGTCAAAATTGGTTCGATCGTTGTCTCCTCCCCCCGAGCGACGCTTTCCCCTGAGGTGTATTTTTTGCCGTTTTTCCCTACGCTGCGAACCCGGCGCTCTTTCAGAAACCCCCCCGTTAATCACCGGATTTTCGATATGATTTTCCCTTTTTCTATCGTTTCGTTTCTTTCTGTTTTGCTTTTCCTTGGGTCTCTTGGGAGTTGCAAAAACCCAGAAGGCTTTTCCTCCACTCGGCAAAGAGCTGTTGAGGCCACCTCTTGTCCATTCTTTTTGAATCTTTGTCCTTTAAAGGTGTGAAATGGCCGTGCACCTCCCTGTCCGGTCGCGTTCCTCGGTTCCCTGATTTCCTTTTTTCGTCCGTAGGTTTTTTCTCGCGCTGGGGATTGTGTTTCCCCCGACAAAGTTTTCTCCCCACGTGCTGAACGTTTTTTTTTTTTCCACTCCTCGATCTTTCATAGGCGTCCTGGCGTTTTTTTTTGAAGGAACCCCTCTCTGGACTCAGAGTCCATGTTATTCAGCACGTCGCTTTTTATAATTCGCCCATGGGATTACCCCCCGGTCTTCGGTGTTCCCTTTCTGTAAGTCCTTCGAGTCCAATCCCCCATACAAGGAGTGTCAGTTGTTTCTGGTCCTATCCCCAATTTTTTTTTCGTTGCGGTTTTTTAGTCGTCGATTCTTCCCTCCATCTCCACAAAAGACACCTCCGTTCTCCTTCCCCTATGACGACGAGACGTTTGCCCTACCCCCCCTTCTCGCCGGCAGTCCCTCGCTTGAGGTTCTTTGTTGGCACCCTGGGCGGGCTTTTGTTTTGCTGAGTTGTCAGGACTCAAGTTCTCCGTATGCCTCTGTCCTTTCGACCCCTCCGGGCCCCTCCGCCCCCCGTGTTCCTTGTCCCTGGGAAATGTGTAGTAGCATGCTTGGTTCTCCCTTTAGACGATTCCCCCTGAGCTGTCCTTCTGCTATCTTTTCTCCTTTTTTTTTTTTTTGCTCCTTGTTTATTGGGTCCCCCTTGCCCTTTAGATGTGTTTTTGTGCGAGCCTGTTATGTCTCTTTCCGTAAGATCGTAACTTTTTTTTTGTCTATTTTCTACTGCGGAAGGGAGAGGGTCTCCCCTACGGATTTTCGTTTTGCCCCGTCCTCTTTGCCGATTTCCTTATCCCTTCCCGTTTCCAATAACATCCGTTTTCCATCTGGTCTTTGTTTCCCCGGTGACTTTCACTAGCACCCCCCCGTCCCGGTGCCTCGCCCGGGCTCTATCCCTCCCCTGAATGAATTTTTTTGAGGTCTTCCTCCTGTCTGGTGGCTTTCCTCTGGTGACCTCCCCCACCTCCCGATGCTTTTTTCCTTTTTTTCCTTTTTTCCCTGCCTCTCTTTCCTTCTGTCTTCCTTCCCTTTTGCGCCCTTTTTTACCCCGTTACATCTCGGTTTCGGTCTTCCAGGTGTGAGTCGAGAACCAGCGACTGTCTTCGGTGGCTAGCTTGTAGTTTTTCTGTCCTACCGTTCCCTTAAGTGCACTATCCCACTTTTTTTTTTTTGGCTACCCGGTCATGAACCAGAGGACTTCTTTTTTGCCACTCCTGTTTCGTTTTTTTGATACTGGTCTTCTCTTCGGTCTGCTCCCCCCCTTTCCTGCATCCTGGAATGGGAGGTCTTTTCCCCTTTGGGATTTTTTTGACTTCTTTTTTGACCCCCATCCACCTAGTTTTTTTTTTTCCCTCACTTATATTTCATTCTCCCCCTCGCTTAGATCCCTGGCCGTAAATACCGGTTGCTCGTCCCAGGTTACCACGCCTTTCCGTTTCTGGTCTGCATCGACGCCGTCGGTCCCCCCTTCCATCTTTTCTTCTTCCACCGGGGACCCCTCTTATATGTGTTTTTTCGCCGTCCTTTCCCCTCTACTGTGTAGTCGTTGTCTTTTGTCCTCTTTGGTATTTGTGGCTTTTAGGAGTAGTGTTTTCACACCCTATTACTGGTGCTTCTCGGCAAAGCCGTCCCGCACCAGGAGCTTGTTACACCCCCTTTGACGACCCGGTAGTCTCTGACAGAAGGCGCGTTTTTTCCCCCCGCCTCTTTCTTCTCGGTTCTTTACACGCTCCCCACATGAGACCGTGGAACCCCTCTTTTTGCTTACGATTTTGGTTGTTTGTCTATTTCGCCGCAGCCTTACCGCAAGTTTCTTCCCCTGTTATCCTTTTTTCAAGCCCTAAGTTTGTGCACTCTTTTGTTTTTACCTCTTAGTTTTTTCTGGATGAGTTGAAGTGGGCTCTATGCACGTCGACCTTCCTCCCATGTTCTCTCAATACTTTCTGGGAGATGTAGCCTTTGCCGCGAGGCCTGTCTTTCTTTCGAGATTCCAGGGTTAAAGCAACGCCCGTCGAAACTCTTCGGTCCCCCTCTTTGACGTTTCTTTTCGCATTTCCACTTCGACAGTTGCATTGCCGGACCCTTGGAACAGAGTTTTGTAATAGTGCTCCTCGTTCGACCTAGGCAGTTCGTTCCCCCTTTACTTCCCCCCACCTCGTGAGTTCCTTGTTGCTGCTTTTACCGTGAAGCTGACTTTCTTTCAGTTTTGTTTCCTCTTTGGTTCTCCAGGGTCCCTTCTTACTTCCCTATGTGTTTTCCTTCGGTATCTTCTGCCAGCTATCCCCCCCTCTAATTGGAATTCAGGTGCGTCTTTTCCCCGCGTTCCTCCTTCAACACGCCCCCGTCTATTTTTTTTTTTTTAACTTTTTTTCCCCATCCCCTGGCTTTTTTCGCGAGAGGGTTGATGACAGATAGTACAGTTCCATGTGCTTTCTTATGAATTTCGTGCGTCGTCGATCCCCTCCGCATTTCTTTCGCGTGACGGTTGGGAGAGGAAACTTTCCGTCTTTCTGGCTGTTTAATTGCCCCGGTCCTTGACTCCCCTTTCTTTTGACTCTCCCCGACCCCGGGCGTGGCAAGAGGCTTGTTTTCTGTTCTCTGGTCTCGGTTTTCTCGTTTGTGCATATCGCACACGCAGTACCTTCCGCACCCACTACCCTCTTTTTTTTTTCCTCCCCGCCCTCACCGCTCGCACCCTATTTTCTACCTCCTCTGGCAGTGACTCCTTGATGTACCACTGTCCCCCTCCTGGCCAGCATTTTACACCGACCGCCCCCCCCCCCTTGCGCACCCTGTTTGGTTTTTCCTATGTTTCGCTGCATTCCCCGACCCATCTCAACGCTGCCCCGCCCTTTTTGTTTGACTGTGTTCCCCCCCCCTTGGCCCGCGTTCACTCTTCCTTTACTGAGTGTTTTTGCCCCGGAGTCAGGTGTGCGACGTTCGTCTCTTTGCCTTTTGTAACTCGTTCTCTCGGCTCCCCCTTTTTTCGCAACAAGGATTGGTATTGGTTTTCATACTCGCACCCATAAATCCGTATTCGTAGTTCCACCCTGCCACCCCTTACCCGCCTCACACCGCAGAGCGCTCCACGTCTCTTTCTTTTCCCTCCTTGTTTTTTCGCCGTTTTTTTTCTCCCCCCCCCCCTCTTTCTGTGGTTTTTGTTTGTGCTCTCTTTTTCCCACCACTTCCACCCCCCCGTCACGCCACCGCCGACGGGCCCCGACACAGCCCCCCCGCATCCCTGTCCTACCACCCTTTTTCCCTTTTCTTTTTCTTCGAGCCATTGGGACCCCCTCCCCTTTGCTTTCCTGGAATGGCAGTGTTTGTCACCCTCCGCTGAATTGCCTTTTCCTTCCCTTCCCATACGAGTCAAGTTCCCGATATTTTCTATTTTCGTCCTTCCCCGCCGTTTATTTTGGACCTTCAATCATTTCCTGCCTTTTCCTGTGACTCTCACCGTTTTTGGTTTGTTTTAGGATTATTCTTCTCCTGTCGGCCCAGGCCCTTAGTGGTGTTCATGTGGATGCCACATTCGGTCCTGGCAGGCTGTCTCTTGTTCTACTTTTTCCTATAAAGCCCCGTTTTTCTACGCGCAGAACAAGTTTCGAATGACCGTCCTGAGTGTGACTTTCTTTCCCCCGTTAGTGACTAGTTCCCCCCTTCTGAGGGCTATTTATTCGTATCACCCCCCCCCCCCTGCGCCACCCCCCCGACTTGAGCGTTTTGGTGAGCTTCTCCTCTTTTTCTCCTTTTTTTCCCTCCTAGATACCTTTTTGAGAATTCTTCGCTCACTGTTCAACACCCCCCTCCGTTTTCCCCCCTTTTTTCCCTCTCTACGACTTTTCAACCAGTCTCTCATTCTTTCCCCCCCCCAACAAAAACAGGAAGCCACAGGGAGGTATTTACCCTCTTTTCAACCCTGCCCACAGTTTCCCATTTCCCTCCATCAGCACTTCCGGCACTGCTTTCTCATGCAGGTTGTTGATCCTGTCTGAAGGTCTTTCACGTTCAAGGTCCTTTTCACCTCCAGTTAGTACTTCCCTTCTTTTTGAGTTTTGTAGACCCACCTGGTGGGATTTCTTGCCACCCATGTTGTGTGCGACAATCGCCCAACGAATCTTCCCCCCCTCCAAGTTTCCCCTCCTCCCGTCCTCTAACCAACGGATTATTTCCCCAAACACCACTCCCTGACAACTTTCTTCCTGTGCCCCCAATCGTACTCTCTTTGTTAAACGGCCCCTCTTTTCTTACCCCCAGCGTTCGTTTGTTTCCCGGACCATGCTGCGGAATCTAGACGCAATGACCACCATAGCGAGTGTTTTTTTGTCCTGTCTTAGCCCGGGCGTGCTATTTTCCCTTTTCACGTGCGTATCAGGATGGTACGGAATACGACTGTCGTCGACTGTTTTTTTTTCCACACACCCTCTTACTTGCTTTCCCGTTTACTCCTGTCTGTGATCTGTCTCACTTTCCCTTCGTTCTTCTGTGCAAGAGCGTGTTTTGTTTTTCTTCTGTGGCTTTTACCTTTTAGACTCCCCCCCAGGTGAATTCCAGCTGGTTTTGGTTTCGTGTTTGCTCCCCAACGATTTTGTGGTCTTTTTGTCCTCCGTTTGCTGCCTTTCACGGAGGCCCCCCCTCTTTTCCGTTTGTACCGTTTTGAGGCAGCAAGTGTGATGCGTTTTTCCTGTCGAGTTTTCTGTCTTTCAATCCACTCTCCGGGATCTTTTCCTGAACTTTAAGGGTAACCTTTAGATATTCTTCTATTTTTTTTTCGAGCTACTCCTGCTACGATATGTTCCGGCTCCTTATTTCCAGTGCAATGGCGACAACCTCCCCCTCCCCTCAGCGAATTGCCCCCGTTTTCGCTTCCGCAGTCCAAATCCATCACGGGGATAAAAAGTCCATCCCTTCGAGGTTTTCCTTGCTACCTTTTTTTCTGGGCTGTTTTTTCCACTCCACCCTTCCCTTCCAAACGCCCAGCAACCTTTAAAAACCTCTTATTTTTTTTTCTATTTATATAATGTCCTTCCCTTTCAATGTGGGCGCGAAGCCTGCCTCCCCTTTTTTCACCCCTGTCTTCCCCTCCTTTATCCCGTGCCATGTACCTTTCTTTTCTACCCCCGTCTCCCCTTGCCGTGCTTTATTACCCTTTACGTTTTTCTTTCTGGACACCTCAAAGTTACACATTCCTTTCCGTCCTCTTTCTATCTTCTCCCTCCACCCCTTCTCCCCCCCCCTTGTTTTTCCTCACTCTTCTTCTATTCCCTCCCCTCCCCCTTCTTTCTTTTCCCTTTGTCTCCTGTCTTTCCCTTCTACTTTCCTCTTTTCCCTTCTTCACTCTTCTTTTCCTGGGTTCTTTGTGTCCGCCTACGTAGGGAGCAGTCCCGAGTTCCCCCTTTTTTTCTATCCACTTGGATGTATGTAATGAAGTTGCCCTGCCGCCCTTCGGGCCTTTCCTCGTCCTTTACCCGAACGAGAAATTGTGTTGAAGATGTCCGTCTCAAACAACGCCTTCGGAAGCAGAGTCTTCTCGGTCGGTGAGTTGTCGCGTTTTTTATTTGTGTCTGTCCCTTTCTGCGTCATAGGGTTGTTGTGCGGTGTAGTCCTCAATGACATGCTGACAACTCCCATTTTTTCCTTTTTTCTTTGTGTGATGCGAGTGCTTGCTTCCTTCTTCTTGTAGGTCCTCCCTTCCTTTTATTGATAGATGGACACCTTATGGGGATGTTTACGTACTGATTGTCCATGCTGTTGTTCCTCCTTTTTACGTCCTATCCATTTCTTTTCAATTTCGATGTTGATTGTTTTTCTTGCTTCTCATGCTGGCTGGGCCCCTCCATCCGGCCTTGTGAAACCCCCTTCATCCCCCGCCCCTACACTCTTTGGTTCCTTTTGGTGATTGTTTATGTCGGACCCTTCGTTTTTTCTGGCCCGACTTTGGGGTTTTTTTTAGGTTCCTTTACGATTGCCCTCCTGAAAGCGTTTGAATGGTAGAGGTGTTCAAGGGTAGTGTCCCCCATCTGCTGGAGCGAGGCCGTTTTTTTTCTTCCTGAGAGCCCATGGTACTTAGTGCAATTCC
>Ga0179591_1342414_pt1 | contig 10027 bp, 8 predicted proteins | sample CZOMad2_1_08_16f_FD_182891 | JGI IMG/M metagenome (GOLD analysis project Ga0179591, IMG submission 182891) | Vadose zone soil fungal communities from Angelo Coast Range Reserve, California, USA - CZOMad2_1_08_16fungal (PacBio error correction) | ecosystem: Environmental > Terrestrial > Soil >... | reverse complement strand
TTACTGTATCTCTTTTTCTATTCCTTCAATTCGACCCACGACCAGGACGTTCTGGGAAAGCTCTTTTGCCTAATCTCTACCTTTCTCCTTTCTTTCTCGTTGGGCGCTTCTCACCGTCTTCAGTTTCCCTGGGGGTCGGCCTTTGAATTAATGGATCGCTACCTTCCTTCTTTCACTTTTTTACCTCCATCGTGGCCCCTATGCTTTGACCCCTGCTGAACTTATCATGGAGCTTCACCGTACTCCAGGCTTTGTCCTGCGATGACCCGTAAGGTAGCTTCTATCTTAGTTCGGATTAAGAATCGTTCCCCTCCACTTGTGGTTCCCGCTTTATCATTTTTCGCCGGTTTTTGTTTTTTAGTGAGCTCTTCCTTTTTCTGCCTTTTTCCCCCCCCCCCCCCCCCTCTACGACAACATCCCTCTCTTTCGCATCGCTCTACTGAGGATGTTCTTGCCGTTCAATAAGTTTTGGAATCAAATAATCCCCACAGGAACCTCCATCTTGAAGCCGCCTTCTTAAATCATTTTTTTTCCCCTATATGTAGGTGAGCTCTTAGTATCCCCCCCTCGCCTACACCTCCACTTTAATCTTCCTTCTCCTCCGGCCTGGTGTAGAGTCGGCGAGGTTGGTGGAACATGAAGGCTACAACTCAAGTTCCCCCCGCTGGCCTTCAGACGGGTACCTTGAGCTTGTCTCTGATCCGTCTCCCCCCCCATTGTTCTTCGCTGTTGCGTGGTCGAGGTACCCATTTTCACCTATGTCCTGTTAACTTCCCCCCCTCTTTCTTAACTCGAATACTAGGCGGAAGAAGCGGCTCTCCTCGCCCTCTGATACGGCGGCGTTGCCTTTTCGGATGTTTTGCAGGCTTAGCATCTCCCCTACCGGAACCCCGTCTATTTTCTACAGTGCCCCGACCCCGCCGTTCTTCTTCGTGAAAAGATAGGAGTTCTTTCTTGCGCTTTCTCGGTCTCTCTCATTTTGCGACTTCACCAACTTTCAACGTTAATCGAACGACCCTCTTTTTTCTAATCTTCCTTTTTCGGTCTCCCTGGAAGTGGACACCGACCTCAGCAGCTGACGTTCACCCTTTACGAACGCGCCCACATTCCCTTTTCCCTCCGTTCTCAGGTCGGAGGATATTTCTATTTAATCTTTTGTGGTTGTTTTCTTTCTATCCTATCCAAGCCCTTTTTCCCTCATTATGGAAAATTCACTTGCGCTGCCTTCTCCTTCAGCGATGAGTCTCGTGTGTTAAATTTTAACTGTCGCACCCTTTTCAGCCTCCCCTAAGTGTTCGAATTTAAAGCCACCCCTTTTTAAGTTTCACAACTGTGCTCGATGACCGGCTTCGTTTTCGCGATGTAAAAGACCACCTCCCTCCTTTCTCCCAGCCGTTCGTTTCGGCCTGCCACCATGATAGGTCGGAAGATTTCGTCTCATCCTCAGGCTGCCCCCCCTAAGAACATTTAGCGCAAAACCCTTGGATATTTTCCTCTTACCTCCCCCCTTTCTTTTTCCTTTTCTTCGCGTTCTCTATTGTGAGAAAACGGGCAGAAAGGATCAGATTCCTCCCCCCTTTCAAACAAGGCCTCGATCCAAGCCCGCTCCTATCAGACCCCAAAAGAAACTCCAGCCCCCCCTGCCTGTCCGGTTCGTGATGTGCGATCAAGTGTTCCCCCTCCTTCTCCCCTTTTTTTCCTCTTTAATCCGTACCTTAGGACATTGAGGTTTTGTGTATAGATGCCCAGACCGACCTGTACCAAAAAATATGCCCCGAAAAGAGTGAACTTGCTCTTTCCTTCCTTCCTGCTTTCCCCTTTGGATCCCTGACTCCGGTGGAAGATTTTGCAAAGGCCTCTTAAACCAAGTTTCTAGCCCTTCCCCCTCCCCCAAACTTGTCCGCCCGAGCAGGTCCAAGCGTTCTTGCTTCTCGCTGCCGTAAGCACTTCCCTTTTATTCCCCCCTTTCGTCGCGACGCCCGCACAGGCACCGGCTCTCCGTTCTAAATGACCACAAACCCTCCTTCATGTCTAGGATTTTTCCCCGTCCCCACACGCTCCCCACTCTAGAAGAGACAGGTGGTCCTAGCCTTCGACGCGCTACTCTTTTGCTGCTAGTTAGCACTCCCTTCTGATGAAAGTGAAGCCCTCGAATAGTCCCCCGCTTCTCGCCTCCCCCTGTTGACCTCGTCCTTACATTTCTATCCCCCGTTTTCCCACCCTCTCCCGTTCGTCAGGACTTTCCCCCCAGTACTTTCCTAAGTTGATGAAGTCTCCCCCATTCGCTGGCCCCTTCCTCTATTTCTCTGCTTAGGAGACAAAGGCTTTTTCATTGTAAAATTTTCGTTTTAACTTGACTTAATTCGTGCACGCGTTACTCCGCCCCCCTCCTATCGGCAATCCTCTTTTTATATCATCATAAGTTTGTGTGCGTCTCGATTGCCTGCTCTTTCCGCTCCTCCTCTCTCATGCTTCCTCAACGACCCCCTGCCGTTCTGGGACCCTTTGCCTTGGAGGTCCTACATCTTCTATGATTTTTAGATGGGCTTCATTTCCCGGACTTTTCAAACAAATGACTGGGGAATTCTACGAAGGCGGCAGTTTCTTCAGTCCATTTTTTTCTCACCTGTTTTCGTCCTAGTGCCTATTGCTGCTCCTGCACTTTGGCCCTAAGGAGCACTGAAGAAACCTGACTACCTGCCGCTTCTGCTCTCCCTGTCTCATCTGTCGCTCCGATCTTACTTGAGCGTGTGGAAAGCGCTCACCCAACCACGCCCCTCCTCCTTTTTTTTTCATTTCCCAAACCGAATATTCTCGCCTTTTGCTGTAAAGAATTTTTCCTGATTCTTCTTTTCCCTTCCAGACGCCAGGTCTCCTCCTCCTTGTTCTGTTCCTGGCCTCTACCTTTTTGGCCATAAGAATGTGGACACCCTCACATCCCTCTATCAGGTCAAGCCCCTTGTCCGCGGAAAGAATGTGGTTTTAACGTTCGAGCTCTCTTCCCTCTACTAGTCTCCCAGAATCTTCTATTACGTAGTTCCGTCCTTAACGGTGAGATGATATTTTTGATTCCTTTGCATCCCTCCGTTTTTAGAACTACCTTCTTCTCAGGGCCTTCTGATGTATGAATTAGTTTTTTTGATTGGTCGGGCTTTCTCTTTGTGATTCATCTGCTTTTTGACCCGTGTTTCCCTTCCCCCACCTTCCTTCACGCTGAATAGAGGAGCTAGGTTTTTCTTCTCTCTCCCAGCCCTCTCCTTATCGGGTTCGGCTACCCCCGGTTAGGAGGTTGTCCTTGATTTAAGCAGCTAATTCGCCCCAGATTTTTTTTCCCTCCAAACCTTCCGGCTGTTTTTTCGTTTTTTTTTTCCTTTTTTTTCGGAACCATTTCGTTGTTCGTGGCGGCGCATCATTCCCGAGAATTTTTTGCCTCCCCACTCTTTAGTTTCCTTCTTCAAAGACTGAGTTTTTTACTTGCGGAACTTTATTTGACCGCATAAAGGTTACACCCCCTACTGTCTTTTCACGGCTGCCCCCGCTGAACTTGACTTGTCATCATTTATCAGGGAGTTGGCTGATTTAATCCAGTTGGTTTGTATCTCTCCTTCTCAGCCTCTTCTACCTGATTTACAATTTGCATTGAGATTAGGACCTTGTGCAGCGTAGCCTGCTAGAGTTTTGTCAAATTAACCTGGCGATCCCAAAAGTTCCTCTGTTACCCCAATAGTCGTTCTCCTTCCGTCAACAAAAACTCCCCTTTCCATCTCACAACTTTCTCGAGCCCCATGAGAGCGATAACTAACCACCTTTCTATCTTTTCCCGCCGACCAGAAGGGCTTCGATGTAGAAACTAAGGTGTCTGCCGAGAGGTGATTTTCTGTTTTCTATCGCAGACTTGCTGCCAACGAAGGTAGCCGCCCCCCCCTTCTCTGGGTCTCGATCCGCCCCCCTTCTTTCGCTGATTTTACGAATTTTGAGCTTCCCGGTCATCCCCTTCAGATCATCAACCATATGCCCTACCCGTCCCCCCCCTCCCCTAGCCAGACCTGTCCCTTCTCTGACAAAATTCCGATAATGCTTAGCCCCCCTTTCTCTGAATTAGCTTTCTGCGCATTCCTCCTCCACCCCCTCGCCGGCTTTCCCCTTTCCCGAGGAATCCTTCATTACGAGTTTCTATTCGCTGCTGAAGGGTATTTCGTTCATCTAACTTCCAAAAGAGTGAGTCCCTCTTTACTGAGCCGGCGCTTATTCTCGCTATTTCCTTTTGTGGAATGATGACCCCATTTCTCTTGCAAACCTTTCAAAAGGTATAGCCCCAAGGACCAAGAAAGACTTCGAGTATGCAGGAAATTGCGATCCGTGAGTTCTTCTCCCCCTCTCATTCCCTCAACAATTCTTCTCGACGAAAAGCCCCGACCCTCGATGATCTTTTTTTTTTGTTGGGAAATGAAAAAAATGAGTCACGTCTTTCTATGATTTGATTTTTCCCCGATCATGATGAAGATTCTCTGTGGCTTCTTTTCAGACACCGTTTCCGGCTGCTTTGCCTTCTTCTTATGATTCTGCCAAGTGAGACTTCTTTAGCTAGATTTCTTTTAGTTCAAACGTTAAGGCTGCCTGGACTGAGAAATTCCACGAGCAAGTTTCGTCCACTGTCCCATTGAATGCCTTTTGGATGAAGGAGGTACCGCTGCGACCTCGGAGATATCGAGAGAAAAATTTGTACGTTTTCTTTTCCCGTACACCCCTTCCTCTTAATTCCTGAAGGCTACGCAGCGTCCTTATTTTACTAATATAGTTGTGTTTGTTGATCTTTCTATTGGTGAGGTTCTCTTTCTGAATTCCCATCTTCCTAAACGTCCGGCAGTTCTTTCCCTGGAATCGCCTTTGGACCCCTTGCGAATTCTCTCAGTTTTGTCCTCTCTCTCCTCCTAAAAACTTCTTTCCAGGTGATTTTTCCAATTGGACGTTTTTAATGTCTAAGTCAAGTAGTATATTCAAGTTTCTTGGAATCCTTCGGATGAACTCTTCCTAAGAAACCCTGAAGGCGACAATTGCAGACGAATCCCGCGGTATCCTGCGAACCTTCCTCAATTTTTCTCTTCTTAGTCCTTGCTCCCTTGTGGAAAGCACTCCGCAGTCCACTTTTTTTTCGTTACACCTCTTTTTTCCATTCTCGCGCCTGCTGATTTCTTCGTCTCGTCTTGACTTGGTTCTGATGAGAGTGAACGACTATAACTACTCATTCTCCTGTTATTCTCTCGCTTCTTCTGATGTTCGCGGCCTTCCTAAAGGTTTTCCCTGTGGTCTTATACATTATATTTCCCCCTCTTCGTTGGAAGCGGCTGCGGAACCGCATTTCTTCATCTGTTGTGGATGTCATTAAATTAATCTCTCCTCCCCCCCCAGATTTTTCCTTCTTCCGCTACCCTTGAGTTGCTTATTGTCCTATGTTTAAGAACCCCTCTTTAGTAACAGACTTGATTCGCAGCCTCTGGCTGTTCTGATCTGGACCCACCTTTATTATTGTGGCGCTGCCCTTTAATTTCTGTCATATCGCCTTTCTTCCAGTGCTTTTTAAGTCTTCAAACACGAGATAGAGGTCAGAATTGGTTCTTTTGCCCCCAGAGACCCTCGATCCGGCTCTGTTTCGGCCCCTTTTCTGTCGGTCCCTATTCGATAAATCAAGACTCCTCCCCCTACTTTTTTTTTTCGCATGACCTAAAAGCAGGATGTGGCATTTGTTATTTCCCGGCCCTTGCCTTTCCTCGGCATTCTCATTTTTTTGCGACTTACCACCTTTTTTTTATCTTTTTCACGTGTTTCCTTCTGAACGAATTCTTTGTTAAGTCTTCTGCAGACCTGGAAAGTGTTTAACATTTTCCTCCTTCCGCTCCCGGCGTAATGACAATGCCTGCGCAGGTCTAGGGCTGCTTTATATGATCTCTATCTTCTCATCAGGGGTTGTTTTCTTTAGATAATACTACCGGACACCTACTCCCTTCTCTTTTGCGTGAGAAGGCCTCGAGAGATCGTTGTGCTCCAGTCGTCCCTCAACTAAAGTTCTTCACGGTACCACTTTAGCTTTCCCGTTGTTGTGCCCCCCCCCCCTGTTGTTAAGTACGATCTCCCAAAAACTAGACGCTGGATTTTTCTCCCCCGAGCGCCCCTTTCTCCTCACAACGACTCTCTTTTCCTCATAAGAAGGGGTTTTTTCTTATTAGAACCAACCCCATATCGAGTGGCGGCCGTTCTTCTGTGATCGTTCTCCTTTCAAAATCAGACCCGTGCCTCAACCGCTCTCGCTGCTGGGGGGCGCTGACATCGACAGTTCGGTTCCTCTGATGTTTCTCTTCACAATGTCAGAACTTTGTTGCTCGATAATAAAAGATGAACTCCATCTCCCCCTCCCTCCTCTCCACTGGCTGTCCTATAGACCCGACCTCCGACCGATAGCTGTCGGTGCGGCCTGCGTCTTTGGCCATTTTAAACCCCCTCGCCGGCTCATTTCTTCAAGAAGAACTTAACCTTATTTCCTTTGTAGGCTTTTCTGAATTGTTTTTGGCTGACGCAATATGCGCAAATCCCAGTCTTTCTCCACTCTTTCCTTCCGTTCAAGTCTGATTCAATGATCTGATCTGGTGGCATCAGGCATTCTTCTGAACCCCGGTATAGAAATTACACCGTTCATCCCATTGACGCTCATTCATTCCTCTTTCTGCCCGTTCTCGTGACCCGAAGAAGCATAATTTGAAAAAAGTTTTGATCCCCCCGCCTGACTCCCTTCACAGTGTCCGATATGCTCTCCTTCAACACCACCGGTCGCGATGATCGTAATGAGTGTGAGACGATAAACTTTCATTCTCCAGATCCATCTCTCAACAAGGATTTATCGTCCCTCTGGCGCAGTCGCCTTTCGCCGGGCTCCATTTCGCCCGTCTTTTCTTAATTCCTTTCCCAGTGCAGCCCTGAGGCAGGCATAGCCAACGGCGGCAGAATGAAGAGAGAAGACCCAATTGGAAGCCCCCGTCGTCGTTGATTCCCCCCTTCTCTTTGTGATTGACGGTCCCCCGCGCCTACGACCCTGATCGAAGGCCTGATGTGGTAGTTCGCCCCTGATTTGGGCGACGGTACGTTTTTCAAGAAAGGAGTGCGTCAGCCTGACCCCCTACAAGCCCCTTCCTCCCCCCCTCTCAGCCATCCCTTCTTTTTTTTTTTGAGATGTTTGGGCTCTTATCGGTGCCCCGGTTTTTCCTGTAGTTCTTGACATTCCTTTCTCTCCATGGCGGACTAGATAACGCACGTCCAGTGCAGTTGTGACCAAGCGGCCTTCGAATGCGGCTCACTTCATTTCACGATTTCCCCTTTTATGGCCACTTGGCCTATGTTGCCTGTCTTATCATCATTCATAACTTTTTTTGCGCTCCTTCTTCCTTGGGCTTTCTACACGACGTCTTTTGCCTTTTCCCGTGCGCGACCGTAAATCCCCTCCCCCCCTCCATCAGTTTTTTCACTTGCCATTCCATCCTGCCGTCCTATGACCTGTCTGCTGCCGTACCGCCTTTTCATTATAACTGCCGACCTAATGTCGATGTTTCCGTTTTTTTTCTACTTTTCACCCCACGCTCACCTTTTCTTCTACATTTTCGGCGATCTTGTCTGAGGAGATTGATATGACGCTCCCCCCCCGGTAGCTTCCTCCGTTCCATTCCTGAGTGTTTCCTCCCCCGCTGTCCACGCATCTGCTGACCACGCACCAGAGTTGTTTTTCCTTGGACCCCTTTCCTCCTCCTTTTATAGCGGTGCAGTGTGCTTGTGCAGTGTCCTCCCACTCCACTTAACTTTAAGGGTCCTCTGTCCCAGCTCCTCACTGCACGCCATTTTTCTCCCCTCTCATTCTTTCGTCCTCTGCGAGTTTGTTACTGTTTTATGCCTATCAATTCGCCCCCTGCGAGTTCTTGTAACCCACGTCTCCCTGAAATTTAGTTTAAAGGTAAAGTTTCAAGGCGACCGCCACTTTCGCCCTCGGCAAATCTCCTATTATGCCTTTTGTCCTACATGGAGCAGCAAGACCCCTGACCTATTCTTTCTGTCCCCGTAACTAGTGCTCTCCTTCCCAATAGTGTCGCCTATCCCAGGGAAGGGCCTGCAGCCCACTTAACTGATGCTGAAGGGCTTCTTCCTAAATCTTCCCTTCCTCTTCCCTTAAGATTTCCTCCTTCAGGGAATACAAATCTAATGTACCATTTCTGAGATCCAATGTGACATGTATGAGTTCTCCCTTTAGCGCAACTGGACTTCGGTCTTTGTCGGTCCCGTTCCTGAAGACTACCAGAAGTGTTGATATGAGACTCGGGGTCATGTGCCAGGTTCTACCTTGACAGACCGGGACCACAGTGTTCGATCCTAAACTGTCCTACCTCTAGGTCTTCCGTTTCCGGCATGTCTTCCTTTTCCTGCAATCGTATTGGCTTCCCTTTTCGGTGCCTTACTCCCTTAGCCGTGTGACTCTTTTCCCACCGAACGATTGATGACCAAATCTCGTAACGCTGAACAGCGATCTTCTTGGTGAAGCTGCGACCAGCCTTTTTTTTTCCGTTCTCCCGCGCGACCGAAGGCTACGGTCCCCTGATCTCGGACGGAGTCTCCTTCTTCCTTGAGACGCTTGCATTATGAGACCTCTACTTCTGACCTTTCCGCCCGTCTCCGCCACATAATTGGTGGTACTTAGAAGTTCAATGCCCAGTCTTTCTTTCGTAGGAAATCTCGGATTTTTTCTTCTGCTCTCTGTCTCAGCCCGCATTTGCTCCTTTTTGCGTAACTAACAATATTAGTTTGTCGGACCTGGAAGGCCTTAGTTTTGACACTCTCGGTCGTTCTTCCTGTAAATTTAACCCCCGAATCCTTCTTTTTTTTTCCGCGCCGTCCGATCGCTACCTAGACCCCTTTCTGAATCCTTCGTTAAGGTTTTTGATGAGGGCATGATATACCTTTCTTTCCCTAACTCCACCTTTTCTTTTCCGATGCGTCTCCTCCGCTACCAGTAGACCCTTCATTTTCCCCAGTCAGCGCGTGATGAGTAAGGAATACCCATTTTCTGTTCCTCAGGACTTTTCGTTTTCCCCCTGTCCCTTCTCACCCCATTTCTCCAGTCACCCTCTTTCCTGCCCTCACACATTTACCTTTCCTTATCTATGACCGTTTGAACAAAAATACCTTGTTTATCTTAGAGACACCCTCCCCTTTTTTTCTCCGGTGCTCTACCAAGAGCGCCGCATCCCGAACCAAACCCTCCCCCCTTCTTTCCCTGTAGGACCCCAGCCGGGCGTTTCTCGGATATTGTCCTAAAACATCGACCCGGTTGATGCCTTCTTATCTGAGTTCCCCTCAGGAGGCACCCCCCCCGTCCCCCCTTGTGACTCTTCGTTCTACAGTACCTGGATCGCGCGTTGCGTCGATTAAACCCTTACTTTCGTATTCCTTTTTTCCACCCGATTTAGCGTTTGAAGATTTTTTAGATTCTCACACGCTACCTCCTCACGCGACAGATGTTCAGTTAACCAATATGTGAACCGCCCTTCGACACATCCCCCTTTCCCCCTATCCTTTGCTTTTCCTCTAAAGACACCCAAGACCCCCCCGACCCTCAGAAATATGTTCCAAGTCCAGTCTTGTCTTCTCATTCATTCTAGGTTCCCCCCCCTCCCATCGCCCCCCTGTAGTCTCCCTCTTACTGTAGTCCGCCTCCACCCCCCTCATTGACGGTCTGTGGAGTCGGTTGCACTACCTATCTTCCTCACGCTCTGCCACCGTACTCTCCTTGATGCCCACTGCTGCTTTAAACGATGTTCCCCTGCGGGTTAACTTCTCACTACCTTTCCGGTGCTATTCTTCTTTCTGTGCCCTGTCTTTTTCCTACCCCCTGTATTTTCTCAGTTAGTGACCCACAGCTATAAGACCCTGACTTCCCCGTACTAAGCCCCTTCTGATTGCCCTTGCTTTTCGTGACCTCTTTCTTATATCTCGC
>Ga0179591_1259489_pt1 | contig 10027 bp, 8 predicted proteins | sample CZOMad2_1_08_16f_FD_182891 | JGI IMG/M metagenome (GOLD analysis project Ga0179591, IMG submission 182891) | Vadose zone soil fungal communities from Angelo Coast Range Reserve, California, USA - CZOMad2_1_08_16fungal (PacBio error correction) | ecosystem: Environmental > Terrestrial > Soil >... | reverse complement strand
TTTCGTCGGGCGTCCTCATTCTCCTTTGGATCTGGGCCACGTGCCCCGAGCTTCGCAAGAACCACTTCTCGTTAGATGACGTATTATGTCATTCCTTACCACTGGTTCGCAGGGGTAGATCGCATCATCGGCAGCTGGCATCCCCCCGCTGGTTTTCCTTTTCTTCCCTTGCACCATCGCTGGGGTGTTACCCTTTTCCGGCGTGGGTTTCTGTTGGCAATGGGGAGCGGCCTTTGGGTAGGCGAAGCGAAAAGGGCCAACCGGTCGAACATATTCCGGATTTTGACAACTCTTCAGCGACTTGCATTAAGTTTCATTTTCCCCCCCCCCCCGAAAGTCTATCGGTATTAATAACTCCTCTTTAATATGGGAAGCCTAACTTCAAGTATCATCAGATTGGCCTTCCCCGACCAAATAATTCAAATTGACCCCCCCTTTCTTTCTTCGACGTCTGCACTGTAGCCCTAACACCTTCCCCCATTTATTACATGCTGTCCTCCACATTCGCGTCAGTGTGCCTTTTTCTTAGAAAAGACAGGACACTTCCCTTGGTTATTCTTACGACTTTTATTTTCGATACAAGGACAGAGACCCGGTTTTGGTCCCCCTTCTTTCTTTCTTCTTAAATGCTTTGGAACTACCCAAGAAATTTTTTCCCCCCCCCTCTCTCGAAGGAGACCCTCTTTCATTGTCAATCCTTGACCCAGATTCACTTTGACGCATTGGCAGTCGATAACACGACCCCTCTCAACGACCAAGAACGAATTTGACTTCCCCCCTTTTTTTCTTTTGAAATTCTTTTTGCCCTCCAATACATTTTCTGTAAGCTCACTTGAGTACTTGGAACCCTTTTCCTTTATAAAAGTTCTCCCCCGTCTATACCTTCCGTTGCAACTTGGGTTTCTCATAGCTAATTTCCCTTATTTTTTAGTCCCCCTTTCCTCTGTACCTCCATTTATCTATCCAGAGTGTCATATATGACCGCACTTCACATCTTCTTCCCACGATGAAGTTCGCGGGGTTTTCCCCCTTTTATGCAATTAGGAGCTATTCCCCGGATACTCTGCTGCTCAATATTCCCCGGTTTTCGCCCCTGAGCGTCCCCGTTGCATTCCCCTTGTATGTAATTGGTACTGATAGAGCGATTTTTGGTTTTTTCTTTCGTAATTCAAAATGGACCTCGGGTATCTACTCGAAGGGTGGGGTGTTCGATCCTTTAATGATAGAGCTTCGAGCGTTGATTCCCCGCTCCCCTCTATAACTCTTCGTTCGCCTTTTTCCCCCTAGCGGTTTCTTTTAGTCTTCACTTAAATCCCCAACGGTATAATCACGTTCTAAGCCTTTTCTGCAAACTCCAGTCCCCCACCCCTTTCATGCATATAAGACGTCGCCCAATACTTTTTAAACTGACCCACAGTAACGATCCCCGATAATTTATGCTGTCTACATCTTCAGGGCCATTGACGGCCCAGCAATCTCGGTTTTATTTAAGCTGCTTTCCTCAATTTCTTTTGTCGGTATAATCGCACAAACACTTTCTTGTTTCCCTTTCCTTGGGGGACCATTATTGACTTCATTTTCTCTGCTGGAGGTTCGAGAATCTGGCCCCCTTCGAATTCACTACCCAGTCTTTTCCCCCAAATGAGAGACCCTACTGGTTTCCCCCGGATGACCCCGGCTTTCCGATAGAGGACGTCACTGCTGCCATGGGCTATTACGGACTTGTGAGACTATTTTGTGAATAACTTTGGGACACCTCCCATTGACGCTTTAAGAAAACTTTTTTTTTCCCCATGTGGTGGTTCATGACCCCCCCTATGTTGAGGAGAGGTGCCGAGTACCGACAAAGTTGTCTATGGCCTTTATGCGGGTCGCTTCCCTATTATACAAATTTGCGCTGATCCACCGGTAGCATGGAAGCACTATAGGCCAGTGGGCCAGCAATTTCGATTCACTCTATTCTTTTCCAATGGAACTAGCTCCTTCGAAGAAGTACTTCTCCCCTCGGTTGGCTGGTGTTCGAGTTCTTATGACGATCCTTCTCCACTAGGAAATTTTATCGCATAAGAAGACGCCCCTGGACCATTGACATGGGCTGTTTTTTCCCCATTCCTGGGTTTCACTCTTCGCAGTTTAACGTACCGCTTGTTCAAAAACCTTTTTTTTTTGAATGCGAAAAACAACATTTGCGTTCCCAGCAGATTTAACCCGTCGACGGTTAGGTCCCCCCACCGAACTCCTACCAGTAAGGCACTCTCCAGCTGACTTACCCGTAGTGCTTTTGTTCCAGGTCTGGCATTCTTCGACTATAACCAGTTCCACAACGCCAGCTTCATTTCCTTCTCTCCCTAATTGTCGCTCCCCCTTTTCCTGCCGACCTTCTCGAATCTTTGAGCGGTCGTTGAAAGCGACCTTTCTCTTTCCACGTTCCGCACAATTACGTTCCCGCTCTTCTTTCTAATTCGATCCCCCAGCAATACCCTTATTCAGTTTTGTCCACATTCCCCCCTGAAGCATATATTGGTCTCAGATTTGTAGGTGGCATCTTTAACTCCTTCACACAACTCTTAATCCCTTTCAAGCTTCGCATCGCTTTACCTTTTTTTCATCGCAGAAAGACATTTGATTCTCTAGAAGATAGTGCAGCGATGGTTTGCGCTGTCCACGTGTCCACGAAGCTCCTTTTCCCGGAATTGAGAAGGGAGGGAAGACTTTTCCGCTTCCTGTAGAGTGTTTTTTCTATTTAACCCATTCCAATTCTGTCCCTCTAGACAGTGCAAAAAAAATTCGAGTTGCGTCTCTAGAAGTGATTCTTGCTTGTTTGCAGCAGCGATCTCCCCCCTTTTTTATGTCATGATCTGGAACGTTTCGACCTAGCGTGTGTCAACTTTGCAGAGACCACTCCCATCTCTTTGATGAGTCTTCTCGTGGTCTCGCAACTACCTCTTCTGTCCCAAGGACCTTCCCCCGAAGTTAAATAGTTATAGAGTTAATTTTTTTCCCTATCGAGGTCCGGTATTCTGACCAGGCAAAGCCGCCCCCTTCTTTCCTCTGTTTTTCACCACAAGGGTGAAGCGCTGTTAGTATGATCACTTCCTCTGGAGGCGAACACCCCTTTTTTTTTCATTCTCAGGGTCATACTTGCCCCCCTCTCCCTGTGAGCCACGTCCCCAGCTCTATGTTGCGACGTCGAAATTCAACAGAGTAGGCGCAGGTCCGTCCGGTCGGACAGTGGCGGTTCATCTTTCTTGCGATTGGGAGATAAGTTCTTCCCCGACTCTCCCCCCGGCGCTTCCCATGCCTCCCTGATATTGCATCGCTCTGTTTCCTTCATTTTAAATTTATTACATGTTTTGGCTTTAGGTGCTCTTTCTCACGCCGCATATCCTTCGCTGATAATCTGGTAATAATCCTCTTTTTGTCGAGAGATAGTCCCTCTTTGCCTATCTGCTGTCCCCGTTGTCGTCCGACAAATCACCGGCATTTCCCTCCTGATGCGTACAAGGCACCCTCCCTCCCTTTTGCGGATCAGATCCTGGAGAAGTTTGCTTTTTTTTTTCCAGAGCGAGGAGAACTCCGCTTCCCTTCGTCTGGTGTCCCAGACCGCCTTCTGAGCCTGCCGGCTGGCATCCGGTTGAAATTTCTCTCTGTCCCTCAACATAGAGCGGGGTTTTCCTTTTCTTTTTTACCTGATTTTGAAAGTCTGCTTTCTCTTGACGACAGTGAGTGGACGCCTCTGCTGTGAATTGTTCTTCCTTTGACAAGTTGCACGCCATCCACCGCATAGACCTTCTTTTTCCCGTCCGGACATGGAGATAAAGATCTCTCCTTTTCCCCCTTCTCCCTACTATTTACGCGGACGGCGGTTTTCCCTAGAGTGCCCAGTTTCGACCGAAGAATCCAGCCCATCTCTGGACTCTTTCCCTGCGCTTGCCATCCGTTGCTACTTTTTTTCTACAGGGGAGGAAGTTTCACGGAACATGAGTCAAGCTGCTAGCCACCTTTTTATGAAAGGCGAGCTCCCTCGTGGGGTTTGGGGCCTAGACGTGTTTGCTCTCTTTTTTCCCCTTGAAGGAGGCAGGAATTCCCTACGCCCAAAAACCCTTACCCCTTATTAGCCTATCTTTCCTTACCCCCCTTCTTCGAAAGGAGAGTGTAGAAACTTTTTGCCCCATTTCCCCAAAACCACAGTGCTCGCATGACTCAAATCCGAGTCCCTTTTTTCCTTCGATTAATCCCAGAATCCACGGCTCTTCTTCCGATGCCCCCTCCGGATGAACTCTTTTTTTTTTTGAGTAACGAATGCAACTCCAGAATTTTTGCCCGATAAAACGAGAACTGTTTGAACCCGAAATAGGACCCTTTCTTCCCTGAAGCAAGCGAAGCGCGGGGCTGTTTGTTGCTCGGGCGCCGGGACTCTTTTAAAGGAGTCTCCCCCTGACCTCCTGGCTCCTCGGAACGTCAGGTCACGGAAGCCTTCAGACGCATGACGACCGAGCGTCTGTTTTGCCTTTTTGTCTGTCCGCCACCTTTCCCCAGTTTTCCAAGCATCAGCTCTTGTCAAGTTCTTTTTTGCTGGGAGGGTCTGGTTTGACTTCTCCCGGCTTGTCCCCGTAAAAACGACAAATTGGTCCCTCTCTATTTCCCTTCTTTTAACCGCAAGTAGTTCGCGCCTATTGACACCCCAGCCCTTCTGTCCTCCTCTTCGTCTATTTGCTCTCCCCTTTTTCCCCTTTTGCGTAGTGAGATACGATCATACCTGCCCCCCACCGACGACCATAATTAAGACGATCACCCTTGGTTCTAGTTAATTGGTCAGCCCTTCTCGAGGAGTTGAATGTTTCCCACCTTTCCTAGGGAGTAAATCATCGCTGTTCGCCAAAGTTTACTATGCACGCCCCTCATTACGAGGCATACCCCAAAAGCGTAGGTAATAATGACTCTCAAATTTGACGGACGGTGCCCCACCCCCCCCAAGTCGTAGCTTGGCAACACCCCCCCGTGATTCAGACCCCAATCTGTGTACCTTCGCATTCCTGCAGTCGTCGCCAAGGACCTCTTAGAAGCCATTTGGCCCCCGTTGAGACCGGACCTCTGAAACTGCTCGTTCGTATCCGGGTTACCCCCCCCCCCCCCCGTGCCGGAGGTTACCCTTTGATTCCAACACGCTTGTTGCCATGATCCCTTTGCCTCCCATCTTTTTCCCCCCACCTCCCATTAACCATGTTTGGAGCTCGACCATACCTTTTCACCGGCAATTTAGTGTCCCCCCCCCCTTTAGGGAAACCTTCCCACCTGAAGGCCCACCGGCTTTGTTCTAGATAGTGGCCCTATTCCTTCGCCCATCTCCCCCCCCTACATAGAAATACGGTCCATTTTTTTCCCCCCCCCGCGAAGATGTTCACTCTTATATTTCATTGTGCAGTTCGATGTGCCCCGTGATTTACTTCCCCTTAAGTGGATTACAAGCCCCTTTCGCTGGGAAAAGGAAGTGACTCGTGATCAGGAAGTCATTCTCGCTCATCCTTCCTTCTATCGCGAACTATTCCAAGCACCCCCCCAAATTCGAAGCCCCAGACTCGATTTTGATCGAGCGCCACCAACTAATAGATAGCAGCAGGACCCGATATAGCGGAAATGTTTTAGTTTAAACTCTCTTTCTTCAGGCGGCTACACCCTGCCTTATTGACTATGATGACCTCCATAGTCTTCCCCTTTGCTCCGAATTGCAACTTTTCCCCCCACCTCCTCCCCTCTTGCAGCCGACGCATGACTGTCCTATAGTGACAAACCTTCTGGATCTGATCTGCGTGTAAATAAATTGTCATCAATTGCTCATATCTTAATGCGCCACAAGGTTGCTGACTTCCTTTTTTCTTCGTTATGCGGCGTCCATTCCCCCCTTTAGTGTCCACGGCACCTTTTTTTTTCTTTCATAATAGACTGCTTCTTATCTTTTCCCCGTAGTTGTCTTACGGAGGTATTTCCGTTTATTATCTTCTCTTGATAACCGCCAAGGTTCCCAAGTACGCTCGGACCTTTTCTCGATAATTAGAGGAAGCCTTCTAGCCTCTCCCCCCCCAAGTCAGGGTGGGTGAGTCTTCCAAGACCCGTTTCCATAAGTACCCACATCCCGGTTCGACCGTTCTTTAAATAACATTACTTACACCTCAGTTCCTCTTGTTACTAGACCTAATAGACCCCCTTTGCTTCCAACTCTTGACCCTATGTCATGGACCAAGCACTCCACATTTGGGGTATTTTCGTGCTCTTCCTCTTGTCGTAAAGAGACAGGGGCAATATTCTTAGGGGCTATGATTGCAATTGATAGCTTCCCTTTTTTTTTCGGGGATGGATATCTCCCCCCCCAAATTCTTACGGGGCCGGTGTGTGTGATTGACACTTATTCCGGTCACTTCATATAGCTTTTATCTCATTCCTTGAGTACCTCTGAGTTGCCTGTCTTGATTCGCCTTTTTCCACGGTCACGAATTTAAGATGTCCAACTTATTCCATTCTACCATAGGGACGATGCGTTTCTCGTGCCAAAAGCTTTAACGCCCCTTTCCAGCTTAGGTCGGCCTGTAAACTCCCCCAAACCCGCCCCATTGCCCTTCTATCCCATACAGGCTCCTCTGACGTCGTTTTTCGTCAAACTCGGTCCTTGTCATTTGTGAAGACCACCCCCTGCTCCTGACGCCTCGTTAAATCTTCTTTCTTTAACATAATAAGTTTTTGACGAGACCGCGAGGTCCTCCAGAAGTGGACTTTTCCTATTAACAAAGTGACCTCTTTAGTTTAGCGAAACGCAGGTTCTTCCCTGCTTCCATCTGCTTATTTCCGGTGCCAGGGGCGATCTTTCCCCCGCAGGTTCAGGTTGGGGCATCGGAAAATTTCCCCGTTCTTGTTTTTTACTTTTTTGCACGAACGGACATCGATAAGTTAGGTTCGCGTACCTCAATGGGTTTTTTGTTTTTCTTTTTCAAGCGGATGTTTCCCCTGCCCTGTAGAGCGCCGTGTTGTCGGCCGAAATCTCCTCAAAGCCGTCCATTTTGTTCGATCTTTCCCTTTTAGTTCTAAAAGCTCCCATTAGAAGTGCATTACGTTTCCCTGACCCCCCCCCCGCCGAGATTTTTCGATACCCTTCACGCGCCTGGCTCGTTCCTCTCAAGTTACTCATCAGTTTTTCCCAATTAAAAATACTTACGGGCTCTCGACAGTGCTATCCGAAAAAAATTACCCCCCTTTCTTTGGACAAGCGGCCCGTCAGCACTCCTTTTCTAGCGAGTAAAACGGACTCACCCCTCCCCCTGCGGTAGATACCAAGGATTTATCCTTCCCCCGTTCGTCACAGGTTCTGTGGCGAATTAACTTCTTAAAGGTGTTATGAAAGAAACGCCCCCAAAGCCCGCATTTGCGTTGCTCCAGCGATTAAGCTCATGACCATTACAGCTCTGAGCGACTTTGACGCGGTGCGAGTTCGATAACCGCCCCCTGACGATCATCTGCCCTTGACCCCCTCTCATCCGTCTCGCCTTTGAAAAGATACGTCTATCTTTTAAGCCTTACGTTTTGCGTGTGCCTCTTTTTGACCATTTCCCGCCCCCCACTTTTAGCTCTATTACGGGCCTTTTTCCACCGTTTTCATAATCCCCTATCCAAATCCCTTTTGGCTCAGGATGTTTATGCTCCTTCCTCTCCTCAAGCGGGTATCCTATCTGCAGACATTCACATGAGTCGGCTCCGCATACTGTTTCTGTTGCAACGATTATCGGATGATCGAGGGACTTGGAGTCTTCCGAAAGGCAAGTCATGGCGGGCGATTTCTACCTTCCAATAAACATTTCTCTCGAGTTTCCTGATCGCTCCTACTGCTGGGTGTCGAGTAATACAGTCCCTTCGTTTATCACGCTTTTTAGTTGTCCGAGCTGCAGAGGATAATGTTTTTCTTTCATCTGAAAGAGCTCTAAAATCCCCCCTCCCCTCGCCCGGAGTAACCAACCCTCTCTTTTTTTTTTCGCGCACCCCCATTCTCAACCTAACTCTGGAGACGCACCCCCCCCCCCCCACGAACATCCTTTTACCAAAATGAGACTCACTTTCGTTCCGACGAGGAACCCCATCCCTTCCTGAGATCGGCTCCTCTGGCGAGGGCAAATATGTCGAAAATGCTCAATCTTCGTTTTTTGGGTTTTGGGCGCCCTTTATACGGAATTGTCTCCGTGGAGACCTAGTATTGTGCCCCACCAAATTGATGAAAGCCTGGGCCGCCCTACAATTACCCTCTTTCTGAAGGGCGTGAGTTGCTTTGAACCCTTGGCCAGCATTTCCCTCCCCAATTCGTTATATGTCCCAAACGGCTATGCCCCCCACGGGTTTTTTCAACCCTTGATTCAGAGGCGCCGCTCAGTATGAACGATTCACAGGATTGCCAACTGGAGGAAAACCTATCAATTAGTGAGAGAGAATTCTTTTCAAGCGACTGGCCGATAGGTTGACAATGAGTCCTCCCCTGTTTCCGCGCCCTAGTTTTTTCTCAGTCGTAATGTTGATTTTCTGAGTTACCGCACGCGTTTGGCACTTTAGTCCCGGGCGCTGCATATCTTTCTAACTTCGTCTCCGTACAGGGCGATGTCGTCTCTCGAGGCCTGGTCCCCTCCCCGCTATGGATTAGCCAACTGCATCGCAGTTCGTTCTTTTTTTCTAAGGATTTCTCGTTTGGTTTTTTAAATCGTGGAGAGCTTCGTTTAAACTACGGCAACTTGCCCTTTGAATGACTAGAAGCCGCCTTTGAGGCCAGTCGTGTTTCACATTGGGCGTTGTTTTGAAGGAGAAGATCTTTCCCCCTAGCGCTAGAGGACGTCCTCTCATCAACCCCCCTTGGCGGGTCAACCGATTTACGTTCAAGCCCAAGTGCGCCGGTCAACCAGACCCTCAAAGTTTCCGCGCACGCTAAGCTTTTTAGACACTACCACTCTCGAGGCTTGTCCGGAGGGGGAATTTTTTGCCAGTATACACCCTTCACATTCGATGGTCTTCTTTTCTGGACTTCAATTGTCAGCGACCCCCCGCATGGAAGATAAGAACTCCTTCAGGAACCCTTCTTCGTTGAGACTGATCGTACAAAGGAGCCCCCTCCCCCCCCCCCCCCCCCACAGTAACGATATGTTTGCACCCCCCCTGACAGATTCCACCTCCCCTCCCCATTTCATTTTTCAAAACGCTCCATATGGGGTATCACCCGGTGCATTCTTGCAGTCGCCCCAGACATACAGTCGGCTTTGACATTAGCCCTCCTCTTTGGCCTTCATGGGCTCTATTTCCCCTCCTGGCCTTCTTCTTTTTTAGAATTTGAGACAGATAGCAGTTGTGCTTTTTTTGCCAGTTTTCCAGTCGCTCGCCGTTCGCCCAGAATGTTCTTAGGAAAAGATAGCTAAGGGTATGGGTAGAGTGTTTTTTGGGAACCTCTTAATGTTATCGCCAGCCCACGTAAGGATCCTCCCCTCCCCCCTGAGCTTTTCGTTTTTTATCGCGACCAGATGGCTTCTGCTCTAATTTTTCACTGTAGGGCAACTCAGCCTCCCCCCCCCGTATATTGGAGAGCTATGCGGTCGCCGCACTCTTGCCTTCTCTACCCGTAAATAGTCGCTTCCCCCCCTTGGTAATGCGATCCTGTCCGCGACGGGCTTGTCCCTACACCATCTTGAGGTGGACCGATGCTAAGGGGACCGCCTGTAAAATCCGGGCGGCTTGCAATTGTCGGCCATTCAAGTTTTTCGCAACCAGTTTCCCCCCCCCAACTCTCCCCCGACCCGTTTTTCGTCCGGATCGCTCGCCCCACGCTCGAAGCGAGCAGGCAGGCCCCCACTTTTCAGGTTCCACCCGCGCGTAGAAATCGTTCTTCGACTTTTATAACCCGCTCCGGCGAATTTGATCCTGATTGCAGCCTCGTTCTTTTTTGGCATGCGAACTGCTGCCTTCTTATTGCTGCCCGCTCAAAGCCCCTCCCAACTGCATGATAGGCAAA
>Ga0179591_1164311_pt1 | contig 10027 bp, 8 predicted proteins | sample CZOMad2_1_08_16f_FD_182891 | JGI IMG/M metagenome (GOLD analysis project Ga0179591, IMG submission 182891) | Vadose zone soil fungal communities from Angelo Coast Range Reserve, California, USA - CZOMad2_1_08_16fungal (PacBio error correction) | ecosystem: Environmental > Terrestrial > Soil >... | reverse complement strand
TTCTAGACGGACCATTTTATAGTGATCGATCCTTACAGAACTTTTTCCCTTAGATGAGATCGGACTAGTTCTCGTTTTTCCCTTTTTATGCCGTTTTAGGTTCGACAGTGTTGGACAATGAACTTACCCCCCCAACCCCCTTTCGTTTTTCCTGACTGATACTCCCTGGCCTTTTACCCTTTCTTGATCAGAGTTTTCTCCCCTTTTATCACAGAAAACTCACCTCTATACCCCCTCACCCAATCGTTTGGATTTACAAGCGAGGTGTGCCCCCTTTGGGTGTCAGGGCTTCCTTTTTATTCCCCCTAGATTTTGTTTTTGCTCTGATCCATGTCCGCGGATCGATTTTTTTGCGTGCCAGTTCCGTACTCCCTAGTGGCCCCAACCCCTCCGCGTTGTCACGATAATTCGCAGAGCTAGCATGGACGTTTTTTTCTTTTTCTCATGAACCTTTCCGTTTTTTCGAAACGCCTTCGCTCAGGCCGGGGTAGACCCGCCTCCTGGAAATGTGCCGCCCCCTCCCCCCTCTTCGCGAAATGTGGCTCCCTTTCTCCCTCGTTGTCTTCCTTTGAAAGTTCCATTTCCCCCCTTTTTTCGGACGCGAGTGTTCGTGGCTACACGGATCCTAGCGTCACTCGTTCATCCCCGCCCTTTGTCGCATTTCTTTGAAAGCCCGTGGTTCCCGAACACTGCGGGTCCTGCTTGTTGTTTAACCCGGCTCCTTCCTTTCCCCCCCCTCTATTTTGCTCCCCCCTGTATCCGGGTCCGAAATCCTGACCCTCGACGTTCTGCAGGAGGATCTTCACTCCCTCGTCCCCTGCAGTTCATTATGAGCCCGAGCTTCTCTTGAACTCGAAACGTCTAAGGAATCTCCCGCCGCTCGTCACGAATGGTTTTGAGCCTTTTTTCTCCTCTTCTTTACTGCGTCTCTTCAGTCCCGCGCCACCAAAAAAAACCTTTCCCTTTTTCTTTTTCCTCCTATTGGTATTGATTCTTTTCCTTCCCTTTGAGTCTATGTTCCGTTAGTCCCACCCGACCATCTGGGCAGCTTTCCCGCTGAAAATGCTTCCCCAGCGTTTCGGTTCTCACAAGTCTGCGTCCTGAAGTGGGTTTTTTTTTTCCTTCTCGAAAGCCTGTTCTTTTTTTTCCTGTGAACGATTGGCTTGCGGTTTTCACTCGTCGGTGATGGTGAACCGCCTTTTCTTAATCGAAGAACCCCCCCTCCCCTTTTTTTTTTTTACTTTCTTGGTGCCCATAGTTAATTCCCGTCCTTTCCTTTACAGCTTTTTCGCACGACGACCCCCCTCCAATTCCTCTCCGTTAGGTTTTGAGAACCCTCGTCTCTCGCACTATTTTTTTCAACCTTTTCCCCTCATCAAGTTTAGCCCTTATCTAGATTTGGTCCACTGCATTGACCCGTCCAGTTGTTGATTTTTTTTTTTGACTCCTATCCTCTTCAATCGGTCTAGTCTTTTCAGAATTTGGTCCGCAGAGCCCCCTGACGTTGGTCTTGATGTTTTGTTCAGGTTGATAGCTGAGCGGAACCTGTCTTTTTACTCCTCAGTTGCCTCCCTCGGTCTCTTTTTTTTCCCCCCTACTTCTCTTGAATGGAGTGGGTTAACCCTTCTGTCGCTCGATCCCCTTATGATCATTTCCCCCAACAACCGCGTATTGTTGAGTTATAGTTTTCTTTGGATTATATGGATCGCTCCCAGGCAAGAGAGAGGGCCACACAATTTTGACCTCCCCCCCGCTGTGATCCTCTTTTTATTTCCCTGCGGAGGTCCATCCCTTAATTCGGCCTGCGAATTCCTTTCAACTGTGGCCTGACTGAAAGTCCGAACGTTCTTTTTTTTCTTCCCTCCAACTGCTTTTAGTTTTACCTCCACCGTGTTGCGAGCGGCTTTGCTCCTTCGCGCGTCACGACAGAACCCCTTTTCCTTCTCCTGAAAGGACGCGTTGAGCTTTCCCGACTCTTGCCGCCCCCCTTCCCGAAATACAATTGGTTGTTCACCAAATGTCCCCGTTCCAGCGGTGTTTTCCAGTACGGTTACCCAATTATGCAAGCGCCCTCTTTCTTTTTCTTCCACTTCTGCTGGGGCGGCGTTTCTATAACCTTTTTTTCCCCTCGCTTTTCTTTTTTCAAAAAGCGATTTTTGATTTCCTTTCAATCTGCCAACACCCTTCCATCAACGTTTTTTTTTTCATCGTCGGGGCAACTCCTCCCCCCTCATAACGCCTTTTTTTTCCCTTCTTTCCCGTCAAGGGGTGTTTCCCCTCTTCCCCTGCTTCCTAGGATCAAATCTTTTTGCCATCAATGAGCGGTGTCATTCTCTTTATGGACCTCTTTTACGCCTCCACACCCCCCGAGAATTTTATCAACAGCAGGGACGACCCTTTTTTACCCTCTGACGAGTCTCCCCCCGATCTGACGTTTCTCCACACGTTTCTTTCCTTTTTTTTCTTTTCTTTTTTTTTCTTGATGCTCTCCTGATTCTTCAGCATAAGGTCTTAACGTCTTGTCGATTTCGAGAGGATTTGACCCTTTTTTTTAGAGAAGAGGAGCTTGCTATTTTTTTTCCCTTTTCTCCCCGAATTTACGATCATCCATCAACTTGGCAAGTCCCTCCTATTTTTTTTTTTCATTTATTGGGTAGGAAGTTATCTCCCTCCTCTTTTTTTCTAACTCGCAGTCCCACTGCGATGATCCCCTCTTCCTTTAGTTCAAGGCTTGGATTTGTGAACGAGCGTCCCTCCCCTTTCGCGAGAAACCCCGTGCGCCCTCGGTACTTTCAATTCCTCTCCCCAGTCGCGGAGGTGCGGGCCGGTCCTATCCTTTCTATAAGCCGCGCTCTCTCGTTCGCACCCCAACCCAGTTCGCGTCCGTATGGTACTCCTCAACTACTCTCTCATGCTCCCTCTCCTCATGCCGTTGAGCTCCTCTTTTTCATATTGTTCCGGTCAAATCGTGTTGGCCTCGGCTCCCGTTTCCCCGGTTTTATGGGCTTGCATGGTCGGTAAAATTTGTTTTCCTCCCCCTTTTTTTCGATCGACCCCTCTCGAGCCCAACCCCGTAGAGGGTGTTTTTTTCTCCTCCCTTATATCGGTTCGTGGTCCCCGTTCGCCCCCACTGACGCATGGTCCCCTTTCTGGTGTTTTTTTGATTAGCCTTAGGGAAGACTTTCCCCTCCTAGTGGGATCATTTTTCACTGTTTATTTTGTTCAGCGTCCTGTAGTGACCCTATCCACGCCCTCAGAAAAATGATCAGTTCGCGCCCCGCTCTCTTTTGCTCTGCTTGGCATCCTTATTCCTTTCTTCCCTTTCCAATGAGTGATTTGATTCCTAGAACCCCTCCAGTTCCGTCAAGCGGTCTTCAGTCCCCGGTCCCTTTTTTTTCCCTCTATTTCCTCCTCCTCACCGTGGTTTTTTCTCGATCTTTTAACTTGAGCCTTTGTGTTTTTCTTTCTTTTTGAGTCTGTTCTATAAATCTTTCTTCCTCTCTCGTTAATACTTGATTCCCAAGGCAGATCCTCTCTTTTCGTTCTGATCTTTTTCTTTTCTTTCGGATTTAAGTAGTTTCCCATAGCGGCCGCCTTCCTTCCCCTCCGCCGGGACATCTTTCCCTCCCGCCTTTTTCTCTTCTTCTCGCCCATGAGAAAACCACGTTTCACGCGTGGGCCTGTTTTTTTTTTTTCCAGTTTGTGCCCAGCCGTGGAAACCCCCCTCTAACTATTATCTTATACGCTCCTTTCCTTTTTTTTGGGCTATGTATCGACTAAACGCGATGGCCCCTCCCTTTCACGCCTGCAAGTTGCCCTCCTTGCCAAGCTAGCCAGCGCTTCCCACCTCTTTCCCAGGACCAGTCTTGCCCCCTCTTTCTTCTCTAAGTTTTTTCGATACTTCAGAATCAGGATTCCCTTGATTATGTGTCCCTGTTGACTAGTCAAGAGAACCGGTTTTTTTGTTGTTTTTTTTTTTCACTATCGATCTTGCTATCTTGCTATCCCTCTCAAGATGAAGCGGATTGGTAACGCGCCCTTTTCCTTTTATATGTTTTTGCCCCACTCGGCGTTGCTCTGTTTGCTAAGGGATCGTTCTCCCTACCTCGGTCGAATTCAGACGACTTGATTTCTTTTTTTTTTTCCGCGTTTTTCGCAAATCTCTCCCTTCTGAGCTTCCTGCCTCCTGAGAATGCCGCCTTCGATTTCCTGTTTTTTTTTTTCCTTTCCTACGTTGAGGATGATAGTAGCCCGCTCGCCCTCACAGATCTTCTTCTTTTGGTTATTGTTTTTTTCAACACGCCGCTCGAGAATCCCCCGTAACTTTTCCTCACTGCTCGTCCGCCTTTGCCTCAGTTTCGAGGCCAATTCCCCCCCGTCCAAACTCGCTCCCCCCGATCTTTTTCCGTTACCTTTTTCCTGACTATCTAGCCTGTTTCTTCTCCCCGATCGCCGCTTGTTTTTTTTTCGTCTTTCTCGGCCATGATTCTGCTTCTTCCCTGATTCCCCACCACTTTTCCCCTTTTTCTCGGTTTTAAAGCCAGCTCAGCCGGGACTTGAACCATGCCGTTGCTCTGCAGCATAGGTAGTATGGGCCTCGTTTTTTTTTTCCCCGTTTTAGGACCAAAAGCCCGTTGATGATACTTTTTTTTTTGATGATTTTTTCAGGCCTTTTTTTTTCATAGGACCTACTTGCGGGTGCAGATTGAAGTTCAGCAGTGTCACTCTTCTTTGCTAACCATTCTTCGAAGAGTTCCCATTTTCTGAAGCAAACCGCTGCCCCTTTATTTTTCCCCCCCACAATTGGATATGGTCTGGGTTGTCTTTTTCAAACTCGTCTGCAGAAACTCCCTTTCCCCCCCTATTCTGGATAAGACCATCTGCGAGGTTGCTTTCGTGAAGAGAATACTGCTTTGCCCCCCTCCCTCGACCCCAATTTTTTTTCCGCGGACGTTCAGTCGGACCTCTCACCTTTTCACGGTACGGCTGCCCAACAACCTTGGGAGAACCATTAGTCTTTTTTTTCCGCTAATTTTTTAAGTTGTGATCCCGAGGTCCAGCGCAGATTGTCATGTTTTCGTCACCTCTCTTGTCATGCGTATTTTCCCCCCTCCCGGAAAAATACTACTTCCTTTTTGGTGTATAAATGATCTCCGGATCTTGATCTCAGATTTTCTCCCCCGTCAAGCCCGGTTGGATGTGGACCTTACTCTGCTGGTGATGCTCTGTCTTGCGTGAGTTTCCGGGTTATCAGCGAGGAGACTTGATCCCCACTTCCCGCCCCGCTTCGCCTTGCGCCACGGCTCCGACTTCCGTCCCCCTGCCGACGAGGATAGTCTTAAAACCTTTCCTGAGACTTTGCCCCTCACGTGAATTCCTTTCTGTTTTTCTTTTTCTTCAATCGGTCCCTCCCTTTCGTCTCTAGTCCTTTCGCCGTTGAACGTCTTGTTTTCTTCTTTTCTAGTAGGTGCGACACCCGCTGCAATTTTCAAGGCATCATTTTTTTATTCCCCCCCTCCCTAACTTCGGTTTGTTGCCTATCACAATATAGCGTTGACCCCCTCACCGTATCGCGTTGCCTCGCCCACCCCCTTTTTTCCGCCAAAGCAATATTCTTTTTGCCCCCAGGATGATTTCAGACTTCTCCCCTCCGTTTTAACGTGGTAGCCCTTGACCTTCTTGCCGCGGTACGCCTATTCCCTATTTTGTCTAAAGGCCCTCCTCCACAATCTTACGATATCTTTATACCACTAGTTTCGTATCCAAAATGCCCGGCTTGCGGCGACGTCTTTTTTTTTCTTCCCCTCACTCTTTTCTTATCGGTCAAACCCCTTTCTTTCGTCATCCACGCTCTGTCTTTTCCTGACTTATGTTTCCGAGTCCGCACGCAGCTTTTCCTTAAGGTCCACTATCTTTTTGAATTTCCAGATCATCCTCATTCTAGCATTATTCTTTTTCCTATTGATGCCCATTTTGATCACCAAATAGCTTGACTTGAGACTCGATTTTTTGCTCCCACCCAGGAGCGGACCCTTGCATTATTTTTGACCTTTTTTTCAGTACAATTCTTCTATGATTTTAACGCCGCCAGGTCCGCACGCGTCTTGCGTTCGTTTCCCTCGCTGCCACTTTTTCTCCCCCCCGGTTCCAAATTGTTGCCCAAATTTCTTTTGCTTCAAAATCCCAGGCCCCTCTCCACCTCCCCGCCATGTCGAGCAAATAATGTAATGTGGTATTGTTCTTTTTTTTTTTTCTGCACTTTCCCGTGGTGTCCGTAAGTCATTTTTTTGAGAATATTGTTCGACTCTTTCTGCACGCTTTGGTTCCAGTTTACGAGACACCCTCCCCGAACTAGCTCAGGCATTTTAATTAGCGGTTAACGCGAGAGTTCTTTTCCCCTCTCAGGATGTTCTTTTACTCAACCGAGATCGTCTGCCTTTATCTGATGAGCCTCCTCCCGTTCCCATACTTCCTCCTATTCCCCCCAACCCTTTCTTCACTCGGCTTGATCCTTTTTTGACCCCGAGTTGTCCTTTTTTTCCTTCTGGTGCGTTTTGTTGTATCCTTTTCCTCAGTTCGGAGGCAATTTACATTCCCCCGTCGATTGCAAGTCGCGTTCCCCGGAGTCCTTCCCCTTTTGGTGTCGGTAATTTTGTCCTTCCCGACGCATACAGTCAAACAGCATATCGATCTCCCTTTTATGTATTCCTTCCATATCAGTAGTTCCGTCTCGGTTTCCCCGTCAAATAACACCTCTTCGTCCGTCCTTTTTTGTTTCTAGAGATGTTTTCCCGTGCAAATCCCCTCCTGAGCTTTTCCCTCCCTTTTTTGAGATAGCGCCCCAAGTAGGGAACTGGATTCCGAGGGCCCCTTCAGGTTGAGACCCTTTTTCCCGAAAAAACCCCCGGATCTTCCCTTCAGGTAGTATGGCCTCCTTTACCCTGTATGGAAATTAATCGATTTTGCGAGCTCCCCTGGCTCACCAGAAACCTCAATGACGATCCATTAGTTTGTAGGCTCAGGGTATTTACACCCCTGTTGGCCGGGATTATTTGTACTCCCGATTTGCTTCACATATAGATCATTCTGTTTGAGGTATCCCTTTTTTGTAAGACGCTGGCGTTCTGCCCCCTCCCACCCGCCGTGTGCCGCAACATGAGCACGAAGATTCAGTTATCGGAAGTGGCTCGTGCCAGAGTTCGTGGCTTCGAAGAGACAAAGGAGAGTGCGTGACGGAGCCTGCCAGTCCCCATGACCGACCCCCGCCATCCAACCACATTATTCTCCCTTTGCTTTTTTCTGTTGCTGAGCTTTTTGAATATCCGCAAGGACTGCCAGGTTTGTTTTCCCGAGTCCTTCGAGTGTACCTTTCCCCTTGCAACCCGTTTTCTCTCCTTTGACCAGTTTTGGTTAACAGTCTACCTTTTTGAAGTGAAGCCAATGGTTTTTGGTTTTTTTTGTTACCGATAAATTCAGGTTCGTTCCTTGTTCATCTTTTTTTGGCATTCCTTTTTTTGATCCCCCAAAAATGGCCTCTCAACCTCTGGACACGCCTTTTCCGATGAGGGAGGATCCGCACTTTTTCTCTTTTCCTTTTCCAGAATTACTGAGGACCGTTCAGAATGTCTGGCCCTCTGCCGATAATGACCAGCACATTTCCCTTTGACGGACGCCTAATGGGTTTTTCTTATGTCAACCGAGCGATTAGTAGGAATTCCTTCCTTCAGCCGACTCGTAGGAATTTTTTTAATACTTTCTTTTTATTTTGATAGTCCTGAAATTTGCTTTTTTCGTTTATTCCTCATTTGCATGGAGGTTTCCCGCTTTTTCACGTTCCCTTGAGTTCCAACCTACGTTTCTTAACCAACTTCCTTTTTTTTTTCTTGTGTTTGGACTACCTGCGCTCCCTCCTGTTGTCGGACCGCCATTGGAGCCCTTCCTTTCCTTTTTGATGGTGAACACGTCCTTTCTCGCCCTACCCGAACCTACGTTTTTTTTTGGTTTGACCTAGGCCTGTGACTTTTATTCTTCCTCGTGTTTCGCACGACGAACCCCGTCCCACCCCTCTCAGTCCCGGGAGACTTCCCCCCCCTCGACCTCGCCGTTGATTGACCGGGTCCTCAATCCCGCCTAAATGGTTTTTTTTCTTGTCAACGTGATTGCCCGAGGTCTTTTTGGGCTGTGCGATACTCAGTCGGGGAGGTTCTCCTTCTTTCGTTTTGTTGCGCCTTGAGCGCAGCAGCGCGATGGGAGTTTCCTTGCCTGAGATCCGCTTTCGTGGCCTTTGTACCTGCAACGCGCTTTTCTAACCTCTGCTACTCTTCTCTTGTTCAACAGTTCCGGGCTGACTGTGAGGTGTTTTTACAATTCTGTCGCTCGTGGATCGAAAGACCCACCTCTGTGCCTCTGTGATTATTATTGGCGTATATGTTAGGTCAAGTGGCATTAAGTTTGTACAACCCATTCCGAATTCGATTTGGGACTCGGCTGGCGGCACCCTGCATTTTTTGTGAGCGAACCCCTTGGTTCCAATTGTGTCTGACCTTGAAATGTTAATTTGTGCGCCGTCTCGGCCTTATTTTCTGGCGGAAACACAGGTTATGTGCTATGGCGGTCTTGACTTCCACTTGCTCGTTTACGCAGCAAATACTCCTTCCCGTCTCCGCCGGACGCGGTTGTAGCGTTTCGTGGCCCCCTCTCCCCCCACCCTTTCTCCCCCTCCCAATGATCCATTTGAACCCTTTCTGTGGTTTTTAAGCGGGGGTTTGCTTCAGTGATTTTTTTTTCAGGCATGGGAACAATATTTTGACGAATTTTAGATACTTTTCCCCATTTCTGCTGGGAGGATTTCCTTCCCCACCACCTAGTACTTTCTGCAAACCGAGTCTTTATCTGACACAATCTTCAACAGTCTTCCCATTTTTGGGACTCGGTACTTTCCTCCTCCCTAATACTGCCTTTCGGCCCCTTCTTCCCAGGTCACGGGGTTCCGCTGCCTTAGACATTGACCTATGCGGATTCAACTCGCCACCTCAAATGCTCTTTTTATGCTTCCAGGAGGGACCGCGCCACAATTTCTCTCACACAGAGAGATATCTCCCTCGGACGCGCTAGATCGCGTCTCCATGGCGCGTTTTGTCTTTCTCTGCTGGTTTCCTCGCTTTTTTCCTGAAGTAGCAGTTGTTCACGGTTGTTACCCCTCAGGAGCGTTTTTTCTTGCTTGGAGCTGACTAGCGCGTTTATCTTCCCCTCCAGGATCATCCTAACAGCGTCAGTCTAAGTCTGGCGCATTATATTCGTGCGCCCCTCTCATAATGACTAATTTATGGTTTGCCCTCGGAACCCGATCTACGACACTTTCTTTCCCTGAATTCGCCACTGTCGTGCTTGGTGTTCTCTCGTCTGCTCGCGAACAAACTGAATTTGTTCCAGATTGATTCCCCTGAGAAAAGTTTTCCGCCCCCCGGCGTTTTTGGCCGGCTTCGTAATTTATTTTTAGCAGCTCTCTCTCGGATAGCAACCCCCCTCTTTTCTTAGTCTGGGTAATCATCCCCTCCCTTCATGTCTGCACGCTATGCGTTGTTTTTTTGCTATCGTCCTTAATGTGTTGACTCCGCGCTAGCTTTAAACTTTCGTCTGGGCTTGCAGGCGTATTGCTTCCCCTTTTTTCTCAATGTCGCGATATTTACGAGCCCTTTGCCCCCCACAACCTGCGGGGTTCTGTAGTTTTCTACTTTTACTTAGTTTCGTGTGTCCACGGTGTTCTTTTCAGGCCAACTTTGTTTGTTATTCTGATTTGACGGCCGCAGAAGACCGCACACATTTTGTCGGGGCTCAGATGCCCGTTAATGGTATTAGTGATTGGCAGCGTCCTTTTTGTCACCGACTTCACGCCTCTGGAATTCAACAACTCCGCAGACCGAAAAGAGCGGAATTCGCCCCTTCCAGTTCCCCTTCATTAGGAATTCCAAGGGAGTCGGTCTTTTTTCCCCTTTTCCTCCATGCAAGGAGTGCCCAGGAGTAACTT
>Ga0179591_1429845_pt1 | contig 10028 bp, 18 predicted proteins | sample CZOMad2_1_08_16f_FD_182891 | JGI IMG/M metagenome (GOLD analysis project Ga0179591, IMG submission 182891) | Vadose zone soil fungal communities from Angelo Coast Range Reserve, California, USA - CZOMad2_1_08_16fungal (PacBio error correction) | ecosystem: Environmental > Terrestrial > Soil >... | reverse complement strand
CTCGGGATCCTTATTTCCCAGAAGGAGTCAAGGGCGACTAAGCCTTCCTCCTTCGACGCTAGCGATTGTTTTTCCTTTGCCGGGTGGAGATATTAAGCCCTTTCTGTCCCTTCCTCGCCCGGTCTAACTTTGCGACGTAGAACCCTTTTCATTCATTGTTGAATTCTTTTTTTTCCAAGAAAAAACGGCCTTTTTTCCCCCGAGTTGGCTCTTAGCTAGAGAAGGCTGGAGCCCCCTTAAACCATGAGTCTCCCCTTTTTCCCTTTGATCCCGCGTTTCCGGAGCAGGGTACACTTTCGAGAGAGCTGCTCTTAACCTCGTAGCGATAAATGCCTTCCTTCCTTCCTCCTTTTTCATTCTCGATGACTCTTTCCAGGAAACTCCCCCTTCGCGATGAGTACCCCTTTTCCCTTTTGAAGACGCGCCCCCTTTGCGATTAAACCCTGAAAGAGATTGTCTCCTCGCTCACGGGTTTTTCCCCCTTCCTCACCCTTCATTCCCAGGGCCTGCGCCCGCTTCCTTTCCTCGCGCCAGGAATTCTTTTCCCCTTTCTTCGCGTCGCTTTCTCCTCTGGGGTCCGGTTTCTTAATGTTCAGCGATATCCCTTGTGTTGGAGATCTCTCGCGGAACAGCCCCCCCTTTCTCTCCTGCCGACTCCGATAACTGGTAAGGCCCTGATTTCCTCAGGCGCTGTTAGTCCCCTTTCTTTTCCCCTGTCTTTCCACTATGGGAGGGGGCTGGTGCCCCCTTCCTCGGCGCAGACGAAGAAGCATTTCCTGGCCACTTGGATTTCTCCCTCCACCCCCATTCGGGAATGGCTTTCTCTTTTTTTTTATTCGGACCCGCACCCTCTTCCTTTTCGGCATGGCATCTCCCCTTCCTGCGGGGGCGATTTTCCCCGGGATCGCGAAGCCCACATGGGTCTCCTCGAGCGCTTCCCTCCAGGCTTCCTAAGAAGTGATTCCCTCCCAGCGATCAAATGTTTTTCTTGAGCTCCCTACAGGTTATCTAACTTCGACACGGGGGGGCATGCGCCCCCTCACTATTGCAAATAGTTGTGACTCTATTTCTCTTGTTTTTCCCCCCAAACTAAATTCAACAAGTTATCGGAGAAGTTAGAATACTCTCCGGTAGGAGTCCCATTTTCTTTAGATATCGGAAGAATATCACCCCCCCTCCCCGGGGAATTATCCGGCATTTTTCTCCCACTGCCCTTCCTCATGTCTCGAATCCAGAGTCGTTCCTGTCTCGAAAACAAACATTTCCATTAAATCTTCTGTGCTCATCGGCGCTTTTTTTCCCACTGGTTTTTACGAAGATTCAATAGATTTGGCCTCTTCAGGGGCGCCGTCCCTTTTTCAACGAGTTACGGCTGACCTCTCCCCTTTTTCCTCTTCTCCACTTGTATTTCCCAAATCGTGCCTGTGCCGTCTACCCTTCACCGGATTCAGATCGTGCCCTTTTTCCTGAAAACGAACATCGGGTTCCTTTTTGAGTCCCCTCTCTCCATAGTGAAGGTTCCTCTTTTGAAGGAATCACCCCCTCAAGCCGCTACTGCACGTTTTCTATCGAGTTCCGGGATCCTTGTGCCTCATTGCGGTTCGTTTCTCCCAGTTCCCGGGATATCACCTTCTCACACGCACGAAACCCTCTTCGGGTGTCTGTTCTTCCCCCCCAGCTGCGCTGAGAGAACTCCTTAATAGTCGGCTGTGCATAAAGCGTAACCTTTCCCCTCCCCCCATTCCTGGAAGGCGTGTTCCTTTAGGGTCTTCAACAGTATTCCCCCCCGCTTGCAAATTGCGGCCCCCCTTTCCAGGAAGAACCCTTGAACCGTTTCCTCTCTTCCTCCAGCTCGTAGAATACGCGGCTCTTTCTCCAAGAAAGCGCACATCCCAGTCGAAGGAATCCGACGGCATGACCTTCCCCCCCCCTTTTGTTTCTTTCTCCTTTCATCGTAGGATCCTTCTCTTCTCGCCGTTGGCGATTGCTGAGTGAATCCTCTTCCGCGGTATTCTTCGACACGGTCGCTCTCCCCTCCTTTTTTTCGGTCACTCCGCAATTTGGCATTTTCCTTTGAAGACACCAGCGTCACCCACTCCTCCACGTCAGAAGCCGCCTATCTGGCCTCTTTATCGCAGTATGCAGTCCCTCGTCCTTCCGCTCGCGCCCCCCCCATCCAACGAAGATCCTCTTTTAGTGAGTGTGTTGTGATACTTTTTTTCTTTTTTCTTTTCCCGAACCGTCCTTGGATACGGAACGATCGCCATTGATACAGAGGGCTTTTCTCTCCCTATTGCGATCCAAAGACTCTTTCTTTCCCGTCCCTCACCAGAGATTCGGTTATGGCCCCCTTCACGATCTGGATCCCGTTCCTTTGTAGACGGCACCCCCTTTCTCCGATTCCCGCTTTTTTTTTTCCGCATCCGGCACCAGATCCTCAGCGTGAAAAGCGCCCCCCGCCCCCCCCTCCTGGGGGGTGTAGGCGCCCACCCCCCCCCCCCCGCTAAGGCAAAAAGCATATTGCCCCGGACCAATACTCTCTCCTGTACGCGCAAGTGACGCCTTCCGATTACCCCCAGGCAGGTCTTCCTTTTCCGAATCAAATAGGCGTCTCTCTCCTAGATTAATTATTTTCCCCCCCTTTACTTTACCACCCCCTCTTCGAGGAAGGAATTTTGTGAGGGAGGTCCTGAGGGGAGCCCGTTGCAACTGGGAAGAGACCTTGTAATCAAAATGACCCCCCCGTGCCTTGAATGAGGTGGTCCCCCTTTTCAAGAAAAAGTCTTTCGACTACCTCCCCCGTTGAAATAGTTCAATTTCCCCCCCCCTGAAGCTTAGGATGTAGGTTTTCCGTCTTGAGACCCGATAGTCGTAAGCCTTTTTTTTTCTCTCCCCTCGAAGGCTGACGGGTACATTCTTTCCCGCTGTTCTGCCGCACCAGGTGGCTTCCTTTTCTCCCGCTTTTTGCGCGAGGCGCGGCGGCTTTTTTTTTTCCTCCAGGCCTGAGAACCTCCGAAGACAAAGGCGGTCTGCCTTCTGTGCTTCTTTGCAAGCCAAGCGAGGGGTCGTATCTTTCCCCCGAAGAGTGGTACAAAGAAAAATCCCTTTTTTTCTAACGAATAGTGGATCCAGTCCCCATCTCTGGAATAGAGACAGGCTCTGATAACAGTGATGCGCCGTCGCTCCCCTTTGGCTCGTTGAATGCCCTCTGTTCTCTGTTTTTCGGTAAAAAGGAATTCCCCCTCCATCACGGTAAGCTTTTTTCGCATCAATAGGTAAGAGCCTTTCCAGATCAGCTCTAATTTGAATCCTTCTTGTACACATCGTTAATCCTTTTCTGGTTTGACTTTACCCCCTTCTTTCAGCACCTCTGGGACAAGTTGGACTCCCTTCCCAAATTTTTCCCCTTTTTTCCTTCTCCCCCTTTCTCTTCGGACGCACCTTCCTAAGGCATTGGACTTTCCCCCCCCTCGCATCGCGCTTCCTTCGAATCTCCCTGATCGCGACGCCACCACTTTTGATCAATTAGAGCATCCCCCCCCTGAAACGAACACTATTTTTACTCAGAAGTAATACGACTTCCTTCCGAGCCCAGGCGCTCAAACTCCCCCCGAGTTCCTTTCTCCCCCCCTTGACGAAAGTCGCTCCCCCCCCTTCCAGAGGACCCTTGTGCCCCCTTTAGGAAAGAACCCACTCAAGTAACCACTTTCCCCGACAGTCCTTTTTTCCGACTTTGTTGAATTCCTTCCAGTGGATATCTCCCTCTCTCCACCCGGCCTTGCCCCAGCCTAGAATGAGCCTCCTCCATTTATAGGTCGACTTGAAAGAATTAATCGTTCCCTTCTCTCATTTCTTAGAAATAAGGATTCCCAAATTGCCCCCCTCAGAACATAATCTCCTCGTTTTTTCCGTACAGAATTCTTCCCTTAGTATTGGGACTTTTTACGGAGATTTCTTGCGCCCTCCCCGGAGGGAAAGGGCTTTAATCCTGTTGCATCTTACATTTTCAATAGGTTTTGGGTTCCCCCCCCCCCCTAAAGGCTAGCAGCCTTTCTTCGTGCCTGTGCCGTCGTCCCCTTTGTAACCGGATCCAGATCCGTCTTTTTTAGGTTTTTTCAGCCCCCTCCTTTCCTCTGTCGTGAATCCTGGCGGGTCTCCCTTGCCGGTCGACTTTTTCCCGATAAAATCCCCCCCCCCTTTTCTTTATCCCTTAGTTGTCTTTTTTCCTGATAAAATGGAAAGCGGTGAATCCTCCCCGGCGTGACGGCTCCCCTTGCCGCACCCCAAATGAATCTTTCTTCTGCGGGCTGATCGCGAGCGCGGAGAACTGTCTTTTCTTTTTACTGTCCCCGGACGAGACATTCTTCCGTGGAGGCGTGGCAATCCTTTCTTCACCTCCCACCGCTGTCAACGTAGTGACGTGTCTTTTCTCTAGAAAAAGGAGACTTCTTTTTCTGCACCGGGATCGACCGGCTCTTTAATCTCCTTTTCCCCCCAGAGAAACGTCGATCACTTTCCTTTTCCCCTTCCTCATGAACGGACTATGCTCTCTCCTCCTTCCTTCAGGTAGGATTAATTCGTTTTCCGTTGGCTTGCTGGAGTGTCCCCCGAAGAAGTGGTATTCCTCCTTTTCCCTGATCTTCGATGGCATGGCGATCCCTTTTGCAAGCGGCGCTTTCGTCCCTCCCCTCAGGGCACTCTTCCTCCCGCTCTTCCTCGAAGATGGTATCGCTTCTGCCAGCAGCCGCCCTCAGTTTCTCCGCGCTCGCGATCTTTTTTTTCTTTTTTCTGCAAGTCCCTTTTTGAACACGATGGTGTTGCTTTTTCCCCCGAAGCCCCCCCCCCTCTCCTTCACGTGCCATATAACAACCCTCCCCCCCATTGACTTCTTTTTCTCCGGATTCACCGACTTACATTTTTTCTCCTCTTACTCATCCTTGATAAAGGGGTTTCTCTTCAGTTGATTCGAATCCACCCCGGAACTATCCAGTTTATTTCTCCCCCCCCCCGAGATGTTAGGTTTTGGACCCCACCTTTCCGACGGGAACGATCTGGATCCTCCAAGAGCCCGTTTTTCCTCACTATTATCTTGTTAGATAAGGCCCCCCCCCCCCTGGCAGCCAGTATCCTTTGCAACAGGATGCAATGGTGTTTTCCTTTTTTCCCCACACCCCCCCCCAAAGATATTGACCTCCTAATCAGATTTGCCGCTTCCCCCTCTTGCCTCTATTAATGTGATGATCGCCCGTGTTTTCGACCTCAAATAGGAGTACGCCCTCCTCTTTTTCTTCCTCAGTAGCCAGGGCGACCTCTTTCGATCCCAATCGACGATAAGCCTTCCTTTCCTTGCAGGGGAGTCAGTTGAACCCCGGGACGCTCCCCTTTTTTTTTTTTCGCCTCAGTGAATGAGCTTTTCCTTGTTGAAAATTTTTCCAGACCACGCCCCCTCCTCCTCACCCTCCCCATAGTTCCTGGAAATTAGGATTATGTCTGCCCTTTTTTTTCGATAAACAATGTGCGCCCCTCCCCTTTCCCTTTTTGCTGCTTCCATTTAAAGGCGTAGAAGGCTGCTTTTCCGGAAAGTATTCGTTTCGCGTCCTTCACATGTGGGTCCTCTTCCACCCTCTCTTCAGAGAGATCCCCTTCAGGGAAAATGCCTTCCCCCTTTTCGAATACAATGCCCGATCGCCGAGGGTGTGTTACTTCCCCCTTGCGATTCACCCTTTGGCCCGCACCCTTCTCGTCTATCTTTGCTTGGTAAAGGCAAAAAGCCCTCTTCCCGATAGTGATATCAAAGGGCCTTCACAGGCCTGCTCTGGCCTGTTTTCATTAGTTCGGATTTAACGCGATTTTTTCCTGTTAAGACTCTTCCTCCTCCTCCGTTGTTCTTTTTTTTCGGACTTCCCCTCGTTAAATCAAGGTACCCCCCTTAGCAATCAATGTCTTTCTTTCCTGGCGCTCCCCTCCTGAGCTGTAGAAGGGAAGCGTTTCCACTATCGTCATCATTTCTTTTCTGGGCCTGTACCCCCTCTTGCTCTTCCTTTCCCTGAAGAAAACCTTATAGGACACTCCCTCCCTTTCTTCCCCCGATAAACCCCCTTTCTGGATACGATCTTTTTGTATTCAGACGCCCGCGAATTTACCCCCCTTTTCAGAGCGTCCCCCCGCCGGACTGTTCCCTCCCCTTTCGCTCCCACATGGTGCATTATAAATTTCTTTTTTCCAGAAAATCTTTTAGTGTAACCGGCAGGCCCTCCGCACCTTTTTTGAAGAGCAGGCTCCCTCTAATACATGGTTATTCACGGGACGACAGCTGAGATCAGGCCCCCCCCCCCCTTAACTACCTTCGGCCTAGGAAAGAAAATAGTTTTCTTCCTTGTGTCTGTCAAACTAAACCAACGCAAGTAATTCCTCTCCCCCCGACCCCCCTCCCCCAGGGTAGGCTGGATATTTTTCCATATCAAACACCCTCATATAACTCCTCTCCCCCCTTTGCGCCTCCCGGCAGAGAAATCCTTTAGACCTGGCTTTCAAGAATTATCGCGATAGCCCCCGATTGATTCCCCTACGTCCACACTTTGTCGATCAGCACATTAATCTTCCTTTCTCCTTTCGTCGGAACCAAATCTGAGTTTGGTTTTTTGAAGAAGACGCCCTTTTTATCTGCGCAGACCACCCTGTTGCAGCGCTTTCACGTCTTCTTTCTGGCTTCAACTCTACGGCTAGCAGCGTTCTTCCCCCTGTGCCGTTTCTTTGGTAACCGGATTGTGGTCTCCCCAGAAACATCTCGTTTGAATCCTGGCGGGATCTCTCCCCCCAAATAGTGCCGGTCCGTCTCCATTCCCCCTCCGATGTATCAAGTTTCCCGTGATGATGCTCCTTTTTCTCCCCTGGAAGCGGTTACCCTTTTTCCCTCGTTCCCCCAATAAAGGATCCTTGCAGCACTCCGAAAAATGAATATTGCGTCTTTCTTGTTATATTTGAGCTTGCTCGCGAGGAGACCCGTAGGATGTCCTGAATTTAAAGCCCTGATCCCACTTCGGCGTGATGGTCGGTTTCTGAAAGAAGGAAGTCTATTTCTCCCAGCTCTCCTTTTCATGGAGGAGCCTCTGCAGGAGAAAAAGCCTATCTTTCCCCCCGGGATCGACCGTTGTGAAGACTCCTTCCTGCCCAGTTAGGATTCATCCCCCTTTCGCTCAAGGTCTTGTCCCTTTCTTAAACGGAACTATATATCTATTTTTTTTTCTTTTTCTTTCCGTTCACCTTTTCGCGTTCAAAATCCTCCCCTTCTTGACGCTTGCTGGCGTGAATTCCCTCCGTCGACGAATCTGGTCCCCCCCACCTGACCTTCTCGGCGATGGACCAATTTGAACGCGGCGCTCCGGTGAAGACCCTCCCCCCTGCCCGCCCCCCTCCTGACGAAGATGTCTCGGCCCCCTCTCCGTATGCAGGAAGCGACTCCTTTCCCCCAGTTCTCCGCCGCTCCCTTCTCCCCTCCGACATCAGCTCTTCCCTATTAATTTTTCGTGGTGTGTCTATCATTTTATGGCCTCCTCGAACAGCCAGATTTTCCTGAACCGTTCAAAGGAAGGTCAGTCAATTCCCTTCTGCAATGGTGAATTCTACTTCGGACCTTTCTTTCCGCCTTTCTCCCGAAGATTAAACATCTTTTCCTACGAAATGTTCTTCCCCGGTACCAAACCCTTCTTCTTCCCTTATTTTTTCAGTCCTCTTATCAGTAGGAGTTCAGCCCCTTGAAATGTAAGCCACTCTCGCTGAAACACCTCTTCCCTTCCCCCTTTGCAAGGCACAAACTTGAATCTTCGCTCCCCCCCCCTTCCTCAGATTTTCCTGTTCAAGTGAAGCTTGCACAGAACCTTGCTGATCGACAGGTGCTTTTCATTTCGATACGCGGGAGCTTCTCCCCTTTAAGGAAGACAGTATCTCCTCCCCCATCTTCGTGCCGGAGCTCCTTCCTTGCTCCGCTTGTGAAAGACTTCCTGGTAATCAAAAGGATTCTCCCTGTTGACTGCGGTGGAGTTTCTTTTTTGCCCTAACCCCTGAGTCTGTACTATTCCCTTTACTGGAAATTTTCTCGCAGGCTGTAGGCCAGTTTTCTTCCGCAACCCCCCCTCGTAAGAATGGCCCTTGAGCGCCTGGGATCTATCCTCAGGCGTACTTTCCCCCCCCCTGACCTCTTTCTGTTTAGAGGTTGCTCTCAAGCAAAATGTGGTTTTTCCCTGCAGCGCAGGAAATTTCTTTTCCTCCCCCCCGTGAGCTCCTGGCAAGGCCCATTAAACCTTCGTCCGAATCCCTTGCTTGTCAGCCAGTCCGCCCGCCTTGTTATCAAAAATGCTTTCTTTTTCGATTGCTTCGTCCCGTAGCGTTCGCATAGTGTGTTCTCTTTTCCTATAGTGGAGAAGAGGAATCCTACCCCCTCCCCTTCCTCGAGACAGGAAATAGCCCTTTGAGCAGTGAGTTTCTGGCTCGTTGGAATTCTTCTTCCCCTCTTGCCTAGGAAAAGGACCCCTAGTTAAATACAGCCTCCTCATAAAGGGGGGAACTCTTCTGCCCCCTTTCTTCTCCAAGAGAAGGATCCCTTTGAGAAGGAAATGCCCCCCCCATATCGCCGTGGGATGGTTTCCCTTCTTAAAATTTGCGCTACGATCCTCGACCCCATCCTTCCCCCAAGGTTGTCATCCAAATTTTAACACACCGCCCCCCTATGAAGAATTTGTACCTCCTTCCAATAGCCCCCCTTAGAAGGCTCTCTTCATGCGAAAGTCCCGAAGGAGAGATCCCAGGCCTTGGACATTTACTGGAACACGCCCCCATAGCTCCCCCCCCCCCATGGTGATTGATCCCAGAAGAACTCCTCTCCCCCCGCTCCCAAGAACCCCCTCCCTTCCAGTCCCAGGCGTCCTTCTGGAGATAGTTCCAAATGGACCTCTCCTCTGAGTTGAGAACTCAAGTGTCCCTCTGCGACAGATGCCCCTAATTTAAAAGGCTTAGTTGTGCTCATCTCAACCCCCTTTAGTGGTCGTAAACCCTCTCCAGAAGTCCTTTCGCTTCCGGTTCCATCAGCAGGGGACTTTTCAAGGTTCTCAGTGGATATTTTCCACCACTTCGGAAGAATTCAAGAAAAGATTAGCTGGCCCTTTTAATATTTTTCTTTCGCAATGGAACTACTTTCTTTTTAGGAATAGACTAAGATAAAGAGTCTCACCCCTTAGAATACCTCCCCCCTTGAAAATTTTTCCCTCCTGATACATAGGCTTTTTTCTCGCCCCTGCCTTTTCTGAACCAAATCGTCTTTGACGAAGATTTTTGGCCTTGCCAGCCCCCTTGCCGGCCCCCTTGAATCCGTTGCAATCTCCTCCCCCTTTTCCATTTAAACGGTTCTTGCTGAAATACTAAGGATTCCGCCTTCCTCTCTCCCCTTTTTGCCCATTTTTCTCTTTGGTAGTTCCCTATCGTGCCCGGCGCTCCCCCCTCCCCCGAACATATCGGGTTCATCCCCTTCTTCTCCCCTTCTTCCAAAAATAGTGCCCCTCGAAGTCTTGGATTTAAGTAAAAATTGCCTCTTCCATGACTGACCTTTTTTCCTGATTGGCGTATTGATCAAAGGGAGCGTTCTCTCCGTTTTTTCCGAATCTTTTTACGGAACACTCCCCTCTTCCCAAAAAAAATATCTTCTAAAAACTCACCCTCCTTTTCTATTTCTTGCTGGTATAGTTTTTCCCCTCCCCCCTCTTCGAGAGAGAGTCTCACCTAGTAATCGTCCCCTATTTCAAGTTTTGCTGTAAACTTCCTCACCCCCCTCCTTCGGCGTTGTGCAATCGGCCTTCTCTTTTTCTTCAAAGTTTCCTCCCCCCCCCTTTGGCTTTGACGCGCCATGCCATCGTCCTTTCCTTCCGCAAAGGGTGAGACTTATAGGCCTGATCTCCGTGCTGAATCCCCCCCAGCTTCGTAGATCGGCTTCAAGCGAAACGTCGCTTTTCTCACGAGAAGGAATCCGACGGCATTTT
>Ga0179591_1261102_pt1 | contig 10028 bp, 11 predicted proteins | sample CZOMad2_1_08_16f_FD_182891 | JGI IMG/M metagenome (GOLD analysis project Ga0179591, IMG submission 182891) | Vadose zone soil fungal communities from Angelo Coast Range Reserve, California, USA - CZOMad2_1_08_16fungal (PacBio error correction) | ecosystem: Environmental > Terrestrial > Soil >... | reverse complement strand
GGGTTGTTAGAACTCCTTGAGGGTTTTTGAAACTTCCCCCCGAAGGCAATCCTCCCTCCCCGGTTCGTTCCCCTCGTTCTTCTTCGTAATAGGGTAATCATCTTTTCACTTGTCGTTTGTAGGGTAGGGAGGACCTTGATCGCAATACATTTTACCCCTGTGGTGGATTCATTCCCCTTCGTTCTTCTTAGACACTAACCTTTCCCCTCTCGTCACTATTCTCCTGTTTCGACCACCACTCGCCAGTTGCGAAACCTGCCGTAATTTTTTTCTTTTTTCTAGGATCTGTTGCGATGCCCTTGTAAGGGTTTTCCTTTTTCAAGACCTTTTTCGCTGCTCTGCCATCGCGAGGTAGCGGTCCCCTCTCCCTCTTTTTTAGAACTAAGACTTCCTACTTAGTTACAGTGTTTCTTCTCCTTGCACACCCACCACATTGTATTTTCCTACAACTTCAAGCAGTGGACCCTCCTGAAAGCAGCCGTCCCGCGCCGTCCTCTGTCTCGTTTCTGGTCTCCCACAATTGCTCGGCTATCTCCATTGAGAAGTTCCTGTTGCCATTCCCTGGAAAAGATGTCCGTCGTAACCCATAAGAGTGCTCGTCCCCAGACCACTTTGTTTCCTTTTTCTTGAATGCCGAGCGCCTGGGTTTTTCTCCTTTTCCTCCTTCCGGCCGTATGATGTAGTCAACCCTTAGCTTGTGGTTTTTTCGTTTTGTGCTGAGTTTGCTGGTGGACACTCCTGCTTTTTTTTTCCTCTGCCCCCCGAGCACCGGTCCGCCCGGACACTGCAGTCTACATAGTCGCAAATACATGAGATATGATGACGTCACTTTGTCTTTCCCAGCTCCCCTTCACTTCCGTTCCCGACGGCACTGCTTTCCGAGAAGACTTTTTGCCGTCACCCCGTGTTGCCTCAGTGGCGAGATTAGACGGAATTGTCATCGTAGGATGCCCCCTGCTAAGCCTCGTTTTTTTGAAGTGTACGTTTCTTGTTTTGCTTGGATTCACCGACCGATGAGGTCATGGCTTCTTCGTATGCGTTTGGAGTACGCCCGGTAAGTTCCTTTTGTAGAGGCTGCGTCGGACCTCCCCCCTCTCTTAGTCCGAGTTAGAGCATCCCCCCTCCCTAATTTTTTCGTCGGCGACTCAGTTTACTAAGCTGATCGGCCCTGCAACTGGAGTGGGGAACCTGATATATTTTTTCTTGCCCTCACCGACTCGCCCTCTCTCTTTCGTCAGTAGCTTTATATGCTTTCTTTTCGTCTTTTTTGTAGCCTCATTTCCACGCCCCGCCCCCTGTTTTATTCCCTTCCACAGAATGGTAGGACTGTTTTTTGACCCGTTTCGATAGGTGACGGGACCCGTCCGGTGAGACCAAGAGGCAAAACGCTTTTCCTTTTTCCAGTCGTCGTTTTCACAGAGGCCCGACCGTTGAAGTTGTCGGTAGTCTTCGCCCCCCCATTGGGTTCGGTTTATGGTAGAAGCCGTCGCTACAGCCATAAGAAGAGTTTTTTGCGACATTAGGTACACGTTCCCCCAGGCTTATATTTTCGGTTTTTTCGCCACTCTACCTCCGTTTTCGTTCCACGCCGATCTTCCCCACCGTCCTAGTTGTTGAAGCAGGGAGACCCGATGGCGTGGCCGCGCCTTCTCTTTTTCTGAACTGTGCTAGATAGGGCAACCTCTTCCAAGTTGTTTGACCCCTGATAGTCATCCTTCGTACATTCTCTCTTTCGGTCCAGATCCTGCCGGAGTATCCTCACTGTCGTCGAATTTTCGTGAGGGGTTTACTCTTCGGGTGTAGAAGGAGAAACCTGTTGAGAGGCGTAGGAGTCAGCAGTTTCTCTCGAAAACCGTTATCCGCTCTCCCTTCACGAGACATACTCTTTCCGCAACAAACCTTCGCAGGCCAGCGCGTTAGAGTTCCAAACATCCCAAAAAGTTACAATAAGGTCTTGCGGAGTGATTTGCAGGACTCCCCCGTTTACGTCGTCCCTCGGGTCTCTTTCCAGATCCTAGCGAGCGGACCCCCCCCCGGTTCTAGGGTTTCTATTTTTTCCTTTTCTGAATTCAAGTTAAGACCGCCTATTTCGTTTTGACGCCTTCACTCAATGATCACGCCTGGGTCCGCATCTCCCCGAGTGGTTTGTCCCGCACCCCTCCCTTCAAGCTGATGCGTAAGATAGGAAACTCCTCCCTGAACGTGGGAAGTTGTGATTTGGCCTTTCTCCACTTTCCCTTTTCTGCGACCAAGCTCCGAGTTTATTTCAAGCCCCCAGGACGCGGCAGCGTCTACAGCAACCTTTTATCGCTCTCGATGGGTTACGACACACTGGTGGATTCTACCCTGCTTCCTCGGAAGCCAAACCCCACGGATTCCCACTGAGACCGGACCCCGCCTGTTATGCCTCATCTCTATTCCTCCTCACACTTTTTTTTTGTTGAGTTGTTGTGAATCTCACCTCGAGGATTATAGTTTAAGCACCTTTCTTGTCCCTCCTTGATTCCTCTGGTGACCCAGGTTTCTCCATCGTGCGGAACCCAATATGCTAATACGCAGTGGTAGACATCCTCGTCCTTCCTCTTCCCCTTTGATTTATCCCGTTCACCAGGCCGTAGAAAGTTTCGCTCCCTTTGGAGCTTGCGGCCCGTCCCTTCCTGAGTCCAAGGACCTTCTCGTTCTTGCCGATAGTCGATGCTGAGTGACTGAGTGTTGTCTTCGTTGGCATCAAGGTCCCCCACTCCGTCGCGCCGGAACGTCCCGGGCGCTGGCCGTTGAAGGCGTGCCCCAGACCTTTTTCTGCGGCTTGGACTAAGGTTAGTCACCCCTTTCCACACAAAATTTCTAACCCTTCTTCCGATCCTCGACGATTGCTCGAACTCGAAGGGCGGTCTTTCTGAAACCGACCAGACGCCTTTCACGGTCTTTTCCCCCCCCCCCCTGAAAGTTTGGTCCAGGTATTTCTTACGCTGGCCTGCGTGTGGTGATCCCCTCTTTCACTAGATGTTCTCTCGTTCATGATACCCTTTTTCTATCCCTTATTAAAGACGAACCCCGTTCAGGTTTCTCACACCACAAGCAGCGCCCCCACAAACCCCCTCTCGGCTACGACCATCGCTGAAGACTTACTCCCAGGAGGCTTGGCTTTTCCTCACTCGCTCCCTGTACTGGAGGATTCTCCCCTGGCTGAATAGTGGTATCGAGCACGAGTGCGACCTTTTTACCTTGAACCCAGGGCCGCCATCGCGAACAGGATTCTAGGGCTTCAAAAGCAGATCTTTCTCGCTCGTTGGTCCGCCCCGTGATGGGCTTATCCCTCAAGTTCTCTGTTGACTTGAGGCACAGCCCTATCCCATCCGGCTCAACCCCCCTCTCGTTCGCTGGTGCCCAGTCCAGCGGTCCCCCCCAGACTCCCGCGTGCCCCCATGGGGAGAATCACACCGCCTGTAGTATGGAATACGCCCAATGCCTCCCGCGGGTGCGATTTTCCTGGGGCCGTCACAGGCTCCCCTCCCTGATCCTTCTCCCCCTCCCGACGCCTTTGACCACCCCTTTTTCTTGACTGCCCCGCGAGGTGGACCTCTAACTCATGACCCGCCATCCTGCTCAGCTTCTTCCCGCTTCGAACCCCTTAGCCTTATACGACGGAGTTCTTCCCTAGTGCTGGCCCGACGGCCAGGGCTCTCGGGGCCCAAATGTGCCGTCCGAGCTGGGACACTTTCGTAGCCGACTACCCGCATGGTCTTCTCTACGTCTTATCATACACTTTCTCCCACGTCGTCCTTTCTCAGATTTTCCTTTCCCGCTACCACTCGGCCTTCTTTTTCGTTTCCCGTTCCCCCGATTCAAGGACAGGATAATTCCTACTTTTTTCCCCCGATGACTCAACAAGTCCCCCAACTACCCCAATAAAAACACGATTCTTCATCCCTTTTGACGTCCCTTTACACTGGAATTCCAGAAATAGTCCCAGATCGTCCGAGCAACTTGTTTTTCTAGGTCCCCGCCTCGGCCCGCAGCTTGACGTTCGTCCTTTGATGGGAACAAAGACCCTTTCCCCGTCGCAACTTCCCCTCCCATGGTTTCTACTTCTTGTTCGGAGTACACCGGCAGGCGTCAGTCGATGTACCCGTCGCCCCAGGCCAAAACCTCCGGTTGACGGCATTCCCGTCACCCCACTCCCGTAGTCCCGAAGACCCTCAGAGTGCCCTGAGGCCGTGACGCTGAGCTCACCAACTGGCCCAGTCGTCGGTCATCTCCCCGACCCTTTTTGCTGTGACGCGCAATTCGGTCTGGTTCCTCGCGGAACCGAGGGGCATAGTTTGATTGCCCTCAATCTCCCGCGGAGGCGTCTATCTCCTCGCTGAATTGCACGGAGACCCCTCGGTCATGCTGCCGGTCTTGATGATTCTCTGTTCGCACCCGCCGTTTCTTTCAAAAAGGTCCCGGGTTTTGGGTTCTTGCCGAGCGTCGCCGGAGGCGTAGGGCGACAGCTCTGCACTTTCCGATCGGTCCACCTACCCCTAGCTGCTTTTCGCCCTCTCCCCCTTTCTTCACCATCTAGGAAACAGGACCCCCGGGTGACGTTCCCAGAAATGAGACGACCCCCCTTAAAGGAACAGTTCGCAGTGTCGTCGTTCGAGATTCCTTCGTCACCCCTAAGGCCTCCTCTCTCCATTTGTCCGAGCTCCCCGAACGCCAGGCGCCTCCTTTACTGGCTTCCCAAGCTCCGGGAAGGTTTTATCCTTTCCGAATGCAACCCGAAACATTGAAGGAGGCTGAATTCTTCCTACATTAAGATCCACGCGTCCGCAACAGTGGAGCGATCTTTCCGTCTTTCATGTTGCCAATTCCTCTGAAAACAAAATAGGTCGACGCGTTGAGCTTGTCCTGACGGGCATCTCTCCCCAGTTTCGCCTTTTTAAAGTCGCGCGGTCCGTGACCTATCTCAGCCTCGAGGAACAGGTTCGTCCCAAGGAAGTGAATTTTTCTCTCTCTGAATAGTGTTCGAGTGCCTACGGATCCCCTCTTCAATTTAAGCGTGATACCTGACGCGAGCTCTGCCGGCCCCCCAGCCCCCCCCCGTCAGGATCGCCAGGAGTTTAACCAAACTTAGTCATTACCCCCCCGCACGTTCCCGGCTTCTTCCACATCCTGCAGGTGCGGAAATACCTAAGCAACGAGCCCGAATTTTCTCTCCCGTCGCTCTACTTCCTCTATTCTCGTTTTTAGGTCCTCTCCTTGCCTGCCCTCCCCCGTCGACCATAGAACGGGAAAGAGCGCTTCCTACGAAGATTCAGTCCCCACTAGACGGCGATCCGCCGACTCCCTCGGGAAGGACACTCTTCTTCCCCCCAAAAGTCTTTTCTTATTTTGGGTCCCCCTATTTCGTCCTCTCGTCGGATGAACGTTTCTACGGAGCTTTCCGACTCTGTTTCTGCCGTAAAGGGAGTCGGGAGCCCCCCTCTGACTGTTTGAGCAAGATGATCGGTCTCTCCCACCCTTCATGTTCCCTTTCCCCATATAACTCCACCCGGGACAAGTTCTTACCGCCCAGGATCGTAGGTTAGGCTACCCAGTGGCCGAGTACGGGACGGCTTTTTCGGCTTCTCCTACAACAAGGCGCCTTCTTTTTAACTTCGACCGGCCTCCATGGCCTCGATGCTCCGAACGCCCCAAGGACAGTACATTCCCTTTTCTCCCGCTTTCCAGCTGTTCCCCCCTTCTTCCCTCACCCTCCCTCCTCCTTGATCTGCGCCCTTCCCCGCGCAACTTCGGGTCTGCTTCCGTTTTTAAACCACTCCCTGCCTACCCTCCTCTCGGAGTCGACCCCCCCGCTCCTGTTATGATCATTTTCCATCCCCTCCTTGTTGTTTTTATCGCGCTGTCTAATCTTCCTTGTCGAGTCGAGGATTAGGTTTTCTTTGAGCGTCTGGTACCTGGACGTCGTCTAGTTTTCGATCTTAAACTGAGAAGATCCGATTGCTTTCGGTTTGTGAGTCAAGGAGTTTTGGCCGCTGGCCCGTCTCCTCCCTTGTACTTTCGATGTACTTTTGAGCAGCTCGCGTATTTAGTCCGCATCTTTTTCCCTTTTTGAATTACGCCTTTTGCATTTTGTGTTTCGGTCCTCGGCTTCCAAAGACCAGATTGGCTAGAAGCATCGGATTTGTTTTCCGCCGACTTCGCGAACGTTCTCGTGCAAACCGCCGCACGTTCTGTCTCATGGCTCTTTCTTTTTTGCACCGTCAGGAGGGCGCCCGTCGCCCCGTTTGACGGCATACACGCGCGTCGTCTGGAAGAGGAGAAGATTCCTCCCCCCGCGAACGAGTCACTCTCCGTTCTTTCAATCCTTGTGCACCCTTTGTGGGCACGACTACTTCTCCCTTTTTTCGGTCGGCTTCTCCTCGGTCGTTCGCCTCGGCGTGTTGCTCTCTATAGTCCGATGAGTAGGTGCCTTGAGGCACGGCTCTTCCCTTCCCGTCCTCCTGAGTGGCAGTATATCTTACTTTTGAGCTTCATTGTCTAGCTTTTCTCTATCTGGCTCCCGCGGGGTGGAGGAAGACGGCACACTGCTGTGGAAGATCCATTTCGTCTCTTTTCGGAAGTCATCTCTAGTCCGCCAATTTGGCCGTGGGGAGCGTAGGTCTCGCACCGTATTCTGCGAAACTTTGCCCGGCGTTTTTGCACTCTATCGGGGCACGCCTTGTCGCATTATAGGAGATAGTCCCGTTGCACGGTTCTCTCGTAGGAGCAGAGCAAGTCAGAATTTTAAGTCTCAAAGATTGCCGCCTGATTCAGGTTTTTTTTCAAATGGGTGTGAAAAGGAATTCCATCTACGTCTCAGTCCGTTTTCGTCGCGTGGAGTACGTTCGGGCTCCCAAGCTAAATGAAAGTTGTAGCCGTCCACTGGCTGGCCTCAATCCTCACGTTGCCCTTCGTTTTTTTGAAAGCGGATTAGTCTTTCTTCTTGGGCTATTCGACCAATTGCGACCTTCAACCTATTTGGGAAGCGTGCATCCGTTTTCGCGTCGCAAACTCTAAAGGAGAAATTTCCTGGCAGGTTCTCTCCGACCTGGGGCCTACGGGCGTCCTTTGTCACTGCCTGGTCTTCTACTCTAGTTTTTTGCGTCCCCCTTCTCGAGGTCGATCCTACGCATCGAAGTGACCTCGAAGAAGGCCTACGGTTTTGATACGGTACGCCTGGCCCCCCACACACCACAATGCCCTTATGTAACTCCCGAATTTGCTCCCCCCGAGACGAAGAAGTGAAGAGCATTTTTTTCCGTTTGTCCTTGACTCAACCAATCATTCCCCTCTTTAATAAGGCGGGCCTCCTTTCTTTTGCTCCTTCTGCACGGACGCCATTCCCTCTCCGGACCCTTACCTTGATAGTAACAATCCTCCTTTGTCCGTCCCGGGCCATTGAATACGAGACTTGTTATTCGCCGCGGTCACTATTAGGAAGTTGAGAGAGGGCTAGCGACCCCTAGTTTCTCAAAGATTTTTTTGCCGTTTTCATAACTCTTGCTTGACGCAGAATTATGTGTCTCCGACCCTTCTACCCCCCCCCAATTCTACGGTGGCCGACCTGCTTGACTTTTTCCCCCTGGTAAATACGTTTTTTTCCCCCCTTCCCCGCGTGCTAGATGGATTGGCCGAGCCCCCCTTTTCCTAGATGTAGGCTGAAGTGCAAAGGCAAACCGTGTCCTTGACTTAGACCGAGTGGTTGTAGTTTCCTGTATTTTTGTTTGATTTCTAGGTCACTGTGTAGACCTTTTGGTTGCTTTTCTTCCCTTTGCTGGGACGATCGGACAGAAGAGTGGAGTTTCCGACCGACTCTTGATAAAGTTTTTCGGAAGTTTATAGAATCCTTTGTTCCGTAGGAGACGTACTTTTTCACCTTCTTTTGTATCTTTCTCAATTTGCCTTTGGTTTCCCCCCATACGAGCGAGCCCGGACTTCTTTGCCTTATACGACTTCACTCTGAATCTTCTTTTTGTTATGGGACGCGAATTAGTGATCGTTGTTCGGTAGTTTTTAGTCTAAGCCTTTTCCCTTCCGCGATTAGTCACGTCCCTCCGTTTTTCGTGCCGTTTCGGTGGGAGAATGCCTTTGATAAGGACGTATCCGTCTACCAAGCAGGAGCCCGTTCCCTTTTCTTGCGGAAAAAGCTTTCCTTTGTCGTCGTCGACTTGTAGCAATGAAGGTGAGGTTCGTTGAACCCGAGGGTTCTTCTTGGTAGACGATTGCCTGGTCAGCGGAAGTACTGTTTTCTCCGGATATTGATCCTCTGCGCCGGTAACTCGTCCCCCGTTGTCCACCGATACATGCTCGTCCACGCTCTCTCTCCAAGTCTTCTTTCTTTGTTTTGTAGCCCTTATACCTGCGGGCGCCTTTGGCGTAGAGTGGGGGAGTTGTCCATCGCGACACCTGAGGCCCCACAGCGAACAGTTCCCTGACCTATCAATTTCGCTCGAGCGGTCCCTCTTCCTTTCGTGGTTTACAGTTCTTTCCTTATAGTTTGCTTGTTGCTGTCCTGATGAAGGAGAAAATGTTTGATGTTGTTACCTGCCCTCTGGATCTCGGGACCCGTATTCAATCTGCATCGACTCCCTCGGTTCCAGCCCCACCGAGGCCGTTCCTCCCTAAGTGATCCTGTTCGCCCCCAAGCCCCCCAAGTAAGGACATTGTTGGACTGCTGGTCTTGTCGCAGTCCGCCCTCCCGCCCATTCCCTTCTCGGGTTAGTGATCGGCTGCTTTCCCATACGAATTTACGCCCCCTGGTTCCGTACAGATGGTGTCTCTCTCATAGCAGTCCGCCGATTATGTTTCGACTTACAGACCTAGCCCCGCGGGGCCTCTGAAAGATTAGTGACTGGTCCGTGAACCAGAATCCCCGAACTATTGCATGAAGGTACGCGACTCCGGCCCCTCGCCACCACGACGTTGAAAAAGCTTTTGTGAGACCTAAACTTTCCGTTCTTTTTTCTTTTGTACAAGCGCTTTCTTACGTGTATATGGATCCCCAAGGACTCCCGACGGTCTCCAACTAGTATCGCTACTCTCTGGGCCCTCCCCAAACGGCGGCGAAACTGTTAACCGAGTCCGCAACAAAGAGGTGATTCAGAGAACCACCTCCTAGAGGGTTAGACTTCCTCCTCCTTTTTCTCCTCCTTCCGTTGTTTTTTTTTCGATTTTTCCCCTCATGCAGGAGTCCATAGCATTAGGTCCTTCTCGTGGAAGAAGGTCGTGGGCCGCTGTTTTTCCAAAGGTAGACGCATTGTTCCCCTGCCAAGCTCTTTTGAGCGATACGAGGGTTGGTTCTCCCTATACCCCTCCCATGCGGCCCTGTTCCTGATTTCCCCGTACGTAAAAGTCGAAGTTTAAGCAGCGGACACGTTGCTCTTTAAATTGCCAGCCCCCCTTTGTGCCCAGCCCTTTAGTAGTCCATTTTGGCGTCGCCCTCAAGTCCGTGTAAGGATGTTGTTTTGAGGGTTCAAGAGGACCACTACTCGTGCTCAGAGGATTCCAGGGAGATTTTCGGTTCCCTCCGGCACAGCATCTCGTTTTGCTGCAATGGACTGAAGTAGAGTCCACCATCCGACAAAACGCTTAGGCTGATATCTTCCGATGAGACAACAGTCTACTACTTTCTTTTTTTCGTTTTAAACCGCGACACCCCCCTCCTCATTCCGGATCCAAATGAAGGGAGTGTGTGGGTGTTTCCTCGCTGCTGGATGTCTTCGCGTTTTTCTTCCCTCTTTTAGTCGCCTAGCTGGCTGGACCGTCTCCCCGGCGTAGAACGCCCTGTCCAACTTATAAGTCTACCACCCCGCATCCTCCCACACACGGCAAGCACCCGGCTATACGGAGAGACGTACCAGTTACGTTTCCGACTGTCCTGTACTGCCTTACGCTTAGTGATTTGATTGACCTTGCTCTCGAGACTATTTCATCCATACCGACAACTGACCCCCGTCCATGCGAACCCTCATGGTCTAGTCTCTTTCTAACTCTAATGGTTGTTC
>Ga0179591_1337481_pt1 | contig 10029 bp, 6 predicted proteins | sample CZOMad2_1_08_16f_FD_182891 | JGI IMG/M metagenome (GOLD analysis project Ga0179591, IMG submission 182891) | Vadose zone soil fungal communities from Angelo Coast Range Reserve, California, USA - CZOMad2_1_08_16fungal (PacBio error correction) | ecosystem: Environmental > Terrestrial > Soil >... | reverse complement strand
CGCGTTTTTCCTCCCAAGATTTTGAACCGATGAAGCAAGGCCTTTTAGACTACTCTCCTTTAAGTTAGGCAGTAGAAACGGTCCCTGATCTATCTCGATTCCACGTTCGTGATAAGGACGCCTGGGAATTAGTTTTTCTAGTTTTCCATAAAGGGAATTACGACCACTTCTGGTTTTTCTTTCCCTGGGGCCTCTGATCCCGTTTTAGTTTTGTCGACTCCCCTCAAGTTTTGAAGTTTCACGGTACGTAGAATTATTTGCCCCTTCTTTCACGCCCTAGGGTTTGGTTCATTGGTTTTCGTCAAGTCCTGAGCTACATGTCATGCCTCCTTTTCTTACCCTGCAGGAATTTTTACGCGCGGGGCGACCCTTCTCACCTGATCCCCAATTAGTACCATTGGTCACTAACGGTACGTCGTAAATGTGTCCTTTCTGAAATCCCCAGTCAGATTGCTCGTATCCTTCGCCGGTCCCCCCTAATACTGGTCTCTCGGTTCTTTTCCACCCCTCCAAATTAAGATCCCCCCATATCCTCCTCCTGCTGTTGTTGGTATCTCTTGATAGTTAAGACGTTTGTTTTGTTGATCGACGGCTGAGCCTTGTTTGGTGACCCGTCCTCTAGTCCACTGCTCCGAGATAGTGTCGACGGCCCAGACCTGTGAAGCTTTGAATCCCCCCCCATTTAAGAAGGGTCTTTCTCTTGTTCCCTACAGCGGGAAAACGCCTCCGACCCCAGGACGCCTGTCGACAAATCGAAGGAGACGGGAACAATACCACACCAGGACCTCTCCCCCCCCCCCTCCCATTCACAAAAACAAAAAGACGGAGGGACAACGACACCCTCCCCACGCTGCTTGGATGGATAGCTTCCACGGGAAACTTGGGCGGCGGGGAATTTCGCCGCACACGATGGCCCCTACGGGTGTCAATCACCCTACGTGCGTGCCTCGGTCTTGGTCAACGGGGATGAAAAATCAATGCCGACGCATTCCAGGTCGTCTGACTTCTAAGAACTTCCCCCCACTCTATTACTTTCGCGTCTCCCACTAAATTTGGTCCTCTCCCTCATTGGCGCCGCTCGTTCTGAGCGAACCTTGCGCAGGCCTTGCAATCGCCGTTGAGAACACTTGATCTCTCTCTGACCCTACTTTCTTAACTTCCTGCCTAGCCAACTTCGTGTTTGAACGAGCACGTAACCAGCCTTTTTGTGACCCCCTAAACTCGCATGCTGAACCTAGGGAGGAAGTCCGCCTAGATCACTCTAACTGGCGTCGAAACTCCACCCCCAGAGCCTCTAATGAGCTTTATGGGGCCCGCTGAGGGGCGGACCTTCGGGGAGTTCCTAGCCTCCTCCGATGACTTTACCAATAGCTTTTCATGGGTACTAACTGCCTGTGATACCTGGCCCCCTAGCTCGAACTCAAGGAAGTCTATGTATTCCCTGTGGCCTCTGCCTCGATTGGGCCCAGACCGACCCTCGCGAGCTCTTTGTTCCCCCGTTTGTGCTCGTCGACGGCCCCCGCGTTCTGCTACCCGACGCTTAGAGTGCAACGCACCTTCATCATGACGAAGATCAAATTCCTCTGCCGTCGTCGGTCTTTCGGCGAGGGCTTCTCACGCCCTTTTTGAGCTCCGACCGTTGGCCTCGTCCCTTCTTAATTTTTGGCAGAATCCGTCGACGCTTTTTAGTGAGTTAACATGATTATCATCTGGCCGGTTTTTTAATCTTGAAGAAATTGTTCCGTAGTATAGTTCGGCCCGTTAGCTGGTCCCATCCCGAAGTCCTATTCCTTCTCGGAATTCTGATGGCATAATCAGTCAGAGCCAGGGCAATTTAACGCCCATGGATGGGCCCGACTTGGGTGTCAGTGGTCGCCCACCCCCACCCCACCTTCCCCCCCCCCCCCCCCCGGTTGTTTTTTTAGGAAAGACTTCAAAGTCCCACATCGCTCCATTTCTCCGTCCCCTTTAGAAGAGAGATATTCGTCCTTAGTTTTATTGTTTTACCTTTAATAGTAGAGCATTTTATTTACTACTCTTGGCTCGTTTACACCTCGTTGCCTTTATTTCTGCCACCGTAGCGAGAAAGCAGGCTTCCGCTCCTCTTCATTGCTAACTAATTACCATCGATAATTTTCTAGTAGTTTATGCTTGAGGACGCGTCTTCTTTTATCCTTCCTCCTTCCTTTCTTCCTTCCGGCCACTTTCCTTTGAGCTGGAGGAAAGTATATGGTAGACGGCCATTCGTTCCTACCGTTCGTTTTTTAGCCGGCATGCCTCTACTCCCGGTGTAAGCGCCTCTCCCTTGAGAACCGGGGCAGAAAGATCCTTTGATCTACTTCCCTTATTCTACCGACTCCTTGCGGCTAGTAGATGGGTTCGCCCCTCCAGGGTAGCTTTTTTTGCGTATTTCTTGTTAATCTTCCAGCACCATTGTTCGCGTCTCCAGGCCTCGAATAGTCCCCGCCATTCTAAAGAGGGAAAATCCCCTAGAGCGGCTCCTCTCTTTCTTCGCCCGGTATATTAGAGCGTCCCGTCGAATAATTCTTGAAAGTCCGAAGCCATCGAACTGTCCTCTGGCGATGGTTAGCTGTTAAGTTTCAAGGGAATCGCCCCCAAGGAGCTCTTGTCCTTACCTGGCGTCGGTTTTCTCTGAATCGATGGCAGCGACGCGAATAAGGAACTTACCCCTCCCCCCAACTCCAAGCGGGACGTCCCACGGTCGGTGGTTATTGGTTCGCGTCACGTCTTCCGGTTTAGCGTTTACTAGTTTCCCCTGAAGCACGTTTATGATTTAACTGAGCAATTGTCATTGCTGACAATGCTTTTTCTCCCGAATGTTGACCCAGAAGCTTTCTCAATACCGCAAACCCGACTGAGCTCTTGAGGACGCGCAGGTCGCAAATAGTCTCTCCTTTTTCATAGCATTGGAAGGGCAGTTTTCTAGAGGTGTGATTATCGTGGTGCTCAATCTTATTTGTTCGCAGACTTCATCTTTTCTCCATCCGTTGTCGTTGAGACCTTCTCTCTAAAACTTCCTTGGGAACACAACACGCGATCCAACTAGGCCCCGAACGGCCCCTTCTCACTTCACACGATCCTTTTCGAGCGGCCCCATCTGGCTCTTCTCTCCCTTTGTCCTTTTTTAGATTACCGTCCGTTTCGTCGTATAAGACTTTAGAGAGAAAGTCTTTCCCATTCAAGAAAGTTGGATCCTACATCACCAATAGTTACCCCGCCCAGTAGATTTCCGTGCACCCCGAGTATATCCTTTCACCGGGAAAGTTGGCCCCACCCTTTAACTCTATCAAACTCGAGGAATATATGTTGTAGGTAGTAGCGATCCTCGGTTCTATTGAGAGACTATCTCATTCCCCGGGTGAACTGAGTTACGATTCCTGCCGCTCGAAGATGAAAGAGTCGATGGCGTAACCGATTTTTCGAGAAGATGCGACAAGGTAATCGAGGGTCCTCTTCGGATCATTAACGTATAGCCAACTGTCCCTTCCCAGACGTTAGCCCCGACTATTCACGCTATGAATGCGGACATCCGGACGGGTACGCTTTTTTAAACATCGCTTAGTTCCATTCTAAAGGGTATACGACCCTTTTCTTCTCACAACAACTGTCGCATGCCTCGCCAGCCCTTTTGTCTTCGGTATCAGTCTCGTCGGTGACGAAAATCAAGGGCCACTTGGAAGGGCGCTCTCCCCTGTCGCTTGTCACGACGCGTCCGCTGTCCGTACCGACGCCCCCTTCTCACGTTTGCTGGTTCTCCAAGGTAGAATGGAAGAGCTAACGGCTCCCCCGCCTTTCGTTTGCATATTATACTGTCGCGACTAAGAACGTCGACGAGGTTTGCCCGAGAGCCAGGCAAACCGAGACTATCGCTCCTCTTTCCACTTTCCACCCTCCCCCCACGCGTCCCCCGCAGCGCGCTCTCTTGAGCTGGGACTCTTTTCTTTTAGAGAGTGGGTGCGCGAGGGCCCAGGGTTATGTCTTATCCCCCCCCGGCCTCCCCCTCTTTTAATGGAGGTTTCTCCTTTAGACCATATGGAGGGCACCTTTTCACTTCCTCGCGTTCCCAGAGCAGAATGCCTCCCGGCCCGATACTTTAGAAGTCCTCTTCCTCTGGCCCCCTCCTAGACGGACGAGGATAAGACCTTACCATTTTCCCCCGGCCGATCGGACTCCCGATCACCTTCCAGATGATTCATTCGCGGTCATGGGTGAGATGTGTAAACCCTAAAATAACTTTCACCTGATGCTTTAGTAGCCCCCCCATAGGCAAACGTCGGCGCCACTCAGGTCTTCCAGCGAGACCCCCCTCTGCAACTACTCTCTTTCTTGCTTTCTCTTCTAGAAGCCGTATGATCAGAAGGAACTCGTTCTTGTAAGAGAGAGGCTTTTTTAGAGAAGCACCTGTCGCTCTTCTCGCGTAGCCAAGTGTCTACCTCTGGATATGATTCAGGACCTGGCCCCGCCGCACGTACCTTGCAATAGCGACGCCCCCTTGGGCCAAACGAAGCGCCCCGCCACACCCCCTGAGGGCCCCTCTCCGCACTCGCCGCGAATGCCCCCACGCGTTTGGCCCCGGGCTAACACCCGCTGACATCTTGTATCGTAATCGTTGCGTCCTGAGTCACCTCCCCCCAGACTGTCACCCTTCACGCCACGAAGGGCCCTTAGGCCCCGCCGTTGTTGCCTGAGACCGTCGCTGGCGAGAGGCTTTTGCCCCCCATATAATCTAACGAAAATTAAGTGGAATCCATGCCCCCCTATGAACCTTGGGTTGCTACCACTGCTTCATTTCTAACCCATCCCATCTACTCCAACACTCTAGAGAGCTGCCAAGACTTAGGAAGCCGGATTTTCCGATTGAGAGGGTTCATACCCCGCTCACTCACGATAGAATGTCTTACTCGACGGACATCTCCAAGGCTCCTCCCCTTTGAGCGAAGTTCGAGGCCTTTTCGATAAGTACGATGAATCGCGTCGCCGTTAGGTTTAATCCCTTTCAGTACTAATCCCTCAGGTCTTTGAATACAGGGGGTTACAGAGCATACATTTTTCTTCGACGTACCCCCCTACACCAGGGGGAAGTTAACTTTGTAACTTAGTGAAGTAGTATCAAAAGTAGTATCATTTCCGATAGTTTTTTGTCATTTTGATTTTAACTAAGTAGTGCCATGCGGCCTGCTTGTGGTACGACCCAGGACTGTGTACTCTTTCGTCCCTACTATAACCCGCCTTCGAAATTGGTAAATTTTCACCCTACGGCTTCACCTTTCCTTTCCGAATCCCTTACGTCCTCTTTCGCTGCTCAGACTGCTCAGCGTCGATCCCCAACCCTTTTGCTGTTCGAATATCTATACCACCCCGTTGTTTCTAGTAGAGACTTCCCCCCCTTTGGTTCTTGACGGCTGAGACTTTAGTACTGGGTCCCGACCCGGAGACGGTAGTCACGCTTCCCGTCGACTAGTTTTTTTCCTAAGGCACTTTGAGACTGTTTTGAACTTCAACTGACGAAGTGTTTTTGATAGTTACTCTTCTTTTCCGACCATCCAAAAGTCTGGCTACTACTAACCTTCCCTTTTGCATGTAAGGCCTTTACCAGTCCGTCCCCAGGAAAAATCCAATGACCACCACACCATTCGGTTGCGACTTGTACAAATTATCCGTGTACACGCACATAACCGTGGCCCTTCGGTCGACTTATCGCCCAATGTATCGCTTGCCTCCTGGTAAAATACTTTCCAAGGATATTCGTCGTTTCAAACCCTTTTCTTCCCACCAAATTGCCCCTACGATATTCCCCTTGATGCCTTAAGAAAGACCTGAGTACTTCGCTCCGGTTGATGATCATTAGTACCCTAGCAGAACATGTCGACCGCAGATTTGAACCCTTTTTTTTTGATGACCCCGCTTTTCGACGTGAAAGCCGAACTTCCCTCTACTTTTCCTGGTCTGAAGCTTAGTTGAGGGTAGCGATAACGTTCTCACCCAGTTTTTACTGGGCCTAGTAAATAAAGCTGGCCCTATGTTCTTCCTAGGTGGAAATCATAGAGCCATTTCTTTGGGACCCTTTACTTCTTCTCGCCCCATGTAGAATTATGAAGTCCTTTGCGGCTACGCTTCGGTGACGTCGGACCAGATGACCTCTAGCTTTCTCTATGGGTATCCCCTTCTGACCGCAATGATTCAGCTCCCCTTTTCATTTTAGACGTAGAGGATTCGGAGTCTCGGGTACGAGCCTGATAAGTTCCTTCCTAATTCTTTAAGAGAGAGAACACTCCTTGAAGAAAGGTGAACCTACCCCTAGCTGTCCTGCTTATGGAACCCCCTGTCTGACACGAACAGCGTCTCTTTTAATCGACTAAGTTCCCGATTATACTCTTTCTCGTTCTTTTCTAGAGTTTCAGCCCCCCGCATAGGTAGCCCCTTAGCTGCCCATAGACGCCCTTACTCGCGCCAGAAGCGGTAGTTTAAGATGCGTAGAGGCAGCTCGCCCATGTACCTCGTTTTTGGTTTTCGCTCATGTTAAGGTCTTGCGAAGTCGCATCCCTTTGAGGGTCGGATCCTTCGTCTTCGCCGTTCCCCGTTTCTGTCGCTTCTTCTCCTTTCGGCAGCGCTGGTCTCTATCATAGCCCAAGGTTGATCAGTGATTTAGATGTTCTAAGGATTGACGGGCCGCCTTGTTTGATGTTTTTCTTCGTGTCGCCCTTCCCCTCTCAGCAGACCACCAGCTTTTTGACAGATCTTTCCCCGCGCACGATCTGCCTTCCGTCCTGCTCTCAGAGAGTTTTCAGGGGACCCCGTGACCCCATAAGAGAGATTTTCTCGGTCGAGTTATTACAGTTAGGCACCTCGTCCGACGGTTCTTGAGACCAATGAGCCCGGCTTAGCCCGAATGCGGCTTGGGCCCTCGTTTCCATTTTAGCACTCTCCGACCGCAGTCATTTTCTCGGGCGTCGTACGCTACTTTACGAAGGTGGATCTTCACAGTCCCCTGGCCCTTTATTTCAGGAACCCCTGCCGTTCGAGGAAGCGTAGTTCTTTTACTCCGTTCGCTCCCGAAACAATTGTTTCCCTCCCTCGCTGACTTTCACGCAGCTACCTTTTAATAGTCGCCAACGTCAGTCCTGACAGTCTACGAAGAGAGAGAATCGAGAGTAGATTTGGGAATCGTTTTTTGTCTCGGACGGTGATGGCCTTTGAATATAGGCAGCTGCTTTAATGATGCCACCCTTTGCGAGGATGCGTAAGAGGACCTTAAATTCTCACGCGGGTGACACATAAGATAGATAGTCTTCGGACTTCCCCCCCCCCCGAGTAGACTAGATGCATAGCAAAGAGACATAGAACACGCCCTAGAACTGTACCTTTCCGGGAATTCCTGGTAGATGGTCTGAACTTCCGTCGCGACCCATGTGCGAGCACCCACTGCGTATCCCGATTTCTACCTTCCGTATGCGAAAGGCTGTACATCTTTTCGAATGCGCTCAGGAAGCGTAACTGTAGGATTGCGCACCTACGGTCTCCGGACTTGACATTTTGCAAGCACCGCTCTGACCCCACCCGAGCCCGGAGCGTCTTGACGCCGAAGTTTTATCTAATAGATCGTGACGTAGTTTGACGTGTCCGTCGTGTCGCGAGTTGATCTCTTTTTTTGTTCCACATTACGTCTGGTCGCGATCTCTTCCACCTTTCATAGCTGTTTGAGATCGATCGCCTACCACTGCTCTTTGTCCCCCAACAAAGAGATCCCCATACGACCGCCTTCCCCCGTCTGACTAACCGAGTTGAGCTCAGCCTCTCGTTAGAAGTCGCCGTGTAGTTTTTCCTAATGCCCTATTCCCGCTCGAGCATGTACCCTGACCCTTTTTTCCACGCTGTTTGCTCAAAGGAAGAACAGTTCGCGTTCCCATCTGTCTAGCATCTCCCCCCTACCTGGAGCCTTTCAAGAAATTTTGAGACATCTCTGATCCGCCCTCTAGGGAGGAGGTGTCAAGATTAAGAAAGCATCCCATAGTTCCCAGTCGGAAAGTAGCGTTGTTCGTCGTCTCGCATGCGGATGGCTGAGCTTCTCTTTAATCTCTGGCCTACTCGACCCGGAACTCGCGAGGCGGGATGTGCAACTCTCATTCTTACTAGGCGTCGAAGGCGCCGACAACGACAAGCTGACCGCGCGGAAGACGCTGTTGAACAGACCACGGGAGAAGCAAGTCCCCACACACATACGTCCACTCCTAGTGGCTCCACAACCCCCCAGACGCGGACTCTCTGCCTCCTCAGCCTGCCAATAAGGCCACACATTGGTAAGTATCACGTTTCTTCGCGTCGTAGACCCCGCGCCTCTGGAGCAGGCGCGCGGCCCCCACCCACAAGGGGGTGCGAAACTTATATAGCCCTCTTGTGCAAAACTCTTCCCCAGCCCGTCGACGTGACGCCACTCCAGTGACAGGGGAGCCCCCGGCAAGGTCTGGCGAGTAGCGCCTACGCTCGCGTTTCCCGACGGAATCCGGCTCCCTGCCTGGAGGAAGGGTGCCCCCAGCCCCTCTTATGCTAATAACGGGTGGGCCACTCCCGGCGGACGATTTTGCAGAAAAGGAGTCCACTTTCTAATGCACGAACATCATAAGAGAGTCCTCTCTCACGGCCCCCTCAAACACCACGAGAGAAGCAGACGCGCACCAGTGGGACGTTCTTTTCCCTGACGATGCTTCAGCCCGCGCTGTGTCTGCTCGAGCGCTCCCAGCAGAGTTGATTGCATCCAACAAGGCTCCCCCCTCATCCTTTATTAGAACGACACCCGGGACCCTTTTTGATCTCTCTGGCCCCCCAACTCCGCGAAGTCCCAGAATGACTCGACTTCCTGTGCAATCGCGCCCCGCGAGTTGATAAGGAATTAAAGGTAGTTCGAGCCGAGACCGGCACAGTGTCCACGGACCTTGGGGACGATTCTGACACCTTGACATAAGCGTCGACAGGTATTCTTTAAGGAGTAAGATGCCAACGTTCGGCCCTGAAGTGTGACCGCGCGCCGCTTCTCAAAGACAGACGAGTAAGCGGATTTCCCAGCTTAGATAGCGGTGAGGAACGAGACTCTTTTATGTCACGCGGCCGTGGGTTCGAGCCGCCGGCGGGATGGAACGCGTTCCATCTTTAGATTAGGAGCGGCGGAGTCAGACCGCGCCAAGCTATTACTGAGTTCCTATTAGGAAATCCAGCCGCGGAACCCATGTGGTTCCTCAGTCTGAGGCAAGTCTCCTTGGCCAGTCCTGGATACCCCATGAGGACATATTATTTTCTTTGCGCCTCGTGTAGCGTCCAAACTACTTCTCTAGACGCCCGCAAATCCGGCTGCAAGCTTGTCTAGGTCGCTACGCTCCTTTTCCCGAGATTTGTTTTGAACCTTCCCCTCCTACCTCGACCCCATTGCTTTGGTCAGGGACGACGCTTACAACCTTTGGCCTTCCCTCCTCAGTGCTCGCGGCGATCGCTGGCGCGGCTTCCGCGGCCGTAGACGGGTCATTCACCGCTTTCATTGCCGGCCTGCGAAGACCTTTCTACTCGTCATGCCCCTGCGCAGCTCTCAGGTTCCTGCTCGACGCGTACGCTGAAGTTCTTCTCCGTAGACGCATGGGCAGCTCTTAGGGTTTTAATCCAAAGGTGTTGAATCTCGCCTTTAGGGGGTGAACCTTTTGGTGGGGACAGAACTGACTCATTGGGCCCCGCGGACCTTTCACAAAGTGGGTCCTCCGTGTCAAGTATCCTCCCCTCATTATTTTTTTCCCCGCGTCCCGCAGCCTTGTTGGTCGATACTGGCGCGTCCTTTTCTCAGGCGTCCGTGATCTTGTATCGCCCCCCGGTTACCCCCCTCTGTCTGAACCTCTTTCTCTCCCTTCAGTCAATTGGAATTTAAAGACCGGGCGCCCCTTCGGGCCGTCTCGGGGAACACTCCCAGGGGCATTTCGGACTTGCTGAGTCAACTACGGTCTGATTCGATTCCCACCGCAACGCTTCCAT
>Ga0179591_1269775_pt1 | contig 10029 bp, 12 predicted proteins | sample CZOMad2_1_08_16f_FD_182891 | JGI IMG/M metagenome (GOLD analysis project Ga0179591, IMG submission 182891) | Vadose zone soil fungal communities from Angelo Coast Range Reserve, California, USA - CZOMad2_1_08_16fungal (PacBio error correction) | ecosystem: Environmental > Terrestrial > Soil >... | reverse complement strand
TCGCCCCCGGCGTGCTGCCCGACCCCAAACGAGCGGGCAAGAGAGCTAAAGAATTTCAACTGTCTCCAGTACAACCCCCCTTTTCCCCTGAAACTGTACGGGATGTGTGACCACTATTCTTAGAGGTGTTACGATCCCGTCCCGTTGTCCCAGTATGCAGCTGGTCACCGTTTTAGGAGAGCCGCCCGTTTTTTTACACACCCCCCCTCGTTTCCGCTTTTAGAAGTGAGAGAACCCCTCGTTCCCCCCTACTGAATAGAAATTACAGTCTTAGTGTCATGGACCCCCAAATTCAGTCGACGGCGATGCAGTTGACTGACGCTACTGCGAGGTATCACAATTATTGATCGTTGATTCCCCATTTCCTTTTTTTACGCTGCCCCCCCCCTTCCTCTCAGATGCAGGTGCTTATTTTGTACTTTATCCCGGGCAACCGAAGTTCAGTTCGATCTAGCGCGGCTGGGTCGGATTGCCCGTCGGGTCGTTCGGCGGTTATACTTTAACTGACCTTACCCCCCATGGAAGAGAACTATCTTTCGACTCCTCTCTTCATTTGGTCCTAAACTAGCAAGATCGATCGCCCCGAATCATTCGCAGGTGGCAGCTGTTGTTTGTACTTTTCATAATGTTGCTATATTCTTTAGGAAATTCTCCCGTCCCTCCCTTCTGCTTTACCTACCCCTTCGTCAGCCGAATTTTCCCTCGGAGTCGAGAAATCAAGGTCGTTCATCACCAGCTTCCCTCCGGCCCCCTTTAAATACAGCAGAGATCCTTTGATTTGCCCCACTCTTGGACCGGCTTTTTTTTTTAACGCCTAATCTTGCGACGCCATTCAGCAACGGATCGCGGGTTAGAATAACTCCTCCCGTCCTCGTCAACCACGTTCGCCTTCCCCCTCAAGCCTTCTGGAATTTGTGCATCGACGTTCCATGCCGCATTACATCTGCCAATCGAAGACCCACGGTATGCCCTATTCTACTCTCCCTTTCCCCCCTTGCCTCGGATATATGTCCCCTTCCCCCTCTCTCTAACAAGAAAACAGTCTTGTCACTACCCTTTTACATCCTTTCCCTCTCCATGCCGGCAGCAGGCGGTTGAAACAAATTTTTTTCACGTTCGAGGAATCTTCCTTCCCGTCTGCCTTATTCCCTTCTTCGCTCCAAGAGATTTCGAACTCCCCGGATTTCGTCTCCAAGAATCTCATGCCTGTTTGAGGTCTCTTAGGAGTCTTGCCGTGTCAAATCAGACACGCGTTTCCCAGTCGCACTTTTTTTGTCCCCCCAAAGAGTTTCACCCAACCCTTTCAGATAGAAGACTTCCTTTGCTTCCAGAAAGCATAGCGCGTTCTTGGTTGGAGAGAGAGAGTGAGTGAGTTGTTGTTTTGGGTTGTTGTGTGTTTTTTTCGTGTTGGTTTGTGTGATTTTCATTGTTTTTGTGGGTGTTTTTCTTTTTTGTTTTTTTTTTCTGTTGTGTTTGTGGGGGGTTTTTTTTTTTTTTTGTTTTTTTTTTTTTTTCTTTTTTTTTTTTTTTTTTTTTTTTTTTTTTTTTTTTTTTTTTTTTTTTTTTTTTTTTTGTTTTTTTTTTTTTTTTTTCCTTTGATCATCCCAGACGGGCCTCCGACCTGCATTCGATGTGGAAAACTCCCCCTTCCCACCCCACTATGTTTTTTCCTCTCACTCCCGTATTATGCGAAAATTGTTCAAAAGCTCCCTTCCAAGCGACTTTTTTTTCTGATTTCGGTAGCGCTCCCAACCTTTTCTTTTCCCCCTTTTCTTTCCCCACCCTCCTAGTATCTGAGATCCATGATTTTGTGACGTTCAAACTTCTCAAGTTCCTTGATTCCAGCTGCCTCCTCCCGTCTGATCTTTTCCCTCTGTCGTTTCCTAGCCAAAAACTTCTTTTGTGAGCGTACACCGTGTCTTGCCATCCGTTTTTTATTTTTTTTTCGACAGTCCGGATTATCTCCCCTCGTTGGTTTTTTGAGTCTATCATCTGCCGGGATTTCTTCACAAATCACTGATTCACCTCTTTGCCCAAGGCCTGAGCCAAGCGTTGCTTAGTGTACCCTATTCCCTGCCATTATGATCTTGAGATGTCCTCACTCAATTCCTTGAGCATGCGGCCCGTCACCATAAATCGCCTTTATGCTTTTGGGCCTTCCCCTTTCCCACTTTCTGTTGCTTCCTCTACCCTTCCAACAAGCACCTCGTGATTTTCGATTTATGGATTTGCCTCGATGCACAGAGCTGAACTCCTTTCGTGCGACCCCTCTTTGTTCATGTTTTCGTCCTTCCGCTGCTGCTTTCTTTCCAGTCCAATTTTGCACTTTTCTCCGACAAGAAACCTCCCCTCCCCCCCTGACCGTACAGTGGATTGGGTTTTTCCTTGAGATAACCGATTTTCGTTTTTTTTTTTATCACGCTTTGGTAACTCCTTCGTTCCTGATTCTGGTTTTGTGTAAAAAGTTGCGTTCCCTTTCCAGCTTTCAAGCAAAGTCCACATGCTGCTTGCTGATTAGGTTTCGCCCCCCGGCGCCCCCACTTAAGGCTGGAATCTCTGTCCCTCTCCTCTATTTCTCCAAGTTTATTCTTTACGTCAGCCTTCTTTCTCCCCCGGTTTGCGCGTCCCCCCCCCTTCCCTGAAATTTGTTGCCGGCCATAGTCGCGTTCCTTGTATCGTACCACTCACTTTTCCTAGACGAGTTAGGAATGTCTATCCCTTTTTTTATATCCCCTTTCTTTTTTCCCTTCATCGATAATAGTCGCCCTTTTCCCTTGTCTTGGGGCAAGAGTCAGATCGTCCCGCATTTGAACGTCTTCATTTCACCTCTTTTGCTTTGCCGTTTTTCTCCTGCCCTGACTTTTTTTCTGTCCCCCTTTTGTTTATGCTTCATCAGCTGCTGACGGTGTTCCGTTGAGGGTCCACGGGTCTTTTCAGCTTGGATTCCGCAATGACTGCTCAGCTTCCGTTGGCCGTTTTTTTCTCTGCTGTTGACCTCTTCTTTGTGAAGATGGTGCTTTTCTGACTGATGCTTAACCTCGAGTTTTGACACCGGGCCTGTGTGCCTGCTTGTTGAGAGGTAAAGGCATCATGGCGTCCAGTTCCTTTTAGTCCCCCCAGAATCATTAAGACCTCTGTCTTTTTTCCGATCCCATTGAGTGGGCTCCCCTTCTTCCCCCTGTAGAAATTGATATCGGCTGTCTCGATTCTGCAGTCTTTGTAGGTCACCATAAAGCTTCTCAACAGAGTGCATGGGTCATGCCCTTCGGGGGTCCTCTAGAAGTCCCCTCCTCTCCACGAAAAACTGTTCGCAGATTCGCCACATCCTTTCATTCGCATAGCGCTCCGCACGGCAGTTTTTACCGACAAAATCCTGAATCAAGTCTGCCGGCTCGTCGCATTGAATTAAATCTTTTCCCCCTCCCCTGTCCGTTTTTCATAATTTTCACTTCATGTTCCCCTCCTTCCCCGTCGCCTGCCTTTTGCCACTGACAGGAAGCGGCATGGGAATTAGATGGAGGGATCTTTTCGCTTTACAACGTTTTAATTGACCCTGGGTTTTTTTCCTTTCCCTTATAGGAATTCAGCTTCGGCCTTTTCCTTGCTTCGTTGCAATATTTTGACCAACTCCTGTAGGGATCATGGACACGCCGCTCTCAGAAGTCCGTCAAGCCCGGTGTACGGGTAGTGCTTCCTTTTTTTGTTTTGTGATCCGTTTGCCCTACTTGCCCTTATTGAGAACGGAGACTTTCCCTTCCTTTTGAACTTTGTTGAGTTTGTCCTCAGATCCGTTTCCCCTTCCTCTCCGCTTCACGCTTGTGGGGGTTGTGGGTACATCTTATGGAAATTCTCTTTGCCTCCCCCTCGCTATTTGAATGGAGTCCTCTCGAGATCGGTGCGCTTTTTTTCCCTATGGTTATCGGACCCTGAGGCTAAACCTCTTTAGCATTCTCGGTCTGCCCCTGACTCCCGTTTACTTAATTTACGCTACTTTCTTCCCTGTTATACACTAAGCTTGCGTTCTTCCGGAATTGGTTGCTCTAAAAAATTTTTTTCTTGATCCTTTACATCCCCCTCACTGCTTTTGATGAGAGGTCTTTAGGGGTCTCTGAATTCCGTCGCTATGGTTCGGGGCTCGTAGCACTTCATTTAAGATGCCGATCGTGCTTCTTGAGACGCCCTCCCGCTTTATTTCTTCTCCTGTTTTTCGCTTTCGCCTCTTTTTTTGTCCCCCCATTCTTTTATGACACAGGCGTCTGTTGCCCCGATCCCAGATCGTGGGCTGGTCATCGTGCTGGAATACGGCCTCAGTTTAATCCCCTCCTCTTTTCTTTCTTTTTTCTCCTTAATTCGACTTCTCCATGAAGTTTTCTTGACCTCCGTTCGCGGCCGACGGATCTCGCGTTCTAGGTTGCTCTTTTTTCCCACTGCTGATAAGAGTCCCTTTCTCCTCGCGGGCAAACCCTCCTTTGAAAAATAGATTCAACGCCCAAGGTGTTTCTGTTCATCCTCTCTCTTTGGGGATTGATACTTCCGCTCTTTTTTCTTCCTCCTCTTTGTTTTTGTTCTCTCTCTTCTTTTCTGAACCCAGAAGGTTTTTAGTTTTCTTCCCACAAAGGGGTAATGAGGCTTGACCATACCTTTTTTAACTGTTGGTATGTCCTCAGAACCGGGGCTGGTCCTACCCCCTCACCAGGTCGCTCTCTCTTCTTGTGCCCCCCCCTCATCAATTCCATTTTCAGTCCTTCTCATCTAGTGAGACCCCCGCACTGTCCTATCCCCCCAGACCGGCGTTCCGATTTCGGGAAGGATACTGAATTCTAGTTCTACCTCTCCGTCTTCGACCCCCCGGCCCCCCTTAACCCCCAGACCTTATCCGATCATGAATCCCCAACTCTTTTTCTCTAAAAATCGCCATGGCCTACTAGAAGAAGTTTTTTTTTTTTTTTTTTTTAACCGAGGACTACCTGCTCCGGTTCCCCAATACCCTTTCCCCCGCTCCCATTTCCCGACGGTCCCTCCTCCGCTTTTCCCAGACTTAATAAGGTTTTGTTGAGACTCCCGAACCAGATCGACGCCATCAGCATGCTACCGGCACTTTTGCGATCAAGCGCAATTTCTTTTCTTACTCGACCCATGAAAAGTTGATTCTTTCTCCTAAAAGCAATTTCAGTCCTCCCCTCAATCAGCTTTATCTGCCAAGGTGAAGCCCGCCCACTGCCTGGATATTCTCAGCCTACTCCCTCTTGAGGAAAGGTCTGCTCGGTTTTTTTCCAAACCTTTGCCCAACCCTTTGGGTTTTCGGTCACCTCTCACAGCACTCGACCACCAGCAGCCTTTATCTGCACGACGCCGTAGCGCTCTTTCGCTCCCCCCCCAAGCCACAAAAGACGTTCCCTTTTAGTTTCTTTGAAAAAGGTCTTTTTTAGGCTTTCCAACTCATACGGTATCTTTGCCGGGGCTTAAAGCTTGCGTCGCACCCCCCTTCTCAAACCTTGCCATTTTCGTCCATTTCCGAGGCTGAATTTCCCCTCACCCTCTTTCTAGACGTAGTTTCCTCCCCTACTTTTTTAAAAAATTGTCCACGACCTTCCCCGCAAGCCGAGCTAGCCGCCTGCCCCGTTTTTAGTGTTCTTCCTTGATCCCTCCCCCAATGAGACGGACCGTTTCCCCCTTCGTTCCCGGTTGCTTTTCACGTGTCCCCTCTTCTTCCCCCGACGTCGATGGTATTTTTGCTGACCCATGCTTCTTAAAAATTTTGCTCGGTCCTTATCACAATGCGCCGATACCTTCCGAAGCCTTTTCTTTTACCGCGAGGATTTTATATTTCCCCTTGCTTAAATGTCCCCTTTTCTTCCGTGCGTAGCGTCGACGGCCTGAGGATTGTCGGGGTTTTTGAACTCCTCTTCCTGTGTAAACTGGACGTTCCCAAGGGATATATGCTGTACTCTACTGGTTTTCCTCACTTCTGTCCATCAACCAGCTCGGCAGATCCGATCGCCGATATTTTGACCCTTCTGAAGGTTTTCTTCCCACTCCCTTCCTTACTCCCGCCATTTTCCTGCTTTTCTTCCTCGCAGAATTTTCTTCGCTCTTCCTTACCAACTCCCAAAAGCAGCCCGCACAGATTACCCTCGCTTCATCAAGGCTTTCCCCTCCCGTTTCCAAGGGCCTCCCTTTAGTTTTTAATTTTGTCATCCCTGTACCCTAGGTAGTGTTTTTTTTTGGGGTGTTTGTGTTTGTCGGTTTTTTTTTTTTTGTTTTTTTTTTCATTTTGTTTTTCTTTTTTTTTTTTTGTTTTTTTTGGTGTGTTTTTTTGTGGGGGTGGTTGGTTTGGTTGTTTTTTTTTTTGTTTTGGGTTTTCTTTTTTGATATAGATGACCCCCCCCCCCCAATTTGAGACCATATGGTCTAGTCCCAGACTTTCCCCGGCCCTTTCCCTCCACGGAAACGCGTCGCGGTCTTGACTTTCGCTAAACGACTCCACCGTTTATCTTCTCCCCGTTCCCTCCTGCCCAGTTGTTGGCAGGCTTAGACTTTTTCCCATTTTCAAGGACGCTATGACTCTCCAATCTCCCGGCCAGATAAATTTAACCTTCAAATGTCGCTTTCCTCGTTCTCTCCTTCTTTTTTCTCCCCCCTACCCTTATAATCATATTCTTCTCAAATCCCCTGTATTCGGACCCTGCATTTTAAGCTCTCGTGTCCGGTATTGAAAAAAATGTTGAAGCTTCAACCGCGGATTTTTCCTTCTCCCCGCCTGCCTCTCTCCTCATATGATTCCCGCAAAAATGCTTGTGCCTTCCTCCCAACTTTCCTTTTATCAGAATGTTCTAGGTCTTTCGAGTATTTCAGTGCAGTCCCACATTGGTACCTGATCAATCGACGCCATGTCTTTCCCCCCCCGTATACAAAAACCCCTTCCCCCCCCGATAAGCGACTTCGTCTCTTTCATGCACTTCTCACCGAGACTTTTGTTTATCTGCGCGGGAGTTCTTTGTTGATCTCAGCCGGATTGCTTTCTTTGAACTCCTCTCTTCTGCCCAAACTCACCCATTTTTTTCCCTCGACCCTTTCTGTTCCTAATTCTCTAGTCATTCCGCGCGCGTCAAGCTGTGAGCCGAAACTTGTTGTTTTAGTGTTTCTTCAGCCAATAGTTTCCGCCCTTCGGGACCCCCCCTCTATGAGTTATTTCCCCTACTATTTTTGTTAAGTATTCCGCAGAAGCAGAAATTTTTTTTAAGAGATTGCCTCATTTAACACCTTTCCTCTTTCTCTTATTGTAAAGAACTTTTTATTGATACTTTGGACAGCTGGTCTTCACTTCTGTATTTTTTTCTCCCATTCCCCGATATCTCTTATTTTCTACTCCGTTTTTTTAGACCTCTTTTTTTCATGTTTCTCCCACCCCTTTTCTTCATAAAAGATTGTCCATGAGCATTTTTTTTGAGGGACTCTCTCCCCCCATATGAAATTGGTACTTGATGTGAGTCCTTGGAAGAGATTCTACTTTCACCTTACCCCCCCCCCCCTCCCCCCCCCCCCCCGGCACCTCCCGGTATACGTCACCCAACAGCTCAGCAGTCGTTCTTAATGTTGGCTGCAACCTGGTAGACCAAAGAGTTGAGGTCCTTTCCCCGGGAACCAGCACGCACCCTTGAGTTCTGGAATGGAGAGGTGGCCCGCGCTACGAGACTTAGAAGACTTTTTTTTTTTCGTTTCCCTCTTTTCTTTCTATTGTCCTTCTCCTTCCTTCTGGCTTTGTACCCTTCCCCCCCTCCCCTTCCCGTGATGGCTTCTCATCCCCCCGAAATACCTCTCGCCCCCGAACCCCTTGCGCTTCTTGACAGCCTTGGATACTAGTCTCTTCGTTTTGAACTTCGAGTTTTTCCACCGACTCGTCCTTAGATAGATGTACGCAATTTCGGTACCAATTTGTTTATTTTGTCACTTACCGACCCCCTGCCCCTTTTCTCCTTGAGTCTTTTTCCGCCGAAAATTCCTTTCTTTTCCTTAATTCTCGTGAGAATTCCGATCCTTTCTGCCGTTTACAGCAGCTCCTGCTCGCGTGTTTCACTTTCATACGCCACTGAGCTTGCATGGTTTTTCCGATCGGTTATTGTCCTCCCCCCACTTCCCCCTGATTCATGAAAGTTTCGAGTTTAGCTTGAAGGATCTCCGTCATGATCCAGCGACCCTGTGGCCTAGTCAAGTTATCTGGTGGTTTTGTCTTAATTATTTCCCCTGTTCCCGACCCCCCCCCCCTGTTTTTAGCTTTTTAGTCACTCGCGTGGCCGCTTTTTTGCGTTCTCCGACGTGTTGTCCGAGTTCTTTTTTTCTCCCCCCCAGGAAGCTTTATCTTTTCTTTCCTTTGATTTCCCTTTTGCGTCCTCCAATCTGTTTATTTCCAGCGCCCTTTGAAATGCTGAGCATGGTTGTCATTTTTCTCTTTTTGACTGTTGCCTGCCCTCTTCTGGCTTTTCCCCTTTTTATTATCCCGGATCCGAGGGCCCGCTCTTTTGGACAAACTGTGACCTTTACGATTTTGAGGGTCCGGGCCTTTATCCTGGCTCCCAGGTTTGACTATCCCGCGATTAAGCTGCTGTCTTCCCCTCTGTATTGGTCCCTCCCAAAATATGCCACCCCTTTCTCCCTTATTTTTTCTCCAGTCGCTATTCTTTTAATTCCCCCCCCAGAGCGTTCGTGTCTGGAGGAACCGCCAATTAGGGTCCCTTTCATCCTTGTGGCACCCCCCTTGATGTAAACGAATTTCCCCTTTACCAAATAAATTGGATTTCCCCCTCCAGTTCAAAGCCGCCTTTTATTTCTCCGCTCTACCCGCCATTTGAAACCGCCCCAATCCCCCTGAAGGAGTCGCGTTTTGCTTCTTCGACCTTTTATATTAACTCAAATCCCTTTGCCTGTAAACTCGGTAATTTGTCACGTCGCATCATTTCTCTGTTTGGATCCATTACCCGTTTCCGTTCTGTCCCCCCCCCCCGATTTGATAGTTTCTTTTTTGTTACGGGTTTACCGCACGACCGCGTTGTTGCCGCCGGGCGTTCGCGCGCGGCTTGTGCGGCGTTGCATACCTTGTTGCCCCACGTTCCTTTCCCCCCCTGATTTATGCTCACCCCCCCCCCACGTAGTTCCTTATTTTTCAGATCTTTTTCCCATGGTTACGTGTGAATTGTCCGTTTTTGAGCGTGGTGCGAAGGCCTCCGGCTCTGCCAACCTACTTTTTCGTTCCTTCCCATTGAAGTTTTAGTGCTTTCTCTTAATTTTCTTTGTTTTTCTCACATACTCCCCGGCTCATTTCGTATAGTGGAGCACGCTGCTTATTGCTGATCGGTGTTTCTTTTTTGTTAGGATTTTCCTCCCTTTCATTTAATCCAGGCGATTTGTGTTGAACCCTGGTTCTAGAATGTTTCTTCCGGACGTCCTGGAGGCGATATTTTGATGTTTTTTTTTTCGTTTCGTCTACTTTTTCCCCCCTTTGCTCTTTTCAGCAAAAGAATTGCTCTTTTGTTCCCTCGATCGTTCTGCCCTCTGTCCTTCTTTTTTTTAGTGTCTTATTTGTGGCGTCCTTGCGCCCCCCCTGTAAATTATGCCTGAGCCTGGTGCAGTCCTCGCCTTCTTCCCAGCTGGATAGCTCTTGCTTTGCCATGATTGCGTCTGTTCTCTCGCGTTCCATTATTCCGTGCAATGTTTGACATCTAACGATCGTTGTGGACTTTCTAGAATGAGTTTGTTTTTTCTCTGTTTTAGTTGACCGGTTGCCCTCTATCTGACGATTCCGTTTTCTTCGCACTGCATCCTCGTCAGAGTTTTCCCCGCCGGTTGACATTTTTCTTCCCCTTTTCTGCAATAGTATTCCCCTTTTTCTTTTTAGTCTTTTTCTTGTTTTCTTTTTTGTTCAAGGACCCCCGCGACGAGATTCTTTTTTCCCCTTTTCGACGGTCCGTCGCCCCTCCTTCTGCTTGACAAGCGCGCAAACGGAACCACTGATGAAACTTTCTGCCTGCGTTG
>Ga0179591_1374699_pt1 | contig 10030 bp, 10 predicted proteins | sample CZOMad2_1_08_16f_FD_182891 | JGI IMG/M metagenome (GOLD analysis project Ga0179591, IMG submission 182891) | Vadose zone soil fungal communities from Angelo Coast Range Reserve, California, USA - CZOMad2_1_08_16fungal (PacBio error correction) | ecosystem: Environmental > Terrestrial > Soil >... | reverse complement strand
TCCCCCCCCTCCGTTGGGGGTTCCCCTTTCGAGCATTTCTCTATCAGGAAACTTCCTTCTGTGACCGTGAAGGACCGGCATAAGAAGATGGTGGCCGCTGCTATTCTTTGATCTGGCGGTCGTTGCCCTTCTTTCTCCCTTTTCTTCAGCAGGCCCCCCCCTTTTTCCTTTCCCATATCTCCTTGTTGTTGTTTTCTATAATAATTATCCGGATGGAATGAGGAGTGAGGAATAGATATTCTCCGCGCCGTGCAACCTCCCCCCTTCCCAGCCCTCTGCCCTTTATGAGGTAATTGCACTTCACTTTCGCTCCTCCTTTCTCGAAAGATGAAGGATCTCTGGAAATGCAGCCCCAAATAAGTTAGTATAGTTTCAGATTTTTGTGATGGTTGTTTGTCTCCCGTTCCTCCCGCCCAACTCAGTAACTTCAACCCAAATCCTATCATCCTTCCCTTCTCCCCTTGGTCAGGAGACCTCGTGCTATCTTAAACCCTTTTCTGAAAAGTGATTATTAATGGATAATGAAAGATGAGAAGAAAGATGATAGTCCATCGGCTTTTCCCTTTCTTTTCCCCCGAGCTTAATGGAATCCCCTGACTTTTTCTATTGTAGTGAGGACTTAACGCCTTGGAGAAGAGACGCAGCTCACCACGCCTCCGTTCCCACTGGTACGCTTCTGTCAACTTAAACCTCCTCCAGACATTCATTTTATAATCAGGCTTCAGGATTGAACGCCCTTCGTAAAACTTGCTTCTAGTCCCCCGAACTCTGAACTTCCGTACCAAGCGTCTGGTTCCGCTCTCTTACCCTAAGATTCGATCTGACCGACTTGTTTTCCCTCCCTTTTCCCGGACTCTGTTCTCTTCTCTGCAGAATCTTTCGATAGCTTGTTCAACCGCATTAAGGGAGGAGGAACATCCAACATAAACTTCTCCCCAAACGCCCAGTCTTGTCACCGCGCGTTCCTTTGGTTTTCCTTCTGCCGTTTCAGGCCTCCCTTCCCCCGCTTCAATGAACTACTCCCCTTTTCGTGCGCCCGCCTTTCTAGTAAACTTCAAACCTCTTTTTTTCTCATGGCCCTTTTCGTTGAGTTCCTCACTGAAGATTCGTCTGTCCGGGACCGTCCTCTTAAAGTTAAATATCACCATCTCCCCCTTATCGGTGTTTCATGAGCTCCTTTCCCTTCCTTAACCTTTCCCAAACCGATGATTTAATCAAGGCCAAATACAGAAGCCTGACTACAACGCGGGTACCACTTAACTTTTTCCCGCGAGACACCTTCCCTTCTAAGTTCCCCCTCTAATACCGCCCCGCCTTTTCTCCCAATTTCATAATGCCCTCCAGGAAAAGCCCCCCCCCCCCTCTTCCAAGGTGCCTCCATCCCCCCCCCAGAATTTTCAGGTGGCCTCCCTCGACTTCATCCTGCGCCTCAATACTTCAGCGCTTGCAGTAAGCTATCCCTGACGTTCAGATTCCAGCTCTGCTCCTTCCTTTACCTCCTGAGCCCCTCCCTAGAATCCCCCCTGCTAGGTCTCTAGGAAGTTCCAAAAAGCCGCAATAAAATAAAATTTAAGTTCTTCTTCCCACCCCGGCTCTCTATAGATTATTCTCTTTCCCCCTCCCCTTTATTAGTCTTACCCTCGAATACTTTCCCGCCACCTCCTCACGCCAGAGAAACTCCTTCGTCCCGCTAATACGGTGATCCCTTCCCCCCCCCCATACATCATCCTTATCCCCGGGATACCTCTAATTAAGGCTCAAGCTTGTCAGAAGAAAAAGCCCTACCCTCTGCCCATTCCCTTTTTCCTTTTCCTCTCCCCCCTCTTCCCCCGTTAAGCAGCACTAAAATCTTATCACTTACCTTTTTTTTTTTTTTTCGTGGCGTATCGGCCTACACGTCTATTGGGAAGTATGCACCTGCCCCCCCCCTTTGCTGGCCCTACGTTTTAGTACTCTACCCCTTGCCACGGCGACTTAACTCCCCTCCCTTATTGTCCCCCATTTTTTTCACCCCCCATCAATTTCCAATCGAAAGTTATATAGATATAGATCGTCCGAACTCTCCTGGCGACCCCTCTCCCTGAGTTTCTTTCACACTTTCTTTCCACTAAGTGATGAGTAAGCAGAGACGTATGTATTCCTATTTTTAAGTTGTTTTTCCCACCTTATCTCTTGATCTAAAGGGGTTTTGGGATCTCCCCCTCCCAAATCTCTCCTCCGTCCCCTCCCCTTCTCCCTTGCTCCAAGCCCTTTTTTTGATAGTCAACAGCGCATCTCCAACAGCAGTAAATCAGATCAGAGTATCCCTCTCTCCCTTTAAATCCAGCAGCTTTCTTTACCCTTCCAGCTCAGTTTTCTCCTCCAGAAAGGAAAGTTGTTGTACTCAAGATTGAACTACTCTCTCCTCCCTTAAGTGTTGTTTCTCCCCTTTAACCCCGTGATGGCTTCGCAGCAACTCCTGGGTGGAGGAGAGCTTGACCCCCCGATACCCCTTCCCACTGTTCCTGTGAGAAATCGAGGCACCTGCTCTCTTTCAAAACTTTTTGAACTTGCCTGATTTTTCTGTAGTTTCTATAGAGCCTTCTTTTCATTCTGCTGGATTGTGAGAAGTTTTCTGGTATAGCACCGATGCGGTTTTTATCTCATTGAGCTTTCTTTTTCCCTCGTTGGGCTGATAACGGACCCAAAAGGGCTGTGGATAGAGATCCTTCCTTCGACTTCCCAGATTCCGAACGCGGGAGAGCTGGGGCCAATAAGAGGTTTAGTCGTATATATATCGAGAGAAATTTTTTCTCTTTCTTTCTTTTTCTGCGAATTGTAACTAAACTGTTTCCTCCTCGTTATTGATTCGCTCGGTCCATTTGGAAGGTTTTAGACTTAAAAGACAGTACGAGGAGTGTGGACCTTTCAAGGGTGCAGCTCAACAATATATCTTAGGGCAGATTCCGGAAAACGGCACCCTACCCCACCTCCTCGCCACCGATTAAGAGTTTGCCCAGTTTCTTCGAATTTCTTGAACACTTGAGGTCTCTAAAGACAGTGAGAAAAATGGAATGGTTAGATGGTCCTTTTCTGAACCCAGATTGCCGAGATCCCCCCCCCCCCCCCTTCGCCTTTTATGGGCGGTCAGCTGCTTCGGCGAGGGGCTCGAAGCGAGACCGTAGGCGGAGGTTGCTCGGTATTCTTGGAAAAAGATCCTTCCCTCTCCCTCTTGCGGCCTTCTTGGCTCTCTTCGGCATTTTCCAAATAGGACCGCCGTTCGTTGAAGCTCTGCCGAGCATAGCTCCCCCCTTTTTCGCTTTCCCACCGGTTTCGCGTAAGAAGTTCCGCAGACGACGGAGCTCTAGGGAATCTACGACCTCCTTCTCTTTCTTCGGACCTCCTCAGAACTTCTTGGGATATCTCTGGAGCCGGCGAGGAAGGAGTCTCCCTTCTAGCTTCTCTGATCTTTTTCCGGGGAGTCCCTTCCTCTTTTCCCCCTTTCCCGGCTTTGGTCCGGCATGGCAATTGGAGGGATGCGGCCGGATGAGTTGTTCTCCTGCTTGGCTTCCCCTCTTCCTTTTATTGCCCGGTTGGGTGGGGAGCACGGGAGCTGCGTGTGCCTGTTTTTCCCCTTTTTCGCTCCCGGTATTGTTCGTTCTGCAGACCGCTGACAGATGCTGCCAGGAACGGATTCGGGTCCTGTCTCATGGTTGAGAGAACCTGGTTCTCTTTTACCGGCTTTTAAGTTAGGAGACTCCCGTGAGTTTCGAATTGCCTGAAAATCTTGCAGGGAAAAAAGATATGCTTTCTCAAGCTGAGTTGCAAGACTTCTCTCTCGCTTTTATATTCCCTCTGATCCCGGACAGGGCCAGCGGTACCCCCCTTCCCTCCGGGTTCTTTTGAACCGTTTTTTGTTTTTTTCCAAGCTCCGATGTTTATTTGTTTTTTCCATGAGAGATCCCCCTCCCCATCCCGTTGGACCCTTCACGCTTTAGCACCCCTGAAGACCGAAAAATAGTCAAAGCTTAAGTTGAGGAAGACCCCCCCCTTCCAGGATTTTAAGTTTTTCTCGAAGAGCCCCCTGAGTGTGAGGTGCTGCGACGGAAGCAGGCTTTTTATTTCTCATTCCCCAGGAGCGATAAGATGTTTGACCCCCCTCCTCGAGGAGGACCCCCTTCCGACCGCGGTGCCACCCGTATGTGACGTCACAGGTGAGATGCGCTTCTTTTCGCAGGCGGTGAATGGCCCGTTTCGGAGAATTTTTCACTGAAGTTGATTGCCCTCTTCCTACCGGAAGCCTGACCTTCCGAAGATCATCTGGACCTTCTTCATTTTTTCTCCCAAGGTACCCTCTTGCGAATTTTCTCCCCCCCCCTTCCCAAGAATCAAAGTTTTTACTCTCTTCGTTCTGCGAAGCTGAGATCTGTTGAATAGAAGGGAGAACGTCGGGTTCCTCCCCCCCCCCCCAACCCCCCCAACACCCTCTTCCCTCCCTCCCATGAAGCTTCTCGACAAGGATCGTGTTTCCCGGCAGCGTGCATCCGTCCACGTTCTAAAGTTTTAATTGCTTGACCCCCGTGCCTGAAGAAGGTGAGCGACGCTGCGACAGAGGATGGACCCGTTGCCTCTGCTCTGGAGTCTTTTTTCATCCGGAAGAAGACCTTCGTATCAGACTTCCTTCGCCTTCTTCTTCTTCTGCCTTTTCTTCTCCCTCCTCTTTTTGCACGCAACCTCTCGCCGTTGAATAGAAGCGGCCACGATGCCTGGTCTGCACGGTCCCCCGATTTTGTCCGGTTATTCTTCTCTTCACAGGAACTCTTCCAACTGCATTCCGAGAAACACGATTAAAGTCTGGATGAGCTTTCTTTTTTGGGACTGACAATCCCCCTTCCTTTCCTAGTTTTTCCCCCCTCCCTTTCAAACGGATAGAGTAACTACTTTGATTGCGTGCTTGGAATCTGCATATCCCAGAAATTCGCCTTATTTTGTTTCCGACGATGCAGCGGACGCATGCTTTCTCTTTTGATCATTCACTCTCTTTTTCTTCACCTTGCGACCAGCAGCACTAGGGAAGGGCCCTCGGGCAATCCTTCTGAGACGCTCCTTCTCTCCTAACCCCTCTTAGTCCTCCCTTGACCAAATCTCAACTGATGCCCTCTTCCCAATCCTCAGCTACTTTGATAATATCGGCTTCGCCTTTTTTCCCACCTTGAACCTCGATGCCCCGCTCCAAGATAACATTCCTCCAAAATTCCCTTTCAGATCCAGATCCTAGACTTTTACCGCTCCTTCACGTTAGTTTGAATTCTTTGGTCTGCTTCTGTCTCGAGACTTTTTTTCTCCCTTTTTCTGTATTATTCCCCCACAAACTTCGCTTCCCCCCCGAAAAGTAAGGTTAAATAATCCGACGTTTAGTGTCCCTGTGCTTTCCCCAAGAGTTCCTTCTCATAAACCCTTGACGTAGCACCCACTTTTTCTCGTCAGATCGCAAATCTTTTCAAGTAACAGTTCATTTCTTTCCAGTGAGTTTCCTTCCCGATATCATCCTCCGGGGATGCCAGTCATTCCTTCTCAGCCCGAACTCGTTAATAGATAGAATATGCCGTTCTCTCTTTCGCTAACAGCCCGCCCCCCCTGATCTTTTGTGAAACAGGGCACCCCTCCTCTTCCCTTATTCCACGCCGGGTCAAGAAAATTTCAAGCCTAGCCTTTTTCCCGGACTAAGCGACACATCCCCTCCTTCCCATAAACTGCTTAGCCACCCTCGATGGCTTGTCCCCTCTATGCCAACTTCAACTTAGTCAGAAGAGAAATGGAATCGGCGTCGCCGGCTTCCCCTAATTTTTCTCCAACTTATTCCTTTTTTCTCTTCTCGATGTTCCTCCACAGACTCCCTTCTCGCCGAACTTCCTTGACTCAGCGTACGAAAAGAGTTCCCACGCCCTGGTCTGTCAAACGCTCCCCTTTTTTAGAGTTTTCCCCACGCCATTCCAACAATTTTGACGTGCGAACTGGATCGTGATTCCTTACACACTCGACACAGGGTCCTTTTCCCCCTATGCCGGCATCAATGTAATAAGAACGAATCCCCCTTCGAACCGCTCTCCTTCAGAGACAGACCCTGCACACATCTCCGGTGTTTTCTCTCTCCTAGCCTCAAAGTTCAGCGCAAGAACAGCTAATGAAAAAGTAAAGGGTCATCACGCGAGACCTTCCCTTTTGTTTCCGCCTTTTTTCACGGAACCTTTTTCCTTCTCGACTCTCTTTCCCTTCTCCTTAATAGTGCCTTCTCTTTGCCACGTCTCCCCTCCCCCTTCGAATTCCCCGCCTCTTGTCTTCCAGGTCAACCCCAATGGATCCGCGACCGATAGCAACGTTACAAACTTTACTTTACACCCTCCCAGATCTCTCTCCCTAGGGATTGCGCCCCCTCTCTCGTGAGTTCCGGGCAAAAATAGGTGATGAGTTACGCTGATCCCTTTCCGGCCCTTTCTTTCTCCTGTTTCCCCGTTTTTCTGATTCCCTTTTAGACCGAAGTTCTCTTCCTGCAGATCAAGCACAGCAAATCGGATCTGACCCACGAAAACGCTCATCCCTGCCCATGAAACTTCCCGGCTCGTTTTTTCTGGCCCCTCCTTTTCCCCTTTGCCGTTAACCTATCTCCTCTCTTCCGCGCGTCCTTTGCGCACTGGAAAAGGTTCCCCATTTTCCAGATTCGTCCCCCCTTGCTATCCCCCTTCCGCTCGCCATTTTTGTCCGGAACGTAAGGGCATCTCCTCTTCCTCGTTGTGGTTTTTTCTTTTTGCCCCGTCCAACCGTCTTTTATTGCGGGAAACTGAGTTTTTTGGAGTCTAGGATTGACGGACGGTCCCTTCTCGCACCTTCGTTCTCCAGACGCGTTGCTAAGCGCTTTGAGGAGGGGAATGCGGGTGTGACTGTTTTCGATTTTCTCTGGCTTTCCCTCGTTGAGCTTTTTCTGGATCGATCCTCTGGCGGTGCTCTGCCTCGCTTTTTTGCTCTCCAGCTTTATTCTTCGGTTCTGCTTTTCCAGGAGACTATCCGTCCTTGATCGGGGTACATCAGGCACGGAGGGCGAGTTGTGCCGGAACGATTTTAGAGCTGGTTAGTCTTTTTTGCGACCCGTCCTTGACTCTTGATTTTTCGCGGCGCAACAACGCAAGGTGACTAGAAGGTTGCCCTCGGTTTCTTTTTTTGGCTTTACATGGAATTTCCCCCCCCTAGGGCGTGTATTTGCATTTGGGAGGTTAGATGTGCAGACGATTGCACTATAGACGCTTTTCCCCCGCCCCCCCGTGAATCTTATACCCCTCCAGAGTCCTCCATAGTTCCCCTGATGCAGAAACCGAAGGAACTCCGTGTTGGCCCCTCCCCCCGGTGCTGTCCCTGTTTTCCTCTTTCTTTGGTTTATTTTCCCCCTTTTTGCTAGGAATGACCCCCCCTCGATGGGTAGAATTCCGGGTGCTGGAAAGGGAAGAGTCTGCTCTTAGATTTCGATGAGATTGACGCGTTAGGCGGAATTTGGGCCAAGAGTGATCTCTTGTTTTTTCCCCCCCACTTCGTTGAATCTTTTCGAAGCTATTAAGGATTATACGATCCAGGTAAACCTTCCCAACTTGGTTCTTCCACCGACTTTGAGAACCTAGACAGTCGCACAGTTGAGACCATTTGGGGGCAAGGTCTTCTCTTTGACCTCTCTCTTTTGTAAGGAATCCAGTTCTGCAATCTCTTTTTTTCTTCCTTGCTTCTCTCTAAGAGATAAAGAATTTGAGGAGCGGCTGTAGAGGAAGCCCGCACTTCCTTCTTCATTACATTATCGATGGTATATACCTTGAATTTTTTTAGAATCCTTCTCCCTTCCGAGGGTGAGGGTTGAGTGGAGAGGGACTTTCTTTGGAGTGGGCGCTCTTGCTGCTGTCTTTTTCCCTTTTGAGGGCGCGCCCTGATTAATGAAAAGGTTGGAGGGGCGATCCTTCGTTGCATGTGACCAATCACGCCCTTGTGCGGCGCCCTTCGGCGAAGATGAACCGCAGATTTTCCCGTAACGGAAGGGCGGCCCCGAAGAAGCTTATTTTTAATAGAGTTCCCCCCGGGTCATACCGATATCTTCAGTATAATCAAATCTCCTTTTCTTCCATGGTCCCCCAAAGTTTTCTCCTTCGAACGCTGGCGTGAGGAGGTCATGTGGCAGGTGGAATTCGGCTCTGTCCCCCAATTCCCCCTCTCCACCCCTTCCGCTTATTGCCCCGTTCGCTTGAGTTTGTAACCGAGAACGATTTTTTTTTTTCTTGGTTATGCTTGAGCTCCCCCCCCCTACACTCCCTTCCCCCAGGTCTTTGCTGCTCCGCGGAAGACCCAAAAAGAAGTCAAAAGGTACGTGAAGTCGCGTTTACCTCCTCATCCTTCTTCGCCATCTCTCCTTTTAACCGCGGTTTCTCTGCTCGTGAGACGGCAGCAGGGTTTTCTGGATCCATTTTTTTCACAATTGCTCTGACGACTCGTCCCCACCAGAACCTGAGGCTTTTTGATGGAGTCCCCCTCCGGTTAGCAGCGCAGGTGGCGAACAAGTACGCAACCTTTTTTTGCTCTTTTTCTTCTCCTCCTTCCTAGGAGTTGACGCCACTCCTTGCTGAAGCCACAGGGGAAGCCTGATTGATGACGCGGAGGACGAAGATGACGCCTGGATTTCCTCTCTTCCGCGTCATTTCCCCCCGATCCCCGGAGAGTATCGGGAAGATACGATTCAAAGCAAGTTCCGCTCTGTGTTTTCGATCAATTTTCTTCCCTTTTTTTTCACGCTTGACATTTGCCGTGTCTTCTTTCCCCCCTGCCGAAACAACCAGCACCAAAGATGGAAACTACATCCTGAATCCTTTAGGCCACAAGGTGTTAACCCCCCCTTCCTTTTTTACTCCTTCCGGCTGAAAGTGCAGACCAGGAATCTGAGGGTGGAGCGCTGCGAGTTGGAGCTGGCTTTTCACGATGCGCTGGAGCCAAGTGCACCCTTTCTTCCTCTCTTCTCTTTTCCTTTTTGTTTTTGTTGTTTTTTTTTTCTCATATACTCTTCTTATGTTCCCTGCGCTCGATCTCTCCAGAGCATCCTGAAAAAGGCCATCTCCTCTCCCCCTCCATGCTGGTATGCTTCAAATATTCCCTTTTTTCCGAGGGACCCTTTTCCCCATCCAGGTCTTTTTGCACTCTCTCCCCCAATTCCCGCTATGGAGTCAGATTTTTTTGGTGTTGTATGACGGTGTACTAACTTCGTCCTTTCAACCCTCTCCGTCGTCCCCTCCTCTTTCGGTGACGTTGTTCCATTCTCCCTATACTTCCTTTCAGTGTTCCTGGATCCATGACGATGCGATCGGACGAAGCTTTCCTCCTTAAGATCTCTTTTTTTTTCTCCCTTTTCAGTTCGTTCAGCTCCCCTCGTGTGAAGGTCGCCGCTCCGGGCCATTACGACGGAGAAGAAGAAAGTCAAACAGCCTTTCCTTGTTGTTCGCCACCGCTACGCGTGGATTCCCCCTCCCCCTCCTTATTTCCCTTCTTTTCAGCGCCCTGCCAGACTCCTTCCCCGTCGGCACTCAATAGCACGTAAGGACTAGTGGGGGCCGCTCGCTTCTCCCATCCCTTCTTCTTTACGAGTCTTTTACCTCTCACGTACTCTTTCGTGTTCCCCCTCTGCGAATCCTCCTTTTCATAGCCCTGGTTCAACAGCAAGTGGAAGGAGTCTTCATTACCCCCCCCTTTCCATAGTTAAAACGCCCCACAACTTTTCCTTTTTTTCTTTCTCTTTGAGTTTTTCTCTTTGAATGTTTTTTTCCAGCCCTCCACTCCAACGCATCCCCATGAAATACTAAGGAGGGCGACCAAGGATTAGAGTATCCCCCTTTCTAGTCAAGGTTCCAGGGTTTTTCTGAGCTCCTGAAATTCCTTTTCCTAGACACCGACTTTAAATATAAAAATTATTATCGCCGCCCGCTTAGTTCAGGCCCTTTTTTTTTCATATGAAGCCAAAGACCCCCTTTCCCCC
>Ga0179591_1369571_pt1 | contig 10030 bp, 14 predicted proteins | sample CZOMad2_1_08_16f_FD_182891 | JGI IMG/M metagenome (GOLD analysis project Ga0179591, IMG submission 182891) | Vadose zone soil fungal communities from Angelo Coast Range Reserve, California, USA - CZOMad2_1_08_16fungal (PacBio error correction) | ecosystem: Environmental > Terrestrial > Soil >... | reverse complement strand
CTGCCTTTTTTTGGATGGGTCTTCCCAGCTACTTTTTTAGTTTTTTTTCTGATGTGTTCCCTGACTACTCTCTTCCTTGGTCCGGAAAGAGCGCCCTAGAACTTCCCTTTCCTTTGCGCACATTCGTTTCTTTTTAGTGTGGAGTAACCATTCTATCTTTTTTTTCTTCTGGGTTTGACCGAGTCCAATTCGTTTATCCCCCCTCCCCCTTCCGCCCCTTTTCTCTTCGTTTTGGTGATGTTTTTTCCAAAACCCTCCCATTTTCCCCTTCGAATCACCCCCTTCTGAACCCCTTGTTCATGATTTTTTCTGAATTCACTGTCTTTTTTTTTACGGAGCTTTCCTGCAGCCCTAGTTTTTCCTTTTTTTTCGTGACATCTCTCGGTATAGATTTTTTCTTTTAGGGAAGTCCCTGTTTTTTTTTTTCGCGTTTCCCGTGTCTCTCTCTTGCTCCCTCATTCTCCTTTTCCTATTGGGAGGAAGGTTCTGCCCCTCAAGAAGAATACCCTCTGACCCCCCCCCTTAAGAGGATTCTTTTCTCCTTCCGGGCCTTTCTTTTTCTTCTTTTGATCACTTTTTTCGTTTGTTTTTTTTACCCTCCCCTCGTCGGTACCCAACTTTCTCCAAGTGAGATGCATCTGCCCCCCCCCACGAGGGTTAAGTGCAGACTTTGTGGGCTGTTTCGCCCCTCACCTCCTCCTTGATCTGAATTCACCTTTTTCCTCCCCCCTCTGTGCACCCCCTTTTTTTTTATCCGAGTTTTGAGAACAGCTCCGGTGATGTGCTCTTCCGTCCAAATGGGATTCCACCTCCTTGCCATCCCAACTCGTACCCACTTTTTAAGTTCTCTATGCGGCTCCTTGTTTAGGCTTTTTTACTCATTGTTTTTAAGAAATTCCGCGTTTCCTAAGTAGGTCGCTTAAGGGAGGGTTTTTTCACCAGTGGCTTTCCCCTCCCCCCCCCCCCTCTGTTCCATCAGTTTAGATGTAAGTTTCCCCTCTTTGCTTTTTCTTGAAGAGAAGAAGACCAATTTTCTTTCTAGTTTCGTTGCGGAATGTTTCTACAGATGATCCCTTTTCTTTTCCCTTTCCGGTTATTCGAGCCGTTGTAGTCTTTTCCCCCCCCCTTCCTTTTTCCTTCCCTTCCCTTATTTTAGAAGATTTTTTTCGTTTTCTGGTCTCTGGAAGTCTTTTCTCCCCCCGGATCCAATCCGGCGACTTTTCATTCAACTTCTCTGTGAGTTCTTACTACAAGACGTTTCCTTTTTTTCCAAGTGCTTCTGAATAATCCCTATTTTTTTTTTTTCTCGTAGACCCTATGACCTTTTCTATAGATGGAGGACTAAGATTATTAAGTTGCCTCCCGGAGCCGGATTTTCTCATGTCTCTTTGAAGGACCTTTTTCCCTAGTCCCTTTTTTAAGCTTTCGGTTGGTAACCATGCTGGTCCTCTCACTTTAACCTTTTTTTTTTTTTCCTTTAGAGCGCTGGGTTTCTAATTGAGTTGACATATCGAGCCCCTCAATCCCTTAACTTCTACTACGTGCCCTTTTCCCCGTCCTCCATGCTCTCTGAGGCCTCCCTCTCTCTTTCCCTCCTGATTTAACACCCATTTAGTTATCTACAGTTCTGCCTCGGAATTTTTTTCTGGCCCAACTGATATTTTGACCAGCTTCCCGCGCCTACCTTATAGACTTCCAGTGAATGTTGGTCTTGTGACTCCTAGTCTTAAGTCATGTTTCTGAAAGGAACTTTGTTGATTACTTAGCCCTCTTGTTCATATCGGGGTTCCAATCTTTTTAGTAACCCCCCTTCTGTCCGGGCCCCCGAGAGGTAAAAATGAAGCCCCCCCTGGGCGCACTCCCCCTCTCAGTGGTGGTTGGAATCTCTAACTGGAATAGCCTTTGCCGACTTGAATGTTTTATTTTTTTTGGAACCGAGCTCCGCCCCCTCTTCCTCAGTTCTTTTTCCCCTTCCTCCCTTAATGTCAGGTAGAGGTGCTTATTAAGTTGAAAGTATCTCCCCGAATAGAAGGAGCTCTTTACTCTTCAGGGATAAATGCCTTCTATTTTCCCCAATTTAAGGCACCCCTTTAAACCCTTCCACCCTCCCCTCCTCCCCACGAATCTCGTTCTCTTCCCCCTTTCCCAATCGGAGGGACGCCGGGAGGCCTCAATCAGAAAGGGGCTTAGAAGATTTCAACTCTTTGTTCTTTTATGGAGACTCCTCCCCCAATGGATTGTTTTTTTCCCTTCCCCTTCCCCATCTCTCCGATCCCCCCTTTGCGAGTGATAGATCCGTCCATGGGTATATTCACAACCGCAAGACCTATTCGTCTTGTGAATGCCAACGTTACCAGATAGTTCCCACTCCCCTACCCCCCAGCCTTTTCAGAAAGGCGGTCTTCCGAGCGTCTCTTCTGCCCGCCTTGTCCCTGGAGTTGCCAGTCCTCCCCCCTTCCCCCTGGCTTTCCTTTTTTCCCCCCCCCCGGTTGACAAAGCCTTTTCTCCCTTCAACTACGCATTTTTCCCTGCTCCCTCTTGAACCCCCTGCCCCCCGTCAGATTTCTCCGTCCCATCTCGAGTTGTACCCAAGACCCCTCCCCCCTCCCTCCCTACTTTTACGCACGCGCCCCCCTTTCCCGCGTCCACCCACCGGTCTGTTTTTTACGGCCCTTTGGCTTCCTTTCCGTCCCTGTGCCGCCTCCCGTCCCCTTCCCCCTCGGTCGTGTCCGCACGCCCAAAGCTCACCTACCAGGTCCCGACTCCCCTCCTCCCCTTCCCACTTGGAGCGTCTCCTTGCTTCAGCCTTCTTCCCCTCCCTAAATGGAAAGGGGACCTTCACCTAGATTTCTAGCACCGTAGTCTTCACAATAATATTCTACTCGTCGGCCCGCATTTCCTCTACTCCTTCTCTTAAACCTAAATTCAGGCATCCTCCCTTGAAACCCCTCCGCGCGACTTTCCTCCTACAGCTCCCTGAAAACCAATCCGCTATTGAGGAGCGCCTCTCTCCTAAAAACTGGCTCTTTTTTGAGCTTTAGTGAAACAACCCTTTTCAAATTTCGATTGTCTCAGTTCCCCTCCCCTTGTATTTCCTCCAGCCTCCACTCCCCTCTTTTGGCCCGAAACTTGAATTTGCCCCTTGCTGGTCTGCACTTAACCGCTTCTTTTTTTAGCGAAGTCGCAACCTCTGATTGCTTTTAATCCCTCGATTCTTCCGCTCCGACCACCCCCCCTTCTCCAGGGTTACTCAACTTGAACCCCGGCCTCCTGCTGGTTTTTTTGGGAGAATTCCCGGGGCCTTTTCCGGTCATTTTTGTTCTTTCTTACTCTCAATTCTGATCTGGATCCAAACTCCCTGGGAAGACCTACCTGTTTTTTTTTTATCCTTTCGGGTGGAATCCCGGTCCCCGAAATATGACCCTCCCCCTCCACCTCTCGGAAGTGACGCCTTTTTTAATCGCACTCACCTCCTTTGGCCTAGGCACTTAGATTTGTCCATAGAGATTGCACTATGAAGCCCCTTTTTCTCCTCTTTCTTGTGCATGACTTTTTTTATTTGCCAAATGTGTTGTACATCTTCGAGACTTCCATTCTGATTCTCTTGAGACCCCTTCCTTGAAGTTTTTCTTTCTTTTTTTTTTTACCCTACAGCGCTTAGGATACTGTCAACCATTTTAATTTTTCCTCCTTGAGGTCCCCCCCCCCAAAGACCCCTTTCAAAAAATTCAATTTTATTGGGCTTCCTTTTTTTTTCTGTCCCTCTTATGTTGACATTTTGTTGCCCTTAATTAATAGTGTGCTCCCCTTTCTTCCTTTGACCCGACTTTAGCCCCGATTGCAACCACCGTTTTTGGGGAGCCAATTAATTTTCAAACCCCTTGTAAATTTCTTTGCGGCCCCTCTCCCCCCCCAGTCCTGCACCCACTTTTTCACGGTGACCCCGATTACCTTCCCTCTTCCATCGCGATCTGCTTTTTTTCCTTTGCTCCGCCTTCTTCTAATTTCTTGCTTACTTTACCCCTTGTGTCGGCCTACTTACAGTTTTTTCTTCTAAAGTCCCTCCCTAACGCTTTCCTTTTACCCCCCCCTTTTCCCCCCCCCCCCACTGCGTTTTTTTGACCAATGAAGCTACTTCAAGACTTTCCCCCCCCCCCCCGATTTTTTCAAGCGCCTATGGAAGCTTTTTTTTTTTTTTTTCTGAGGATCAGTCCCCACCCTTTTGACTTTCCCCCCTCCCTGGAGTTTTTTCCGACTTACTTCTTCTTTTTTTCCTAGCCCCGAACAGTAACCATGAGGGCACCCCCCTTTTTTGGGAGTGTATCCGTTAGACCCATTCTGCCGGTCTTTCCCCCCCCCCTCAAGGGTTTTCCCAAAACCATCTTTTTTTTTCACATCCCCCCCCCTCTGCACCCTCAAGTAGAGCAGCAAAGACTATTCCTCTACTTCCCACGACAACAATTTCCCCCCCGACAACCGGCTTGCCCCCATATTTCTTTTCCCACCACCTCTCTTCTTTTTCGAGGCTCCCAGTTTTCAGTTGTATTTTCTTTTGATCCCCCTTATAATCAGATGCCCTTTGCTCCCCTTTTAGAAGGTTTGTGTCTGCCCTGTGAAGTTTTGTTTCTCCCCCCCCCCCACCAGTTTCCGTTTGCGTCAGACTGTTTCTACCCTCTACGGTAGATTTCAACCCTTTCCAGCAGGCTTTCCATTTTCCCCTTTTTTGATGACCCGTTGCCCCTTCGTATCGCGCCTACCCCCACATTAGTTTACGTCCCTTCCTTCTTCCCCCCTTTCTTAATCTCGCCCCAATGGATCTAACCCGAGGTCGAGGATCGTTCAACTTTCGGGGATATGGGTCCCTTCTCTTCGAATTTGTTGCAAGCGGTCTCCGGTCCGTTGTAAGGTTGTTTCATTCCCCCCTTTTTACGGAGTACCTTTCTCTTTCCCCCTTTTGTGATTTATGCTATTTTGGTCGATCACTTTTATGCGCCCCCCCCCTCAAATTTTTCCCCTCTTTATCAGGATTTTCCTGATAAATATCCCTGCCCCTTACCCTTGTCGGGTACCTTTACTCTCTTTATTATACAAGGCCGATGAAGGCCGGGGTTTCACTGACCCACTTTAGAAATAGTTTGTGCCCTTCTTTTTTCTCCAATTTAGTCTTTCGCGAGAAAAGGTTTCATGCCGAATGGCCACAAACCTTAACTAAGGAGTCAGATTTAACAATTTACCCACAGACCCCTCCTGTTGCAGGTAATGTTTGGTGTTGGTTCTTTTTTTTTGCTCTTTTCTTGATGATTATTGTTCCCCCCCCCACTATCTGTGTTTTTCGAGTCTTTTGAGAAGCAAGACTCATTTTCCTTTTAACACCCGCGCCCACCAGGAAAATTAATGGTTGTGCGCCGGTTGCTTCTCAGAGACACAGCTCACCCTTAGACCTCTCATCAAATAGGATCACCTTGGTGATGGAAAGAGCCCTTAAAAAAGAAGACGGCGGCGGTAGTTCGGGCAGTCATTCTAATTTTGTTTCGGTTTTATCTTTGTCCCTAGAACTCGAATCTTGCCCTTCTGCTGATGCTCTGCTCGGTTCTTTCCCCAGAGAGGGGTTTCCGGTCCCAGATTTCTGGTAGTTCCCTGTTTCTTCACCACTGGTTGTCTTACCCCTGACTATTTCGTCCCCTTGAGCTTTTCTCCCCTTCTCTTCGGCCTTGCCTTTTGAAGCTGTTCCCCCCCTGATGCCCTTCCGTCGGGACTTTAATGATTCCCCCCTGCTTTTCTCCTGTTTTCGTATGCCCTTTTTAATGAAGGTGCGGACTTTGCCCTCTCCTCACTATCTTTGCCAAGGATAGAAAATCTTGACCTGCAATGCTCGAGGACATTTTGAACCCCCCACATTTTCGGTTGCCCCCCCTCCCCCACACGGGATCCCTTTTTTCCGTTGAAGAAGGCCGTTGGCTTTCGCGGCTTATCTGTTTTTTTTTCCACGTTTTTCCCTCCCCCTTCGAGGACTGGTTTTGGTGACTTATTCCTCCAGTGAGGATCCCCCACTCTCGGTTTTTTTACTCCTCTCCTTGTCTCCCTCTAAGAGACCTCTTTTTCTGATGTTATCAGTTGCTTTTTTTGTTCTCCTAATTTTTTTTCCCCTCCGCTGAGTTATTCCTTGTTCCTTTAGATATGTCGTTAGTTATTGGAGAGTCCTGCCTGATCCCTCTTGTTCCCGTCCTCTTTCTTTTTTTTTTCCTACCTTTTTCTTTTATTGACAGGTAGGGTCCCCCCTAGTACCTTTTTTGGTGCTTCTTCTGCCGGACTTTAGGAGATTTCCATTTCTCTTATTTTTTCGTCTTTCTCTGACCTTTCTTTGTTGTATCGGAGTTTTTTCTTCTTGACTTGATTTTCTGACTTCAACTCCAGTGGAGTCGTTTCCCCAGGTCTAACAGTTTAATGAGCTTTTTATTCAGGTCCCCCTGAGTGCATTAGTCCCAATTCCTTTTTTGCGATTTTCTGGTCCCTACTGCGTAGCCGTTCATTGCATTGATGTCCCTATATCTTTCTTCCCCTGCGTTCCCGATTTCCCCTTCTTTCCGTTTTTTTTCATCTCAGGATGGCGTCGTAGTTTTTCACTGATTTCCCGAGAGATGCTAGTTTTCAGGCACTATTCCTCCAATCTTCTCCCCTGCCCCTTATTGGGGTTTGGACTCCGTCACGCCCCCCTTTTCACTAGCTGCCATTTTAATTCCCCATTTTTAGGCCTCCGACCTCTCCCTCCTTCAGTCAAGTGGCATCCCCCCTGGCTTCCGTTCTGCGACCCCTTTTTGGCGTGTTGTCTTTCCCCGACGAGTTCTTTAATTGTTTTGACTATTTTTTACCGGAGTAGGATGACCGCCGTCCGAAAACTGTTTCTTCGGCTGACTTTAGTCCTTTCCCAACCCTCCGTGATAAGGATGCACTTTTCAAAACTGAAAGACAACCCTGGTTTCGGAGGCCTCCCTGTGGGAACTTCCTTATGCAATATTTTTTTCAGTCAGTTTAGGGGTACTCAAAGATCCCTGTCTAGTGTGTTTTTTTTTTTTTTTTTTCCAGACGAGTTTTTTTTGGTTCGACGTCTGCTCCCTGAACCTTTGTCTCCCCCCCTAGGCAGCTCCCTTATCGACCCCAGTATTCTTCTACTTAGGTGCTTTTTCTTCAGCTCCCCATGCCTCCCCCGAAAGACCCGGCGGATGATTTTCATCGTGCTTTGTTCCGTTCTTTTTCGCTGATCTTGTCCTATCGCGTTTTACGTTTGTCAAAATGTAACGTCCGCCCCGGCCTGATGAAAATTTCTTTTTTTCCACTCTCCGTTTTTCAGTTCGCCCGTTCTTTTTTCGTTTTTTTTTTCTGCGAAATCCCCCCTCCGGCTTGTCCCTTCTTTCTCCTGAAGCCTGGTCCACGGCGGCGACCCTCCTTAGAACATCTTTCCAGCTCCTGGTGCATTTTATCCCCGCCCCTGCGTCCTCCACCTTCCCCCCCCTCCTCCTTTGTCTGCCATGGTCTTCCTAGGGTTTGCACGCGGGTTCATATACGTGAGCAGAACTACCGTCCTTTCGGAGTAGTGTTTTCCCATCCCGTCTTTTCCCCTCTCTTTTCTTTACTCTTAGGGTCTTTCGTTCGCCCGCGAGACCACCTAGTCTTCTTGCTTGCTTTGGATGGTGGGTTGCTCCTGATTTTCCCTTTCCCCTAACTTGTCTTCTCTGACCAACCCTTTTCCTTCTTGTTGAAAAGGAAGTCCGTCCCTTCCCCTGTCCTCTGGCCTTTTCTCTCGTGTCGAAAATGGCTCGTGAAAGTTTACGGTCGGACTTTTTGCTTTCTTCCCCGGATGATCCCTCTGGAGGAAGCCCCTCTTTTCCGCCTGGAAAAGGCATTACTATCTCTCCCTCCTAAGTTTTTGCCCTTTCCTTACTGCCCCTTTTCCCTAATCTTTTCCCTCTTTCTTCCTTTAAACCATGTTGTCGTCTAATTTAGACGTCGTCTCTTTTTCCCAGACCAGGTGTCTCTGATTATTCTGACTGATCTCCTTTCTTTGAAGTTTTGACTTTTTGAAACTTTCCCCCCCCCTTCAACTTTAGTTTTAATGTTTTTTAGAGAAGCTTATTGGAAAGAATAGATGCTCCGCTCCCCGAGACCCACTCCCCAAAACGACCCCTGTTTTCCTTCTGAATCAACCGATTCCCCCCGTCTCTTTTTTCCCTCGAGCTCTTTTCAACCTCAGTTTTCCCACCCCAAGATATCACTCCTGATGAAGCTTCTTTATGAGACACTTACTATTTCACCCGTTGTTTTTTTGATGCCCTTCCTTCCCCCTTTTTCTCTTTTCCCTCCCCCTTCGTTGTCACGAAATGTGAGTCCAAACAGGACCTCTCGGTAATTTATTTGGTTTTTCTGTTGTAGGGGAACCTTGAGTCTCTTGTTTCCGTCTCTTTTTGCGGTCTTTCGCATTCACGAACCTTCCTCCCTCCACCCCGATCTGGTTGACTCTTCTCCCCTTTTTCATCTATGTTGACCCCGCCTTTATGTTACCTACTTTTTTAACAAACCCTCTCAAATCCTCCCCGAGACCCCTTCAAGTAGGGAAAAAGGACAATAGAATGACTGGGTTCGCGGCTTTTTAGGAGGATGGGAGATTCAGCTCTAAGAGCAGGTCCATTTTTTCAGCCTCTGGTTAATGAGTCGCCATCTCCCCTACCCATCGATCATTTTTATACCCGAAATAACCGTAGAAGAATCGCTGGAGAGAATTCCGTCCCCCACTATGGAGTTTAAATCCAGTTTTTCTTTAGGACTCACCCCTCCCTTGGGTCCCCGTCCGTCCCTGAAAGCTTTTTTAAGGGAAGGATTCGTAATTTCTTCAACCCACATTTGGAGGAGTTCTACATTACTCTCCCGAGCCCCTTGGGAGATTCCCCCCTTCCGCCTCCCTGGTTTCTCACCCCACTGCAAGACCACCCATATTTAATTTTTTCCCGCCAAACCTTTCCCAAAGAACCCCCTATCTTTCCGACCCTGCCAAGCGTTCCTAAAGTCCTTCCTTAATCCCTTTTTTTTTCAGGAGGAGACCTTCAAGTGGTATTAACCTTGAAGATCAGTCAAAGCTGAGTTTTCGCCCCCCCCGACTAACAACCAGGCCAAAGGTTTTCAAAGCTTTGTCGTACAAAACTCGATATTCTCGCCCCCTTCCCAGCCCCCAAGAAATTTTAACCTTTCCACACTCCTCCCACCCCCTTTTCCCGTCACTCTTTTCCTCCCCCCCCCATAATCCCCAGACTATAGAATGCCCATTCCCGCCCCTCTCCCTCCGCTCCCACCTTGGTTGTTCGGCAGAAGTGCTTCCCCGGCGCCCTTCCTTTGGCTTTTTTCTTCATTTAAAAGAACGTTTTACTAGGGAGGGCCTCCAGAATTAAAACTCCTCCCAAAATCCACCGAACCGAGCCCCCCTTCCTTTTTTCCCTCCCTTCTCCTCCCCCCCGCCCCTCGTCGGCCACTTTAGACTTAAAACCCCATTTCCATGGTTCCATCGACCTTTCAGGTCGCTATTCTTTCCCTCATCTTTTCGTCAAGTTCTTACCTCATCGCTCCCCCCTTTTACGCCTTAGAGTACATCCAGGCAGATTCTCGGGAACCACCGCTCTCGTCTTCTACACCTCCCCGATATTAAAAATTCCCCAAATCTCTTTTCTTATGACCCCTCCTCTCTGCGACCCCCCGCCGTTTTCCCTCCCCCTTCCCTTCCGAACATTTGCCCTATCTAAAAACCTGTGCGGGATCCTTACCCAGGAGCTTGACCCCCGAGCCCCTTCCCTCTGTCCCTTCTCTCCCGAGCTGTCCTCTTCGGAACTTTCCCTAGGTTCTTTCAAGTTAGTCACTTCTGCCGCGGGAACCACGCCCCCCCTCTTTCTCCAGGTTCATACCTCCCCAAAGGAAGAAGATGGTGGCTCATTTAACTTCCGAATCCGGAATTCCGGTTCTCTCGCACCGGCCTCCCTTCCCCCCGTGG
>Ga0179591_1244674_pt1 | contig 10030 bp, 7 predicted proteins | sample CZOMad2_1_08_16f_FD_182891 | JGI IMG/M metagenome (GOLD analysis project Ga0179591, IMG submission 182891) | Vadose zone soil fungal communities from Angelo Coast Range Reserve, California, USA - CZOMad2_1_08_16fungal (PacBio error correction) | ecosystem: Environmental > Terrestrial > Soil >... | reverse complement strand
CTCTTGTTTTTTTCTCCTGCGGCTGGATCGCACGAATTTTTCCGAGTCAAGCTTTTTCTTTTCCCCCCCTCTCGGTGTGGAAGGCAAGGTGATTTTTTTTAGCTGGACTTCCAAGGGCGTGTACTCACGCTTGACGCTCGTGGTTCCACGGTCGCGCTTTCCCTTCCACCTACGACCCGGCACCAGATACTTGGACATCATTGAACTGGACATTTCAGAGTGTTTGTACTTTTTCCGTCTTTTCTGCTTCCCCTTCAGACTGGAAGACGTAAATCTCTTCCTTTTTTGCAAGACGGTTGCTCAGAGTAGTTTTTCACTTTTTTACCCTTCCCGCCTCCCTGTTCTGAGAGATGAATGTCCTCCCCGACGGACAGTCTCACCTTTTCCCGCGTTCCCTTCGGCAGCCGTCATTCCCACGCAGCCGGACAGTTTGATAGGGGACAGGCCTCTATTCCCCCTCTGAGTTGGTTTATAATACCTCTTTGATGGTTGACTCCCCGATTCTCTTTCATTCTTTTTTCTTCTTTTGGGTCAAGTTTACTTCCTTAGAGTCCTCGAACAGAGCCTTACCCCGGTTTTTCGGTCTTAGTGGTTCTCGGTTCAGAAGCGGTAAGTCTTAAATGGACGGAGTAGTTTTTTTCTTTTTTTTTTTGCTCCCCTTCTCTACCCTGCGTCTAATTGCCGTCAGCGTATTGTACGTCTTGGTCACGATCGAAGAGCGCGGGAGAAGTTTACTTTTTTCCCATTGTTGTTTCTCTTCACTTTCCTTTCCCCCTCGCCTCTCTCCCTAGGAATGCCTTAAATCGTTTTATTGCCGTTTTGTCTAGGTGGCTGAGCCTTGGACGCCTTCCTTCTGGCGGGGTCTGCTTGTTTTGCAGAGAGTGTTCCTTGTTGAAAGCGTTTTCCTTTTTTTTGTAACGTTCCTCTCTAGGACTTTCATACGAGCGTTCCTCGAAGGCGATCGATTATGATTCTTTGTTGTGGTCACGTTTCCGCCTTTGTGTAGGCTCTATTTTTGTCCCCGTTTTTTCTCCAGCGCTCCTTTTTTTGTACCGTTAGGACGAAGTGGCGATGATCCGTGAGTTTAAGGAATCAAACTCCTGCTCACGCCGGTGCTTCTGCCAAACGGCTTCCCCTTATTGTGACATCCCTCCCCTCCTTTTTTCTTCCTTTGTTCTGTCCTCCCCCCCAGGTCGCCCTGGTTTAGCTTCTTCGGCGTTGGCCTTGCTTCCGCTTGTTTCGTTGTATTATCTTTCCTCCCGGTCCTAGTGGATCCCCTCCCTTGATTTTCTCCTATATTTTGATGTATCGTGCTGCCTGCTGTAGATGTGGAAGGGCTAGGGCCCTTCTTTTCTGTGCCCTTGACCGTTTTGCCAGGCGTAAGGACACTATCAGCAGAGCCACCCCCCCCTGACCTATGCTCTTCCTTTCAGCATTCTCTTTGTGGTTGTGAATCTCTCATTGCTTACCCGGCGTACACGAGCTCGTTTCCTGCAGCTTCCTTTAGTGGAAGGGTGCAGGTCGGAGGCCTTGCCGCCCCCAGGCCTGTTGTTTTTTCGTTCTTCTTTTTTCTTTAACCCCAACGCCGGCCCACTTTCTATCGATCGGTTGCGGGTGGTCGTGCTATTTGATTTTCCTCGTCCATGTCTTTGTTGGTCTGTTTAGGATCGACCACGGTCTCTGGGGAGAGTTCCTTGATTCCATCGTTTTTTTTTTTCCTCCCCGCCCCTTCTTCCGAGAGTGCCGAGTTTTTTTTTAAGCTGGGTTGATGACAGGTCGCGCTTGGTCTGCTCCGGTGGTTTTGCCTCGCACAGCGTGAAGAGTCAGGTGTTCAAGGACCCCGTGACCCCCCCCCCCCTGTCTCTTTTTCTTGATGCAGCTCACTCTTTCGTTTCTTCGAGATAGATGCTTTATCTCTTCATGTTTCCTGTTCACTAGGGGTGACTGCTTACGTCTGGAGATGGGTTTGAACCCTGCCGGAGCTGGCTCTTGTTTGACGTCGACTTATCTTCCTTTCTTTTCTCTCCTTTGTGTTGTGATCTCTCTCCTTTTTTTTTTTTCTCCTCCCTTCAAAATTCCCCCGCTGGCCGAGGTCAACACCAGAGACGTTCCGAATGCACCCCCTCAACCCTCAAAGCCTTTCCGTTCAGGGCTTCGCCAGCTTTTCTCCTCACTCTCAATCGAGGAGCTGTTTCTCAGCCTCGTGGTCACTGGGGTACTCCAGTCCCCGTTCCCTTTTTCCCCCCCTCTTTTTGCATCTTCTCCCCTCTTTCCCCCCCCCGATCTCTGACCGCGTTTACCACTTAAAACAACCTCGGCCTCCAGCTAAAGGGGCTGCTAACCAACGTCCTATCAACCCTGGCTCGACCATCTGGAAGAGCGGTGTCTACTCGACGACCCTCCGACTTTCTCTCCACCCCGTTTCTCTCCCTTCCCAAATAATCCCTTTCCGAGTTTTTATCCCCTCCACGTCATCATGCCCCCCTTCCTTTGGTTCTGCCACGGCTGCGACCCTCCGTCCCACTTCGCTGTCCGATGGGCCGGAGAGACCTCTGAGTTTGCCCTTTCTCTTCCCTCTTTCAGCTCTCTCTTCTTCTGCCGATTTCTCTTTTGCCCTTTGAGTGATCGTTTACTCATGGCGTCCGCTTCCGCAGTTTGGCGACCTTCTCTTCCCAGATCAAGGTCAACATCGGGGAGGAGACGTTCTCCGTTCCCCCTTCCCAAGATCTTCCTGAAGAAGTTGTGCTGGATAAAGGGTGCGGGGGGGGGGAATAACCACAACCCGCCCCAGCTGATAACAGGGCAACATACCCCCTCCTCACCACCCTTCCCGTGTGGAGTAATTATTCCCACGGACACAGAGGCCTTCTGCCAACACAACGACCCGTTGCAGCACACCTGACGTAGTTCGCAGGAGCTTTTCTTAATTTTCTTCTCCCCCACCAACATAGAGTGACGTTCTGGTGCCGAAAGGTGCACAGCCACTTTGCGCGCTGTCGACCTCCCGTCGCGCCACAAAGTTTTAAACGGTGCCTCATCCCCCTCCTCTCCCCCCACCTCTCTCTCCTTTTCTCCTGTCAATTCTACCACAAGTCAGCGCTATCGCCACACCCCCTACAACTCTTTTCACCCATCTCCTTCTCTCCCCCCCCCAATTTTTAGAATACCAGTTAAAACTGTTCCCGGTATCAATCTCCGCACACCCCCGATCTCTTTGCTGCTTGAGCAACCTAAATGGTTGATAGGAGAGGAGAGGTTATCGCCCCCCCCTCCCCACCTTCCCCTCAATCTTCTCTCTCTATTGCCCAAGTCTTTTTTTCAAGGTACCAGCCTGTCTCTCCATTGATCGCCGTCGGCGCGTGTTGACGACCCCCTACAACAAAACGCCCGGCCAGACCCCCTTGATGACGCTTCTCTATCTCCCCCCCCTATCCTCCTTCTGAGGTATAGGCTCGTGACCGAAGTTGACTTCCTTCCCCAATGCCTCATCCCATGAGAGATTGGTCGGCCAAACATCCAGCTGTCGGCCCTACAACCCTCAAGCAGTTGTAAGTCACGCCCATTCGACGATCAATCGCTGTCCTTTTATGCGTGTTTCCCCTTTTCCTTGCTTGGAAAGCTGGCGAGTAGGGCAACGCTCCCTCTCCCGCAACCGTCGGAATCACTTGTCGTGCTTCTTATCAGGAAAACAGGCCTTGCAACTTCATCGTTCTTTCCCTCGTTCCCTCTTCCTGTTTTCCCCTGTAGCCCCCTCCAACGTACAAGCTGAATGTCCGTTCAACGTTAATTCCGGTGCCTTTGAGTTGAGGTAGACGCGACAGTGTTTTTTACGTCCATCTCCTTCCTTGCTTTCATGTAAATCACGGTAGTAGTCCGCCTAACCCCAGATTTTAACGGCCAACTCTGACCTCTGTGTCAAGACAGCTTGATATTAGAACCTTGGCGCTCCCGCGTTGGAACTCCCATTTTGATCTCTCTCTTTTGACTAATAAGGGTTGTGTTGTCTCTCTCTTCCCTTGGTTACTCCGGTTGATGGACCCCTCCCGACTTTTTCTTCCTCTCCTCACTTTTCTTTTTACAAAGCGCTGTCGAGTTGTTCCGTCGTTCTTCCTCTTTTTTCGACCCGTTTCTTGAGGCCCTGCACCCGACGCTCGTCCCCTGTGACCACTTTTGCTTGAAGGACCAGAGGCAAGTCCTTATAATGAACTTCCATCCCGCGTTTTGGTTGCAGATTGGATCCGCACCCCCGGCAGCTTACGAGTAAATAACCTTTTTAATGTCTCCGAGTCCTAGTTCGTCATCCCAACAGTGCCATAAGATGAGCTCGCTTTTACGCCCCGTTTTCCCGACTCGAACGCCGCCTTTTCTGCTCGTGTTGGCCGAAACAAGAGCCGGCCTCGACTTCTGGTTCGACCGTTTTATGTCGTAAACTGCTTGAGGTGTCGGGCCCCTCCCCAGCTTTTCTGTTTCCTCTTTTGAGTTTCTTCAGATGGTCCTTTGGTGTTAGAGAGCAAGCTCCGACCGGTAGATCGTCTCTTCTAAGGTCCGTCACCCTTCTTGACTGGCCCGTTTTTTTCGTACGTTGTTTGGCGATCCAACTGCAAACGTTTCACCTTTTGCCGATCATGTCCCCCTTTGTACTTTAGACATTTTGATTCGAGCGGATTCCCCCCCTACCTTGGTCCGTTGGCGAGGTTCTCCCCCTAGCATTTCTGCCCTCTTGATTCTTTTCCCAGTCCGGCGAAAAGATATTTTTCGCCGCAGCTCTGTTTTTTCCCCCTTTTACAGCATGTTCCACCTTCAACTCTCGGGTCATGATTGTTTTTGAGAGGGTCTCATTTTTCCCTCTCTTTTTTGACAGTTTCAAGTCGGCTGTGACTTGGTTCACGACCAGTTACGGAGAGGTCTTTATCCGATCTTCTGATCCACCGTTTCCGTCTTTTTCTATGCTACTCTTTGAACCATTTTTCGGACCTCTAGTTGCTTTTGTCCGTTAGGGAGACCCCTGCGAGATCCTTCTGTTCGAAGAACCCATCTCCCGAACTGGTTCGCTTTCTGGGATCACTTTCCCTCGGCCCCGCCGTTTTTTTTTTTTGTACCGCCGGGGGTGAGATGGATGAAACGGTAGGCAACCGGTCGGTTGTTTGTTTGTTCGGCTTCTTTCCCGTGCGACGTGGATTTGCGTGTATTTGAATTACCAAAACCGTCCGCCCTCGGGCCACCCCACGTGAATGATTGATGCCGCTTCCGGACGTTCTCCGCTTTATATGTGTGTTCTTCGTACTTTTCCCTTCTTCTGGATGTCCTTGCGGAGCCTGACTACCGATCTCTGAGCCCCACGCAGCAGGCGATTCTTTGCGAAGCCTTCGTTCGGGACACGCGCTCTTCTGGTTACCCCCTTTTCCAAACCTGAGTCCCTTCAGCCTGATCGTCCAAAGAATTGGGAATGGGCATTGATGAATTCCTGGGGGAGTGGTTTTGGTTTCTCGTGGCGTTCACCACAACGCCGGAAAAGGCTGACACGATTTATTGAGTGGTTGTCTTTAGTCTTTCTGTCTCGTCCTATTGTGTTCGAGGATCTGACCCTCTCCTTCTTGGTTCGGTGCCGCTTATCTTTTCTTTTTTTTTTCCGACCCTCCCCTTATGATGACTGTCTGGAGTGACGAGGTGTGTTTCGTGCTGGGTGATGATTTCCTTTGGTCTCTTCGGTGTTGCTCTTGTGAACTTTCCTAGTTGACGCGTCCGCGTAGTTAAGAAAAATCCTTTCTTTTATTTTCTTGAGCATCTCACCGAGTTGGTCGTATCGTGAGTGGAGATCGTATGAGGAGTTCATCGGTCCATTTCTTTGGTTTTCCTTTTCTTTTCAGGATCTTTCTATGTGCAGGCCTTGGATTTGGTGACGTCTTCGACGTATCTCTATCTACCTGAAAAAGACGTTGTGTGTTGCTCTCGCTACGCATCCGTCACAATAGCGGTACGAGTTAAACACATTTGAGCAGCTTCACCGGCCACCCCTCCCCTAACTTTGCCCTTCATGGCATCTCTTTTTTAGAAGTCCTGACGAAGTTCTCTTTTAAAACCCTCTCGAGGTCCCTGGGGTAGGGCGCTAAGCCGTCCATTTTCACGCTTTTCCCTGCTCGACCCCGCTATCACGAGATCGCATCCCCGGACAGCCGTCATCACCCAGTCTTCCAACCAACACCTCTTCACCTAGGTTCTCTATCGAAGAACCCCCTTCAGATTCAAGCCCTTCACCTCCCCCTTGTCTCTCTCCTCCGACAAAGAGAATTTAGAGAACATACACTCCTCTCCCCCCGAAACCCTCCACCATCTCCCTGTCTCTTGTTATTCTTTAACCACTGATCAAGCCACCAACCCTTCCCTTGGGGCGACTTTGCCTTCCTACCTTCCTCCTTCACATTTCGTTTCCTATATGCTGAGGCATAGCGGAATCGTGGACTGTGGTCTATTCCGCTCCTGTCCGTCCTCCCCGTCTGCCCCCCCACAGAGCCATCAGTTTTCGGGGAATGATGTGGTATCTCTCCTCCTTTTTGTTTGAAGTGGAAAAATCATCCGACCGTCTCCCTCGCTGCCTTTCCCCCCACAAGCGTACCGGGACGCTTTTCGGCCTCAGGCCTCACTTCTTAGCCGAGGGACACCTTTTCCGGTTGAATACACTCCGCCAGCCCTCTTTTGATCCTTGCCAAACCTAACTCCGCCTCCCATCCAAGACCCTGGTGCCGACAGTTTCTTTTCAGTCTATGGCCCCACGGCTTGGCCTTGCCCCCCAAGGTGATCCGGATGCAAGGAGTTACGCCTGGCTGGATCAGGTTTTTCTCCCAAGTTCACGATTTCGCCCCCCTTTCCTTCTTACTGAAAAAGCAACCTTGCGCGCTAAGGGGCATTGTGCCGCCGTCCCACTACGACGTTTGGACCCCCCACACTCGCTCCCCCCTCGATCGCCCCTGCCGGGAACTCCGGACTTCCATCCTCTCTTCCCCAGTTTTCCCCCCCTCACGTCTTTCGCCCCTCGCGGGGGTTGTGGGGGGTGGGTGGTTTTCGGATGGCGGGTGGGGGGGGGGGTGGTGGGGGGGGGGAGGGGTTGGGGGGTGGTTTTGGTTTTGGGGTGGGGGGGGGGGGGTGGGGGGGGGGGGGTGGTGGGGGGGGGGGGGGGGTTGTGGGTTGGTGTCGTTTGGGTGGGGTGGGGGGGGGGGGGGGGTGTGTTTGGGGGGGGTGGGGGGGGGGGGGTGGGGGGGGGGTGGGGGGGGGGGGGGGGGGGGGGGGGGGTTTTTAAAACCTCTCTTTCGTGCTTTTTCAGGATTCTGTCCAAGTTCTCCACGCTGAAAGTCATTCCCAATCTTTTTATTTGCGTCTGACCATACTTGCGAGAGGTTCGCGCCACCCCCACCAGGCCCCCTGACATTCTCTCCTCTCTATAGCTCAAATGCTCGGAAAGGACCGATTCGGCTTTTCTCCCCTACGTGGTTCCCTTTTTCTCGGACCACACACGTGTAAGCCGCAATCCTTTTTTTTTTCGCCTCCCTACCGATCCCAGACGCCTGCGTTTCCTCTGCTCGAGTCCCTCCTAACGTACTTCCCCCCCCTTCTTCAACTCATGAAGAGCCTCGGGTCTCCACCATCAAGCTTGGGTTTTTTGTTTGTTTTGGAGTTTTTGTGGGTTTGGATGGACCGACATCCCCCTCCATTTTTCTACGAGCGCCTTTAGACACGATCAATTCGTTGGTGGACTTTGGTTTGCATGTCCCTTCGCTCCCCTGCTTTTTTTCTGCGCAGTTCGGAACGTCAGCGAGCATGGCTTCTTCCTTGTGCTACTTATTACGCAACGTCCTGCCATCATCCGGTCTTCCTCGTTGCTGCAGACCCCCCCCCCCCCCCCCCCCCCCCCAGGCCGGTCGCCAAGGCTCAAAGTCCTTCAGCTCTGGTGCCTGATTCTTTGTTCAGGTCATATGAAAACCCGTCTTCAAGAGCGTCAGCCGGGTTCCACCTCTTCGTCCCCGCTGCTCCCACCGTGAAACTGCCGTCTAGTCAAGAGTCCCGGTTTCCAGCCCCTCTTTTTCTTGCGAGAAATTCGTTGGCGATCCCAGGGGGCTGGACCCCAGCATTATTTCTCTTCCCTCCTTTTTGTTTTTTGAGAGAATCCGTTTGCTTTTTCTTTCTGCCCCTTTCGAGTACAGTTTTCTTCACTTTTCTATTCCCGGCAGTTTACGGTTTTTTCTTCCAGTTTTTTCTACCAGGGAGTGATGTCCAACCCCTGCTGACCGCTTTTTTTCTTGACCACCTTGGTTTCTTCATTCCCCCCTCTTTAATACTTCACCTATCCGGGACTTTACTTTTCCTCCTTCTTTTTTTTTTTTCTCCCCCGTCCCCCGGCAGAGGTCCTTATTAAATTAAAGCTGTTCCATTGCCATGTTGAGGCGAATGCCTCGGACGAACTTTCACTCCCCCTCCCGGTATTATTGCGCTGACAGTGGCTCCCCCGGGCCCCTAATAGAACCTATGTTTGAACGATACCGTTAGTACTCACTGGCCGACCAATCCCCTTCCGGAGCAATTGATTTTTTTTCGGGTTGCTCGTCGCAAATCTATGGTTCTTACTGATTTCCTCTCCCCTTGCTCTTTCCATTCTTTTGAGGCACTTGGGGTCGAAGTTAAGGCTTTCTTGTGAGAAGTTGCTTCTGTCGTTCTCTTGTTTTCTTTTTGCGAGCGTATTCTTCTTGACGTGGTCCGGTTGTAGTTTTGTTTTCCCCGCTCCCCATGCAAATGAAGTCGACTCTGCGAGCAGGTCCTTTCCTTGAAGATCACGTGGTCCTGAGTCTCTTCTGGGCGACGTGCTTGTCAGTTGTAATTTTGTTGGACCTCTCATTTAAAGTGCTCACCTCTGCCTCTTTGAGGTGCTAAGCGCATAGTAAGTCTTTCCGTAATCTGTTGAGACCTTTTCCCCTCTCATTTATGTTTTTGCTGATCGTTTTGTCGGGTTCTCGTAACTTTTTCCCTTTTTTTTCCCTTTTTGCTAGAGCTGATTGTCCGGCGTTTCGGCGAGGGTCGCGACGAAATGATGTTTTTCTGTGCTGCGGTACCGTTCATGTCCCTTTCCCTCCTAGTTCCCGCCTTGCCGCATTGCTGTTTCACGGTCCCGACTTTTGAGATTCTTTCTGTGCGTTCATTCTCCAGCGGCGGCCCCCGCTCGAGTGCAACTTTTTCCCTTTTTTGTTTTCCCCTCCCCCCTTCCGCCGTTGATGCCTTTGTTTCTGGGACTCTTGGCCCACCGATTGGGTTTTTTTTTACGCGGAAGGCGTGGCAGTTTTGTTCCTCTGTTGTTTTTTTTATTTGAGCCCGCACCCTCACCCCTTCTTTTCACACTCCGTGTGTTATTTTCCATTCTTTGCCGCGCACGCGTCCCCGCCCCCCTGCTTTTCTATGTGGACCGTTGCTGGCAGAGACGGTCGCCGATCTTAGGTGGCTTTTAAGGTGCCGTACAGGCCTCTCGATCAGCATGTCCCAGACACCGAGATTCGACGTTCTCCTCTCTCCCCCGCTGTCGTGGCCCCGCTTTAGCCTCCCCCCCCCCACTTTTCCACAGTAAGCCCTAGGTCCAGCGAAATTTTGGTCTCCTGCAAGGTCTTCCGGCCATTGCCCGCCCCCCCCGTGACCTGGTTGGCGTTTACCAACGCCGAACGACTTCTCTGATTGTGGGGAGAGCGCGTATGTTCTTTCCTTTTCGGGTTTTCGTTTCGACAACGTCTTTTCCGCTGGTTAGGAGAGCCGTTTAGAGGTTTTGTCGTCACCAGTCTCTGCACTGCGAGTTCCTCGGGGTTTGAGCCTATGAGCGTCTTTCGAGATTTCCTTCTCTTTCGCTGTCCCCATCGGACGACTTTACTTTTCTGGGCAAGGACCCCCGTTAGATGCTTGAGCATCTTTTGTTATTCTGCTCGTCTTCTCCCCTGTCAGGTTCTGGTTCCCGGTTCATTCTGAACTATGGAGATGGTTTTTAAGCTTCCAGGCTTTCTTT